>Ga0307513_10005305_pt1 | contig 17053 bp, 13 predicted proteins | sample 15_EM_MG_FD_202174 | JGI IMG/M metagenome (GOLD analysis project Ga0307513, IMG submission 202174) | Populus trichocarpa ectomycorrhiza microbial communities from riparian zone in the Pacific Northwest, United States - 15_EM | ecosystem: Host-associated > Plants > Roots > Unclassified | place... | reverse complement strand
CCGGTGTCGACGGCCGGCCGCTCGGCGCGGTGGTGCTGCGCATGCGCGGCTCGTCGGTGGCAGCGATCCTCGACGAAGTGCGCCACGACTCGAGCCTGACGCCGTTCCTGATCGACGGCGACGGCGTACTCGTCCACCACCCGCGCGAAGACTTCCTCTACAAGAGCCTGCTGCCGCTGCCGCCGGCAAAGATGGCCGAGATCCGCGCCGACCAGCGCTTTCGGCGCGACCGCATCGACAGCCTGAACCAGCCGCTGCTGGCGAAGGCGATGATCGGTGCCAAGGCTACCGGCCACGTCAGCTACTACTCGAACTTGACGAAGCAGAACGAGATCGCCGGTTTCGCGCCGGTGGCCGGGCACGACTGGGTGGTCGGCGTCACCGAATCGCGGGTCAGCTTCGAAGAACCGCTGACCCGCCTGTACACGCAGTTGCTGTGGAGCGTGTTGCTGGTTGGGCTCTTGTTCGCCGGCCTCGCGTTGCGCTTCGCGCGCGGCATCGTGCGCCCGATCCAGGCGCTGACCCGCGCTGCCAACGCGCTGAAGGCCGGCGACTTCGACAACGCCACCGTGCCGGTCGCCCGGCGCGACGAGATCGGCCAGCTCGCCCGCACCTTCAACGTGATGATCGACGTGCTGCGCCAGCGCGAACGCGAACGCGGGCGCGACAAGCCGTGACCGATGCCGCCTGGCCCGATGCCGCCTCGCCCGATGCCATTTGGCGCAACTGGCACGATGCCGCCGAGCGCCTGGTCGCGCGCTTCGATGGCCTGTACCGGCTGGAACGCTTCGACTACCGGCAGCCGGTGCGGCTTCAGCAGGCCGCACCGCGCCGGTTGCGCCGGCCGTACACGGTGCCGGTCGCCTACACCGACTGGGGCCCGGCCGACGCGCCGCTGCTGCTGGCCTGCGGCGGCGTCGCCAACGCCGCGATGCGTTTCGCGTTTCTGGCCGCCGACTTGCAGCGCGACGGGTTTCGGGTGGTCTGCATGGACTGGCTCGGCCGCGGCCTGTCGGGCTGGCTGGCCGACGACCACGAATACACGAGCGAGACCTATCTCGAACAACTCCGCCAGATGATCGGCCACCTCGGAGGGCGGCCGGTCGCGCTGCTCGGCTCGTCGATGGGCGGCACCTTGGCCATCGAACTCGCCGCCCGCCACCCGGAGCTGGTCTCGAAGCTGATCCTCAATGATGTCGGCCCGCACATCCCGCGCGCGCGCCGCCTGCGCCGCTCGCAGACGCTGGCGCGCTGGTACGTGTTCCGCACGCCGCAGGACATCGAACGCCGGGTCGGCGCGGCGCAGAAGAACGACGGCCCGGTCGCCGACGACGTGCGCCGCTTCATCAGCTTCCAGCAGACGCGCTGGTCGACTGAGGAAGCCGGCCGCGTCTACCGGCACGACCCGCGCGCACTGCTCGCCTACCGGCGCGACGCCCAGCACGCGCTGCGCCAATGGGCGGCCTGGGGCCAGCTGAAGTGCCCGGTGCTGCTGCTGCACGGCCTGGAGTCCGACGCGCTGCTGCCGGCCACGGTCGAGCGCATGTGGCGCAGCCGGCCGATCACATTGGCCCACATCCCCGACACCGGCCACACGCCGGTGCTCTGCGACCGCCACCAGACGCTGGCCGTGCGCGACTGGCTGCGCGGCGAACTGCCGGCGCCGCTGGCCCTGTCGATCCCGCACGCGTGGCGGCGCGACCCACGCGTCGGCTGAAGAGGGCGGGAGTCTTTCGGGCTGGGTATGATCGGCCGGAATGCCGAACACAGTTGCGTCGACGGCACCTCTGCCACTGCCAGCGCCCGCGCGAGCCTCAGCGGATTCGCCGGTGTCGATCCGCATGCTGTTGCTGATGCTGGTCGCCGGCACCGTGGCCCCGGTCGCGGCGCTGTTGATGTATTCGATCTACAGCGGCTACGCGCAGGCGCACGAGCAGGCGGCGCAGGCGGCGCTCGGGCTGGCCCAGGTCACCGCCGACAGCGTCGAGGCTTTTCTGGCCGACACCCGGCGCATGATGTCCAAGGTCGCCGCGCGACCGGCGGTGCGGCTGATGGACCGCCAGCGCTGTGCCCCGGTCTTCAGCGAGTTCCGCGACCTCTATCCGCAATTCGCCGACTTCAGCCAGGTCAACCTGGCTGGCGAAGTGATCTGTCCGGTGCCAGCGCCGGCGGCCGGCCGGTCGACAACGGTTCGCGACGCGGCGTGGTTCCAGCGGGTCGTCAGGGAGCAGACCTTCATCGTCGCCGCGCCCGCCGCCGACCCGGCCAGCGGCAGCTTCGTCTCGGTGCTTGCGCACCCGGTGTTCGACGATGCCGGCCGCCTGGTCGGTTCGATCCAGCTGCCGATGGACCTGGTCAATTTCAAGCCGGTCGTCGGCAGCAGCAAGCTGCCGCCATCGACCGTCATCACGATCATCGATTCGGCCGGCACGCTGGTCGCGCGCTCACTGTCGCCGGAGCGTTATGTGGGGCGCAAACCGGCCGGCTCGCCGATCATCGAGGAGGTGCTGGCGCGCCACGCCGGAACCAGCCGCAGCGCCAATTCGGAAGGCGCCGAGCGGGTCTTCGGTTATCTGCCGATACCCGGCACCGACTGGTTCGCGATCGTCGGCACCTCGGCCGACGTGGTGTTCAAGCAAGCCCGCGAGAACGCGCTGCGCAATGGCTTGCTGGGCCTGCTGGTGATCGGCTTCGCGCTCGCCGCCGCGGCCGTTCTGCGGCGGCGCATCGTCGAACCGATCCGCGCCTTGCGCGACACCGCACAGCGGGTGGCGCGCGGCGAACTCGAGGCCCGGGCGCCGATCGGCGGCCCGGCCGAGATCGCCGCTGTCGCCGCGCAGTTGAACGCGATGCTCGATGCCGGCGCGGCCCAGGTGCGGGCGTTGGCCGACAGCGAAGCCGACTTCCGCCGGCTCTTCGAGAACAGCCTCGAAGGCATTCTGCGCACCGGCCCGGGCGGCAGCATCGTGCAGGCCAACCCGGCCGCCTGTGAAATCTTCCGTCTGAGCGAAGAGCAGTTGTTGAAAGGCGGCCGCGCGGCCATCTTCGACAGTCGCGACCCGCGCCTGCAGCCGCTGATGGACGAGCGCGCGCGCACCGGCCGCACGCGCGGCGAGGTGACGATGACACGCGGCGACGGCTCCAGCTTCGAGTGCGCGATCTCGTCGTCGACCTACACCGGCGCCGACGGTCGGGTCAGCGGCAACCTGTTCCTGCGCGACCTCAGCGACCGCATCCAGAAGGAAGAGATGCGCGCCGGCAAGGAAGCGGCCGAACTGGCCAGCCGCGCGAAGTCGGCTTTTCTGGCGCGCATGAGCCATGAACTGCGGACCCCGCTGAACGCGATCCTCGGCTTCGCGCAACTGCTCGAATTCGAGCCGACCATGACCGGCTCACCGAAGCTGCTGGCCATGGTCGGCCACGTGCGAACCGCCGGCAAGCACCTGCTGGCGCTGGTCAACGAAGTGCTCGACCTGTCGCGAATCGAAACCGGGGCGATGAGCTTGTCGGTCGAGCCGGTCGAGGTGGCCGGGCTGGTCGACGAATGCATCGCGCTCAGCGCATCGCTGGCCGCGCGCCACGGCGTCACGATGCATTTCGACGGCGCCGGAGCCGCGGCCAGCTGGATTCGAGGCGACCGCACGCGGGTGCGCCAAGTGCTCGTCAACGTGCTGGGCAACGCGGTCAAGTACAACCGCGCCGGCGGCTCGGTCCAGGTGCGGCTGGGCGGCGATGCGGCGGTGGTCGAGATCGCGGTCCAGGACACCGGCGATGGCCTCAGTGCCAAGCAGATCGCGAATCTGTTCCAGCCCTTCAACCGGCTCGGCGCCGAAAGCAGCGCGGTCGAAGGCAGCGGGCTCGGGCTGGTGATCGTCAAGCAGCTGCTGCAGGCAATGGACGCGAGCATCGACGTCGCCGGCGAGCCGGGCCGGGGCAGCACCTTCACACTGCGTTTCCCGCGCACGGCGACACCCGAAGCGCCAGCCGCCGAGCCGCCGGCGCCGGCCGCGGTAGACGGCGGCGAACGCGCTGCGGCCAGCGCCGGCCCGACCTTGCTGTACGTCGAAGACAACCCGGCCAACGTAGCGCTGGTCCGCGAGGTGCTGCGGCTGCGGCCGGCCTGGAAGCTGGCGGTCGCGGCGGACGGCGAGGCCGGGCTGGCGGCGGCGCAGCGCTTGCGGCCGGACCTGATCCTGCTCGACATCCACCTGCCGCGGCTCGACGGCTACCAGGTGATGCACCGGCTCCGGCAAGACGCGGTGCTGAAGGCGGTGCCGTGCATCGCGGTGTCGGCCAACGCGATGGCCGGCGAAGACGAGCGCGCGCGCCTGGCGGGTTTCGCCGGCTACCTGGTCAAGCCGTTCGACGTCGCCGACCTGCTGGCCCGGCTCGACGCGTGGACCGCGCCGTAGGCCTCTTCGGCGGCTACAGCGCCTGCGACGGCCCGTCTTCCGGCATCACGTAGACGACGCCGCGGCTGCGGCCGAGCACCGGCTCGACGACCGCGTCGAAGAAGCTCTCAGGCACGACCACGCAGCCGGCCGAGATGCGCTTGTCGCCGACCTTGGTCGATGCCAGCCGCTGCACGCGCTGCTGGCGGTCGGGGCCGGGGCGCAGCCGGTGGATCGCCAGGGCGTTGTCGTAGTCGATCCAGACGATCGCCTCGCCGGCCCGGTTGCGGCCGGGCTCCGACACGAAGCGGCCGGCCGCGGTGGTGCGATCGCTGCTGCGCAGGTGCCCGCTCTGCGCGCGTTCGCCGACGCCGGGGACCGACTGGTCGCCCAGGGCTTCGCCGAGCAGCACCGGCGACGATCCGGCGAGCCGGCCGTCGGCGCGGTAGACGCGGATCATCGCGCTGGTCTTGTCGACGACGGCGAACGGCAAGCGGCCGTGATCGCCCGACTGCAGAACGCGGCCGGCGAAGGCCTCGGCAGGCGTCGGGTCGTTGGCAGGATCGTTGGCCGCATGGGCGCCCGGAAGACCCGCCAGCGCGGCGAGCAAAACCACCAGAGAACCCCAATCCGAACACCGCATGCCTGACCCCGAGCTGGCCAAAAAAATGGCCCCGCAGGGCCGATTCGATAGCGACAACTCTAGCAACTGCCGGCGCGCGCCAGGCCCTGAAAATCGGGCAATCCGAACGGTTTCCCGGCGTCTTACAGATCGATCAACGTGGCTGGTGAGCGGGCGGGGCCGAGGATTTCATGGCTGACGACGATGAACCTGCTCGCCGCCGATCTACTCTGAAGTGCCGGCGGCGGATGTACTTCAGAGTACACTTCTTAGCTATGGATTTGACCGAATTGCTGAAGCGGCCCGAGGGCAAAACGCTCGAATTCAAACGCGATCTGTCGTCGGTGGTGGGGGTGCTCCGCACGGTTGTCGCGTTTTCCAACACGGCAGGCGGCGCGCTGTTGATCGGCGTAGAGGATGGCACGCGCCACGTGCGCGGCGTTGCCGATCCCCTGGCGTTGGAAGAGCGCCTCGCGAACGTGCTCAGCGACGGCATCGCACCGCATCTGCTGCCCGACATCGAAGTTCTGCCGTGGCGCCGCACGAACGTCCTTGCGCTGCAGGTGTATCCCAGCCCAAGCCGACCTCATTACCTCAAGGCGGCGGGTATCGAGACTGGCGTCTATGTCCGGGTCGGTTCGACCAACCGGCGCGCGGATGACGAGTTGGTCGCCGAGTTGAGACGAACGAGCCTGGGCAAGTCGTTCGACGAGCAGGCTCTACCGGCGCTCGACTCTGAAGCGATTGACTTCAGAGCCGCTTCGGAGTGTTTTGCGCCGGTGCGCAAGCTCAAGCGCTCCGACCTGGAGACGCTGCGCCTGCTGGTGCCCCACCAGGGCCGCAAGGTGCCTTCCATTGGAGGCTTCTTGCTCTTCGGCCGCGAGCGCGAGACCCACTTTCCGGATGCCTGGATTCAGGCAGGGCGCTTTGCCGGCAGCGACAAGACGAGGATTGTCGATTCAGCCGCCTTGCACGGCCCGCTGCCTGCGCTGATCGACGCGGCCATCGGCTTTGTCCAGAAGCATGGTCTTCGCGGATTCGACATCGGTGCCGTACGCCGGACCGAGCACTGGAGCCTTCCGCCCGTGGCCCTGCGTGAAGCCGTCATCAACGCGGTCGTGCACGCGGACTACGCACAGCGCGGTGCACCGATCCGCGTTTCCATGTTCGACGACCGCGTCGAGATCGAGAGCCCTGGCCTGCTGCCGCCCGGCTTGACGGTGGAAGATTTGAGGCGCGGTGTATCGAAACTGCGCAATCGAGTCCTTGGTCGCGTGTTCCAGGAACTCGGGTTGATCGAGCAATGGGGCAGTGGCATTCAGCGCATGAGCGCGGCTTGCCGTGACGCTGGCTTGCAGGCACCCATGCTGGAGGAGATCGGCACGCGCTTTCGGGTGACGCTCCACACCGAACGGGGCCAGGTGCCAACCCTGGATGAAGTCGACCAGGCGATCCTCGACGCGCTGGCGGACGGCAACGGACTTTCGACCAACCACATTGCGGCCCACATTGAACGTACCCCGCGTGCAGCGCGTACGCGCCTTGCGAGCCTGGTGGGGCGTGGTCTTGTCCTAGAAGTCGGCTCCAGTCCGCAAGATCCGAAGCGGCGCTACTTCAAGGCGGCGCAGGATTGACAGGCCGACACAGGCGCCCGCGCTGGCAAGCCCGTCAAGCCGCGTCCCACAGCGCGTGCATCGTGGCCTCGAAGCGCGCCGCGCCGGCTTCGTCGCGCAAGGTACGCCAGCGGCCGGCGACCAGCACGCGGGCGAACGGGCGGGCCGGGGCGGCGAACACCAGGCCGTCGAGCAGATGGCTGGCCGGCAGGCCGAGCAAGGCGTCGTCTTGCGGGTCGATGACCAGCAGGTCGGCACGCGCGTGGCGCTGCAAGCCCCAGTTGGCGAAACCAGCGGCAGCGGCGCCGCCTTCGAGCACGCGCTCGAAGAGCCGTGCCGCGCTGGCCGGCTCGTCGCCGGGCGCGGCGGCGACGTTGCGCTGGCGATAGCTCAGGCGCTGGCCGTATTCGAGCCAGCGCAGTTCCTCCGGCCAGGCGCGGACGACCTGGCTGTCGCTGCCGATCGACAGCGGCGCGCCGCTGGCCAGCCAGCCCGGCAGGTCGGCCAGGCCGTCGCCGAGGTTGGCTTCGGTGGCCGGGCAGAGCACGACGCCGGCGCCGCTGCCGGCGACCGCGTCGATCTCCTCTGCCGTGCTGTGCGTCGCATGGACGAGCTGCCAGCGCGCATCGAGCCCGGCGTGGCGGGCGAGCCATTCGATCGGCCGGCAGCCGGTGGCGGCCAGGCACTCGTCGACTTCGGCCGTTTGCTCGGCGACGTGGATGTGCAGCGGGCCTTCGCTGGCCGCAGCGAGTGCCGTGATGGACTCCGGCCGCGCGGCGCGCAGCGAATGCACGGCGACGCCGGCGTTGACCAGCGGCCGGTGCAGCGCGCGCTGCAAGGCCAGCACGTCGGCGCCGCTGGTCGCGAAGCGCCGCTGGCCGTCGCGCAGCGCGGGCTGGCTGAAGCCGGCACGTTCGTAGAGCACCGGCAGCAGGGTCAGGCCGATGCCGGCGGCGGTGGCGGCGTCGGCCAGCGCCAACGACATCGCGGCCGGGTCGGCGTAGGGTTTTCCGTCGACCGCGTGCTGCAGGTAGTGGAACTCGCAGACCTGCGTATAGCCGCCGGCGAGCAGTTCGCGGTACAGGTGTTGAGCGATGTCGCCCAGTTGTTCGGGCGTGATTCGCAGTGCGACGCCGTACATGCGCTCGCGCCACGACCAGAAGTCGTCGTGCGGGCTGTCGCGCCGCTCGGCCAGGCCGGCGAAGGCGCGCTGGAAGGCGTGGCTGTGGGCGTCGACCAGGCCCGGCAGCACCGGGCCGGCCAGTCGTTCGGCGCTTTCGGGCGCGGGCGTGTCGGGCTGTACGCTGGCCCAGCGGCCGTCGCTGTCGATCACCAGCAGCACGCGTTCGCGCCAGCGGCCGCCGACCCAGGCGCGCGGCGCCCAGAGCAGCTCGTTCATGGCGCCCAGTCGAGCATCGCCTGGACCAGCCCGCGCAAGACCGGCTGGACCTGGGCGGCGCAGCCTTCGTCGTAGCGGTAGGCCGGCGCCGGCTGCATGTAGCAGTGCCAGCACATCTCCATCTGCACCGCATGCCAGCCTTCGGCCGGACGGCCGTAGTGGCGGGTGATGTAGCCGCCCTTGAAGCGGCCGTCGATGACGTGGGTGAATCGCTGCTGCCCTTGCAGCACCTCGGCGAACGCCGCGCGCAACGCCGGCGCGCAGCTCCGCCCTTCGTCGGTGCCGAGGTTCAGGTCCGGCAGCCGGCCTTCGAACAGCCACGGCAGCTCGGCCTGGATGCTGTGGCCGTCGAACAGCACTGCGTGGCCGTGTTCGGCGCGCAGGCGTTCGAGCTCGCCCTGCAGCGCATCGTGGTACGGCCGCCAGTAGGTGGCGACACGGCGTTCGATCTCGGCGGCGTCGGGCTCGCGGCCGTCGCGGTACAGCGGCTCGCCGGTGAAGAAGCGCGTCGGGCACAGCTCGGTGTTGTTGGCGCCGGGGTACATCGGCGTGTTCTCGGGCGGTCGGTTCAGGTCGACGACGAAGCGCGCGAAGCGCGGCACGATCATGCTCGCGCCCATCTCGACGGCGAAGGCGTACAGACGTTCGAGGTGCCAGTCGGCGTCTTCGGTCTGCAGCGCGCGCGGCACCAGCGCGGCGGCGATGTCGGCGGGGATTCGCGTGCCGACATGCGGCACGCTGACGAGCAGCGGCGCTCGGCCGCGGTGGAGTTGGAAGACCGGGCTCATGCTCTCTCCTGGCCGCCGACGACGACGCGCCGGCAGGGGTTGTAGCCGAACCAGTAGGCCAGCTCGTTCGGGTGCTCCAGCGCCCAGACCGCGAAGTCGGCGCGCTGGCCGGCGGCGAGCCGGCCGCGGTCGTGCAGGCCGAGCGCACGGGCGCCGTTCAGCGTGGCGCCGCGCAGCGCTTCTTCGGGCGTCAGGCGGAACAGCGTGCAGGCCATGTTCAGCATCAGCAGCATCGACAAACCCGGCGACGAGCCCGGGTTGTGGTCGCTGGCGATGGCGATCGGCACGCCGGCATCGCGCAAGGCCTGCACCGGCGGCAGCTTCGTTTCGCGCAGGAAGTAGAAGGCGCCGGGCAGCAGTACCGCCACGCTGCCGGCCGCGGCCATCGCCTGCACGCCGTCGTTCGACAGCCATTCGAGGTGGTCGCAGGACAGCGCGCCGTAGCCGGCCGCGAGCGCCGCGCCGCCCTGGTCGCTGAGTTGCTCGGCGTGCAGCTTGACCGGCAACTGCAAGGCCTTGGCAGCGTCGAAGATGCGCCGCGTCTGCGCCGGCGTGAAGCCGATCGTGTCGCAGAACGCGTCGACTGCATCGACCAGGCTTTGCTCGTGCAGCAGCGGCAGCCAGCTGCAGACCGCATCGATGTAGTCGTCGGCGCGGCCTTCGAATTCGAGCGGCAGGGCGTGGGCCGCCAGACAGGTGGTCCGTACCGACAGCGGGAGTGACGAGCCGAGGCGGCGGGCGACGCGCAGGCAGCGGGTTTCGTCGGCCAGTGAAAGGCCGTAGCCGGACTTGACTTCGAGCGTGGTCACGCCTTCGGCCATCAGCGTGCGCGCGCGCTGGGCGGCGCTGGCGAACAAGGTTTGATCACCGGCCGCGCGCGTCGCGGCGACCGTCGAACGGATGCCGCCACCGGCGCGCGCGATCTCTTCATAGCTCGCGCCCTGCAGCCGGAGCTCGAACTCGCCGGCGCGCTGGCCGCCGTAGACGAGGTGCGTGTGGCAGTCGACGAGGCCGGGGGTGACGAGGGCGCCGCCGAGGTCGACTTCGGAATCGACGGGCAAGCCTGCCGGCAATGCGGCTTCGTCGCCGACCCAGCCGATGTGCTGGCCGTCGCTGAGCAAGGCGCCGCGTTCGATCTCGCCCCAGCCGGTGCCGGCCAGCGTCGCCAGTCGCGCATGGCGCCAGAGGATTCTCATGGCGCGACGCCGATCCACAGCGCCGGGCCTGCGGCTTGCAGCGGGCCCGGCGGCAAGCCCCACTCGAGGGTTCGCGTCGGGATGTCGAAGCGGCCGCGCAACGGCCAGTCTTCGTCCCAGCGGCTGCCGAAATGCAGGACGCCTCGCGTACTGCCGCTGAGCATCAGGTTGAGGTCGCGGGTCGGGCCGGCGAGCAGGCGGCAGACCGGCGCGTCGCCGCCATCGAAGGCCAGCGGTTCGTCGCCTTCGCGCTGGGTCCGCGCGCCGCCTTCGAAGTCCAGCGCAACACCTGCGCCTTCGACGACCGCGAACCAGCGCCGCACGCCGGGGTAGGCCGAGAACGGGCCATCGGCGGCGATGTCGGCGAGGCTGATGCGAACCTGCCAGTCGCCGGGCGTTGGCCAGAAGAGCAGGTCGCGCGCCAACCCGCCGCCGTTCTTCCACGGCACCGGCGCGACATCGTCGGCGCGGACCATCACGGCTTGAAACCCCCTTCGATGGTGTAGCGGTGCCCCGGGTGCACGAGCCGCGCGATCGTGATCGGCACGCCGCGGCTTTCGGTGCGGCGAACGACAACCAGGCACGGGTCGCGCTCGCCGATGCCGAGCAGCCGCGCCTCTTCCGCCGTCGGTGCGCTGGCCTCGATCGAATACTGCGCTTCCCACAGCGGCGCGACGTCGAGCAGGTAGTGCGTCGGCGTGATGCGCGTGAAGTCGGCGCTCAGGTAGCCGGGTGCGCAGGCCGGGTTGACATAACGGTCTTCGCACTGCAGCGGCACGCCGTTGCAGCGGTGCAGGATCAGCGTGTGGAAGACCCGCGCGCCGGGCTTCAGGCCCAGGCGTTCGGCCAGTGCCGGCGGGGCGCGTTCTTCGCGCGCGATATGAACGCTGGCGTCGTGGCGCTGGCCGCGCGATTCGATCTCTTCGTGCAGGTCGCGGATGGTCAAGGTCGACGCCACCCGGTGCAGCGGCGCGGCGAAGGTGCCGATGCCCTGCGAGCGCTCGACCAGGCCTTCGTTCTGCAGCTCGCGCAAGGCCCGGTTGACCGTCATCCGGCTGAGCCCGAACATCGCCACCAGCTCGGCTTCGGACGGCATCAGCGCGCCGGGCGGCCAGCGCCCGCTGGCGAGGCCGTCCTTGAGGAACTGCTTGACGCGAGTGTAGGGCGGGGCGTCGGCGATCGCTGTCGAAACCATTGCACGATGCTACTTGCCTCGGCTTGTCTAGACAAGTAGAGTTCGCGCTGCCGCCACCGGCCAGGAGCAGCCATGACCGACCTCTCAGCCATCCACCATCTCGCCCAGCCGCACCCGGTGCGCGCGCCGCGCGGCAGCCAGATCTCGTGCGCCAACTGGCTGATCGAAGCCGCCTACCGCATGCTGCAGAACAACCTCGACCCCGAGGTTGCCGAGAACCCCGATGCGCTGGTCGTCTACGGCGGCATCGGCAAGGCCGCGCGCAACTGGGACTGTTTCGAAGCCATCCTCGACAGCCTGCGCAAGCTGAAGGAAGACGAGACGCTGCTGGTGCAAAGCGGCAAGCCGGTGGGCGTGTTTCGCACCCACGTCGACGCGCCGCGCGTGCTGATCGCGAATTCGAACCTGGTGCCGAAGTGGGCGACCTGGGAACACTTCGACGAGCTCGACCGCAAGGGCCTGATGATGTACGGCCAGATGACCGCCGGCTCGTGGATCTACATCGGCAGCCAGGGCATCGTGCAAGGCACCTACGAAACCTTCGTCGAAGCCGGACGGCAGCACTTCGGTGGCGACCTCGGCGGGCGCTGGATCTTGACGGCCGGGCTCGGCGGCATGGGCGGCGCACAGCCGCTGGCGGCCAGCTTCGCCGGCGCTTGTTCGCTGAACATCGAATGCCAGCAGAGCCGGATCGACTTCCGCCTGCGCTCGCGTTATCTCGACGAGCAGGCCGTCGATCTCGACGACGCCTTGGCGCGGATCGCGAAGTACACAGCGGAGAAGCGCGCGGTGTCGATTGGCTTGCTCGGCAATGCGGCCGAGTTGCTGCCCGAGTTGGTCAGGCGCGGTATCAAGCCCGACCTGGTGACTGATCAAACTTCGGCCCACGATCTGATCAACGGCTACCTGCCACCGCAGTGGAGCGTCGAACGCTGGCGCGCCGTGCAGGCCGACCCGGCGCAGCACGCGGGCTTGCGCGAAGCCGCCGCGCGCGGCTGCGCGGTGCACGTGCAGGCGATGCTCGACTTCCAGGCGATGGGCGTGCCGACGGTCGACTACGGCAACAACATCCGCCAGGTCGCGTTCGACGCCGGCGTGACGAACGCGTTCGACTTCCCCGGTTTCGTGCCGGCCTACATCCGGCCGCTGTTCTGCCGCGGCAAAGGGCCGTTCCGCTGGGTCGCACTGAGCGGCGACCCGGATGACATCGCGAAGACCGACGCGAAGATGAAGGAACTGTTCCCCGACGACCCAGGCCTTCATCGCTGGCTCGACATGGCGCACGAGCGCATCGCCTTCCAGGGGCTGCCGGCACGCATCTGCTGGATCGGCCTCGGCGAGCGGCATCGCGCCGGGCTGGCCTTCAATGAAATGGTCAAGTCCGGCGAATTGAAGGCGCCGATCGTGATCGGCCGCGACCACCTCGACAGCGGCTCCGTCGCGTCGCCGAACCGCGAAACCGAAAGCATGCGCGACGGCAGCGATGCCGTCAGCGACTGGCCCTTGCTCAACGCGCTGCTCAACACCGCAGGCGGCGCCACCTGGGTCAGCCTGCACCACGGCGGTGGCGTCGGCATGGGCTATTCGCAGCACGCCGGCGTGGTGATCGTCTGCGACGGCACCGATGCCGCCGCCAGACGCATCGAACGCGTGCTGTGGAACGACCCGGCCACCGGTGTGATGCGGCATGCCGATGCCGGTTACGACGACGCCGTGGCTTGCGCGCATGAGCAGGGTCTGAACCTGCCAATGCTGAGCCGCTGATGCTGCTGCGACCGGGCCGGCTGATCCTCGACGAACTGCAGGCGCTGCACGCCGGCTTGCAGCCGCTGGTGATGGACCCGCAGGCGTTGCCGGGCATTCTGGCCAGCGCGGCGGTGGTGCAGAAAGCGGCGGCCGGCGATGCGCCGGTCTATGGCGTCAACACCGGCTTCGGCAAGCTCGCGTCGACGCGCATCGGCGAAGACGACCTCGCCACCTTGCAGCTCAATCTGATCCGCTCGCACAGTGTCGGCGTCGGCGCGCCGCTGGCCCCGCCGGTCGTGCGGCTGATGCTGGCGCTGAAGGCGGCGAGCCTGGCGCGCGGGTTCTCCGGTGTGCGGCCGATCGTCATCGACACGCTGATCGCCGTCCACAACGCGGGCCTGGTGCCTTACGTGCCGTGCCAGGGCTCGGTGGGTGCTTCGGGCGATCTGGCGCCGCTGGCCCACATGACCCTGGCCCTGCTCGGCGAAGGCGAGTTCCTCGTCGATGGGCAGCGGGTCGCCGCCGCCGGCGTGTTGGCTGGCGCCGGCATCGCGCCGCTGGCGCTGTCGGCCAAGGAAGGCCTGGCGCTGATCAACGGCACGCAGGTGTCGACGGCGCTCGCGCTGCACGCGCTGTTCAGCTTCGAGCCGGTGCTCGAAGCGGCACTCGTCATCGGCGCCTTGACGGTCGACGCCGCGCGCGGCAGCGACGGGCCTTTCGACCCGCGAATCCACGCGTTGCGCGGGCAGCCGGGGCAAGTCGACGTGGCGGTGTACTACCGCTCGCTGCTCGAAGGCAGCGCGATCCGCAAGAGCCACCTCGAAGGCGACGACCGCGTGCAGGACCCGTACTGCCTGCGCTGCCAGCCGCAGGTCGTCGGCGCCTGCCTGGACCAATTGCGTCATGCCGCATTGGTGCTGCTGCGCGAAGCGAACGCAGTCACCGACAACCCGCTCGTCTTCGCCCCCACGGCCGAAGGCCGTGGTTCACAGGACCACCAGACGCTGATCTCCGGCGGCAACTTCCACGCCGAGCCGGTGGCGCTGGCTTGCGACGCGATGGCGACCGCGATCGCCGAAGTCGGCGCGATCGCCGAACGGCGCATCGCGATGCTAATCGACAGCGGCGTCTCGCGGCTGCCGCCGTTCCTGTCGGCCGACGCCGGGCTGAACAGCGGCTTCATGATCGCCCACGTCACCGCCGCGTCGCTGGCCTCGGAGAACAAGTCGCTCGCCCATCCGGCCAGCGTCGACAGCCTGCCGACCAGCGCGAACCAGGAAGACCATGTCTCGATGGCCACCTTCGCCGCGCGCCGGCTGCAGCCGATGATCGCCAATGTGGCGCACATCCTGGCCATCGAATGGCTCGCCGCGGCGCAGGGCATCGAATTCCTGCGCCCCTTGGCCAGCTCATCGGCGCTCGAAGCGGCGCATGCGCTGCTGCGCGCCGACTGCCCGGCGATGGCGCACGACCGCTACATCGCGCCCGACATCGCGCGCGCCAACGACCTGGTGCGCAGCGGCTCGCTGGCGCGCATCTTGCGAAGCCTGCCGGGCCTGCCGACACTCTGGATTCCCGCTTGAAACCATTCACTTCGAGGAGCCTCATGAAGAAGCCGTTGATCACCATCGCGCTGGCCGGCCTGGCCACGGCCGCGTCGGCGCAGGACACCGCGCTTGCCATCGGCATCTCCGGCTGGACCGGCTTCGCGCCGCTGACATTGGCCGCACAGGCGGGCCTGTTCAAGAAGCACGGCCTGGACGTCAGCATCAAGAAGATCCCGCAGAAAGACCGCCATCTGGCAATCGCGTCGGGCGACATCCAGTGTGCCGCGACGACGGTCGAGACCTGGGTCGTCTGGAACGCGAACGGCGTCGCGACGACGCAGATCTTCCAGCTCGACAAGAGCTACGGTGCCGACGGCATGGTCGTCAAACCCGGCATCACGAAGATCGCCGATCTGAAAGGCAAGACCGTCGCCGCCAGCGCGCCCGGCACCTCGCCGTACTTCGGCCTGGCCTGGATGCTGAAGAAGAACGGCCTCACGTTGAAGGACGTGACCGTCGTCAACCTCGAGCCGCAGGCCGCCGCCAACGCGATGATCGCCGGCACCGCCGGTGTCGACGCGGCGATGACCTACGAGCCCTACCTCGGCGCCGTGCGCGCCAAGCCCGAGGCCGGCAAGATCATCGCCACGACGCTCGACTACCCGATGGTGATGGACACCTTCGGCTGCACGCCTCGTTTTCTCTCCGAAAACCCGAAGGCCGCGAAGGCCTTGGCCGATGCCTACTTCGACGCCGTCGAAATGATCAAGACCGACCCGAAGAAGAGCTTCGAGATCATGGGCGCCGACGTCAAGCAGACCGCCGAAGCCTTCGAGGCCAGCCAGAAGTACCTGCGTTGGCAGGACCGCGCGGCGAACCAGAAGTTCTTCGCCGGCGAGCACGCCGCGTTCAGCAAGGAAGCCGCCGACCTGCTGCTCGAAGCCGGGATCATCAAACAACTGCCCGACATGGCCAAGCTGGCCGATACGCGCTTCATCAAGTGAAACCGCTGACTGCCGTCGCGCCGGGCACGCGCGTCGTGCTCGGCGTGAGTTTCTTCGTGCTCTTCGTCGCCGTCTGGGCAGCGGCGACCTTCGGCGGTTTCGTCAGCAAGACCTTTCTCGCCGACCCATTGACGATGGTCCGCAGCGGCTACACCTTGCTCACGGAGATGGGCTTCGCGAAGGACATCGGCATGACGGTCTGGCGCGTGCTCGGTGGCTTCGTCATCGCGGCGGCGCTGGCGCTGCCGCTGGGCGTGGCGATGGGCGCCTACAAGCCGGTCGAGGCGTTCTTCGAACCCTTCGTCAGCTTCGCCCGCTACCTGCCGGCGAGCGCCTTCATCCCGTTGCTGATCCTGTGGGCGGGCATCGGCGAAGCGCAGAAGCTGGCGGTGATCTTCATCGGCAGCTTTTTCCAGCTCGTGCTGATGATCGCGGTGACGGTCGGCAATACGCGGCGCGACCTCGTCGAGGCGGCCTACACGCTGGGCGTCTCCGACCGCTCGCTGATCCGCCGCGTTCTGATCCCCGGTGCCGCGCCCGAGATCGCCGAGACCCTGCGCATGGTGCTCGGCTGGGCCTGGACCTACGTGATCGTCGCCGAGCTGATCGGCGCGTCCAGCGGCATCGGCCACATGATCACCGACAGCCAGGCGCTGCTGGCGACCGACCAGATCATCTTCGGCATCATCGTCATCGGCCTCATCGGGCTGGTCAGCGACTTCGCGTTCAAGGCCGCCAACCGGCGCCTGTTTCCGTGGGCACAGCTCGGCCGATGAACGCGCCGGTACCGTTGCGCGACAGCCGCTCCGAATACGAACGGCGCATCCACCGGGTGCTGGCGTTCATCGACCAGCACCTGGACGAACCGCTGGATCTGGAAGCGCTGGCCGCGGTGGCGCACTTTTCGCCGTTCCACTTCCACCGCCTGTTCACCGCGTGGTGCGGCGAAACGCTGGGCGACTACCTGCGCCGGCGGCGGGTCGAAACGGCTGCGCTGCGGCTGGCGACGCAGCCGCGGCTGTCGGTGCTGGAAGCCGCGCTGGCGGTGGGATTCGGCTCCGGCGAGGCTTTCGCGCGGGCCTTCAAGGTGCGCTTCGGCGCCACGCCGAGCGAGTGGCGCCGCAGCGGGCTGCGCAAGATCGATCAGGCCGAGCGCAAGCCGGGTCAGTCGGCCGCGGCGGAAGGCTTCGATGATGGGTTTCCCGCAACCCCTTCATCGGAGCAACCCATGAACGTCACCCTCGTCGATCGCCAGCCTGCCGATGTGGCCTACTTCCGCTACACCGGCCCGTACGGCGACCCGGTTTCGCATTTCTGGATGGAGCAGATGGCGCCGTGGATGGCCGCGAACCAGTTGTTCGGCCAGGTGCGCTACGGCATTTCGCACGACGACCCCGACATCACCGAGGCCGCCCGGTGCCGCTACGACGCCTGCGTCGAAGTGCCGCCGCAGGCGGTGCTGTCGGGCAACCCGCAGCGCACCACGCTGCCCGGCGGCCGCTACGCGTGCACGCGTTTCGAAGGCACGGTGAAGCAGATCGGCGACAGCTGG
>Ga0307513_10005304_pt1 | contig 17058 bp, 17 predicted proteins | sample 15_EM_MG_FD_202174 | JGI IMG/M metagenome (GOLD analysis project Ga0307513, IMG submission 202174) | Populus trichocarpa ectomycorrhiza microbial communities from riparian zone in the Pacific Northwest, United States - 15_EM | ecosystem: Host-associated > Plants > Roots > Unclassified | place... | reverse complement strand
CAGTAAAGAAAGGGGTCATCTCATAGCTCAATGGCCCGCTCGTTATATAAACAGCACAATATCCCTTACAACAAACACGGCTCATCTCATCTCGATAACACCTCTGCGTCCCTCATCCGGCCAAAATCATCGCTCTATCCCATTAGCGGCAGATAGCAGCGGAGGGGATGATGGTGGAGGCCCCGCAGGTGCAGGTGCGGGTACAGGCGCGGGTGCAGGTGCAGCAGGGTTGGGGGGTGCGACGACTGGTTCTTCCTCCGGGGCGCGGTTAGGGTGCGGCTGGATCTTGTCGATCTCGCGTTTTGCTTCCTCCCAGGCTTCCAAGTTCTGCAGTGTAGGTTCAAAGTCAGCACGTAATGTCTGGAGCTATGGAGGGCGACGAGGGCGCATACCTTCTTACACCACTCTTGGTGGATCCTGGCCATGGTGATGCACATCTCCCGCATATCGGCGACTTTTTGCCTCTGAAACCGATCCAAGTCTGCTTGGATAGTCGATGACGCGTACTTCAAGTCCTGCGCAGAGACTTGTAGCGCATCTTCCAACTATCCCGCCTGCCATCAGCCGCCCCAAGTACAAAATAGGAACGCCAGAACGAACGTACCTGCGAAATGGACTCCTTGGTCTTACTCAGTTGGTTCCGCCTCGCCGTCTCGGGGTCAACATCCATTAGGCCGTGCAGCGAATAGCTCAGCGCCCCGAGCAACCCTACGCCGCTCTGTTTCCTCCTAGGCTGGAGCGGCTGACTAGAATAGACACTCGGTGCCGGCACAGTCGGCGCAGAGCCACTCCCATCGTCCTCGTCAATCTCTCCACTCAACACGCTCCTTCCCCCAGTCCGCCTAATAGTACCACTAGGTTGGGTCGCCCCAGAAAGCGCACTCTGCAGCCTTTGCGCCTCGGCCTCGCTCCGCTCTATGTCTTCCAACTGCTCGCGCTTCGACTCGAGCGCGTATTTGGTCATCTCATACTGCACGTGCTTCTGGTGGCGGTACGTCAGAAGCTTCCTAATGATGTCCGCAAATTGCGAGTATTCGTGCAAGGGTTCTGTCCAACTTTGTTCCCATTCCTGTAACTGGGTAGGTGGAGGGTCAAAGAGACAAAGAAGCGGAAGAGTGGGAGAACATACGAGTTTGGTGGTGGACATATACGTCGCGTCGACTGCTTGGCCGGTCTTTTCAATCGCCGCGGCCAGTTGACCTTGTTCGGACAAGCTAAACCCGTTGAGGATCGCCCCGAGCTCAGCGTGGTCTTGCGAGTATTCTAGAGAAAGACAGAGTAAATCCCAAGGAACATACCTCGCAGGTTGATTGTGGACTGACCAGACCAACGCTTCATGGTACGTCGGGTAACCTTCTCCATATTCCCACTCAGGTGGCTGGCGAATTTGCTTGTGAACGTCTCGGAATCCAGGAATCGTTGGTCTGGTACACGTAGCGGATGAGCTGGTGACGGAGAAGGAAGCGCCGCATAGGCCGGGGACACGTCGAGCTCCGTCGGGTTATGTGCGGGGGCTTTGAGGATGTTCTTGGGTACCAGAGAGAGCGGGGGTGAATGTAGCACCTCGACCTGCGAAACGTCAGTCGAGGTGCCGGGTGTATCAGGAGAAAGACCCCACCCAGGATGCCTCGCCGTCGAGGAAGCGGTGGACTACGTGCTCGTTGGAGAGGATAGGATGCTTCGCGATGCGGTTCAGGAAGACCTGGAGCATACGCTTGCGCCGCGATATCATGGTCATGTCCTCCTTCGCTTTTGACTGCTTGATTGCATAATCGCCAATGCTCTGCTTTGAAGGGATTGGAGGGATGATGAGAGTCGGGTAGAGCTTGGTGAGGCCCATGCGGAGGGATTCAAATTCGGAGTAGCGACGACGGGCTTCTGAGGACTAGGGATAAGCGTCAGCAGCCGACTAGTTGGGACTTTGAAAAAGAAGAAGCATAACAGAGCATAGCATATTAGAAGCTTGACTTGTCGTACCCAGTTCAGTCAACAATATGACGATCGAGGCACACTTCATGTTTCTGAACGGTTGGATGCCCCCGCGAGGGGTCGTTTATGCTGCGCACTACGTAATGTGTGGATACGCATACGAAAATGCCAGTGTTATGGTGAGGCGTATTTCTGTCGGCAATAGCTTGCGTGTAACATGACGCCTGCAGCTTGTTCTACGACTTGCAACCGGAATGTGACATACTCCTGTGCGAATTACGTATGCAATGTATACAGACGAGGTGTGGTCAGTCATCTTTAGAGCGTCGACAATCTGTTTAGCGGTAAGCTCGCTGCATGTTGTGGCTGGTAGACCTAGTCTTCACCTGAATTTCCGCATCGTCTCCCGAATGCAAATATTCATCTCTGGAGCAGCAGAATCCTGTCTTCGGCTGTAGACCTGGATACTGTCTGTGTTGCGGCAGCCGAACGGGCGGCGGTGGAGGTTCCCTCTCTCGCTCGTCGTCATCTGGCTCCGTCGTCGCCGATAACGTTGGTACCGGCGGTGACGGCGGTGGCTGCAGGTGGTCGTTATCTTCTCCGAATGGGTTAGCGTCTTCGAAGTCGGACATGGTTCAAGTCACGCTTGCTTTGTCCCGTCCTTAGGAGAAACTTTCTCTCCAAGTGCTCAGTGACTCGTCGGTTCCCTGTTTGCGGGTGTCGTTGGCGTATCGCAATGACGGATGATATCCCAACTCGCAGAATATCTCGCTTTGAATCTTAAATCTCTCCCATATTCTCGCATTTCTCGTACAGGTTACTCTGCGCAATCTCCAGCCGTGTCTTTACGCGCTCCGACCCTATTCGCTTCACATGTTCAAGTCTCCGGCTTCCATCATAGTTCTTGGATTTCCGACACGTCGACCAAGGGCCCACGCGAGAAACAAAGGCACTACCAAGCTGCACATATAGCTGCTAGGCACAAGCCAGCACTTCGACCATTAGGGCCAGATGAGATTCCAACTGATGACCCAAGTTTGGACGGCGTTCCCCCAGAAGAGGGCCTGAAGCACACAACATCATGTCAAAGTGCTAGCACGCTCGATACCAATCCCAACTGTAATACAGCTGCTTACTCAGAAGTAGGAAATTCTCATAGTCTGTCCTTGGCGCCTCTGACCACGACCATCTAGCACTCATTCGACTGGCCCCTCCATGCCAGACGCAAACACCTCTACAACCGCCTCTGCCGCATACTTCGTAACCGTACCCCTATCAATATGCATCTTAACAACGCTCCCTTCTTGCAATCCTTCGTCGGCCTCCTCCCCTCGCACCATCCCGTCACCCTCCTCGAATCCGATCTCACCCTCCGGTTCATCCGGCATTTGATCAGACTACGTCAGCCCACCCTCGCAGGACACGTATTCAACACGCTCCGCAACCTCGGCGCGCGTGTGCCCATCGCGACCCTCGCAAACCTCTGCATGCTTACAGTGGTACGGCGCCAGGCGACACTCACCCTCCGGTTGTGTCAGCAGATCTCAAAGCAAGTCGAGGAAGAGCTTCCATCGTACTTGTCTACCAATTCGCCAGAGGACCTGAATGAATGGCGGGTCCACTACGCGGGGGTCCTCGAGCGATTGATCCACGTCTGCGCAGAAAGGAAGTACTGCGAAGCGGTCATCAGTTTGGGTCGGGTCCTTCTTGATCCACAAATAGGCATCGAGGTGGGCATATCAACATACCGCACATTCCTCCGCGCCGTCTTCGCCTTCTACGACCCTGCGGCGATAGCAAGGGAGGATCAGCTGACGCACCTTCGCCGTGTGTCAAATACCATTCGCTGGGTTCAGGCCGTACTGAGCGCCGCATCCGTGTCTAGGAGCAGCGGCGAATTCGGCGCAGGCGATGTCGCGGTGCTCCTCAATGGACTTGGGAAGATCGTGCACCAACATACATTGGGGCACGTCCGCTTACCCGCTGCGACGTGGAGGACGCTTGCCGGGATCCTTAATTCGTTATCTCGCGCGTCAAAGGGTACAGGGGAAGTTGAATCCGCTTTTGCATGGGCAGAATTATATCTCCAGATTGAAGAAGGGCGGCTGGCGCTCGCGTCGAAGACTAAGCGTGTGCCTGTGCAGATTCCCACTATGAAGGCGCCGTATTGGAAGCCAGTCACCCATCCGCCCGAGACGAGAGATGTCCCTGAAGAGGTTTTGGAGGTTGCTCGGGACGCTTATCAACGCGCAATGAAATTGTTAAGCGAGTGGGAGCAAATGTCCAGTCAGTCGACGCCGAGGGGGGTGCATTCTCTCGCTCAGAATGGACAAATCCTCCAAATCCGCGCGCGCGCTATCCTAATATCTTATTCCCGCCCACATCGCGAAGGCGAACAGCGCCCCATGGACCCCTTTGAGCCTGTCCACGCCATTCTGCAGCAAATTCTCGCCCTCCGTTCACAACTTCATTCAAGAAACACAATAAAGGGTGGGTCCCAGAGTCATTTACGACGGTTATACCATATTGCACGGGCAGAGGACAACCTAACACGTCGATTCGAAGCGACGCTTATCCGCGCCATTTCGCACTGTGTTGGTATAACCACCGCATTCGGTGCACCTCCTGCTCCTTGTCATAATGACGAGGACCAAGCGACTCGTCCTCGCCCCCGAGGGTTTCTCGGTTTCCTCCTCTCGATGCCTCATCTCTACCGCCGCGCCCAGTACAACCACTCGCTTCCAGGAGAGAAACCTACCTTTTCACTGCATCCAGCCGAGCACATCCACGGTCTGTTCCTCTTCCTGCCCTTGACGACGCACCTACGCATGGACATGCCCTTTGAGCCAGAGGAGCGTACGATTGACATACGATATGCGAGGAGGAAGAGCCGAAGAACGTGGTTAAGGCTTTGGAAGCGCTCACTGGGGTTTATGATCAAGTACTCCAGTTGGGATGGATTTGCCGCTGTGGCACAGGCTGAAGGGGAGGGACAAGGGGAGGGACAAGGGGAGGGACAAGGGGAGGGACTGAACGCATGGTTTGGATTGCTTAGGGGTATACTGGAGAATGTACCAAAGGAGATCGTCCTCCCGCACACGGACTGGCAAAGATTCACGTTGGCAACCGAGCAGGAAAATCAAGTGTTCAAGCTGCTCGTTGCGCAGCGCGTCCTGCCTCGCGGTTACATATTACAAACACTTCGGGTTGCACTGGGGCTGCCCTACCGCGCAGTCGACATTGAGACGAATCGAGTTGCACGGGTACAGTCTCCACCCGTTACCCCGGCAAATGCGGAAGAAACCGGGGGACCGGAATCGGAGGTGTCCAAGTATGCGTTGGATTATTTCGCACAGGAACTAGAGCTCATCCATGGCAACCCGAAGGAGTTGCCCAAACTCATTGCTGCTTTGACATGGCCCGGCAATGCGGTGCGGCTCGACGAGTGGCAGGAACGTATGCAGACGTTTGGGGTGCCCGTACAGTCTCTCGTTGAGGGGTTGAGGGGACCGGCGGATATAGGCTAATATTAGTTGAGCTTCCACCTAACTCAACGGCATGTTATATTCTAGAATGAGGTGCAAAAAGCAGAATACGGTTTTGAATTGTGGAGAGTATGTCCCAACCTACACCCGAATATTTGACAAGCAGTGTATCGACTGTTCGGAACATTCGGAATGCCACGAGTCTGAGTGGGAATGGGAATAGAGAAAAATAACTTTCTTCCACGAAATAATATGGAAGGGGTTGGAATACGAATCGGACCAAGAGGAGCGAAGGGTGAAGGTTTCATCGATGATTCGGTGTGGGTCCGGTAGAAAGTTACGCGGTCAGTCATGCCATTACTGACGACGATAAGGTTTGGATGTGAGTAGATCTCTGTGGGTATTATCTTCCCGTCAAGAAGACTCGTTGGCCGATTTGGATTTATTGCCATCTTGATCTGTTGCCTGCTCGGCTTCCCGCATTCGTTTCCCAAGTATTTTGGCACTGACCTGTACAGAATATGTGGTGACGAGAGTGAGCTACGATCTCGGTACTGTAGGAAGGAACTCGGGGGCTTCTAGTATAGCGGCCTTCTTGAATTGAAGGTGGCCCGCTTTCACGGACGATAGGAGGAGATAGGAGGTACCCACATTACGAATATGAAGCTCGGCACGGTCAACTCCAAATTCCTTGGCTCGTTTGTAATGTTTCAACGCGGGTTCCAAGTGACCGCCTGAATTAAACGCGATCGGACAGGTTAGTTCCGAGGAGTGTCCGCCACGACCGTGCTACGGTTGTAGATGTCACTAACAAGCTTCGAGGACCGCCGCGAGATTAAAGGCAATCTCCGCGTCGTCTGGTGCGAGCGAGGCGGCTGTTCTAGACCCCACAGTCGTCAGTAACCGCAGTTATACAAGTGTCAAATGCACGCCGAGCAACATCGATGAACTCTCAAGAGGAGAAGGATGAAAGAAGAAACCCCGTCGGAATTGTAGTGCAGGGAAGAAATGCCGGATCGGCGCCAACTCCTCTGTTACTACCCCCGATGGAATGAATCAACTGACTGAAGATGGTGCAGGGCCAGGTCGGGTCGGGAAGGAGGTGACATAATGTAAGCGCTTGCTAGATCTGACAGTATTTTAGGAACTGTTAGTAATTCATACGCTGCGGAACACTTCTGGAGAACCCGATAGGCAAGGCCGTTGCATGAGGGCGACCGAATGCCGTCAAGCTCCAGAATGTGCGCTTGCAAAGGACAATAAAACTACGCACTTGTATGAGCATCGGGAGAGTCTGGCTGAAGTTTAATCGCTTCTTTCCATGCCTCGATCGACTCGGAAAAATGTTCTAAGAAACAGGGAGTGACGTCCAGATATAGTATTCATTCAATCGGATGGTCAGGATCCAAATGTCAACAAAGAGGGTACACATAGATTTCTGTAGGCATGCAAAAGAGACAACTCACTGAGGTGATAATGCGCAACACCAAGATTGAAGAGACTGGACGCTGTCCTTTTGATGTTCACACTGCGCTGGTAGAGTGCCAATGCAGCTTCTGCATCACCTTGAGTAAAGGAGATGGACCGAACCAAATGTCAGGAGACTGGACGGAAATACTCTCTCGCGGTGCGGACCTTCCTCAAGCTTACGGGTGCCATCCTCAAGACTTTGGAGAGCTTCCGTTTCTGCAGGGTCCGTTGCAAACGAGTGACTGGAGGAAGAGGAAGCGGTCCCTGGCATCCAGATTATTGGGCGGAACGTCATGAATGGGATCGGATATGCAAATACACCGTGTCGAGATGACTACGTACGACACTGTAGGCGATGTAGGTGACTGTTGGTGCGGCACGAGCCATGTTCACGCGAAGGTGTAATGCGCCATAGGAACGCAACAGCAGGACGCGCTCTTAGTGTACCGGTCATCGTTTTGAGTAGCCTCGAAGCCATACTCGACGACAGCGACGATAGTGACGAGGAGCAGCTTGGTGGCTGAGACTAAGGACGATTCTACTTGCCCTCCACCTCACAAAAACTTCGCAAAAGGATGAGTTTTCTTGATTTCGAGCGAGATAAACGCGTAAAAGCGCCCGCAGAAGTTCAGGACTCGTCCTCCGTCATATCTGCTGTACCAGTCATACACACTGACGGTCAGCGGCGGGCGCAGCAAGCAGAGGTTGTTACTGCTAACGACGTGCTCGCCCGCGCTTTTGATGCAACACGGCTACATCCTCTTGCTGGTATTGGTGACCAAGGGCAACTCGACTACCTGCTTCTCGATGACGACAAGCTCAACTCCCTGCCAGGGGCCCAGACGGCTCTACCTTCGCGCGGTTGGACTGACGATCTCTGCTATGGCACTGGCACAACGTATTTAACTGGTAAGCCCGTTTCTTAGACAATTGCGCGCGGTCCGTCGTTCACGGTCCTTTCTCCTATAGGTACGCATTTTGCGGTGTCCATTCAGCCAGCCACAAATACTAACGTGTTTCGACTTGTTTCCATACCATTTTGAAAAATTTCGCTGTTTTGCAGGTCTCGGTGTCGGCGGTCTTTGGGGGCTAAAGGAAGGCGCTGCTCGTCCGTTGGCTGTTACCAACTCTCGTCTTCGTCTGAATAGTATTCTTAACGGAGTAACGCGTCGAGGAACTTTCCTCGGGAATTCCGCTGGGGTTTTAGGTACGCTTGTCTCCCCTCATGGCACCCCCTTCCGCCTTCCACAAGCACCACGTTGTGCTTATTCCAGTCTTATGACTACCTTCGTTCCCTGTTTCACCATACCTAATCACCTTCCTTGTTAGCGCTAATCTATAATATTGTTAATTCCTCCATTGATTCATGGCGAGGGAAACATGACATTTGGGGCGGTATGGCCGCAGGTGGCCTCTGTGGAGCTGTATATAAAAGTACAGGTAATGTGCCTTCTCACATGATCCTCGAACTCGCGGCGTGGCCTCTGATCAACCGTTCCCATTCCATATGCAGCGGGTGTGAAACCCGTCATAGCCGCTGCCACTTTGATGACTGGAGCTGCCGGTATATGGGGCTGGATGAAATCGGTGCTGCTGTAGAGAGACTGCTCCAGTGAGTGATGCGTGGTCGCGAGCCGGAACCGGGCTCTTTCCCGGCTCGTGGTGCGCATCAATCGGGTGCATGGTTCGATGAGCAGGTGTATAATAGTTTCTCATCTTGGAGCGTGCTAACGTAATTCATTACTCCCTGCTCTGATGGGCACTGAAGAGCTTTTTTATCGTGATCGGAAGCCAGAAGTCCTTCATGGACGATGTCCAGATGGTTCCTCCTATAAAGAATACTTCTTTCCTAGTTATCAGTCTCGTGGACCAGCCATCTTCACTTCATTCGCGATGTTAGAGCCGTTATCATCGCTTTTATTCATTCAGTTTGAGATTGAACCTCACGAGGACCCTCCGATATGGGCGGTTCCAAGAGAGTGAGGGTACCTTCGGGGCTTGCAGGCAGTATTAAAGGAGACTGGCTCGATCCGCTGGTCATCGTCCCTCATTACGCCGTAAAGCTGTAAAGCGTCTCCCCGGACACACAACTAGTCATCATCCCGTCCATCCCGTATCCCTGCCTTCCGCTTCCGCTAAATTCGGAGAAAGCATGTCACACCCAAATCCGACCACAGGAGGCACAGGTCGTGATCGCATCTCCATTTTGAACCTGTCGTCCAATGGTGCCATGCCTTCCCGAGGTTCAGAAAATAGTGGTCGGTGGCTGCCCTCTTTGTCGATGCTTGAATTCATGTGTCTGACATGGAACACCGTCTCGACAGGTCACCCAAGCACTTTTATTAGCTATTCGGGGCAGCTCGGCGACAGGTATATAGATAGCCAAATGCTTGCACAATGCAAACTCACGCTCTCGCCCTCTCGCCGCTTTTCCCCCCGGCCTCCAGGACGTACCTCCTGGAAATCTTGCAGCAGCCTGTAACAGGTGCTGAACATGGTTCCTACGTGTTGTCGCGACTCCCACTCTCGCCCCCGCTCATCCTGCAGCTCAAAGTCTTCAATCGCAAAGGGGCACAAATCGCAATGTATGTTTCGAGCTACAATTGGAGCCACTCACTAACCAAGGAGTCTGCCTCACTCTCAACAGAGACGACGAGTTTCCCTTCTTCGTTGCCCATCTCCAATTGCTTACCGAGCACGCTGTGCCCATCCAAGAGCCACCTTCCAGCCCCTCTATGACTTCATCGCAACGATTGCTGTACGGTTCTCTCGTGGCGAACCCTCAAGCGTTTATAGATCCGCAAGGCTATCGAGGGTACTTCTTCTTGTTCCACGATGTAAGCCTCCGAGTCCGGGGGCGCTATCGATTGGGCATTAGCCTGACAAGACTTCAGTAAGTCCTGTTCGGACATTCCTGAGTCTTACATTCTTCGGAGCCATTCCCACCCAAGCACTGTAACTGATGGTTTTTGGTGGTCCAGGACCGACGCATTGAATATGCGCATGGTGGGCGGTTCGACAGGATGCCTGGCCCAAGTGGTCACAGACAAGTTCGAAGTCGTACAACTGTCGCAATATACCGCTGCGCGTGAGTGACTCTTATTGAGTTTCAGGTCCACGGCTCGCTTTCCATCTCCTCCCCTTCCCATTCATGTTCAAGTGACAATTCTTCACACATGCGTATCCCAAGCACCGGATCTCATGTGACTGACGGCCCCCTCTTGGCATTATAGCGCCAACAAACCTCAGTGCACACTTTCAGCAACAAGGCGCATGCATTGTGCGACAACCGTGACACTTTCGACAGGGTTATCGCTTTGTGTGCCATTTTCGCCAACGGGGCACTCTCTAAAACAAAAATCGAACCAGATGTCCGGCTGATGGCGACGGTACAGTGCCCTTAACGACATCTGCGTTTGCTCAAAACAACCAAAAAAAGCAAAGAAAACAAAAGAACAACACGTGCGGATCGAGATCGCTTATCATATTCTTAATATTTTTCGTTTGCTCCTCACTTGGGTTTTTGACGGACTGACAGCCATAGAGTATTTATCCTATTCTACTTGATGGATAGAAGCCAGATAGAGTTTTCTTTCCGCATGGCCATTCCTAGAAGTAGAATAGATGTTCATTTAGAGTTGTACAAGCTCTTAGCTCTTTTCTTATTTAACATTGGGTCCAGCATGTACATCTTTCTTGGCGGTGGTGGCTGTGAAGTTGTTTTTGCCGGCTCGCCCTGGATGGCGCCCCTTAACGCGCGCTTGCAGGGGCTTGCCTGCACTTAGGTCTCACGTTAGGCCGAATGCTAGTCCAGCCGTGGAGCACCCGTGTTGTGTTGGTGTTGGCCACGTTGGAGCGAGCATGACGGAATCATCCGACGCTGGCTGGGACTTGCTTACGTCCCCCGTGCTTAGCCTCCTCCCATCCCACTCTCCTGCTCTTGCACAAGCCGCACATCCATGTCTGCCCAAGACTACTATAAGAACCCACAGAGTTATCCTGGCCAGCAGTACCCTCCTCCAGGTAAGTTGCTCTCCCTGCCGAACCTCCCACGCATTAGAGCTCACCGCACTCCCCCGACGCATTAGGTGGAGGTTATGGCGATCCATCTGGCGTACGTCCTCGTTTGCAGGGTACCCACTTTCACCAATTTCCCACATTTTCCGCAATTTCTAGGGCTACTACCCCCCACCAACCCAGTACGCGCAGCAGCCCGCTTACGGCCAGCCTCCTCCAGGGCGTACGTCTTACATCATTCCGCTCAAAACCCGTTCGTTTTCACATGCCCTGTAGAATACCCCCAACAGCCGTATTACGGTCAGCCGCCTCCGCAAACTGTAATTGTCAAGGAAAAGTCGAGCGGCGCGGGTGGTTGTACGGCATGGTAAGTGTGCTGTTTTCTATTTTTGGTCATCGCGAGATCGAATACTGATCGTGTTTTGAACAGTCTAGTAGCGGTGAGTTTGAGTCTGAGTCCGAGTTAATCCCACGAACCGTTTGTCGTCAACAAATTAATTCTGACCCTCTTCCCACCAGATTCTTTGTTGTTGCTGTGCCGGAGGTCCGTGTTTATTCGGAGCGTTTGCCCCGACTTTTACCGCCTCGACCGGGTCGGCCTTTACTGACTTCCATGCCACCAACTTCACCCCTTATAGAGATTTGCGACTGCATCTTTTAGATGGGAAGCAGCTCAGCACAGTTCCGGTGGTTGTTCGGCTCTCAAATTTGCTCAAGTCACGGACATGCATCTGCTTCTCTCGCCATGTATTGCCATCTGGCATGACCAGTGCTATTATACATCCCACAACTATCCCACGTGATTCGGCTGCATTCTCCAGACCGCCGATTCGTAAGAAGCATGGCGCTACGCTGATCCTCGGATCGGACGGTCACCTCATGCCTTTCAAGGCAGATCTTTTGAGGAGGTTGAGGGGCAGTCACAATAACTTTATGCCTCCAGAAGTCGGCCCAACTTCGCTCGATTTCAACATGCAACATGTATGAAATGCGCATTATTCATCGAGATCGGGGGATGAATAACCGGCCTTGAAGCAGTCCCCGCGAGAGTAAGACTGAATTGTGAACAGTCCTCGGGCCTTGGCTGTGACCGTTAGGAACCGACTCAGCGTGACACATGGAAATAACGGAGGTGCAAGTCCGTACGGATTATTAATTCTGAATCTTTGTGCTGAGTTGTGAATTTTGATGAATGGCGCCCAATAAAGTTTGGATCGGTAACATGGCACGTGGCAATAGACGTCAGCCCAGTCGTCTCACCGTTCTAGTTTTTACCCACGCCGTTTTTTGAATCACAACGGGTCAGTATAATAAAGTAGGACACGCAGGAGCTTATATAGCTTCTTTAATGACGTGAATGTTGCAGGCAGGACTTGTGGGACTGCGGTTGCTGACCGCCCCACTCTTATTCTACGGTTTGGTATGGTCGTTAGCTGACAGGTGGCGCTCTAGAGAGTAACACGAGTTTATCCTAATGCCCGTGCTTCACGCACAGTGCGTTGAAGCACCGTTTGAGCAATTTTCCCTCCTGGAGACAACTAGAAAAGTGATTTGAATTGATCAAATCAGAGAATTGGCCATCAAGTCGGATGAGAAAGGAGCCGAACGTTTGGTCGTATTACAGAGCCCCGGTTGGTTTTGGGGGTCTCCAAGCAAGGGCCCCACTTTCCTGACTGAAGTGGAGACGTGCTCAATCACGCAAAATGATGCCCGATCGTGGTAAATTATTCTGTATAACTGAGAGACCGTCATCAGTACTGGGTGCCAAGTTTGGTTCCATTCGAGAAAGCACAGCCGTGGGGAGAACCGCTTTACGGTAACTGTATTCGTAACTAGAGTATTGGCTTGTATAGACAAATATTGGAATAATGGAGACACAAGTACGGGAGCAGTGGCGCGTGATCGGGCACAATCGGACTGCCACCAGCTCCTGCGAGCATGCGGATCAAAAACATAAGCCGGACAGGCAACGCGGAAGGAGCTGGTGCATAACACATCAAAATGACCCGCGCTGCTGGTCAAACTCTTTCATGCTGGATGGACACAAGTTTCGTGCCTTTCCTCGGTGTACGGGTTCCATCACGCGTGCCCTCGATCAGGAGTTGATGACGTGAGTAAAGAGCTCCTGGTTAATGATGTAGCGCTGGGACGTGGTCGATTCCTCTTGCGAACTTTCCAGTGTAAGTGTGATTACCGCGCACATGAGCTGTGCATGCCTCCAAAAGCAGACTAGAGCTCTCCTAAGATCAATAAGGAGCATATCGAAGAGCGTGCGCGTCGTGATGACGTAAGTTCTTGATTGGCCTGACGAGTACGACGGTCCGACGGTCCATCATCCCAAGAGCCTAGTCTGATTAACGTTTGGCTAAACGGTCTGTACACGATGTTCTCACAATATCCACTACCGCACATTCCACATTCCGTGGCGCCGGCAATTCGGGACGATTGCACCTGAGGACAGTTGTCCTGGAGATGGAGATGGTCACCTTGGAATAGTCTCTCCTCCTAGTGATGTTGGTTTTGGGTTGAAAAAAAGTGGAGGCTATCAAAGAAGCCGCTGAGAAAAAAGAAAAGGCGATGAAGGAGAAGCGGGGTGGAAAGGAGAGGGATGCGATGTAAGAATGCAGTGTCGATGCGGGTAGGCCGGGTCGTTCTCGACTCGGTGAAACCACACCGATGGAAGACAGAGGCTAATGGTTGTGAGACGAAATCCGAGTATGAACCACGCTCGCTACCTTTCCATGTATCGGTTGACTCCGGTGCAGGATACAAGAACTGGTTGGAGTATGGAATACTCAATGCCTCCCGACCAAATTTCTCATTGATTTCAGAATGAAAGTGTCTTGATCAGGAAACGAGGCGACGCCCTGCTCTTTGTATATCACTCAGTTCTGGAATGGGTCGGATCCGGCACACGGGGGCAGGCTGCCCGCGGTTGCTCTCGGCCAACTATAGAGTGTCAGAATTTTAAGGTTCCGCTGTACTGCTGCACGTTCATTTGGTTGGGTTCTATGAGTTGGACCCGAATACATCTGATCCGTGTCCGGCTCCGGCGCCCGCAGGAGACAGGTTTACGGGAGGTGTCAGGCCATTTACTGGGCTGGCCTGCGGTTCCTGTGGTAGACCATGCTAGCTCCAGGCCATGAGGGAGTAAATGTTTGACCGGGTCGAGCACCTTTCCAAGTGACAGAACCATGAGTATATCCTCACTCTTCGCTCTTCAGCCGTAGGGGAAATGCATGGAATCGATGGGAGACGGTCACCCAGGACGGCATCTGCGCGTGTTTCTCTGCGAGAGTCCGACTGTACCTCTTTTCGTCCTCTTATTCACTCTCGGGTGGTATCAGGAATTGATGTCCTTCGAGGACTTACCAGCATGAGTGGCCAGCGCCTTATGGCTCACCACAGCAACACCGAGTTGATTGGGACAGCCGTTTCATATTTATAGAAGTACCACATCGTTTAACGAGTCCAAACAGTCGCGTTTGAGTGATAGAGATGACTTTGACGCGAGAAGGACGCTTGAGGTGGCCTACGGATCCCATCACGCCTCCGAGTACAGTCTCTGAACCTGTGACACCGGAATTCCAAAAAAGGCGACGGCCGGCAATACGGCACGGCTGCCGGAAATAGCGTACTTCTCTTGTTCCTCACTCTTTTGGTACCGCTCGTCGAGTCGCTTAGAATTGAAGAGATATTCCAGAGCTTAATGCATAACAACGCCCAGCTCATCGTCAGTAAGGAGGTAGGTCGTTGCTGCTGCTCCAGTTGCGATTTGTGGGCAATAATGAATAGTTGCTGGGAGTAACCATGGCGGTCAGTCAGCTATTATTTCTATTCATTGATAATAAAGCTCAGACAGGGCTTTCGGGATGGCTCCAAGGAGGAAGAGAACGAGAGTGATGAGGATGAGGACCAGGACGAGAATGGATGAAAGTAGGGTGTTCTGAAGACAGGCTCGATGGCGAGTGCCGACACAACAACGCAACTCGGAAAAAATAGGGGCCAACGCGCCTGCAGCGGCGCTTGAAAAAATTCTCCGCCGGAGGTTGTTTCAGATGAGACCTGATAGAGATGTGATACTATAATACCACCTGATAATTCCATATCGTCTTGTGGTGCAAAGACGCGCCACTGTTGCGAGTTGTTTATCAACGATTTTGACCGCAACCACGAAGAGTCGAGCTCCGCAACCATGGCCCGAACAGCACGAAAGCCCGCTGCAAATGTATCATACTCTGATGCATCTGAAACAGAGTCTGAACCAGAAGTGACGCCGCGTCCAAAGCAGAAGGCGACCAAGTTGAAGCGGCGAGTCAGCCAGTATAACCCTCAGGAAGAGGAATCGCAGCAATTCAGCAACCCTGGAGACTCGTTTCGTATCCCCCTCAAACCTATAAACGATGAACTCGTGGAGAAACGGAACCTTAAACGACGCAAATCGAGAATGAGCATGGGTATCGGGTTGGAAGGCAGTTCTTTGGTTGCAGACAACGAGGCTGCCCCTGAGGCATCCCAGGACATCAATGGGGATGCAGATACGCCGAGGACACTCAAGAAGACTGCACTCGTGAGGGCGAATCAGCTCAAATCCGTCACGGCGCCCGCTCCAGTCGCGGCTCCGATCGAGATTCTCTCCTCAAACTTTGAGGAATGGATGAAAATGGCAACAGACAACGTATGGGTTGCTGTGGTTTTGTGAAACCGTGCTGATGGGTTTGTTGCAGAAAATCAACGCCACCAACTCGTGGAGTTTTGCACTAATAGACTACTTCCATGATATGTCTTTATTGAGAAATGATACCGACAACTCCATCAATTTCCAGAAGGCCTCCCGGACTCTTGATGGTTGCGTCAAGATTTGGACGAGTCGGGTTGATTCTGTTGGTACCGATACCGGCAAACTCCTTAGCAATCTGGCTGAGGAAGGACGTAAGTTACAAAATCTGACGCTTTGGATATTGCTAAAATTTCCCAGGCCCTACTGCCGACGACGGTGAAGAGGTTGAGGAAGGCGAGGGTGGCGAAGAGGCGAAGAAGAAGAAAGGGACCCGCACTGAAACAACCTTAGCCAAAAATCCGGCTCAGCTTCGTACGAAAAAGCCCGATCTTGAGTTTGCTGTCGACCCGCTCTTCAAGAAAACGTCCGAGGACTTCGACGAGGGTGGCGCGCAAGGCCTCCTGATGAACCACCTTGCGGTAGACAACAATCTACGCGTCGTCTTTGATGCAAGTGATACCCCTGGCGGTGCGAACGAAGATGAACCCGAAGCAGCGGTTACAATCCTCGTTCCCATCGACGCCCTCCGTAGTAAACTCGACTTGGCAAATATTGCGGCGAAGTATGTCATGTCATCACGCCTAGCGGACTTCAAGTTCTCATCTGACCCGGCGAATAACGATTACTCCATCGACGGTGCCTTTCGCAACCGGGAGGAAGAAATGGATTCCGCAGACGAGGCTGAGTTCCAAGACACTATCCAAGTGGACATGGCTGGTGACTATGGTGATGGTGGAGATAGCGCAGGGCCACTTCCTGCACCCGGGGGAGCGGAGGATTTCTTCAGTGGCGACCAGGCGATTGAGGACTATCCGCTAGATTTCGGTGGCGGCGGTTATGAGCAGGGCGGTGAAGATGGAGAGATGGGCGAGGAGGGGATGGAGGCTCGAGCAGCTGCCCCACTTGCATCTTTCGACCCGAGGCACGCGCCCAATCCGACCGAACTCGTCATGGCCATGGCAGATGGAGGCGGACAAGACATGTTAGATTACTTTGATGTAAGTGCTATCAAGAACTGGGCTGGTCCTGAGCACTGGAAGATGCGCAAAGTCATTCGCAAAGGTCAGGGGCTCCTCCACTGCGTCTCCGGTTGATTGACAGGTGTCATCGTATAGTTACGGCCACTGAACCAACCGCTCCAAAACCACGCAAAGAAAAGCAAGCATTCCAGATCGACTTTTCTAAGGTCTTGACCGCTGAAGAGGAGAAGAAAATGTTTGAGCCTCCTACCAAGGCTGGATCACTATCGTTGCCCGCTAAGCAGTGTGCGTACATTGGTGGCAAGAAGAACAAGAAAGCTGCCGACAAGCGGGAGGAGAAGTTGCTCCCCGATGATATGCACTTCTCGAGTCGGCAACTCCTGTCATTATTCTTAAA
>Ga0307513_10005303_pt1 | contig 17059 bp, 11 predicted proteins | sample 15_EM_MG_FD_202174 | JGI IMG/M metagenome (GOLD analysis project Ga0307513, IMG submission 202174) | Populus trichocarpa ectomycorrhiza microbial communities from riparian zone in the Pacific Northwest, United States - 15_EM | ecosystem: Host-associated > Plants > Roots > Unclassified | place... | reverse complement strand
CAATAGAGCTGATTACGTCCTTGTTGCGAAGCATGACCAGGTTCTGCACTAACGATCGACGGATGTCGGAGTTGAGTGCTTGGTAGCTATCGCTCAGCAGGGAAGCAAGGTCGTTGGGAAACTCGGCCGCCTCTTTCGAATAACATTGGATGACCTATAAAGGAGAACAGGGTAAGTAATATTGCTTATATATTTGATTAAAAGGGCTTGTTTGAGGCAATAGAGCGCTTCCGGTTTCACCGAGGTAACAATAACGTCCAGAGAATCCGCATATCAAACGCTTGATATAGCGCACACCCCCGTGTGTACTGAGAGGATCTTCCGATCTAGGATGTGCGGTTTTCATGGAACAAGAATACCAGTTTTGGAGCGAACCCGCAACAAAAACGTGACCCGAGACAGTAGGGATGATTAGTCACCTGAGAGATGAAGCTGGTCAGTTCTCTAAAGTGCTGCGCATGTTCGGTTGGATTGAGTTGGAATATCCGTAAAATCGACTGGTAGTGGGTCCATTGCTGAAGAAATTCTTCCCGGTACGCCTTGGGATCCCGTTTGATGAGATTCTGCAATTGAGGAAGATTGGAGGTGAGCAGTGCGCCTCTATTTGTATGAGATTTGGGCATGGTCGAGTGCAAGATCAAGAGTGAATTGCTCATTTTAAGGCGGTTTCCCACGGTAGATAAGGTAACAAATTTACTTACCCGTTGATTACTAGTCCCAAACATCAATTCCTTACTTGGACCTCGACAATTGCGTACGCGTCCTCACTTGCAATGTACGCGATGAACACGGCCGACGTCCCCAAGCTTACCTCTGCAATAGGTCACGCACGTCTTACGATCGTTATCTTACCGTGTTCTCCCCTGAGGGGCGGCTCTACCAAGTTGGCAAGTCGTGTCTAGAGCTCATATCTCGGCACCCATTGATGATTAGTCTGTTAACAAGTCGGTCTACAGAATATGCATTCAAGGCTATCTCTGGTTCAGGCCACACCGCTGTCGCAGTCCGAGGCAAGGACACTGTCGTTTGCATTACCCAGAAGAAAGTACCAGACAAGCTCCTCGATGCTAGCACCGTTACCCATATGTTCAGTTTAACACCGTCGATTGGCTGTGTGATGACCGGCTTAATAGGTACGCGTCATTCTTTCATCCTCGCCTCGTCCTTCCCCGATCTGTTTCATTCGGGGCTATCCTAACAGCGCTACCTAAACTGCAGCGGATGCCAAAGCCCAAGTAGCACGGGCACGTGCCGAAGCGGCCGAATTCCGATATAAGTATGGTTACGAGATCACTCCCGATGCACTAGCCCAGCGAATGGCCAATATCAACCAAGTGTACACTCAACGTGCTGCTATGCGACCGCTTGGTATTTCCATGATTCTCATCGGTCAAGACCCTGAGCATGGTCCGCAAATCTTCAAGCTCGACCCTGCTGGATATTTCGTTGGTTTCCATGCGACTGCTGCAGGGCAGAAACAACAGGAGGCCATGAACTTCTTGGAGAAGAAGTGGAAGCGGCTGGAGGGCAGTGCTGGAGGTGAGGAAGTGGGTGCGGCCGGGCAGCGTCTGAATAGAGATCAAGTTATCGAGGTACGCAGGGTGACTGATTGGAATGGTGCCTCCTTCTTACTGCTTCCTTATGCAGATGGCAATTGAAGCACTATCTTCAGTCCATGCGACCGAATACAAACCGGGCGAGGTTCAAATATCCTTGGTGTCTGTCGCCGAGGACGAGCCTGAGAAGACACGAGGAAAGTGGAGAGTTTTGGGTGACGCGGAGGTCGAGAAAAATCTGATCGCATTTGGAGAGAAGGACTGACAACTGTGTTTGTGTATTTGGTATTCGTGGTGGAACGTCTTTATCACCGGCGGTGACCAATACAGCGAGAACCATTTTAGTCGGTGTAGCGACGCGTTTTCCATGACTTTGTCCCCACAATTTGCTATTAGGTTTAAACCGTTCTCCGCATAATTGCTTGCTATCCCACCTTCCTTGTATACGTTTAGTGTTCCTCAGGAAAGGCGGTCAAGTCTTACTGGCTATGGTTTGAGGTGCAATACTGTAGAGGCATTGGAAAGTCTTTTATCCAACGACCTGAAGCGGAGGCTCTTTTCCCGGCAAGCAAGGGCACAACAATCGGTACGTTTCCTCCTGACCACATTAGATCCCTCTGCCTCCGCCGTCCTGGTATGAACACGTGTCAGTTTGGTGTTCTATTTTCGTATGGAAACCGTTTCGGTCATGGGCGACCTTCGCTTCGGTTTATTCCTGACCAAGGCTTGAGAGTCATCCAGGGACGTGTGCATCATGAGGGACGCTTCCATCTCTTCTCTTCCCAGCCGATTCCCAAGACAAATTCACAGGAACAGGGGATTTCCAGCGGCTAAGTCTAGACCCCACAGACTGCAGGTCTCACGGCACCGACTCGTTCTTCACTTCGTCGGATCTCTATATGTGGAATAAAGCAAGTGTTATGATTGCGGCTATTGGGTACCACCAAGGAGAGACTGGTGCAAATCTATAAACACGAGGCGCCACTTGCTATCAGTTATCACGAAAAGATGGGCGGCTCAGGCGGTTAATGCCTTAAAATGTCAATTAGTAATTCAACGAATTCTTTGAATAGCAGCGCCGCATGAACGAAGTCTGTGGACAGGGAGGAAGCATAGCTGATTCATTCATATTGATTAGGAGGTACCAATAAATTAACACCTCCCAGGGATGTGGCTCGCCCGGACCGGGCAGAGTTCGTGCCAACGGAGAAAGATGGGGACTCAACAAGGGAGGTGAGAGTTTTTATGTGCTCTAAATCATGCCTTCCTCGTCACCCGTATCAAGGGCCGGTCGGGTGGAACAAAGAGTCAGTTTGGTTAAGACACCAAACCATGTGCCAGAAGTTCGTTCACCTGTTTCTGTTAACTCCACCACCGGTAAGCGAGCCCATTCAAAGGATAAGACACGAGAAGCTCCCAAGCGCCACCCTCTACAAGTCTCGTCTTCCCTCACCGTCGGTAGCCTCTTGTCGAGCTCGCACCCATCCGAGACTGACGGCACTACAATAACCTACAGCGACCTCGAATGTCTACAATCACCCCTTCCTCTGATCTCGAAGGCATGCCTCTCTATGTGTTTGGGCACATCTTGGAATTGTGGGCTGAAACCGAATGGTATGCGCCAGCCATTGGTATGCGCGTTTCTCGTCGCATCCGGACGATGACATTAGCTACCCCTCGCGCATATTCCAACCTGTACATTCATCGAAAGAACGTAATGACGCCCGACCAAATTCGTGCTTGGCTGGCGCGGGCCAGGAGCATCGCTACGCGTGTCGTTATGGAGGGTGCTGATCCACCTCAGGTGAAAGCAGCTCTCCATGGCGCCATACACTCCAAGCTACTCGTGTACCAAGTCCAAGCAATCCGCAATTTGAGGGGCGAAGTAATAGACGCAGGGCCTATTGACTATGAGGCGCTCCGAGCCTGCCAACAGCTGCAAAATTTTCGCTTTATTGGCTATGATTGGTTTGAGCCCTGCCGAGCGCGCCCTTTTCGCTTCGATGTTGACAGGCTCTGCGAACCAGTAGATTTTCAAGGTTTTGTGAGGCTCACTGCTCTCCACCTCGTCAATGTAGACCTATTAATGTCTACAGATCGGAGCTCTCGTATCTTTCCGCGGCTCCTCCAGCTTCAGTTGTACAACATCAGGGGAGACATCGACGCGGTCATCAATGCTTGTGGCCAAACATTAGAAGATTTGCGAATCTCTATGTGTAACCACGGATCGGAGGCAGAATTATTTTTGCCGAGGCTCCGCGTTCTTTGTCTCGAGCAGGCGGGGGACGTAGTGGACGTGATGGAACTGCCAAGCCTCAAAGTTCTGCACGCCGCAGCCGGAGAGCTCCCTTTGAGTGCAGATGAACATACTCTATCATCCGTCACTCAGTGGATCTCCGCAATGACTAATAAGAACGACCTGGAAGAACATAGCATTCGTACTCTCTTACGACTGCTCCCCGGGTTGGAGTGCTTAGTGCTGGGCGAGTCAGTAGAGGTCACTGCCCAGTTTTTCGAGGAGCTCCAGATAGATTCATCCTTGTGTCCCACCCTGAAGCACATTCGTATCACCAAAGGGGCATCCCTGGCTGACGTGGAAATATGGGTAGAGGAGCAGAAAGGTGGTTTCCAGGAGAGCCTACGCTCTGAGGCTGTTGAAATCGAATATCTGACGAAGGAGGAATTTGATCAAGCCCAAAGGCCTTATCGCGTGAAGGTCCGCTTGATGTATTGTGTGTTTAGAATGGTTTCTGACTTTGCTTTAGGCGTTCACGCATTCTTTGGAGGAGGCTATTCGAGTGTTTGAGTCCTAACCTGGACTGCACACTGAACCTACTTGAAGAGACGCTGGGAAGAGAAACAGGACTTACGTGGATTCGGTCATGAAAGGCAATCGGGTCGTGACCATGGTGACAGCTGGTACCTGACGTGCCTTGGCCTCACTTTCTCGGCGGAACGACTGAATGCTAGATACATTCAAACCTATGTAAAATAGAATGCTGATGTGACTCTCATTCCTCGTGTGAGCGGTGCGCTTCCGTGGCTGTGAGCACCTTGGCGGGGCTGAGTTAGTAATTTACAAAAAGTGCAGCTGCGAGATGAGCTACATGTCCCCTACATTGCTTAAGGCCACGCATTGTATTTCTATATGTGTGCTACACAGCGTATCTTCTTTTGGAAGCTCATGGCAATACCATTTGGCGGACTGACCTTCCTGATAACCGATTTGAGACATACAATTACGGATCTTAATTATAATGGCATATATAATCAGTAAATAATTTTTCATATTTTATTTTCCTCCTGATCGAAAAATACCAGGTGCGGTAGGCACTTTGGCGTTCACTAACATCCCAATCCTTCTAGCATAGTATTTAGTTAGGTTCTTTGTAGGTGTACGTATTTCTAGAAAGGTTCGGCTTCATAAACAATGCACAAAGGAAAACCGGGGGCATGTGCTCGGCTGTTGCCATTGCTGCGACTTTCAGAAATTCGGATAAATTATAAACATCGTAATAAATAGTGCCCACATACGACTAGAACATGGCCTACGTACGTATGGAGCGGGTCACGCTTCCATCCTACCGGCTTCAAGTTTAGGTCAGGCTCAGTCTAATCGCACTGTGCTCAAATGGTCTACGATAGCAAGTTTTGAACAACCAATGTGTCAAGAATTTAGTCGGTATTCGCCTCGCCCTTCTCTTGTGGGCGTCATTGTCCCTTATATGCCGGCCTGCTTCTCAAGGTGTACTCCTGTACACAAAAAATCAATTGTCTTTATCCCAGATTCTCTCCCTGGTCGTCCTGTATGTGAATCGTTGTTGAAACTACGTGGAGCAAGGCTCAGTAGCGAAGAGCAAACTAAAGTTACATTCACAGGTACCTGGGTGTAGCACTAATAAATTAATCGGACATTAGACACCAGACTCCTAACAGCGAGCATGGACTCACAGACTGAGCAGCGAGTAGCGAACTGAGTCTGAGGTGTTCCACAATTTAATGTTTATATACGGGGTACTATCAGGGCTATGCACGAACGAAAAAGGGATTATGCCTGCCCATTGTCGAAGCCCGGCTAGGCGATGCGAGACTCCTGCGCCTTACCTAAGCTCGGCTGTCACCGCACACACCTTTCCGACATTCTTAGCCCGTTTCAGTCACAATCCGCACTGTACCCCTTTGGAGGTTCACATGCTCACTGGGGCGCTTCAGATCCGCCGGCTCCGTTTTCCTTAATCCACTTCTGCAACTTGGTATCTCAATAGGCGATATATACATAGTCGCCACAACGACTTGCCTACCACCGGACGGCGAATTATCTAGTCGCTCTAATGGCCCGGCTCCTCTTAGGTCGCTCCAGGTACGTTCCTACGCCAACAACGTCCCTTCTGCTCGGACTTCAATCAAATCTCTCTCTACATTTTTACGGCTATTTATCATAATACCACACAATAATGCCACAATATTACTACTTCAGGATGTAGATACGATATTATTAGAATTTCCGTTGGTTGTAGGATTTCCACTAGGTCGTTAACTCGGTCGAAAACAATCGTGGTTGTTAGGGCCCGCTAACAAACACGTAGCGATACAACAACGAGAATACGCGCTCTTATATACCCGAGAAATGACCATATGAAACGCAGTGTCCCAAACAATCAGCACCCCCTGACGACCGGAGCACTGAGCGCTCGATATGAAATCCCAAATAAATGCCAAATCCCGACAGATATCTCCCCGTTTATAACAAGGACAAAGAGTTGTAAATTTACTCGGACATATAATGAACAAGTTATGCATCTATGGAGTGTGCGGATGACGCCAGTACTAAGATTACTACCGAAAGTATGCAAGGAATAACAACATTGAAGAGACTGAATGTGAAGACGGTTATTTTAGAGAAAGGTGTTGTGTTATGCTAGCCTGGCTTGGTACCGAGGCGGTCAACCCGAGAGCTCTATAACTAGTGGTTGGTATTGTGCCCACGGTTCCTATTAGCCCCGCAAAGAGAGAGGCGAGTCTGCTTCAAACGCCTTCATTTCGTCTTCGAAGCAGCCATAGTCCGCCTAGAAGCATGTTAAGATAAGTAATGACACATAACAACGAACGAACGTACATAAGTGGCGTGATACTGCTCAAACCGTGTGGTTTGGACGTAGTTCTCGACAAATTGGAGGGCAAATCCTGGTACCTTCTCAGCACGTGGTGCTACACATGCCTTCAAGAGGTCCTTGAAGTGGGTGTCTACTTTGGTTTCCGAACCAGCATCCGCGAAGTCGGCGACCTCGATGGATTGAAGATATGGACAAATATTAGGTCTGTCGCGTAGCGACTCGAAACACAGCTTGAGTGTCTCCATGCGTTGGAATAACATGAGGTGCCGAAGTTGGGGCATATTAATGAGTTGATCGGTGATATCCTTGCTCTGCAGACGAGTGGCCCACTCGACCACAGAACCAAAGGGTACAGTTGCACCATCAATCTCATCGAGATTTGCACAGATGAGACGCAGGGCCGGGGCCTCAAGGTGTGGGACAATTCCGGGGGTCTCACATAAAATCAGAACCTTTAACTTCGGCAGAAATATACGGTCACGCTGAATCGATTGCCCACGGTACGAAAGATTTGAGGTGCCTCGGAGGTCTTCGAGTGATCCGCTGCAAACCTGAATCAGATTCAAAACCGGACCGCAGACAAAGTGCAGGGCGAGGCGACGGATGGCAGGAAAAAGGCCAGGCATAATGTGAAAGCCGGCCAGGTCAACGAAGACCAAGTGCAGGATAGTGAGGCAAGGAAATTGGGCACTGCAAGAATTGTAGGGTCCAAAGATATTGCGCATGCTCATGAAATCATAAACATTGGAGGTGTCGAGACGAAGATGGCGCAGTTTAGGCATGGGCATAGGGAGTTGAATCAGCTTTTGTTGGTCATCCGGAATTTCAGTGAAAATTGGGATCCGGTAAATGAGGGACGTTGCGTCTTTGGCACCCTCGAGAGCGGCCGAGATAATGCGAATATCTTCTGTGTCAAGACATATCTCCTTCGGGACTGCTTTTGCGCATCTTAGCCACGAGCAAACGTCATCAACTGTCGCGGGAGAATAACTTGGGAGGAAGAGTTTGGACCAGAGACGTGGACTGGAGTCCGTGATTTCTTTGAGACAACGGCAGACCTGTCGCGCGATGGCGGGTGCGGGCCACTCCATTATCGACCACTCAATCAGGATGTTTGCGATGATCTCGACCGGCATGAGGAGGAGGAAATTCTTGCCACTTTCTTGGATGTCGGATACCACTGTGAGTGGTCCATCATCATGAGATGTTGGGAAATGCGCTCCTGAGGCGCCAGTGGTCACTGCCTCGACCTGCGGTTCGTGAGGCCATGGCCCGGGGGTGGGTGGCATGGTATTGCGTGATTTATTGGACTTGGGGTAGAAAACTGCGGTGGTAGTGCGGGTTCAACTTGAGCGTTAATATTTGGATTCTGCGCGGTGTGGCCTTAGTTCAATTGGCCAGTCTGGCACATGGCACAAATCCCGTTTGGGGTGCGCAAAATATTTGTATGCCATGTGGCCGTGTTACCAGATACGCGCACAAGGCGAGGCAGCAAAGGGTTCCGTCTTCCCTGAACGGTTGGGGTAAGTGTCTATGCCAGGTGCTACCGCTGTCAAAATTTGTGTTCACCACTGCAATGAGAAAATGGCTTTTGCCGGTCGGTAGTCCTCTCATCGTCAGTCGAAGTGCCACCCGATTGTTACGAGAGGGAGCATTTGAGTGGCAGTCGTTCCTCACGACATCCCCATGAAATAGAAACCCGAACTTATTCTACCCTTGTGAGTACCTCAGACAATTCTCTAGATTAATTGGTTTGCGTTTGCTTGAATGCCATTTGCCAGGCCGCCGAAATCTCACGCGTACAGAAACCCTCAACTTGCGACCCGAACCAGGCAGTAACTTCAGATCTGCTGCTTAGCCCCTTCTGTGGTTGAACCGCCTTGCAGAAGCCTCCCTTGTCTGTCACCACATGCGGAGTGTATACGAGTGGACGATAATGGCAGAGAAAACAAAGTCTTTCGATGAATTAATGCCGGCCTGAGTCCGCGTTAACGAGCATCTTCGCGTGATGATTACGCCCCCGGGAGGACGATAAAGTAGTAAGAAGAATACCAAATCCAGTTGGGGAGGCGAGAAGCGCTATGAATACCCATCAAGATGCCTGATTGATCATGTGTTTTGATTTTCCGTGTTGTCTCCGAGGGCAGCTTCAGCAGACGGTCGGTTCCAAACCGACTGAAGACTTGTAGAGGATACATGTGCCAACAGGCGATATTGCTACCGCCTTCGGGGAGAGTGGTGCTGGATACAAGCTGGCAGCAATATGGCAGGCCCTGGCTTTGAGCCCCCCATGGTACACTTTAAGGCCTGAATGTCCAACATGCGCGCGAGCGTTAGTAAACGCACCGAGGAGGTGGAGCGCACAAAGGTACCAGCAGACCTTTTGATCCCGCCGCAACCTTCGAGGAGGATATTATGGAGGATTGAAACATGTAATGTAATAAAGTGCAAAACATGGGTCTCTCTCCTGGCCGGCCTTGTCACAGGGCAACAAGAGGGAGCCTGTATCTCTGCGTCATAATACCCGCTCCTGATGCACAAAAGCACGGATAGAGGGGTAACACAAGTGATATGGAGCCACGTGCCAGAAACTAACGATCCTACATATGATCGAGCCAGCCTCACATCAAGGCCTTGATTAGATCCGGGTAGCACTACCAGAAGCAAAGAAAAGGGGTATGCGAAAGTCCGTGGCCAAAATGTTAAATTAACCTACTACGAGAATGGGAATATGTAGAGATGCGTGGCACACGAGAGAAAGGAGGAAAGTGTCCACTGAAATCAGAGTCCATCAGACCTGCTCTTTACGAGCCCTCTTCGCAGGAGATACCGCCTTTCCTCCGAGCAGCTTAGAGAGGAGCGTGCCACCGGCCTTGGAGAGCGAGGGCAGAGAGGCCGACAGAGGGAGGTCGCCCTTGACAGCTGGAGCAAATGCCTCGTTGTTGAAAGGCGACGTATGTACATAGTCGCTATGACGCTTACGCATCGTAAGGCCATCAAACGACCCCTGGGTGACAACGGCGATCCCGGCGGAGGACCCCTCGCTCGAGGAGACTGTGGCAATGCTCGAGGAGGAAGCGCCGCTGGACGATGACGTGGTAAGCGGAGGCGGAGCAATGAGAGGCGAGCTATCGACCAGAAGGGTGATTGGGACCGACCGCGACGCTGGCATATCGCCAGCAGAGCTCTTAGAGACAGCCCTCCTGCGCGCAGTGACGGGGACGGCATTGAGAGTGAACGAGCGAGTATCCTCGACACGCTGAGCCTCGCGCTGCTGAAGGGCGTGGGAAGGAACGGATGTAGGCTGCACCTTGCGGACGCGCAACGGAGGAATAGCGTCGTGCGGAGGTGTAATCGGCATCTGCGGAGGGACGTCCCGAGCCTGACGTGCGGCGGCGGCTTCAGTGGCCATGCGAACGGCCTCCTGGCGAGCGTCTCGAGGAGAGACGAGAAGTGGCTGGACATGTTGGATGAGCTCCTCCTCGGTCAAACGGAGGTCATAGTTGAGTAGCTGTAACTGGGGGCGAGTGAGATCGGGCCGAACAGGAGAGAACAGGGAGGGTGCACCATCTGCTTCTCCATGAGGTTGATCTCAGCCGTCTTGAACACGCATGCATGGATAGCCCAATCCTTGTTCTTTGGTGTCGAATCGTTGAGGTACTTGGCGGCACAGACGAGGGCAGCAAGGAAAACTCGATGCCTAGTACATGGCATACCTGGAATTAAGTCAGTTGGTGGCTGTACAACACATGGTCAGAGGTCTCACCCTGAGCCATGGGAGGGAGCCTGAGCTTGAGGCGATGGAGGTATACAAGGGTGACAAGGAGTGTACCCATCTTGGCATTCGAGCACTTGACGAGATGGAGGATGAAGTGGTCGAGGGGAGGCCACTTCGGATGGTTGAAGATGTGGGCCTGGATGGCTGCCGAAGAGGCGGCCTGCTGCTGCTCGAAGGTGCGCTTGACAGGAGTAATTGGAGGCGACGGGAGGGCACCGGCCTGGGCAGCGTCGTTCGAGATGCGAATAACGTTCTCGGCGGCCTTGATGAGCAGGCGGACGACTTTGAGGCCGACCTTGCTACCAACGAGTTGGACGAGGGCGGCGTCGTGCTGGGCGACGTCGATGAGCGAGTATGGGTGTCGACGGGGGTTGGGTGTGTCGAGGTTGGCCTGGAGTTGCTCCGATGTGAGGCCGTGAGAGTGCAAGAGGCGGAGCTTATCCATTGAAGCGGCAAGGCTCTCGACAGACATGGTAGACAACGACAACGACTACAGGGGGGAGCTGTGCTACATGGAGAAGACAAAGTCAGCGCAGCGTTCCAAGCGCCAATTGAGCGACAAGGCGAGCAGAAGCACAGAGGAGGCGGGGACGACTCACAGGTATGGATTATAAGAAGAATGAGGAAACCCTTCTAGGGTATGTCCACTATAAGGAGCAAAGGGGACTGGTTAGAAGAATGAAAAGACCTGCTCAGCAACAGCTCAACGACGAAGGGAACAACGACGACGAGGAACGGAAGGGAGGAAAGAGGTAAAGCTAAACAGGAGCTAAACGCGTACCGCTGATATAGGGAGCACAGGGGAAACGCACGTGATGGCAAGGGGTGATCGTTGGTGACGAGGGCGAAGAGGAGAGAGATATCGGTAGGAGAAAGGGACGAGAAAGATTCAAATCGTGGATAAATGAGAGTGAGTATCTTATAGCGTCGAGCGTCGTTCGTCCAGCGCATTATGGGATGAGCAACTCGATTTGGGTGGCAGATCGATCGGTCTTCAAACCACTGGGTAGAATCGCGTCGTACTTCGACGGATTGTCGTTATATAACCTGGATTAATGGCTCATATGTAACGACACAGGGGCTCCGCGTCGGTGACCTTTTGTGGATTCAAGAATTTTTACATTTAGACGTATTTCATCAAGCGCTTTACCTGGATTCAGTGGATATACAATAAGAAAGAGGCCGTGGTCAATCTTGCGTGACTAGCTCGGAGCGTGGCTAAACAAATCAACATCAGAGAGCAACACTAGTGGACAGTGGTACAGCAGTGAAACTACATACCACAATTCCCTGGTTCGCTAGCTCATCATACAGCGAGTCCGGGATTTTTGCTGTGATTCGTACGGCGTATATCCCTCGAACGGCATTGTCTATAGTAATAGAACTATTCCATGAGCCCACAAGAAGAGCATTGACGAAAATATGGACGACCTATGCGTTTCCACCTCGCCACCCAACTGTCTTCAGGCTGAATAACAGCGACAAGCCCATCGAATTGTCCCGTCGTGCACAAGTTGACTCGGTCTGTATTCCCTCTCATCTACACGCTCACCATTAGCCCAGCCTTTGCTTCACTCTGACGTCGCCCGGACCAACCTCCAAGTACTGCTCGCAATTCGGGCACCCGATTCGCCGAAAATCCTGGGAGGTCTGGACAAGACTGCATACGTGGCATGCGCGTAGGTTTCGTGCCCGGCCAGTGGCGGGGATAATTGCCGCTGCCTGACGTTGTGACATGCTCGTGGCCAAGCGCAAGTTCCAGCCTCAGAGCTCGTTTTCGACGCCCAGGTTGGGATCCCCTGAGGAATCCTTTCGTGTCTTCTGTTCCTTCTTGGGGCGATTCAGACTACAGCCCTTTGGGTTGTGGAAGGGAGTGAATGTACCCCGCCTACACAATATTTATGATGAATCAATGCGTTCCCATTTATTCTCCAGGAGGCTAGTGCGACATTTCAATCCAAGTATGTCCAAGTATGTCCACGTCTATACCTGCATTCTTCAGTTGACCTGTAACAACTCCCAAATTTTAGTGCGAGAGGTTACTCTCACAAGGGACCAGTGGATACAGAATTGCAAGGTAATTTAGTCCGTCGCAACTTATGGGACACAATCATAGATTCGCACCCATGATTGCCCACGCGCCACGCCTGTGGCATCCGTACCTTGTCAGCGTACTCTTGCCAATTTTCTTGGAAAAAAATACTGGTGCTAGCTTGCTGAGGATTACAAGTGCCCCTGCTAGAACGTGTATCTCCAGTCGTGTCTCAAAACCGATTCTGGGAGCAGGCATTCCCACCATGAAAGTCCCTCATTTCTTTCGATCAACGCGGCTCTTTCCAGCTCATATATTACTGAAGTGTTGCGATGGCGTCTCACTGCAGACAAAAAGGGGCTGACCTCGTCCTTGCAACGAGGCTGAGGCACTGTGGGAACACACCCGGAATCCGTACTGAATATCTAGGTGTGTCGCGTCATCTCAGATACACACCGACTCTGCGGAACTTTGTTCCCGTTTGCGCTTCCTCTGTGCGTTCGCTACAGGTTAATATTCTCACTGTTAGACGAAGCCCTGCACACTCCAACAATTAGACTCATCACCATTACCTACACACGAGTTAACGGCACATAGTAGGAATATCAGTGAATTGGGCCCCGTAGCGAAGCGCTGCCAGATCAATTGCTTCTCTCAGTCTCAGGGACCAGAAACAGCTGCATTGACTAATGGTTATTGCATCACTTGCAGTGGACTATTGATTTCCATGTGATATAGCAGCGCGGCCTTTACACAATTGGAACCACGGAAATTTTGGCTTTCATTTCCTCCTATGGGATTCCAACCACCGCCGGTACTGCTGCTGTTTCAGGGTCCGTACCCTTTGTGAATGCCACCTGACCAGTTCCCGTCTGGACCGAGGGGGCGCCGGCATCTGGCGGCACGCCGGTGCGAAAGCCTCCAGGACTCTGCGCGCTTATTCTTCGCTTAACTGACGGATATTCGCTTTTATGCATTCTATATCATTCTCTGCACTCGATGCCATTCAATCGAGAGCCGGATACGTTACACATTCCAGGGTTCATCCAACCTTCACACTCACTCGTTGCCTCAGCCTCACCTTGAATATTAAGTTTCCGCACCAATCAGGTCATTAACCGCCCAATATGGCCCTGTCCAGGGTTTTCACCATGATGGGAGTGACGATCAGAAGCTCGAGTTCTACCTGCCCCATACCTCGAGTCTTCTGTTTGGAGATATGCTGGTCTACCCGATGCAATTCCGCCACGTCACCTTTGGAAACCCATTTAATCCAGTCGCTCCAACTGGACTGAAGCTCCGACTCAGGCCTGGTGTCCCTTCTTACTCGCGATATTCCATGACCTCTACCACTCCCGTCGCTTCCGGGGCAGTCGGAACTCCATGGGCAGAATGGGCGCTCGTCTCCGATCCGGTACACCAGCCGCGTCCGACTGAGCCACCGCACAGGCGCTCCGTTAGCTCGAGGCATGCCCCCAAGCGAGTGGTTGTGTGTAGCGTGTCGCGAAGCGAGTATCCACATCCACACAGCGCACCTCAATTTCAAGCGTCTCTCGATCCTATGTATTCTCCTTCCACCGCCATTCCAAATTCCTCCCATACATCGGAGATGACGCACAGTGGTACATTCAGTAGAAGCGGCGGCTCGAGTCGCATACCTTCACGCCTTCCATCCTCGCGTCAGCAGTGGGCGCCTGTGGATTCAGTAAATGGGCGCTACGCGAAGCATCAGGGGGAAGGCAACGGACAAAGCCGGAGTGTGCTTAGCGTTGCACAGCAGGAGCAGCATCGGGATCAAGCTCAGGCTCTCTCGTACGGACGTGAGGTCGTACAAGCGAATGCAGCCGTGCCTCAACTACTAGAGGGAACCTACGGAAACTCACAGATCTACGCTGCCCCTGGCCATAATCATCATCCCTATGCACCCGCCGGACCACACAAGCCAATGCGAAGCCCCCCAATGCAAGGCGCGCCTATCTACACTGCGCCGTCACCGTGCACCAGCGGCGGTAGCACTCAAGGTTGTTATTCAGCACCTGCTACCTGCATACAGCCAATGCAGGTGGACCATTCCGCTTTGCTCACGCAAGCGACAGCGACATGCCAGGCCCATGGCTCCACTGGACTCTATAGCATTGGGGTTGACTTAATTCCACAGGTTATCCCTACTAAAATGGCTGAGTACGCCCCTACTGGTGCGAGTTCTGGACCGCCGGGTGCGGGGTCGGGTTTTTTGTTAGCAGGATTCACGAATGTTGCAGGTGGACACGTACCTGTTTCAGCTGCTGCCTCTCAGGTTTCTCCAGGCACCACCCTTCCATTTCGCGGCGATGATCTGTCGGCAACCGGCGATGTGTTCAATTTCTGCCCTCTAATTCCTTTGAACTATTCTTTGCATACCGCGCATTTCCAACCAGAAGGTTCATTGTCCAGGGTCGTCGGTGGGAATGTCAACCCCTGTCAACCTGAAGCACCAAGTAACACCCTTTTGTATAATCAGTCACCAGTACTTCCGATTTCCGCGGGCCACCGGCCTTCGCGTGACCCGCCCAACCCTACGCTGTCTTCCCCTGACCCCTCCTCGTACATACCACTACCACTTTTACAAGCTGACTTATCAGCCTCTGGTGACACTCCAAACTCTGGAGCTGGGCTCAGTGGCGTTGGTACTGGTATTGGTACTGGCAAGCCAACGTCGGTCAACCAGCAAATCGGTCCCGACCGTAGCGACAAGGCACACGCAAGGCGAGTCTTGAAACCGTACCAGCGCTTAATGCCCTCTGTCCCACACAAGACCCCAGCAGTCAAGCACGAGGGTGACCTTGAGCGGCTACAGCAACGGTGCAAGGAACAAGGAGCAGATGAGGGTGCTATGGCGCTACTGGGCAAAGTATTCGTTAGTGGGGTCAGTTCAGAGGCGCTGACGCGTCCGCTCACGGACGAGGAGGTGGAGACCGGGGAATTAGGGGTTAGTAGGGGACAGGTTTACAACGCCTTCCTCAACTATCTCATAGAAGGAGAGAGTATAACTCCTCGCTACGCCTGTCGGCTTTGTCAAAGCAGCCAGACCTGGAAACACTCAAAAGATGTGCTTCGCCATTTGAGGCGGAATCATTTCGGTCTTGCTTACGCTTGCGAGAAGTGGTACGTATTATGTATTCATTGACCATAGCGTATGTTTACATGCTTATGGGAATGCAGCGACCGAAAGTACTACACCACAGGGGAGGAGAAAAGACACCCTTGCAAGTAGATTGAGCACCCTCAGACCGCTGGTCCTACTGGAGAGTTCCGTCAGACATATATGGTATTCCAAGCTCTTGCTATACCCGGGCTGGCCTACATCTGCTTAATGGCTTGCTTATGATTTATTCCAATGCGCTGGTGGCATAAATACAACCACTCAAACGTCTCCTTATCAACTACCACATCCAACATGATATACACCGTCGTTCTCTTGGGTGTCGCACTCTCCGTGACCCCCGCCCTCCACATCACGATGTCGAATACAACTTGATTGATGGTAGGGGGCTGAATGAAGTCCGCCTCCGTATTCGATGGAGGCAAGTAATTATAGGGAAGCGTCCTTTGTGTCCGCCACCATCTCCGTATACAAATCAAAAGCCCCTGAGGCGGGGTTGAAGGGATCAGTCGTGAAATCTGCAGCGAATCGTCTCATCACTGAGGAACCGAGAACAACGGTCCCATGATCTAGGAATAACGAGAATACCGAAATTTTCTGCTAGTAGCCGCACGTAGGAGGTGACGTGTCCTTTGCCTGCCTGCTGGAGATGAGATTTCCATGGATGGGATGTTCTCATGTTCACAATGTTGCGAGTCTGCATGGATGGCTTCGAGAGCCAGTGCCCGAGCCCGCGTCTAAGGCTAAATCCACGAACGAGTCTTCATGCCCGAATCCATCAAAGGGAACAGCGTGGAGTCTGGATGGAATGTATATCCAGGGTCACCTCGGTCGGGATCATAACCGGCATTTAAGGGCTTCCAAAGTCCCTGAGAACGATGTATACTGATTCTTGCCCTTCTCCTGCCTGTCAATTTGAGATAGAGTGTGCAGGACGGGTTTCTATCATGAAGCGGACGGCCGGCGAAATCTGACGCCCAGATGAACCTTAGATGTGTGGCTGTCCGCCACGATTCCCTCTACTGCATCCCTCTACTGTAGTGATGCACGTGCGCATTTCGCGGGTCCTCCCCTTCCAAGATGCGACCCGAGCGCACTAGTTGGGCTCGATGTCAGATCGACGTCACCGGCACCAGCGGCGAAACAGCGCGCGCGCTTCGGCTCAGCTCGCGGCGTCCTGCATGTCGGTGATCCTCAAGAGCACCCTCTCTGGCTCCTAATGCCTCCAGACGCGATCACATTGTTGAACACGAAATTATGCTCTACAATCACTGCCTTCTTCCTTGAGCTTGAGGCAGGCTGCCTGTGTAACGGGGGGCAGAATTTCAATTGCTTCTCAGAGAGCGTGATGTAATGCGGTTCGCCATCCTCGGGGCACTGCCCAAGGAGAAGCGCCGAATGCTTTTGCACAACCTGCAGTTGGGAAGAGCAACGCCC
>Ga0307513_10005302_pt1 | contig 17065 bp, 8 predicted proteins | sample 15_EM_MG_FD_202174 | JGI IMG/M metagenome (GOLD analysis project Ga0307513, IMG submission 202174) | Populus trichocarpa ectomycorrhiza microbial communities from riparian zone in the Pacific Northwest, United States - 15_EM | ecosystem: Host-associated > Plants > Roots > Unclassified | place... | reverse complement strand
TTTTTTATGAGATTATCCTTATCTAACGATCCGGGTTGTGAGTTTGATGAATTAACCTAGGTTGAGTTGCATTTTTTTAGGTCCTTTTTTTCATTGTTTTTTTTCTTTCTCGATTTTATCCTTAAACATTAAGTTGATTGAAAATTATGATTCATAATTAATTTATTTTTTTGCTTTCTATGAGGTTATCTCGATCTCATAACCTAGATCATGGGTTTAACGAGTTAACCCAAGTTTACTCAAATGATTTTTTTGTGTCCTTCTTGTTAATTGAATATTTTTCAATTTCGTGCTTCAATGTTGGGTTGATTGGAAATTGGACCTCATAATTTATTTTAATTTACTTTCTATAGGGTTATCTTGGTCTCATGAACAAGGTCGCAGGTTTGGTATATTAACCTAAGTTGACTTGGATCATTTTTTTGTTCATTTTTTAATTGTTATTTTTTTAATTTTCTCCTTCAACATCGGGTGGATTGAGAATTAAGTTTCATAATTTTTTTTATTTGCTTTCTATGGAGTTATCACAGTATCATAATCCAAGTCGCAGATTTAGCAAGTTAACCCTAACTAACCATGGTTGATCCAAAATGTTTCCATCTCAATAATGTTTTTTTTTTAAGTTGTCTTGATTTTTTTTAGTCAAACTATGTTTTTATTGGTCATCTGAGTTGTCTTTAACCCGCCAAATTGATCGAGTGATATCAAATTAACTCTCACTCAATTAAAATTTCTTGTACTAGAAAACACGTTAGTAATGCTTAGCCTTTTTTTACTTTCAAAAATAAATTTTGATCTGACTCTATAATAGCATATGCTAATGATCCAGTATTTAGCTAAAATAGCTAGAAAACCATTTTATAAAACTCTCTAAAACAATATTCTCACATCCATATTTTTTAAAATAGAGAGTCATAAATATCTTATTATTATTTTTTAAATTGATTATTTGTAATTATTTTTAAAATTCAAATATTATAATTGTTATACTTTAGTAGCCTCTTAAAGGTTGTATTCTAATGGCTAAACTGTGACCTATATTTCAACAGTCATGTTGTTGATTGCTTTCAAATTATATTAATGTATTTTCTAATTATTTAGTAACAAAATTTTAAAAATTAATTATTCTATTATAGTAAAAAAAATGCATACAATATCATGATAAAAATAAAATTATTCGATAGTTTTATCCATATTTACCTAGTATTTTACACATGTTATATATATAAAATACCTTGATATTCTTTGTTTTATATTTTGAATGTACTTTTTGGATGTAAGATTCAAAAAAGAGTAATTTGGAGATAAAATTTAGGTCATGTTCGAATCGTGCTGAATATTGACAGATTTGACCTTTGATCGATGTTTTATGCAAGACTTGAGTTGTAGAGGTCTAAATGAAATGATTCTAGTGGTATTATAAATCTAACATCCATACCTTTTTATACATTTATGAAAATAAAAATAAAAAAAATATATAGAGCATGGAAATCACAGCCTTCAAAGATAAGTCTCGCATTCTGCTAGTTTGACCTTAGGCCATTCTGACTTGAATATCCTGAGTTAGAGAAGTCCATTTGATGCAAACTTAATTTTGTTGGATTTCTAACTCAAAGATATATCAACCTACCACATTTCATATGAAAAAAAGGCTCATATGAGAGAGATATGAGTTTTTCAAGATAACCCATAAATTCTACCAGTAGACAGGTTTTGTAAAGAAACAAGTCCAACTTACTTCCCAAACATCCAAACTGTCATGTCAATTATTTATTAATATGGAAAAGGTCTTTATTTGGGTAAATTAATGTCACTAAGTCCAAAGTCAAATCTTGAAGATTTTATGCAAGACTATTTTTTCTTTTTTATAGGAAAGAGTTATTGTACTGCTTAAATATAGATTGTCTATTTTGTAAAGGACTCTTAATTTTTTTAAAGGATACAAAAAGACTAGTAGAAATGTGGGGATTAAGGTTTTCCATCAGATAAAAGGAAAGAGAGATAGGAAAAGAGGGAGGCAGCTAAAAAGAAGAAAGAAAATCTCACCTTTTTATCTACACCTAAAATTATGTTTTCATCTTTTTTCTTCCTTAGTTTTTTGATAGTCATGCAAACCTAAGTTATTTTTCTTGGTTGAAAGAATACAAAAGCCTTTGGATTTTAAAAACTGTGAGATCTATTTTATCTTTTCTTTTTAGTTTATATGATGAGTATGAATGTTTTCCTATGCTGATTTCCTATGATTGTTTAGCTTGATTGTTAGAGCGAACTCTAAGTTATTATTCTAACCAATCTATTGTTAAGTTTTCTATCAAAACCAGAGTTGTGATATTTAACTTGTGAAGTGACTAAGTTTTATAATTATAGTGGATCTATATTGTTAATCTTTAGGAAAACATTCAATTAAATCGAACATAGACTACATACAATTATGTTGTCTAGATTTATCAACCTATCGAGTTCTTAAAGCTGATATTGAATTAGATTACTAGTGTGGACGTTGTTGTTGTTTAATAGCTAGGGTTGGTTATATCACGAATCGATTAATTGACTAATATTAAGGAAATATAAATACTCAAAATATAAATTAACGTACCGTTTCAATGATCAATTTTGATTTCCTTCAATGGATGTTTACTTAAGATCAAAGTTTTTCTCATAATAAGTTTTGGTTTATTTAATTTAGTTTGATTACTTTATTTCATTTACCTTAGCATAGTTTCGATAATCTCGACCCCCCAACTTTGAATCATTTAGCATAAAGACCTAAACTAAAACTTCTTCATGGGATTAACCGTTTGCTTGCTTTATACTATCTTATTTGTTTAAGTTAGGGTAATTAATTTGTGTGACCGTGACATTGCAATAAATTTTTGTGCAGTTGTCGGGGAAGACCCTCATACTCATGTCAAGGAATTCCACATGGTTTACGCTGGCATGAAATCGCATTGAGTTGGTGAAGAACAAGTTAAGTTGAAAGTTTTCCCTTAAAAAAAAAAAGAGCAGCAAAAGTATGGCTTTTCTCCATTCTTTCTGGTTCCATTGGAACTTGAAATGACATGAAGAAGATTTTCCTTGAGAAGTATTTCCCAGCCTCTCCAGTTTCCAACACAAGAAAATAAATATGTGGGATTTAGTAATCTGATGGGGAAACACTCTCCGAATATTGACAAAGATTTGAGCAATTGTGCATTCAATGTCCTCATTATTAAATAACCAATCAACTACTTATTCAATACTTCTATGAAGGGTTAATGCCTACTGACTGAAGTATCATTGATAAGGTAAATGGAGTAGCATTGGTAGATAAAACACCCAAGGCTACATGCCAATTGATTTAAAATATGACATCCAACTCGAAATAATTTGGCACACGTGGAGACTTCCTAAGCAAATGAGGTAAGTATTGTTAACCTTGAGAATAAAGTAAATGATTTTACTTCTTTTGTGTGTTCTTTGGCTTGTGGAAATGTACAACAAGTGAAAGTTTGCAGCATATGCTCGTTACAAGACCATACTTTGGATATGTGTCCAATAATGTAAGAAGACTACATTAAACAAGTTAATACAATTGATGGAACATTCAATGGCCTGCCCTAGCATAAATATGATCCCTTTACTAACACGTACAATCCCGGATGGAGAGATCACCTGAACTTACACTATGGGAACCTACCTTAACAAGACAATCAAAGCTGATAGTTCCACCCCATGGATTTTAGCCCCAATAGAATTATCAAACGAGATAGCCCCCTGCACTTACAAATTTCAATTATATGGGATCATCAAGTGATGATCTTTGTGAGACGATGAAAACCTTAACTTCTAACATAATGACTTTACAACAAAATTTCATGTCTTTACAACAGAAAACAGGGTCAAGTATTTATAACTTAGAGAAGCAAATGGGGCAAGTAGCTTCAAGTGTAGGGAAATTGGAAGCACAAGTCAGCAGAAAATTACCCTCACAAGTATTGAATCCAAAAGATAATGTAAGTGCAATCACACTGAAAAGTGGGAAAGAACTTGAAGAGCAAAGATCGAAACAAATTGAGATGGAGGAAGAAGATGAGATAAAAATTAAAATGAGCATAAAGAAGAAACAACCTACTCCTTTACAAACTGAAATAACCATCAATACTCCAAAGGTAAGTCATAACTCAATGAATTTCAGTTTAAAAAAAAATCCTTCTTTTCCTTTGAATTCTTCTAGGTCTAAGAAAGAGGACAAAGAAAAAGAGATTTTAGAGGTTTTCAAGAAAGTGAAACTCAACATTCCTTTGATTGATGTTATCAAGCAAATTCTCAAATATGCCAAATTCTTGTAGGATCTGTGTACTACCAAAGAGCTTACAAGCTAAAAGGCTACGAAATGGTAAGTATATGTGAAATTGTAACTGTTGTTGTTCAAAACAATTTCCCTTTAAAGCAAAAAGACTTAAGTGCGTTTACTATCCCATAATTTTATTGGTAATGCAAGCTTTTAAAAGGCCTTATACGATTTGGGTGCATCCATTAGTGTTATGCCTAAACATGTTTATGATTCTCTTAGTCTTGAGCCTTTGATTAAAACTAGTGTTGTAATATAACTTGCGAATCGTAGTTTTATTTATCCAGTGGTGTGATAAAAGATGTCTTAGTCAAGATTGATAGTTTAGTTATTTCATACGACTTTTATATTCTTAATAGAACATGATTCCTTAAACACCAACATGCATATTTTGTTTGGAAGACTATTCTCGAAAAGTGCCAACACTAAAATTAATTATGGTAAGGATACTTTGTGTGTAGAAGTAGGAGATGAAGTAATTGGATTTAATTTTTATAATGCAATGAAATATCCTTACAACAATGTTTACTCTATCACATATCATGACCAAATTAATGAGTGTGTGCAACAAGTTCTTGATTTCGATTGCAATGATGGATTAAGCATGGTATTAAGACATGACATTGATTTTGCCGAGATAAATAACATAAAGAACATATATGTTCCCCTAAATATGCAAGAATCAACTTTGGCTTTGCAAACCGCCCCCTATGGTAATATTTTTGTTGATTTACTACTTTCATATAAAAAGTTTTTGCCATCTATTTTACAGGCACCCAGGTTAGAATTGAAACATTTTCCCGATAATTTAAAGTATGTATTCATTGGCGATAACAATACACTCCCTGTTATCATAGCAAAAGGTTTGACAAATACGCAAGAGAAAAGGCTTGTGAAATTGTTACGCGATCACAAAACAGCCATCAGTTGGATCAATATCAAGGGCATTAGTCCCTCAATATGTATGCATCATATAATATTGGAGGATAATGCAAAACAATAAGGAAATGCAAAGAAGGCTAAATCCACTTATGATAGAGGTAGTGAAAGCTGAAATTTTGAAACTATTGGATGCAGGATTCATTTACCTCATAACGGATAGTAAGTGGGTGACGCCAATCCATGTGGTGCCCAAAAAGACCATAATCAAAATGGTAAAGAACAAAGATGATGAACTCATTTCTACTTGTATCTCAAGTGGTTGGAGAATGTGTTGATTATGGAAAGCTCAATCTTGCTACATGCAAAGATCACTTCTCATTACCATTCATGGACCAAATGCTTGAACGCTTAGCAAGTACGTCTTTTATTGCTTTCTTGATGGATATAATGGATATAATCATATTGTTATTAATCTTGAAGATCAAGAAAAGACTACCTTAACATGTCCATTTGATATATATATATATATAGGAAAATGCCATTTGGTCTATGTAATACACCCAAAACGTTTCAAAGATGCATGATGAATATTGTTTTTTACTATGTTGAAAGAATAATTGAGGTTTTTATAGATGATTTCATAGTGTATATAGTGATTCTTTTGATAAGTGTTTAGAAAACTTATCTTTAGTCTTAAAAAGATGTATTGAAACTAACATTGTCTTAAACTATAAAAAGTGTTATTCTATGGTAGAACAAAGAATAGTTCTTGGGCATGTTGTGTCTTCATGTGGTTTAGAGGTTGATAACGCTAAAATAGATGTTATTTCATCATTGCCTTACCCCTCGTGTGTGAGAGATGTTCGTTCTTTTCTTGGTCATGTAGGTTTTTATCGATGCTTTATCAAATATTTCTCGAAGATTACAGCCCCCTTATGCAAATTATTAGTCAAAGAAGTGGATTTCATGTTTGAGCAAACATGTAGAGATGCTCATAATGAATTTAAGAGGCGTGTCACATTTGCCTCCATCAAGCAACCACCGAATTGGGATGAACCTTTCGCGATAATATGCGATGCGAATGACTACACATGTTGGACGAAGCACAATGCAATTACCATACAACTGAAAAAGAACCTTTTGCAGTGCTGTTTGCTCTAGAAAAATTCAGGTCCTATTTACTTGGTACAAAAGTTGTTGTTTTTACTAACCATGCAACTTTGAGGTATCTTTTGAAGAAAAAAGAATCTAAACCAAGAAAAAGGATATAAACGGACTAGTAGGAATGTGGGGATTAGGGTTTTCCATAAGATAAAAGGAAAGAGAGATATGAAAAGAGGGAGGCAACCAAAAATAAAAAAGAAACTCTAACCTTTTTTGTACACCCGAAATTATATTTCATTTTTTCTCTTCCATAGTTTTTCAATAGTCATGCAAGACTAAGTTATTGTTCTTGGTTAAAAGGATACATAAGCCTTCAAATTTCAAAAATATGAGATCTATTTTATCTTTTCTTTTTAGTTTATATGGTAAGTATGCATGTTTTCCTATGTTTATTTCCTATGATTGTTTAGCTTGATTGTTGGAGCAGAATCTAAGTTATTATTTTAAACAATCTATTGCTAAGTTTTTTTTTTTTTAATCAAAACTAGAGTTGTGATATTTAACTTGTGAAGCGACTAAATTTAATAATTATAACGAATCTATATTGTTAATCTTAGAAAAAACATTCAATTAAATTGAACATAGACTACAAACAATTATGTTATCTAGATTTATCAACCTTTCTAGTTCTTAAGGCTGTCATTGAATTAAATTACTAGTGCAGACGATGTGGTTGCTTAATGGTTAGGGTTAGTTATACTGTGGATTTGTTAACTGACTAATATTAAGGAATGATAAATACTTAAAATATAAATTGACGTATCATTTCAATGATCAGTTTTGATTTTCATCGATGGATGTTTACTTGAGACCAAGGTTTTTGTCTTAATAAGTTTCAGTTTATTTAATTTAGTTTGATTACTTTATTTCATTTACCCTAGCATAACTTACATAATTTCAACCCCTCAAATTTGAATCATTTAACATAAAGACCTCTTGCTTGCTCTGTACCATCTTGTTTGTTTAAGTTAGGATAATTAATTTGTGTGATCACAACATTACAACAATTATTCTCTTTAACTTTATTGTTGTCTCAATAAAAGTTCTTTTTGCATAATAGCTGCAATAACCCATTTTGAACTCTATTTCCAACATATTGAGAAAGAAATCAAAAATTGAAAAAAAAAACAAATTATGAAGTGAAACGGTAAGTAAGGAAAGAATTAGGGACTAAAATAAATAAAAGAGTTTGAGTTTCTCTCCAAAATAACTCCAAGTCTAAGAGTTAAGTAGATAACTAATCAAAATAGGTGAAAAGATGAGCAAGGAAGAATCTATAAATAGACCAAGTAGTCAAAGGAAAAAAAGGATGAAAGAATACACTAAGAAAAACAAGAGACATAAAAAATTTACGAGATAACAATGAGAGAAATCAGAGAGAGAAAATATAGAAAAACTAGAAGAAAAATCCTTAAGAGAATAAAAAAATATTAATTATCCTTGAAAAAATAATCCATTTGGTAAAAAAAAACATGATATCCCTTATTTCTCTCATTCTTCTCATACCTTTCAATTGTCGACCACCAACACACCTTTACCACCGACCACCATATCAACACAGCTTCATCAATTAACAAATCACCACTCTTAGTAGGTAAGCCCAATTGTCATTTTCTCTTCCCCACCATAACCACATATCCTATCTCTCTTCCATGTTAACCAAATAGTCACCACTATCATCTTTACTGCCACTCCTATTTCCTCTAGCTTTCACCCTATAACAACCCTAATCTACCATCAAATCAATTTGTTTTGTTATTTTATGAAGGATGTGTAAGGTGACTGTTATTTTTTCTAGTACATAACTAGCCTTTTACTTAGAATTCTAAAGACCAATTAGGGTTCCTAGTTATAATAAAACTAGGTGACGACTTTTATTTTTATATTTTACCCTTAGTTTGCTGAGATATCCCCCATGATAGAATAACAACTCCACTAAGGACTTAGTAAGGGCTAGGTTTTGTTAGTTTATTTAAAAATAATATGCTTGTTGTGCCTTTTGTTTTTATATGATTGCCTATATTGTGTGATTTGTTTGTTTGTTTGTTTGTTTGTTTGTTTTTGTGCTCTTATTTATTTTATCTTTTTTTCATTTTTATATTATGCATATTGGGTTAGATATGAACTTATGCTCATACACCCACTAATGTCACTTTCATTTACATATGCATAGTTTTATGTTAGCATGAGGGATTAGTTATGTCCCAATATGGCTTTACCCAGGCTAACACGCATGAAATCTCATATTCTTGTTGAAAGTATACTTGGTCATTATTAGTAGCCGATGTGGCATTACCTTGGTCTATACAATTTTTACCTTGTAGGCATTGGGTTGAACTTTTAAGATTTATTTACCTGAGCGACGAGGGACCCTTTTGAGACCAATATGTTAGCCAACCTACCCACTTGTAATGACTAGAACCTTCTTCTAAGTTGCCTTCCTATAATAGCATTGAGCAAGCCTGATATGGATAAGATTTAAAAAGATGCATGACAAGATAATTATGATGGTAAGTTATACTCAATAAAAGTCTATAGACTAACATATAAGAGAATTTCTAAATAAAGGATATGAAGCATCTGCATCTCATAGCAAAAAAAGCTAATAAACTCATGGCAAAAAAAAAAAAAAACATGACATCATTAGAAGTCCAGTAATTATATACCTTCGATATGTTATGATTGTCTTGAGATAATTACTCGATATGATTGAGTTTTCAAGGCATGGCTTTCTAACGAACCATTTTGTATATTACCCCATTTTCCAATTAATAAAAAATTAATTTTTTCTTTTTAAAAAGGCACTATGATGGTAAGTAGAGGCCTTGGAACATTTTGGACATAATAAAGAAAATAGGCTTAAAGCCTAATTTATCATTCATCATCCTCTCAAGTCTAATGTTTGCATTTTGGAAGTGAAGATTGGCTTATTGTTAAGACTAAGTCCTAAATAAATGTATTAGCATCAGTACTAATTTAGGCAAACTTTAGCAATGACATAATAGGTATCTTTATAATAAAAAAAATCAAACAATAATACAACTTAACTTAGATACGATTTTTAGGGTGATTGTCATCTTTCTTATTACATAACTAGTCTTTTATCTAAAATTATGAAGACCATTTAGGGTTTTTGTTATCATAAAACTATGTGGTGACTTTTATTTTTCTATTTTACCCTTAGTTCATTGATATATTCTCTATGACAGAATGATGAGTCACTAGTAAATTAGTAAGGGCTAGGTTTTGTTAGCTTATTTATAAATAATGTGTTTGTTGTCCCTTTTATTTTTATATAATTGCCTATATTGTGTGATTTGTTTGTTTATTTTTGTGCTCTTGTTTAATTTTTTTTTCATTTTATTATTATGCATATTGGGTTTGATATGGACTTATGACCATGCACTCATCCATGTCACTTTCATTTACATATGTATAGTTTTAGGTTAGCATGAGGGATTAGTTATGTCCCAATATGGATTTACCCGGGCTAACACGCATGAAAGCTCATATGCTCGTTGAAAGTCTACTTGGTTATGACTAGTAGCCGATGTGGCATTACCTCAGTCTAAACTCTTTGTACCTTATAAGCATCGGGTTCACCTTTTAAGGTTTGTTTACTCGAGCAATAAAGGACCCTTTTAAGAGCAATATGTTAGCCAACCCGAGTTGATAACTTACCTCGATCTAAACTCTTTGTACCTTATAAGCATTGGGTTTACCTTTTAAGGTTTGTTTACCCGAGCAATAATGGGCCCTTTTAAGACCAATATGTTAGCCAACCCAGGTCAATAACTTTTGTTGGAACTATTAAGCCTTATCCTTTTTTTATATTGCCACAAGAAAGAATCACCCCCACTTTAGAGCCTACTATAAAAGAAGTTAATAATGACAAGCCTAAAAAAGAGTTAGAGGCCGAGAAGTTCTTGACGATTAAAGAACATCTAAAAGAGTTTGAAGGCATAGATTGTACAATTTTATGAGAGCATCAAAGATGTGCTTGGCTTCAGACATATTTATTCCATAAAAATTCAAGGTGTCAAATTTCATCAAGTATATAGAATTTGAATTCCTGGAAACCCATCTGAAAATTTATTATAGTAAAATGATATAAGTAATCAAGGATGACAAGCTCCTCATTTATTTCTTTCATGCAAGTTTAAGTCACATTGTTTTTTCATTGTATATGATCTTCGATGGAAGTAAAATCAAGAAATTGAATGATATGGTTGAGGCATTCATATATCAATATAAGATTAACTTGGAAGTAGTGCTTATTAGGTCAAACTTATAGGTGATGAAGAATAAAAGATAGGGATTAGTGAAATAATTTGCTCAGCACTAGCAGGAAGTTGTAGCTCGTATTCAGCCATAACTCTTGAAAAAAGAATTGGTTTCTCTTTTCATTAACACTTTCAATAGTCCATTTTATAATTTTGTTAAGATTATATTTGTGGCTGAACAAGTAGAGAAGACCATTAAAATTGGTTGAGTGAACAAAACAACTAAATCCTGTTTCAAGAAATAAGGAGATTTCAATAAGAAAAAAAAATCAAAAGTGCATCACATGGTTGATTATAATTATCAACCAAAAAGATATAAAAATGATTTTGGGAGACTTTTTGGCCCTAATTCACTCAGAATGACATGACTAGTCTCAATTATCTACCTTATCATGCCTACTCTACATCACCAAATAACCCAACTACAACTATCGCAAATATGTTTTCCCAAACACCTATTTGAAATAGATAACTACAAAACACTAGATCATTTAACATTGGGTTTCCCAAAGCATATAAACACAAGAAATAATAATGATTTTCTGAAAAAAAAAAAAATGGATTCCCAAGAATCCCCTTAAACAATCTAATGTCATTTAAGGTCTATGCGACATTTCAAGATCAAGTCTTTTTTTTTTTAGGTTTGATTAACTTCTTCAAGGCTAGGTTGTCGCAAACCATAAGTTGTCCAAGTGTTCGATCTCTAACAGTAATTCACCTGAACCAATAATGAGAAATCTCTTAAAACCCTTTTAGAAGAAAGGGATCACTATGCCTTGAGTGAACCAATAATATAACTCTAAATAATATTTAGTCTTAATAAAGCATTAGACATGAATATTTAGGAATAATGACTTGATGTTATAGAAATATTATAATTATAACAACTTTGTAATCTTCTTTGTAAAATATTTTTTCCACAAAATTTATCTTTACTATAGATTTATTAATCATACATTAGATTCAATAATCATACATAAATAAATATTAAAGATAAAGAATGCATTTATTAATAATAAATATGTTTTCACTTGAACAAAGTTAGTTCCACATGTAACCAATCAATTGGCTACAAGGCATATTCACTAACAATCTCTCACTTGCATTAAAGACAATCACGTATTTATCTAATACCATATCACTCTATATGATGATAATGCTTCTGCTAGGTCAATGACTTAGTAAGAGGATCTATAAGATTCTCATTAGTGGTACTCACTCTATCTTTCAATCTTTTATTTTTATGATTCTCCTAATCAAATGGAATTGCCTAAGTACATGTTTGGATCATTAATGAGACCTTGGTTTCTATACCTGTGCAATGATTCTATTGTTATCACATACAGAGCTATTAGTTCAACAATATTAAGAACTACACTTGGTTCAACAATGAACCTTTTACTATTATCCAAATAATCTCTTTTATCCCCTCAAATGCAGAGATGTACTCATGTAATGGCTCAAGATTTCTTATCATTTCATAATCCGATATTTATTCAAAAAGGGAAAAGTTTATGGTAAAATTTTTTTTGTATGTCATCATGTTATCGATGTTTCTCACAACAGTATTCAGGGATTTAACAAATAGGATACATCCATTGGTATAGTGCAATACTCATATGATTTCATAATTCAACATCCAAATAAAAGAAAATACCCCATACATATATCCATAACATTATATTTACTTATTCATAAATCCATATTCGTGTTCTATTTAGTTATTAATACAAGTCTCTACAAAAGTAACGAACGGTGATTTCACAACTAGTACATTTGTTTATACAAAATACATAGCATCTAAAACATGCAGATACATGGTTCATATCAAAACATATGGATCTGTGGAACGGAATTCCTATGCACCTTGATTGTGTGACGTCCTTGTTACAATGCAAAATGTTAAATCATCACAAGTATTAAATCATTTCTGACATGGAATTCGTCAATGAAACTAAGTCACTATTGTCATAGAAAATCATCAGTGAAAACTGGGTCACTAGTGACACAAAAATTAATGAGACCTTAATGCAAAATGGATACAAGAATTATAAATAATCTAAACATGATAATAAATATTTAAAAGAATATTATCATTACTTTTCGTTAATAACCTAAATGAGTATATTCTTTCCCTTTTCTTCTTACATGCATAATACAACCCTTATTATTTCGTTAATTGTATTATCCTTACTCACACATCACAACCTCTCCATAAGAGTTGTAGAGACCGTAGTTAATACATTAGTTGTGGTTAAATTACTTCACTTTACCTCGGTCATCCTTTACAGACACCACTAACCACGGGCAATCGCATTACTCAAACCCGGTCATCCAATTCGGATGTCACTAGCTGAAGCTAAGTTGTAATACCCAACTCGGTCATCCATCTCGGATGTCATTAGCCGGAGCTAATCACAATATCCAAACCCGATCATCCATCTCGGATGCTATTAGCCAGAGCTAATCACAATATCCAAACCCGACCACTTACCTGTTCCTCCCGTGAAGTGTCCTCGTTCGGTCGAAGGCCCGGTTCCAAGAACACACCTATTCACATGCAAGTGTTCCTCATGTCATATAATCATACAATGAAAGTCATCATATTCAGACATTTCTCTTAATATTTTATGTAGGTTAACCCCGACAATTCTAGTGTTTAATTCTTAAGTCTCGTAGTGGTTTAGGTCAGACGATGAAATCATCACAAGTATTAAATCATTTCTGACATGGAATTCGTCAATGAAACTAAGTCACTATTGTCATAGAAAATCATCAGTGAAAACTGGGTCACTGGTGACACAAAAATTGTAAGTGAAAACTAGGTCGCTGGTGACATAGAAATCGTCAGCGAAAAACTAGGTCGCTGGTGACACAAAAATCATCAACGAAAAATAAGTCGTCGATGACACAAAAATCATCAGTGAAAATTAAGTCGTTTGTGATACAAAAATCATCACAAAAAATTGGGTCGCTGGTGACACAAAAATCATCAACGAAAATTGGGTCACTACCGATTCATAAATCATCAACGAAAATGAATTTACAGTTGACGCATGGAATCATCAACGAACACAATTCATTGTTGACTCATAAATTGTCAACAAAAACTGAGTTGTTGCTGACTCAGAAATTATCAGTGAAAACGAATTCATTGCTGACTCAGAATTATTAGTGAAATTGAGTCGCTACTGACTCAGAAATCGTCAGCGATGATTGAGTCATTTCTTGCTTTACTTTTTCCTTAGGCTAAGCGTAGGGTCTACACTAAAGCTTTCCCCCTTATAACATACCCCAACCTAGTTAGACATAGACTGTTACCAAATCACATCTAATTTATCACAAGGTTATTAAGCAATACACAACCAACTCTTAACATGTATATTTTGCAAAGGTTCTCCTAACCATCATTTCAAGGCCAAAACATAATGTTGTCACAATCATACATTCTATGTTTTCAATTCCATCATATCAATTCATCAACACAATTAATAGTCAATTCATATTACACAAGAGTTTCATTTCTATCCTATGTCTTATTTCTCTAAGGGTGTTCACCATACAAAGTTTCCTTCATGGTTTCCCTCTTTTTCCTTTGGATGGATATTGTTGTCCATTTTCCCCCTAATTTACAGATGCAATTCATCATTTCTATCACAAGTATATTCACAACAACATGTTTTAATCACACCTTTATTCACTTGGTTCACAACCATGCAAATTCATCAATCATATAACAAAATCAAAGCATTAACACAATATGGTTTCTGTTTTAGCTCAAACATGTCTCTAAAGGCCTAACAAGATCATAATTTTGCACATTCCATTACTTCATTTCACTTCCTCACAAGTTCATCAATCATATATGAAAAATCAAGACATTAACATAAACATGAATTCTGTTTTAGCTCAAACATGTTTCTAGGAGTTTAACAAGATCATAATCCATGCATTTCATCATTTCATTTCACATTCCACCCATCCTTTCAATTTGGTCGACCCTCCCTTAAACTTATACACTTAAAATCATTCATATACATTCATATTTCTTTTGTAAAGGGTCTACACTTGTGTTCTTCCATTCCTTATTCTACTTAGATCTTTTCATTTAGTAGTTAATTCTTTGAGTTAAAGTGTAAGAACCTTATCTTTCATTTTGAGTTTTCTCCCTCTCTTTTGTCCAAAATCACGAGGTAACAACCAGCCAAGGAAATGATACTTCTCTTACCTCACGTTTTTAAAAACTCTAGGGAAGGTTTTAATGATTTTGTTCTTCTCTTCCTCTTGATTTTCTTCTAGTCTTCTCCTGTTGCACCAGCCGACCCTCTATGCTCCCTCTTCTTCCATGGTTTCGGTCACCTCTCTTTTCTCTAACTCTCCCTTTACTCAAACAATCAAGGAAGACAACATGTAACTGGGTTTAGGTAGGTTTTTCTTTGGAAGAGAAGGGTTGTTGCAGCTAGGGCTGCAACCGGTTTTGGGAGAAAGGAAAAGTCATCTTTTTTTCCTCTCGTGCATGTATACCCCTCTTAAATGAGATGGGGGTGTTTGAGAGCTCGTCATGCTTGTTCTTATCTCTCTTTTGGGTTATTTTAGGGTTGGTTACCTCTCCCACAATTCCCACCTAGAGTAGGTTGGTCCCCCCCACAGTTTTCACCTAGATCAGGCCAGTTTGTTTCCTTTAATTCTTTCCTAGCATAAGCCGGCCTAATACTATTTTTTTGTTAGGTTTTACAACTCAAATTCAAATATAGAATCTATTATGCTCTCTTATTTGGGACTCTTCCAACTCACAACACCATTATATAAAGTAAAAACATATATTGCCATAGATTTCCTATCGTCAATATCTAATTGAAGACTAACATCTAAATAACCATGAATTACTAATTCATCTCTTTCATAGACCAAAAAGACATTCTTAGACCTTGTTAAGTACTTAAGAATGTTTTTAATTATTCTTTAGTGACCTTCACCTGGATTAGATTGATATTTACTAGTTACGCTTAAAGTGTAAGATACATTTAGTCTTGTATATAACATCACATATAATACAAAATTTATAGCCAAAAGATAAGGAATCATTTTCATCATATTTCTTTCAATTTATATCTTAGAAAATATATCATTAGAGAGACGTACCACATGAAAAATATGTAAGAATCATCTTGTTGTAACCCATTTTGACCCCCTGGTTATTTAATGTAACCATATTAGAAAAACAAATTAAGGTTTATAAAGTCTTTTTAGATTCAGTTTGATTTTTTATTTTTAGAGTGATTGTGTCTTGGGGTTGGAAATGGAGTTATTAAGGTTTTAAAAATAGATAAATTCGAGATGCTTGCGTCTTGGCTTTACATTTAAGAGGCCACACATGTGAGCCTGATCTTCTAGACTAGAAATATTTTTATTTTATTTTTAATTTAAAAAAATATTTTTAAATTAATAACTGCAATGTTATCTAAAAAATAACTCGACTATACTATGCTTTTCAAATAAGATTACAATTTTTGTGGTTATATTTAAAATAATTTTGTTAGTAATTATATATATATATATATATATGAGCATATGCTTAGTGTTAATTTTTTTATATAGTTTTATTGAATTAATTTTTATTTTTTTATTTTGTAATACAATCAAATAAAAATTATGAAGACTTGATTTTTATTTTTATTTTTGTTTGAAACTTTGTTTTTAGATTATGATATTTTTTTTATTTTAAAAAAATATACGACTAATAAAAAAGACATTTTTTGTTCAAAAAATTAATAAGGAAATGAAACTTTTGCCTCAAGAAATAAAAATTAATAAAAAATACATTTATTAATAAGGAAATTAATAAATGTCTAAAGTTAAAAATGTTTAAGACATTAAACCAAACATTAAAAACACTTAAAATATTATCCAAAATACAAATTAAACAAGGTATTAAACCCGATGAAAAAATAATTTTTTGAACAAAAAAAATATTTTGTAATTAACCCAAACCCTAGCTCGAGTCTGCGTACCTCAATTTTAATCCAAAGCCAATATTACCTATACCCTTTTCTCTTTATAAGCTTTGGTGCTAGTCTATTTTTTACTTTTCAAGCCAACACTATATAAACCATTTGAAAATCTTGTAATATTTAGATGTAAAATTTGAAAATCTTGTAATAATTTTCAACAGTAAAACCTTTATATAAAAAATTAGTAATTTACCTCTAGAAAATACTTCTGGTTTGGAAAGAAAAAAATAAAGTAGAAGATGAAGGGATAGAAAACAATGGTTTTTTTTTCCGAATAAATAACAACAAATTCTTGTTGCATTCTCTTTTGTTTTTTAAGTTGGCTTTTTTATTTTGAGAGGAGAATCCAGGCAAATATCAAAGTTATTTTGAACAATCAATTAGGAATCTAGAAA
>Ga0307513_10005301_pt1 | contig 17065 bp, 12 predicted proteins | sample 15_EM_MG_FD_202174 | JGI IMG/M metagenome (GOLD analysis project Ga0307513, IMG submission 202174) | Populus trichocarpa ectomycorrhiza microbial communities from riparian zone in the Pacific Northwest, United States - 15_EM | ecosystem: Host-associated > Plants > Roots > Unclassified | place... | reverse complement strand
AAAACTGTTTCAGTTCCTAGTATAGATTTTAGCATATTCAAGTTAGAGTTTACAATAGATGATAATATATCTAATTTTAACAAGATATCAGGAAGATTGAAAATATAGTCAAATACCTTTGTCAGAGCGAATAAGTTTAGGAACATGTAAGGTACTACGGACTAATCGTAAGTACTGCTTGTTGACTGATATTGCTGTTCTATTCGATATTCCAACATAACACCAAACGATATACCTAGAATATGCGTCAATTGCACCATATATTTCAAATCCAAATCTTGATAGCTTGTCATGACCATCAATTGAAAAGACTTTATTTGGGCCTTCAACAACATATTCCTTCCTGCGCCGAGTATGTCCGAATGCTTCTTTTCTCTTTTGAACTCCAATAGGGTCTATCTCATGTAATGCTTTTCGGACCTGATGTCTATTGAAAATATTAACTAAGACTATACTTATAGAAATAGGATTGTGGACAAACTGAGAAACAAATACTCCAGTCCGCCTAATATGTGCTAAGGTATATGTACGTCCATAACGAATAGACTGTCCCAAGATAAGATGCTCTTGCACTTGAAGTTTTGCTTCTTCAGCAGCTGCGATTCGAGCCTCGATGGAATTGGAAGTTCCCATCAACAGACGTAAGGATGAATGTAAGCGTAACTTCTTTAGTTGATTTGCTGAAAGCTGCCATCCTTCCTGACCTAAACAACGTAACATGCTGGCAGAGGACATATTGCGAAGCCAAAAGAGCCGAATCCTTTCCACTAATCGTTCGTCCTTAAATAAGTGATCTGAATCTTTTTTAAAGTTCCATTCAGCAAATTTGTCTTTATAGGCCCGTTGGCTAAATAAACTTTATTAGAAATAATTTAAAATTTACTTTAATTATATTAAATCAATAATAATAAAGTAATCTTAGTAATTATTAAGGGCGATAAACACATACCTTGGGTTAAAATAATGTTGTTCTTTCATAATTTCTTGAACCTCTTTCATGGTTTTATTTTGTAAAATATATAACTCATATAAAGTATCATGATAAATAGTCCAATCGTAACGAGGCATATGGAGGAAATATTGAATTAATAAAATAATTGCTCAGTCTTAGTCTGGTCGGATGAATCTTAAAAGAGTTGGAATAACAATAGAACAAATAAGAGAGCCTGAGTAGGGTGAGCAGCAGTGGATAAAGAGTAAAATAAATATTTTGAGAGGGAAGAGATATATGTATGGTGTTGGATGCACAATGCAGGGAGCTATCTACTGGTTGCTTAAACTTAAATACAAAAGAGAGGGCACAAATTACCTAGAGTTCATTACCGTACCTTAAGGGCCCCCAAAAATACCAGCTCCAGGATATTTGCCAGCCTGGCCCAGCACAATAGCACAGGGCCAAGCGTATTCTTTTGGCATTCCCTGCCCCTATCCTAACCCAGGTCTCAGACCTACTCATCCCTGAAACCGGTGACTGTTAACGATTGGTGGGGACAACCATGGCCCCATCCAGGGCATGAGTGCAGGAGGACCTGGATGGGGACAGCGTGGGGATAACAGGAAGAATATTTCCCCCAAGCTGGTGAATAGGTAGGGTCTGATGAGTGCAAACCCGTCCCGTCCGGCCACTTACTACTAAAATTAGCTAAACAAGAAAAATAATTCCACATTATCGGAAAAACCCACAAGTGGAAGTTACGACCTCAAACCAGTTGTACCCCAAACTAACTATCATACCCTAATAACTATGAGATTCCTGCTATCATAAGAAATATTAGCTAGAAGTAACGAGAGAGAAAGTGTGTTAGAGAAAGAACGTGCAGGAGGCGGGAATCAAGCTACTGTTAGAGAAATCTGTTTACAAGGTTACTTATCATCTATAAGAAAACTAGTGTATTGGGAATACTATAAGACAATAATAGTATTACAAAAGTTCAGACTTAACATCTTCATGACAGGTTGATACTATACAGTAACGATATCCAGACCAAGGCATTGTAAAGTGCTCAAAACGCTCTGCCTGAAGATAAGTTAAATCACCAACCTTATAAGCAAACCGTCTGTTCAATTCTGTAACAACAAAATCTCCATCTCTAAAGGCCCCGAAAATCGCCATAGAAGCCCACCCCCCCTTAACATCCCCAGAATCAAAATGTGGCTCTGTCAACACATTTACCAAGCAAGCCCGGAGAGTAAAGAGTTCCTGTTCATCAGTAGTAAAGAATGTTTTCTTCTCTAATGGACAGTTTGTAAGCAAAGCCTTATACTCTTGTTGACAATTAAGATCCACAGCTCCAAGGAGAGTTCGCTGAGCCCGGGTCAATGCGCCAAGGGATCGGAACAAAATACGCGGGACAGGCTTTACACGGGCACCAATTCCACTTATGTCTCTTGTAAGTACACTACCCCTATCCTTGTGAGCTTGTTCCATCCAGATACCCCAATGGTATACACCGGCACGAGCCCAAGGGGTCCAACATAGATGCGGATTGGATAGAAGCCACTCTTCGTATTCCTTATGTCGAGAGTCCCGTGGTATTGTTGGTGGCTGAATTTGGGCATACTCTTCAATGTTCCAACAAATCGCCTCATTCAGGTATTCACCAACATTGTCTCTGTAAACCAACTTTAAACCCGATCCGAAGAGTACGAAAATCTTCTTCAAGTTTTTGTCCAATGCAACATAAAACCCCTTTGCTTTCACATCTATCCTCTCAAAATCCTTAGCCAATCGTTGTGCATCGTTCATTGTTGCTTTCGGTATTGACAAACTTGGTCGTGGTGCTTCGGTATCGACAGAAAAAAATACTTCAATTATATTTTCTATTATCGGTCAGATGCAATCCATTAAAAATATTATTTAGTAACATACCTGTACTTCCAAATGTGTGCCTAAACACCTTCTTCCCACTTCTTCTGGCCTCCTCTACCTCTTGTAGGACTTTTTCCGAAAGCTTCAACTGCTTTCCTAGTGTTTTTTCCAAAGTTCGGTCAGAGCATACCCTTTGGCCTTGCTCCTCTTGGTGGCAGGAGAAAGGAACATAGTCGAGGGGGATAATATCTGCGGTCCCTGGGGGCTTGACCTTTTTCTGCTCTCCTTCAGGGGCATACGGCGGTGATTTGAGAACACCATTTTTGTTTGTCATTGGGGGAAGTTCAGAACTAGTATAGAACTCCATCATGAGCAGGGCTATTATAGGAGAGAAGCTTATGGGTTGGTGGTGGCCTGATCGGAGGGCTTCCGCTTTGCTTGTTGGTTTTCGTTTCGTTTCGTTTCGTTTCGTTTCTCGTTCTGGTATGGCAGGATTACAAGGAAGTGCTACAGCACAACACTTGTTTCTCCAAGGGAAGAACTACAGTTCAACACCTTATCGCCTGTGGTTGAAAGTCTTGAGTTTGGTCTGGTCCAGTTTGGTTTGGGTTGGTTGTGAAAAATGGGCAAAAATGCAGAGGTGTGGAAGTGTCAGACCTGGGGAGAACGAAAATCTCTCTTAACAACCTTTTCTTATTCTTTTTCTGTTACCCTGACTTTGTGGAAAATTTTTTATTCCTTGTTGTAGCACACTTTTCCCAAACTGCCCTCCTGGTCCGTTTGACCCGCCGTACCCTGAGACACTTTTATAGTAACCCGGCTTCAGATCCGCGATGAGAACGCAAGTATCATAGAGTTATTAGTCTACCGAAGCTCCCGGAATCAATTTTATACGACACCCTCCCCACTCCTTGGGATGCGTGGATGTGCAGTACGATGCTGGTGATAAAATGGTGAGTAGAATGTCATGGAACAACCCAAACCATGCTACCCCACGCTTTCTATTCAACACATTCTGGGGCTGTAAAAAAACTTAAAATTGATATTCTAATCTAACGTAAATTACGGTGATCCCGCTCACTACCGGGATCCCGCTCACCTATGGCCACCAGTGAGGAATGTAACCTCAATTGGATTATCTCTATTAATAATAGAGATACCATGATAAAAATCTAGCTACAGCTACTTTAATATATGGAGAATCAGAATATGTATTTTTAATTTGATGTAAATAAATTGTTGCTCTGCTATAGTGGCTTTAAGATCACTTATGCCAGAGAGAACCTGCACTCTTTCCTAAGAATATAAAATTCAAAACCCCCCAAGAAAGGCATTCTAAAATATGTAGAAGGATAGTATAAGACTTATATATTCAGGGTGACCTGGTTTGGATTTAGTTTACAAGCATTTCTCAAAGTATTGGTAGTTGAAAAAGTGATATGAAACTACATACAAACTACATACAAATTGTACCAATTTTACTATATGATAGCTACAAATCCACTTGACCAATGGACTCAATATTTTGGAATCTACTTTATTATGGTTATTTAAGTAAGTATAAAGTGTTTGAAGCGAAACAAATATACCCTTTATTGCTTTCACCCATGTATGATAGTAGAAGGATCACATGGTCCCCTGGTGCATCAGCAAAAAAGAAAAGTTGTACCCCGACACACCCCGTACTCCCTGTGTGTCCGACGGTCCAGATGCATAGAACGTAAACTCGCGTCCTGGGTGTGCGGTCTTTTACCAGATGCTGGTGGACAGGGGTCCATGCCGCCCGGACACAGCAGACGCAACCAAGGACTCAGAAGGTACTGGACACAGAAAGGTTCTCTAGAGGCAACTCAATGCCTCAGTAGAATAGTGGAAGTACTCAGGTATAACTGGCTATCGTCAGATACCTGCTCGGTGAACAGCTCTACCTTCGAGGACTTTGAATAAGTTAGTGAAAACCGTGGAGAATATCCAAATACTGAGAGAGTTGTCCGGAAAGGTCCACCAAGTATTACTCATGTTTACTTATTTGAGTCATTTAGATACTAAAAGAGGAATATATTGATTAAGGCTAGTCTAGAAAACAGTAGCACTCGGTAGCTACTAATTTGAAAGTACTTGCCCGGCGAACTAAAGTACAAAAGAATGGATAACCCTGCAACCAGTGGTCAAACAGCGTCGGGACTGAGTGCGGTGGAATCCGCTCAGCGAGGGGAATTGAATGGTATAGGTCTCGAAGTGACCAAATACCTGTGGCACTCTGTAGCCAACAATTTGAAAGTACTTGCCCGGGGAACTAAAGTACAAAGGTATGGATAGCCCTTTAACCAGCGGTTGGACAGCATCGGGACAGGGTGCGTTGGAATCCGCCGGTTGAGGGGAATTGAATGGTGTGGGTTTCGAAGAGTCCGCATAGCTACAGAGGTTAGCAGGAAGAAAAAGGGGTATACTTCACTGGGCAGATATCCGCCAGAGTCGGGAAGGGTCACACTCGGGTCCGCTCGCCAAGGAGAATCGAATGGGATAGGTTTTGAAGCGTCTGCATTGCAACAGAGGTCAGCAGGAAGAAAAAGGTGGATATCTCAGTGGGCAGATGTCCGCCAGAGTCGGGAAGGGTCTCATTGGAGTCGGCTCACCGAGAGGAATCGAATGGGATAGGTTCCGAAGCATCTGCATGGCGATAGAGGTCAGCAAGGCGAAAAAGGTGCACACCTCACGGGGCAGATGTCTGGCAGAGTCGGGAAGGGTCTCATTGGAGTCCGCTCGCTGAGGGGAATCGAATAATATGGGTCTCAAAGTGTCCGCATGCCTGTAGGACTCAGTAGCCAACAATTTGAAAGTACTTGCCCGGGGAACTCAAGTACAAAAGTATGGATAACCCTTCAACCAGCGGTCGGACAGTATCGGGACAGGGTGTATTGGAATCCACCGGTTGAGGGGAATCGAATAGTGTATGTTTCGAAGAGTCCCCATGGCTATTGAGGTCAGCAGGGGGAAAAAGGGAGATACCTCAGCGGGCAGATGTCCGCCAGAGTCAGGCAGGGTCCCATTGGAGTCCACTCGCCAAGGCGAATCGAATAGGACAGGTTTCGAAGCGTCTGTATGGCTATAGAGGTCAGCAAGAAGAAAGAGGTGCACACCTCACAGGGCAGATGGCTGCCAGAGTCGGGAAGGGCCTCATTGGAGTCCGCTCGCCGAGGGGAATCGAATCGTATAGTTCTCAAAGTGTGCGCATGCCTGTAGCACTCAGTAGCCAACAATTTAAAAGTACTTGCCGGGGGGAACTCAAGTACAAAAGTATGGATAACTCTTCAACCCGCAGTCGCACAGCATCAGGACAGGGTGCATTGGAGACCGCCAGTTGAGAGGAATCAAATGGTGTAGGTTTCAAAGCATCCGGATGGCTATAGACCTCAGCAGGAAGAAACAGGCTGATACCTCACTGGGTAGATGTCCGCCACAGTCGGGAAGGGCGTCATTCGAATCCGCTCGCTTAGGGGTATTGAATAGTGTCTGCCTGGATGGGAAAGCATGCCCCTCTCTGAAGGTTGATAATATTCCATAGTTCCACTGATTCGATCATCAAGTCTGATCCAAGGTGTGAAAGAACTTAGAAACCTTTTGCGAGTACTGTTAGCAGTGATCAAATAAGGGGTATGTTTTGGGTCGTTACCGGGACAATAGATGGTTAGTCATCCTATGTTAAGATCCTTTTTCGTCTGAACAGCCTTTACCTGGTGGTGAAGTAGCCCATTGTAAGTCGAGGCCATTAGGGGTAGGTATAGTTCCCCGATGCAGAGACCCATGGGTCACTTGTTAGGTGGTACCAGATCTCTAAGAACAAGCGAGATGGGTAAGACCAGGGTACTTTATCGTAGACGGAGATGTGTCTAGGAAGGCTCAATATAAACGTGTGTAGAATAATGATAAAGATTTTTCTTGTAATAACTTATTATATTGATAAGGTCTCTTCTCCGTAGCGTGATGATTTCAGTAAAGCTCGGAAGGCACTTCGATATTTATATCCCGCGTCGATAGAGTGCGCGGCCTACAAGTAACTACCATACTAACTAACTACCTGCTAACCATCCCGAACATTTCCTCTAGTGCGAACACCTTTTGACCCTGAATAATATCGCCCCACCATTGACTTCCGGACTGGAGAGCTCTTGATTTCTCTGGTGTGGCACCACGTTCCAGTTAGAGTTCACAATCCTTCTTCCATCAGGAGGAACTGAAACTTGTCCGCATGCTAGACAGTGTCCTCATTATCGGACGAACGAAGTGGCCAACTTCATAATCGGACCTATCGCAGTAGCAGATATCACTCTTGCTTCCTGCGCTTAGGCTTTGGTCAGACTCTCTGTCGGGATCGTACCAATAGTACAATTCCCTCATAGTCTTTCCTTACCGAATGATCCTATATGGTACTATACCATTGGTGTGGGTGCGGTCATACTCTTATTCCATTTTAGAGTAGACATGACGAAAACGTCCCGTTACTTTAGTGACATAGTTTCCTGTGCCGTTCCGCTATGTCAGTAACTTTATGCGACGTTGACCGATTTCGCCCGGGACACTTGCATAGGCTCGTCAAAGGTCCCCTCTCATATATCCTGCGAACAGCATCCGGTCGGACGGACAGCCGCGACGTATACGGTGTTATGAGATAGGTTCCAATGATAGTGCCCTTTGGTGTTGGGACGCAACTGCGACGCTGTCAGGTGTTGTCAAGCCGTCCCAACGCTGGGGCCAGAGGGGGGTGTTAGCTTCACGGTGTGAAGGTAGGGTAACCCCAGGGTATACAAAAATGGGTGGAAAAGCTACGCTTTTCTCATATGCCTAACATCACTTGCCTTGGTGTTCTTTGGGAGATTAGGATGTGAAATTGACCATCCGGGTAGACTGGGCAGACAGGATGCGGGTTGTATTGCACCCAACGGACTAGGATGCAACTATTCTGCTGGGGCCATCCGAGTGCGGGCTAGGCTGACCAGATGGTCCAGACGGATTTCCTGCGTCCGGACGCAATGCCTATACGTCTGGAGCAAATGCTTTTTTTGCTGATGGGTCCTGGTGATGTCTCTTCAACTACATCTGCATGAGTGCAAGTTCTTCCTATCAGTAGCATGTCAGTGGCCGACTGACATGCCCACCGTAGAGATAATATCTATTGGGCCTCACTGGCCCAGCGGCGGTTTCATCTATACAAGCTATGCAGTCTATCGGCAAATCTACTTATCTATACTAAGCTTCTAAACCTGACTGCATGCTTCCACGATAAGAAGTCTCCTGCTGCTTGACTGCAGGGGCACTACCCACAACCAACCATGTGGGACCCTCTTAAATCATGACAAGACTTACATCTCTAGAGTGCAGTAATAACTCATGGTAATGCTATCGTTCACAGGGTAGCCTGGGACTGGCATTGGGATGGTTGTCCTGGAAGCCTTGCAGCTTCCCCGGTCACATCAGCAAAAAAACTCGATTTTGCATCCACATGCATCTGAACGCACCCTGTAGTGGAGTTTGCATCTGGTCAGCATCTAGTACGTCTCATGAATCCTGTTTTGAACTTTAGAAGCCAAAATGGACAGGTAAATGTAGTCCGTTAGGGCTGAAAATTCATTTTTGTCTATGTGATTGTTAGATTAATCTTAAAATGAAACGGGTTTTTTGATTACATAAGTTCAAAAACATTGTCCCACAGAACACAGCCAGAAGATGCCAGGTGCACTGAAATGCAAATAACGCAAACTGATTTTTTTTGCTGATGCAGCCCCAAGCACTCTACTGTTAACCATACTATTACCTGGGGTCAAAGTATGCCCGTAGGTGGTTCCCAGGTGTTATCCAGGTGGCGCCCCAGGAGGCGGTCACCCTCACACTCCTTATATATCCTGTGAACAGCTTCTGGTCGGTTGGACGGCCACAACTCATACAGTGTTATGGGAGTGTTCCTATGGATCTCATTTTACTAGAAAGCATACAACTACACAGCCGTACAGTGCTGTCGCCCTGTACCAATACTGGGGCCGCAGGGGGGTGACAGGAATATCCCCTGAAAGTTACAAGAGGTTCGGACCGCTCCTGCTCTGACAGTAGCCTGTTTTGTGCCATACGAAGCAGCCTGGTAAACATCTAAGAGTCCTACTATACTGGGATAACTTTCCCCTAAGTCCGCAGATGACTTTGTCGGTGAAGGTAGGGTAACTGAGTCCCCAAGGTAGGGTAATCATGTTTCCAAGGTAGGGTAATCATTTTTCCAAGGTAGGGTAACTTTACCCTTTCATGCCTCTATTTCCTTCTGGGGTCTGTGCGACCACATATAATGTCGCCCCGGAGACCCATGCAACGTTTACCATGTGTCCTTAACTTTACGCGAACATACTCTCTGAAGGTTACCCTGTCTAACCCTATGTCACCAAGTCACTTTGTAGACACTTGTACCAACTCATGTCTACCGGTAGTCTACTAAGTATACTGGTCTATCCTCAATCTGGTTACCACTTGGTATACCATATGGGCATGAGTCTAGTCCGCTGTAGCTACCTATCTGTAGGGTCGTTACACTCTCACTACCTGCACTGGCAGTTATTACCAGTCAGCTCCCTTCCAACTGCCACTGGATGGACAATCTCACACTCCATGATGGTCGAACAGTCTACCTTTGTAGCCTCTGCTATTCACCAGTAAGTTTCCATTTATTTCTTGTTACAGAAGGATACCCCTCAGATCTTCTTCTCTCATAGATCGGATTTTTCAATTCTTGATTATATATGAAAGAAAACTATAGTTTTACTAATTATGTTTACCCAATTAGCTATCAAGAATCCAAAAAAAAAAAGACAATTAACAGCTTCTTTACTCGAATATCTTCCCAGCCGAAGTCTCAGCACATAGCATACCCTCAGGCTTATCAACCTTGTTTTATGAGCTTAAGAAGTAACCGGTAAAGTGAAACAGAAAAGGGAAACGAGAGAGAATTTTGTGGATTTGATGGAAGTGGGCGGCCGGAAGAGCAGAGCACAATGGTACAGGGTGGCATTCTGGGCTTGAGGGTAGGGGAAACAGAACTTGAACATGATAGTGTAACTGAAGATGAGAAAGAGTTGGGAGAAGCCCGGGGCAGCAGTTTTGGTGGGCATGAGGGTCAAACTCGTCGCAATACGCACCCCCATCGATATAACTCGCAGGACCTAAATCTCTATCCCTCTCAGTATGATCATGGCTTTAGCCAAACATACGCAAATCTCCTTCTCTAGTTACCAGTTGTCTGTTATAGCAGATTAAATTTGTATGGGAACAAGGGTACAAAATCTGAAAAATCAATTAATATTCGTTACCTGATAAAATTCATTATAGCGGGGATATTTGTATGAGGCATCCAAACTCCCCCACAATTCATTCGTAACACCGGTTTTTTCACTATAAAGGGGTCCATTATAGCGGGGTGCGACTGTAGTAGAAAAATCCTCAATATGATAGCTTATAATAGGCTCCACCCTTAGGCTTCAGAGCGTCTAGCCAGTCTCGATACCTCGCTCCTACACACCAATCACCGAAACAAGTAAAAAACCTAGCCGGTATCTTGATAGCAAACTTGTCTTCCCCATGATTACCGCAATTATTTGCCCCACTTCTCTGCTTGTTAGTCCCCACTAAACTACTGAATAATTAGTGAGACTCACGGTAGAACTCAAAGGGGTTGTTCACGTTCTAATGCAATGCGGGCGTAGTGCATTCGAAGGTGTGCTTTTCTCTCACTTCCCCCCTCCCTTCCCCGCCACCACTGCCCCAACAAGAGAGTGTTCGGCGACTATTTAACAAAATTCTGGTTCTTATGGATACCAAGGTGCGCTGCATGAGATATTTCGCCCAGCAAGCTCTTATTATATACGCATCGCACAATACATTACTGTGCAATATGGACCCTATTGAAACTTCCCTCCCCTCTCAACAGGCCGAAGTTCAACTGTAACTCTATGATCAGATGTGATACCCTATTACCATATTCGTGACCGGCACGAAATAGATTCCTATTTTCCCTCCCGTCCCGCACCCCCCATCAACAACACCCCAGTGTCTGAATTTCGATCTAGTATGTAGCACAGACAGTTACGAATGCATCAAAATACCTGGTTATGGTCGAATCTTATTCGCGGCTCATGCGGGCTACCTACCGCACCTGTAAGTTGCTGCAGGGGAATGGAAGAAACCTTGGAAGATGGAAAGAAAACAACAAGTAGGAAAAGAAAGAAAGAAAGGGTCTAGCCCATGATGCAATGCCACCTTTTTCCCTTCTCCCTCGCTTCCATCTCGGGTATCATCTTGTGTGGAAATACCACTTTGTCGATCCCATACCGCGTTAATAACTAACAGCAAAGCCAAATCCCGCTGGTCCGTGAAGAGGAAGAATTGTTCGGCGCAGATCATGGGATGGAAAGGGAATCTCCAGAACCCTTCTGTGGATCTTGATTCGCCGGTGCCGTCTGAGGAAAGCTTTCTAACGGATTAAGACATATTGTGTCCACTATGCTTTTTTCCTCAAACATGGACGCCATATCGTAATTTTATTGGCAAAACTTCTAGATATAGGTGCGAGTCAACCTTCTACCCCGAAGATGAATCGTGAGCGTGCGGGGTCCAGCCAATGAGGTTCCGGTGAGAAAAAAGGGGGGTATGTGCTACGTAGAATTTCATGGATGTGTTTATCATAATCCTACAAGTATGATGTCAAGCCTGCGGTAATTTCTACGGACGGGAGGACGGACAAGCAGGCCAGATGCTGGGCCCGCTCCGCCCCGGTCTCAATGCTCCAAACTTCCTGTAACCACAGATTGATCAGCACGGCATTAGAGACGCAACCCGGCCCGTCCAGGAAGGCCGGAAAGGGTCACGGAAACCCTAGTAGATATTGGGGGGCGAGCACCCCAGAGCGGAGTAGAGGTGGAGTACCGTAGTATGAAAAGTTGAAAGATTTGGCGGGCTGCACGAAACTCTGGGAATGTTTCATATCAGCTGTCTAACCCACCTTTCTGGTATGCCGTATCAGTATACTGTAGGTGCTTCCGTATTGAGCCCAACTTCGGCTCAGAATGGATTCCCCATTGGCTGGCGGACCGGGCCCCTTTGCCATGAGATGAAGGGCGCGGTCATTGAGGGTTGAGGGATGGCTGCTGTAGGGATAGCTCACAACATGACGCCCGCACTATACGTTGTCTAAGAGCCTGCTTTAGAAGCTTTGACCGCAGCCTGTTTACAAGTACTTCTCTCTTTGTTACTCCGAGATTCCCGTTCGGCAGTCTACCGAGGCCGGGGGGGACGGTCTTCAACGGGGGCACGACGAAAATGAGCGTGAAAAACGGAGGCAACTAACGATCAGTGATTTTTTATTACCCTACTTTTTGCCCAGGATGCACCTTTGTTCATCGCCGCCCATCTTCGTGCCCTGTTGAAGCACAGTATTGGCCAACTCGTAAAATATCGGGAAATAGAGGTCCCAGGCTCGTCGAGTTCTGTCGCAGAACGCCAGAAGTTGGCACTTTTATGTCCAGATACTTTGTGGTTTTTGACGAGTAAATGACTTTCGATAAGCAACGATCCGATGCGGTGCAGAAGACAAAAAGAGGTGACCCCAATTTAATGTGGTGAAACCACACCAATGGGCCGCCAAAATCTTAACTCAAGCAACAAACCCTGTCCGATCTACCGTGGAGGCTTGTGCTCGGATCATCCACAATAAGCGAACCCCATTCCTCCCATCCCTGTTGGTGGCGACCTCTGAGGATCCTAGGCGCTCGTAACAATCGACAAATCTAGACGTTTTTCCTAGTGTCACCTCACTATCGCAACTTCGTGGACATCAACAGATATTACTCTCTCCCGACAACAGGCCCACCCGCGGTCCTAGATATTAGGCGTCCCTAGCTTAGCGCTGCTATGTATCAGGAACTCGTTCGACGTTTTTAGCAGCTTATATAAGAGTTGACAGAAAACGAAAAATAATACAAGGGGCGATTGGAGTCTCCGCCCCGCGAGGGATATCTCTGAAACACGAGCACGTAGGCACGATGGACGAGCCCCGGCAAGTGCCGAGGAGACGAGGGAACTGAGGGATCGTTTGTTCAAGCACTCGTGTGCGGGAACGTCCGCACCTCCCGCCGTGCACTGGTGTTCTATGGGTTCAAACCCATGTTTTGGCTACAGTGCATGTCGAATCTGAAAACATGTAAGACCTCAGTGGCTCAAACATCGAGTGAGAGAGATGTTGGATAGATAATGTGCTCATCTGCCGTCAAATATGTGATTCTTGCAGTAAGTATGGAATAGGAGGAATATTGAGGCGGGGGAAGAATCATCAAACAGGTTGCGGTCGAAGCTGTGCTTGTCGCGTGCATCCCCTAAGTTCAAGTTTTTTCTCCCTCACAGCAGGAATCGCACTAACAGTTCTTTCCTTTCAAGTTCTTAGGATGTCATGGGCGGTGGGCAATGGGTCAGCCGATCTGCAGAATGCAGATTCTAACGATGCCGTGCCGTATTTAACACTACCTAGGAGGATTCTACCGTCGCAGTGATCCTTAGGGTATTTTAGCTAGTGATGATAGACTAGGGGGGGCGCGGAAGGATACAGTTACAGTAATATTCTCCCCAAGACTCTAGCATATCTGACCCCCCTAATACATCAACTCATGGGATGGGGAAGGGATGGTTAAAAATCTTGGCTAAAATGTTCCAAGCTCGTGGTTCTGACTGAGCTGCCACAGGATATTTTGCCTCTCTATGCCGGAAGGAACTCCTGATGGCCAAATTTTGGGTATAAATGATCGCTTTCTGCTTTCTTGGCTCATACATCCTACCTTACCTTACCGCAGGTTCAACTCAAGCTCGACTCCCACTATCCTTCTTTCCCTAGGTTCTTATATCCTCTGTTCATCCGTTTCTCTCCTCCCTTGTTTTCGACCGGATAGCAGACCCCAGTCTATTATTTGAACCTCCCCCCTCTCTGACCTAATCTAATACACTTGTGAGCCCTCTCACTTTCCCAAATATTGTCCCCAAACCCAAGGAGAAAATCCGCCATGGGATTCAATGCTATTTTGTATCGACGTCCGGCCTCTGTCCCTCGTGCTTTCCCCAAGCACTCTGGTTCTTTTGAACAAAAGGACTTTTCTCCCCCTGATTCTAACTCTAGCCATCCATTCAGAATTCCCGGGATCCCCGATGCGCTTTCTTTTGACAAGATTATTGCTGGTGGGACATGTCCAGTATGTATAATTTTTCTCCCAACTATCATTCCATTCGTGCAAAGGAAACTTGTCAGCTCGACCAGTCTTTATCTTTAGATGCTGGTTGAATGTTTTAACAGCCCTTAGAAGTTACCACTACCGGAAACCGTTAACAGGGAGATTTCATATTCCAATCCCGTCAAAATGCATTCTGACTAACAGTCTCATCTATTAGCCAATGACTTGTAGAGATTTTATGCAATATCTCCTATACGTTGAGCATGCTGCAGAGAACCTGCAGTTTTACCTGTGGTTGCGTGACTACACAGAGCGTTTCAATGCTCTCTCTGAGAACGAAAAGGCATTGTCTCCTCCGGTGCCTGTTAATCCTCTCGATCCTCGCCTTGGGCCTAAAAGCGGACCTAGGCCTAGCAATAGTGTCACCAAATTTCTATCTAGTGCTTTCTCTAGCCCCTCTCAACAACTCGCCGCCCCGAACCCAACAATGGCCAATCCCTTTACTACCCCACCGCGCACACCCCACTCATCTGGGGATTCTGGCTACGAACCCGGGAGCTCGGCGATTGAACCTTTCTCAACTTTTGAAAGTGTGGGACTGAACAAGATTAATCACAAGCAGATAGCGGCTGAGGCATATCAGTCCATTGGGATGGGATGGCAGCCATGTATGTTCAGCCATTGTTCCTTGAGATAGCCCCCTGATAGCCCGCCCCCATAATAAGCTTAAGTAAAGTTAATTATTGGCTAACATTATGGCGAAACAATAGTTAGTGTTCACCCATTCCGTGAGGAGGTAACTCGGGTGGTCGCCATTTACATCGCCGAGGGTGGTCCCCGCGAACTCAACGTTTCCTCCCGCGATCGTGTAGCAGCCCTTTACGGAATTTCTCACACAACCCATCCTAATGTCTTCGATCCCCTTAAGAAGACCGTTGAAGATGCGCTTCGCTACCAGGCTCACCCGAACTTTGTCCGATGGAGCATCTGCAATGGAAATGCTCCTAGAGTATTCTTCGCTCGCTGCCTTGGAGCGGGCACCATCCTTGCCGGATTGATGATTGCCATCCTGCTCACTCTCAGCAATCGCTTTCGGGGGTGGAGAGCAATGGCTGCTATTGCGTGGATCATTGGTATAGCAACTTTGTTCGCTGCGTATAAGGGAATGTGTGTTGTCCTCCATGGCCTGCATGCCCGCCATATCCGTCCTTGGTAAGCTGTTTTAGCCCTAGAAGTAGTATTAGAGCCGACTAACTCCTCAAATAAAGGGAGCTATGGGCAGATGAGGGTAGAGACTCCTTCGAATCTAAGGAATCATTTGAATCTCTAGCAACCCCAAATAGCTACGAAGATGAAGTAAGTCATCATTGGATTGACACTTTAGCTATTTGCTAATGACATCGTTAGCCCTGGAGGGCCCAGTATGATAATCGCAACCCTATTCGAAAGATTTTCGACAGACAGGTCTGGATTGAAGAGCCAGCGTTACGTCAAATACAAGATGCGATATTTTTGCAAAGCATGATCGTTGCCGTTATTGCTTCCGCAATATTAAGCGCTATATTTGTAACACTTCCATCCGGTGGCTATATGTCCTAAACGGGCCTGGGGCCCAGCTAGGAAAGGTGGAAAAAAAACCCGGCATTCTCCACATATATCTAACGATCCGAACCGATTCTCTCCTTTACTTCACTATAAAACCTTCCTTATGAATATTAGCATTCCTTTCGTGTTCCCTTATCGTATATATTATATCCCTACTGTTGTCCTTTTACTTTGTTGATTTTAGAGGAGACTTTTCAGTGGAAGGGGTTTCATTACCTACTTCCCGGGAGGGCAGTTAGGTACGGCGAATAGCGCAGCTTTCTTTTTTCTTTCTACTTTGTATGGCAACGAAAACGGGATTGTGACAGCTGGGGCCATAAGTCAGTAATTGTTCTAAGCGCTATTAATCATTGATCTTTTCGCCGCAAAATATCTGCGTGCGTCCTCCTCCTAGGAGAGGTCTAGAGGAGCATTTTGGTTCCGCAACATTTCTTTCTTTCTTTTGATCGTGCTGCGCCTGCACACGTACGTGCATCGCCCCTGACCCGACCTTTCCCCCCCTCTACATTATCCCAGCCCCTAGGCTCCCCCCCTCCCTTCCCTAACCAATGCCGCCCGCTGCTGTGCACCGAGTGAGCTGTTATGACACAACACCCCCCACCATTCTAGAACAACCCACCAATCAAGGACACCTGCCATCCATCCAGAAGGCCTGAGCGCACACGAGCAATAAAACAAATTACTCGAGTAGAAGAAAAAAAATCTCCTTGCATCAGCTGGCTGGTTCTTTCTTTACAAGAAGGTTGCTTGCTTGCGACACTCAGTGATGGGTTCAGCTCCACCCATGAGACAAGCACAGCGCAGGGGCGGGTCTGGACCCCCGGATGCCAGTTGGCTAGTCATCCAGTGCCAGTAGTGGGTTGGCGAATATGAGTGCTTTGTCTCGATTACTTGCTTACGGGAGGTAGCCAATTAGGAGGGCGTTTAGGAGGAGGGGGGCGGAGTATGGTGCGGGGGGGGCTTGCGGGAGAGTGCGAGAGGAGGGGAGAGGAGGGGAGAGGTGGGGAGAGGTGGGGAGAGGTGGGGAGAGGTGGGGAGAGGTGGGGAGAGGTGGGGAGAGGTGGGGAGAGGTGGGGAGAGGTGGGGAGAGGTGGGGCAGAGGAAAGCGACGATATGACAACATACGGTACATCGAGAGGAGGACGGGCGGGCCTGCTATGCATTATGCTAGGCCTAACCCGGCGGGAGTACATCCCGCGCCTTCCGGGAACGGCAGCAATGCTTTCGCAATAGCATTATGATATTGTGGTTTTCCGAAAGGTTGCGAAAGGAGCCCATAGCTTTCCCAGCTTTTTTTTCAGAGCTTGATTGCGCAATAGTATCCACCATGGGCCGTACTAAGAACTTCGCTCTGAAGAATCAGATATACTGTGGATTCTCGGGCTCAGTGGCTTGCCAAGTTCTA
>Ga0307513_10005300_pt1 | contig 17066 bp, 14 predicted proteins | sample 15_EM_MG_FD_202174 | JGI IMG/M metagenome (GOLD analysis project Ga0307513, IMG submission 202174) | Populus trichocarpa ectomycorrhiza microbial communities from riparian zone in the Pacific Northwest, United States - 15_EM | ecosystem: Host-associated > Plants > Roots > Unclassified | place... | reverse complement strand
GTGGACCTAGCCGCGGCGCTCCTCGTACTCGCGGCGCGCCACCGACGCGGCCCCGGCGTCGGCGGTGTGGCGCGCGTACAGCGTCTCGATCATCTCGTCGAGCTGCGCCGCCGCGCTCGCGACTTTCGGCTTGCTCCCCGAGCCCCGCGCCATCTTGCCGTCCGTCATGACGCCTTGCGCAGGTGATCGCGGAACCGCGCGAACAGGTAGCTCGCGTCGTGCGGGCCCGGGCTCGCCTCGGGGTGGTACTGGACGCTGAAGATCGGCTTGCCCTCGACCGCGATGCCTTCGTTGCTGTGGTCGAACAGGTTCTCGTGGGTCAGCTGCACGCCGGACGGCAGCGACGCCGGATCGACGATGAAGCCGTGGTTCTGCGACGTGATCTCGACCTTGCCGGTGGTCCGGTCGAGCACCGGGTGGTTCGCGCCGTGGTGGCCGAACGACAGCTTCTGGGTCCGGCCGCCGAGCGCGAGGCCGAGGATCTGGTGGCCGAGGCAGATGCCGAACACCGGCTTGCCGCTCGCGCACAGCTCGCGGGTCGCCGCGACGCCGTACGCGACGGCCGCCGGATCGCCCGGGCCGTTGGACAGGAAGAACCCGTCGGCGCCGAGCGCGAGCGCGTCGCGCGCCGGGGTGGTCGCCGGCACCACCGTGACGTGGCAGCCGACGTCGCGCAGCTGGCGCAGGATGTTGTCCTTGATGCCGAAGTCGTAGGCGACCACGTGGTGCGTGATCGGCGGCGACGCGATGGCGCGACCGTCGTCGAGCGCGTGCCACGACGGCGCGTCCCAGGTGTAGCGCTCGGCGCAGGTCACGCGCGGCACGAGATCGAGGCCGTCCATCCGCGGCGAGGCGCGCACGCGCGCGAGCACGGCGTCGAGCTCGCCGACGTGCGGCGTGATCGCGCCGCGCATCGCGCCGCCGTCGCGCAGGCAGCGGGTCAGCGCGCGGGTGTCGATGCCGTCGATGCCCGGCACGGCGCTGGTCTCGAGCCACTCGGTCAGCGGCGCCTCGGCGCGCCAGCTCGCCGGGATCGGCGACAGCTCGCGGATCGCGAACCCGGCGCACGCCACGCGCCGGGCCTCGAGATCACTGCGGTTGACGCCGACGTTGCCGATCTGCGTCGCCGTCATCACGACGATCTGGCCGCAGTACGACGGGTCCGAGATGATCTCCTGGTAGCCGGTGAGCGAGGTGTTGAACACGACCTCGCCGATCGACTCGACGCGCGCGCCGAAGCCCTCGCCGCGATAGATGTTGCCGTTCTCGAGCACGAGCGCAACCGGCCAGCGAGTCGTCATCGGCATCTCCCGTCGAGGTCGTAGACCACGCGGCCCTCGACCAAGGTGAGCACGGCGCGACCCGCGAGGGTCTGGCCGAGGAACGGCGTGTTCTTCGACTTGCTCGACAGCTCGTCGGCCGCGATCGTCAGCGGGCGCTCGGGGTCGATCACGCACAGGTCGGCGACCGCGCCGACCGCGAGGCCGCCGCCGGGCAGCCCGAACGCCCGCGCCGGCGCGCCGGTCAGCGCGCTGATCGCGCGCTTGTCGTCGAGCGATCCCATCCGCACGAAGTCGAGGATGATCGGCAGCGCGGTCTCGAGCCCGAGCATGCCGGGCGCCGCGCACTCGAACTCGACGTCCTTCTCGACCGGCGAGTGCGGCGCGTGGTCGGTCGCGATGCAATCGATCGTCCCGTCGGCGAGCGCCTCGAGCAGCGCCTCCTGATCAGCGGCGGTGCGCAGCGGCGGCATGACCTTGGTCCGGGTGTCGTAGTGCGCGCACGCCTCGTCGGTCAGCGCGAGGTGGTGCGGCGTGACCTCGCAGGTCACCGGCAGGCCGCGGCGCTTGGCCTCGCGGACCAGCGCCACGGTGCGCGCGGTCGAGACGTGGGCGACGTGGTAGCGCGCGCCGGTCCACTCGACGATCTCGAGATCGCGCGCGACCATCGCGCTCTCGGCGCACGCCGGCTGGCCCTTGATCCCGATCCGGGTCGCGACCGCGCCCTCGTTCATCGCGCCGCCCTCGGAGAGATCGAGATCCTCGGCGTGCTGCACGACCGGCAGATCGAACGTGCGCGCGTACTCGAACGCGCGGCGCAGCAGGCCCGCGTTCATCACCGGGCGGCCGTCGTCGGAGATCGCGACGATGCCGCCCTCCTTCATGTCGCCGATGTCGGCGAGCGCCTTGCCCTCGAGGTTTTGCGTAATTGCGCCGATCGGCCGGACGCGGACCGCGCCGATCTCGCGGGCGCGCCGGACGATCAGCTCGGTCACGGTGCGCTGGTCGTTGACCGGCCGCGTGTTCGGCATGCAGCAGATCGTCGTGAACCCGCCGGCGGCGGCCGCGCGCGTGCCGGTCTCGATGTCCTCCTTGTATTCCTGACCGGGCTCGCGCAGGTGCACGTGCAGGTCGATCAGGCCGGGGACGATCCACAGGTCCTTGACGTCGATGATGCGGCCGCCGACGAGGCCGCGGCCGATCTCGACGATGCGGCCGTGCGCGATGCGAACATCGCCGATCTGATCCAGGGGACGCGCGGCCGCCGGGTCGAACACCCGGCCTCCGCGTAACACGAGATCCCCGGGATCCATCGGTGTGGGTCTTAGCAGCCGCGACGAGCCACGTAAAGTGCGCGGGGCGCGTCCTCGCCGGGCGGATCACCTCGCCGGCCGGCCGCGGGTGGCACGCGCGCCGACTGCCGCACACAGCGCGTCGAGAATCCGCTTCCGCGCTCCCGGACCGCTGATCGCCGGCGCGCCCGGACGTCAGCCGACCAGCTGCTTGACGCGCAGCGCGAGATCGCCGCGCGCGACGTCGTGCTCCTTGGTGACCGCGTCCTCGCGCAGATCCTTGACCTTCACGATCCCGGCGGATTTTTCGCGCGAGCCGTAGATCAGCGCCAGCGGGACCTTCGCGCGGTCGGCGTACTTGAGCTGCTTGCCGAGCTTGTCGTCGCCGCCGTAGACCTCGACGTTGAGGCCGGCGTCGCGCAGCTCGGCGGCCATCCGCGCGCAGTCGGCGGACAGCTCCGGCTCGACGGCGAGCACGAGGACGTGCGCGACGGCGGCGCGCGCCGCGGAGATGACGTTCATCTCGAGCAGCTGCGAGAACAGGCGGGTCGCGCCGATCGAGATGCCGACGCCCGGCAGCTTCGACTTGGTGTAGTGGCCGGCCAGGTTGTCGTAGCGGCCGCCCGAGCAGATGCTGCCGAGCTTGGGGTGGTCGTCGAGGAAGGTCTCGTAGACCGAGCCGGTGTAGTAGTCGAGGCCGCGCACGATCGCGAGGTTGAGCTGGAGCGCGCGCTCGGGGACGCCGAGCGCCAGCGTGCCGTCGTACATGCGCTGCAGGTCGTCGAGGCCCTCGCTGAACATCGGGTTGGGGCGCTCGAACCGGCGCAGCGCCTCGAACGCGGCGCGCGAGTTGCCGGCGTGGCCGGTCAGCAGGTCGAACAGCGCGGCCACCCGCCCCGGATCGAGGCCGAAGCCCTCGCCGGCGAGCCGCGCCGCGATGTCGTCGCGCGACTGCTTGCCGAGCCGATCGACCTCGTGCAGCACCGCCTCGTGGCGGTCCTCGGGGATGTCGAACGCGACGAGCAGCCCGCGCAGCAGCTTGCGGTTGTTGACGTAGATCGTGAACGGACCGAACGCGAGCTCGCGGAAGATCCCGTGGATCACCGCCGGGACCTCGGCGTCGTAGGCCAGCGCCAGCGTGTCCTTGCCGACGACGTCGATGTCGCACTGGTAGAACTCGCGATAGCGGCCCTTCTGGTTGCGCTCGCCGCGGTACACGCGCTGGATCTGGTAGCGCCGGAACGGGAAGTTCAGCTTGGACTCGTGCTCGGCGACGTAGCGCGCGAGCGGCACCGTGAGATCGAAGCGCAGCGCGAGCTCGGGCAGCGTCGCAGCGTCGGCCTTGCTGCGCGCGCCGGTCGACTCGACGAAGTACACCTGCTTCTCGGTCTCGCCGCCCGACTTGGTCAGCAGCACCTGGGTCAGCTCGAACACCGGCGTCTCGATCGGCAGGTAGCCGAAGCGCTCGAAGCCGAGCCGGATCGTGTCGAGCATGTGCTGGAACGCCAGCTGCTGGGGCGGCAAGAGCTCGAGCACACCGGGCGTCGTCCGAGGCTGAACGGGCATGGGCCTACGCTTACCACGACTCGCCCGCCGGCCCGCCGCGGCGCGGCGCGGCTATCGAGTCGTGACCCGGGCGGGCGCGGGGGCGATGGCCAGCTTGAAGAACGCGGCGGGATCCACGAAGCCGCCCGGCACGCGGATCGTGATGTGGAGGTGCGGGCCGGTGGTGCGGCCGGTCTGGCCGGCGAGGCCGAGCGCGGCGCCCTGCGCGACCACGTCGCCCTCGGCGACCGAGGTCTTGCTCAGGTGGTAGTACGCCGACGCGAAGCCGGCGCCGTGGGCGACGACGACGATGTTGCCGGCCAGGAAGGTCTCGCGCACGAGCACGACGGTGCCGGCGTTGATGGCCGTGACCTTGGAGCCCTCGCGCGCGAACAGATCGAGGCCGAGGTGCTGGCTGCGGTGGCCGTCGTTGAACGTGCGCCACTCGCCGAACACCGAGGTGATCTCGCCGGGTGGCCGCTTGAACGGCGTCGTGAACTGCGGCTCGCCGGCAGCCTTGCCGACCGCGGCGAGGATCGCGGCGTTGTCGGCGTCGATGCGCTCGCGCTCGGCCTTGGGCGGGTTGGCCATCTCCTCCTCGACGACGACCGAGGTCTCGGGGAACGGCTTGGGCGGCGCCGTCACCTGCACGGTCGCTGGCAGCTTGGCGCTCTCGATCTCCACCGAGAGGGCCTCGGGCTTGGCGTCGAGCGGGACGGCGAACACCGCCTGGTAGCCGGTTCGTGCAGGGAAGAACACCAGCGGCCTGGCGCCCGCCGTGCCCTTGGGCGGGCCCTTGTTGCCGGTCACGGTCACCAGCACCGGCTGGCCAGCGTGCACCGTGGCCGGGCTGACAGTCACCTTGCTGTCGGCGGCGGCGACCCCGGCGGTCGCGAGCAACACGCACATCGTCGTCGTTCGGATCAGGTCGGCTCGGATCATCTCCTGGGTGTACGGCCCGACGGCGCGACGACAAGTGTGCGCGTCGCGACCTCACAGCGCCCTCGCCGTGCGCCCACGCGTCAGCGAGTCATGCCCGCTCAGGTCAGGCCGTGGCGCGCGAGCTTGTTGAGCAAGCCCTGACGCGACAGGCCGAGGCGCTGCGCGGCTTGCACCTTGTTGCCGCCGGTCGCGGCCATCGCGGCGGCGAGCTCGCTGCGCTCGAGCGCGGCGAGCTTGGTCTCGAGCGTCGTGCCGTCGGCGACGGCGACCGGCGCGGCGCCGCCAATGGTCGGCGACAGATCTTCGCGCAGGATCTCGCCGCGGCCGGCGGCCATGATCAGCGCGCGCTGCATCTCGTGGCGCAGCTCGCGCAGGTTGCCCGGCCAGGCGTGGCTCTCGAGCGCGCGCAGCGCGTCGGGCGCCAGGCGCGTGGCGCCGGCCCCCGGGACGAGCGCGCGCGCCTGGTTCAGGAAGTGCTGCGCGAGCACGGCGAGGTCACCCGGGCGATCGGCGAGCCGCGGCAGCTCGAGCTCGACGCCGCGCACGCGCCAGTACAGATCATCGCGGAACCGGCCGTCGGCGATCATCTGCGGCAGCTTGCGGTTGGTCGCGCACACCAGGCGGACATCGACGCGCAGCGTGCGCGACGCGCCGACCGGCAGGACCTCGCCGCTCTCGAGCGCGCGCAGCAGCTTGGCCTGGAGACCGAGCTCGAGATCGCCGAGCTCGTCGAGGAACAGCGTGCCGCCGTCGGCCTCGACGAACAGCCCGGGCGCGTCGCTCACCGCGCCGGTGAACGCGCCGCGCTTGTGGCCGAACAGCGTCGACTCGAGCAGCGCGGGCGACAGCGCACCGCAGTTGACCGCGATCAGCGGCCGCTCGGCGCGCCGGCTGCGCGCGTGGAGATGGCGCGCGAAGACCTCCTTGCCGGTGCCGGACTCGCCGGTCAGCAGCACCGGCACGTCGGTGGGCGCGAGGCGATCGCACAGCGCGCGCGCCGCGGTGATCGCCGGCGAGCTGCCGAGCACCAGGGTCTCGTCGCGCGCGCCGAGCCGCGACTCGAGCTCGTGCACGCGATCCTCGAGGGCGAGCCGGGCGGCCGCGCGGTGCACGACGGCGAGCAGGACGTCGGGGTCGACCGGCTTGGCGAGGAAGTCATACGCGCCGTCGCGCAACAGGCCGAGCGCGAGCGGGATCTCGCCGGCGCCGGACACGACGACGATCTTGACCTCGGGGCGGTGCGCGACGATCCGGCGGCACAGCGCCGCTCCCGCCTCGGCGCGCCCGCTCGGCGGCAGCATCAGATCGAGGACGACCAGCCGCGCGCCCGACGCGAGCAGGCGCGCGAAGCCGTCGTCGGCAGTGCCGGCCTCCTCGACCGCGAAGCCGTCCTGCGCGAGCAGCAGGCGCCAGACCTCGCGAAAGCCAGGATCGTCGTCGACGATCAGGACGCAATCGCGCGCGTCAACCACGCAGCAACCGTATCACGAAGCGCGCGCCACCCCCGGCGGCCGGCTCGTGGCGCAGCGTGCCGCCGTGGCGCTCGACGATGCCGCGCGCGGTGGCCAGGCCGAGGCCGGTGCCGGGGTGCGCGTGATCGCGGCCGCGGCCGGTCACGAACGGCTGGAACAGCCTCGCGCCGAGCTCGGGCGGCACGCCCGGGCCATCGTCGCTGACCACGAGCTCGAGCGTGGTCGCGACGGTCGCGCCGATCGTGACCTGCCCGCGCTCGGCGACCGCGATCGCCGCGTTGCCGATCAGGTTGACCAGCACGTCGACCAGCGCCGCGCGATCGGCGACCGCGGCGACGCCGGGCGCGACGGCGATCTCGATCGCCGCGCCGGGGTGCACGGCGCGCACCGCGGCGACCGCCTCGTCGACCACGGCGCGCACGTCGAGCTCGCGCAGCACCAGCGGCCGCGGCTTGCCGTAGGCGAGCAGATCGTCGACGAACCGGCTGGCGCGGCGGACCTGCGCGCGGATCGCGTCGAGGCTGGCGGCCGGGGCGCCGGCGCGCTCGAGCAGCTTGGCGTGCGCGGCGATCACGCCGAGCGGGTTGCGCACCTCGTGCGCGACGGCGCCGACCAGCGCGCCGATCTCGGCGAGCCGCGCCGCCTGATCGGCCCGCGCCTCGGAGCGCTCGGCTTGCTCGGCGAGATCGCGCACGCCGATCGGCGCGGCGTACAGCCGGCGGCCGGCGCTGTCGACGATCAGCGTGCGCACCGCGTCGAGCGGCAGCGCCGCGGCGAGCACGACGAACAGCGTCCACGCGATGCCTGGGCCGGGCGCCAGCGCCGGCAGCGCGAGGAACAGCGCGGTGACGCCGGCCGCGGTGAGCGCCGCCGCCATCCCCGCGTAGCCCAGCGTCTGCAGGATCATCCGGCGCGCCGGGCCGACCTCGCCGCGCACGACGGCGGCGGCGATCACGAGGACGGCGGCGAGCAAGGCCGGCGCGGTGAGCCGCAGATCGTGCGCGACCCCGACGACCCGGAGCAGCAGCGCGCCGCCGCCCGCCGCGATCGCGAACGCGTTGCCGATCACCAGCATCGTCATCTGGCGCCGCGCCATGCCGGTGCGCCGGCGCGCCTCGCGGGCCAGCCAGGACGTCACCATGATCGCGCCCAGCCCCGAGGCGATCATGATCGGCCAGAACGCCGGCCCGGGCCCGACCATGTCCGGCCCGTACAGCCCGCGCGGCCACGCCAGCCCGACCAGCCCGACCGCCGCGCCCCAGCCGTAGCCCACCCACGCCGCGCGCGGCCGCTGTCCGCCGAGGTCGAGCCCGGCGTGGACGTAGCCGCCGGCCTGCAGCATGCCGAACGGGATGATGCGCTCGGCGAGCGCGCGGGTCGCCGGCAGCTCGACGAGGATCACGCTGGTGATCCACAGCGCGAGCAAGCCGCACACCGCGAGCAGGCCGCGGCCCGTCGAGCGCCCCAGCCGCGCCGCGGTGGCGGTGAGCACCACGGCGATCGCCCACGACGGATACAGGATCAGCGCCGCCGCCGCGGTCATGCCGCCACGGCCTCGGGCTTGCGACCGCGCCGGCCCGCGACCGGCGAGCCGGCGTCGGCGAAGAAGTCGCGGCGCAGGCGCGCGAAGCTGCGCTCGGTCTCGCGCTGGAACCAGCGCCGCAGGATCACGCGATCGAGCACGCGGCCGAGCAGGCCCCAGCGCACGTCGTAGGTGTACGAGGTGCGAAACTCGACGCTGCCGTCGGGCGCGGGCACGTAGCGCCACAACCCGACGCCGCGGCGGATCGGCGAGCGCCAGTCGTCGGACCAGAACTCGAACGTCGACTGCTGCAGCGGGCGGTGCAGCTTGTAGCGTCCGAATCCGCGGACCGTCATGCCGGCGACGCGCTTGTCGTAGCGCATGCAGGTCCCGGTCGTGATCGGCGCGGACAGCATCGTGATCTCGGTGAAGCGATGGTCCCACGCCGGATGGAGCCGGTGGTCCTGCGTGATGCGCCAGATCTCGGCCAGCGGCGCGCGCAGCCGGACCGCGACGTGGACCGGCGGCGGCGAGGTCTGCGTGATCAGCGCCGCGAGATCGACGAGCGCGCTCGCCAGGCAGCCGGCGCCGAGCACCGCCAGCGCGGCCCGCAGCGCGCCCGGGACCTCGGGCGCCCAGCACAGCGCGGTCGGCGCCTGCAGCCACGCCCAGGTGTGGCTCGCGAGGCTCCACAGCAGCGCGCCGACCAGCACGGACAGCACGATATGCGCGAGGTACTCGCCGGCCGGCAGGCCGCCGACCTCGCGGCGCGCGGCCGGCTCGCACATCACGTCGGCGATCGCGATCACGATGTCGGCGACATACAGCGCGATCAGCGCGGCGACCCACGCGCCGGTGAACCGCACGTTCGGCACGACGACGAACTGCGCGGTGTAGATCGCGCCGCGCGCGATGTGCAGCCAGGCCTCGCGGCGCGCCGCCGGCCGCGCCGTGATCTGCGCGGGACGATGAAAGTGGAAGACGTCGAACGCGCCGATCAGGCCGATCACGAGGAGCAACACGCAGGGTCCGAGCATGGCGGACGCATCAGCAAGCGGCGCGCCGCGGCGAACCCGTCGAAATCTGCTCGCGCACGGCGGTCATCGTCCACGGCGTGGACATCGCGGCTGTCCACGTCGTGGACAGCCAAGCCGCGCAAAGCCAGTGACTTCGCCAGCTTGCGCGCGGCATCTCGCTCGCACTGGGCGAGGTCATGACTCACCTCGCGCCGGCCGCTGCGCTCTGCTCCGCGAACGACCTTGCACCTCGCGCCAGCTCTCTCTCGCACGCCCGCGGCGTCGATCGCGCGCAGGTCGGCGACGTTGCTCGAGATGGCGCGGCCGGCCGCCGCGCGGTCGTCGCGCAGCTCGCGCGGATCGCCGTGCCGGCCGCCCTCCTGATCGCCCTGCCTGCGCTGCCGACGATCCTCGCGATCGGCCTCGCCGGCGCGGTCTACCTCGGCGTCTTCACGCTGGCCCACGAGCTCGCGCACGGCGCGCTCGGCCTGCGTCGCCAGCGCAACGACCTGGCGCTCGCGCTCGCCGGCGCGTGCATGGCGACCTCGGGCCACGGCCTGCGCCTGATGCACCTGCGCCACCACGCGCAGCCGCTGTCCGACGGCGACCTCGAAGGCCGGTCCGCTCGCATGCCGGCCTGGCAAGCCCTGCTCGCGGCCCCTGCCCTCGCCGTCCTGCTCGTCGTCACCGCGTGGCGAACCGCGAGCGCGCGCGACCGGCGCTGGCAGCGCGTCGAGTACGCCGCCCTCGCCGCGCTCGCGATCACCGCCGCCGGGGCGCCGCGCGCGCTGCAGCTCTACCTCGCCGTCGCCCTCGCCGCGCAGCTGCTCGCGCCGTTCTGGGCCGGCCACCTGCCGCACCGCACGCCCGCGTGGCTGCTCGCGATCGCCCGCCGGCTGGCGCGCGCCGGCTCCATGACGATGCTGACGCTGGTCGTCCACGACGACCACCACCGCCGCCCGAAGCTGCCGACCTATCTGCTGTCCGATCGCACGCCCGGCCGATATGGTCAGCCCGCCCGGTTGTTCTTGCGGGGTGGAAGCGATGACAACCCAGCCGCTCGACCTGTGGGATGACGCGATCCGGCGCCACGATCGACAGGTCTACCTGTCCGTCCTCGCGCTCGGCCTCCCGCCCGAACGCGCCCGCGAGATCACGCAGGCGGCGTGGACCCGGCTGGTCGAGCAGCACCGCAGCGGCACGCTGGACCGCATCGAGCTACCCGGGCTCGCGATCCGGCAGGCGCGCTTCCTCGCGTTCAACGACCTCGCGCGCAGCCGCACCGAGAAGCGCGTGCTCGCCGCCGTGCCCGACCCGCCCGAGGCGCCCGACACCGAGCGCGTCGTCGGCGACCGCCAGGAGATCGCGCGCGTGCTCGCCGCGCTGGCGACGTGCTCGCCGACCGCGCGCAAGGTCTTTCGTCTGATCTACGCCACCCCCGGCGGCACCGCGGCGACCGCCGCGGCCGAGCTCGGGCTGTCCCTGCAACGCATCCGCCAGATCTTGTGCGAGACCCGCCGGCACCTGCGCCGCGCGCTCGCGGAGGAGACGCCATGAATCGCGATGATCTCGAGCTCTATGTCATGGGCCTGTATGAAGGCGACGTCGCCGCGCTCGAGCGCGAGCTCGCCGGCGATCCCGCCGCCCGCGCGATCGTCGCCGACGAGGCCAACCTCGAGCTGCGGCTGCGCGACGCCGCGGCGGCGGCGACGTTCTGCCCCGCGTGCGACGACCTGGTCGCCGGCGCGCGCTGCGATGCCTGCGGCGTCGCGATCCGGCCGGGCGGCTACGTGGTCGAGCGCGTGCTGGTGAGCAACGCCCACGGCCGCATGTACGTCGCGCGCGACGCCGACGGCGCGCAGGTCGCGCTCAAGGAGCTCGCGTTCGTGCAGTCGCCGACGCTCCAGGCCATCGCAGCGTTCGAGCGCGAGGCCAAGTTCCTGCGCGCGCTCGAGCACCCGGCGATCCCTCGGTTCCGCGCGAGCTTTCAGGAAGGCAGCGGCGTCCACACCCGCTACTACCTCGCGCAGGCGCTGGTCGACGGCGCGCCGCTCGACGCCCGGCTCGACGAGCACTTCTTCAGCGAGGCCGAGATCGTCGGCATCGCGCGCCAGGTGCTCGACGTCCTGGTCTATCTCCAGGGCCTGTCGCCGATGGTGATCCACCGCGACATCAAGCCGGCCAACCTGCTCGTGCGCGGCGACGGCACGATCGCGGTCGTCGACTTCGGCGCCGCGCACGTCCAGGGCAGCACGGCCGGCTCGACGACGATCGGCACGTTCGGCTACATGCCGATCGAGCAGCTCGCCGGCGAGGTCGACGCCACGACGGATCTGTATGCGCTCGGCGCGTCGCTGCTCCACCTGCTCACCCGGCGCGAGCCGTGGCGGATCCTGCAGGGCGGCACGCTCGACGGCCTCAACGTCGGCCGGCCGATGCGCGCGTTCCTGACCAAGCTGACGGCCGCCGCCCCGCGCGATCGCTTCCGCTCCGCCGTCGAGGCGCGCGCCGCGATCGATCAGCTCGACGCGCCCCGGCGCTCGGTGCGCGCGCTGATCCGCCGGCCGGCGACGTCGCCGGCCGCGCCGCGGCGGACCTCGCGCTGGTCGATGGTCGCCGCGCTCGCCGTCGTCGTGGTCTCCGGCGGCGGCTACTTCGGCTGGTCGCGGCTCGCCCTGCGCAACGCCGAGCGCGCCTCCGCGGAGCGCGCGTGGAGGCTCGACGCCGAGCAGGTGAACCACGCCGAGCGCGGCGCGACGGCGCGCGAGACCGAGCGCGCCCTCGCCGAGGATCATCCGCTGGCGGGCGCGCTGCTGACCGAGTACATCGCGCTCGTCGAGCAGTCCTGCCAGTGCGCCAACCCGACGTGCGCCGATCAGGTCACACCGCGCATCGCCGAGTGGGGCCAGCGCGCCGGCCAGATCTCGTTCACCGAGGCCAAGAGCCTCGGCACGCCCGAGGTCGCGACTCAGCTCGCGGCGCTGTCCAGGCGGATGTCCGATTGCCTCACGCGCGCGTACTCGTCGATCCCCATCTCCGCGCCGGCAAAGCCGCCCGCGCGGTAGTCGCGAGCGCGCGCTGCATCAGCCCCGCGGGCTCAGCAGAACGTCGGTGTCGAGCCGAGGAAGCAGATCGACGGAATCTCCGCGACCGCGCTCACCGTCGTCTGCTGGCCGGCCTGCGTCAGCGTCACCGACGCCGTGATCGTGTAGTCGTTCCGGTGCACGACATTGACAAAGCAATAGTCCGAGGTCGATGTGCAGCCGTCGAGGATCGGCGCGTCGACGGTCCACGCGTAGCTGTACGACCCCGAGCCGCCGAGCACGCGGAACTTGGCGGTGTAGGACGTGCGCGGAACCGCCGGGGCGCAGGATCCTGGCGAGAACGACGCCGGCGTGCCGTCGTCGACGAAGCAACCCAGCGATTCGCCGCCGATCGCCTGCGAGTGCTGGATCGCGACGACACTCGCGGCGATCAAGGTGCTGCAAAATACGATCTTCTTCATCATGGTCTGGCTCCAGTGAAACGGGGTGATCCCCGAGCACGGCTACCATCCACCCGGACCTCTATTCCGACCACTCGCGCACGCGCCGCGTTTCGCGGCGCCGCGACACAGGGGCCCGAGGCTGTCTAATCAGGCGCGCCGACCCGCGCCGGCGCTTCGTGCCGCACGACGCGCGGGCCGATGCGATCGATCATCATCGCGAGCGCGCGGGCGACGTGATCGGCGGTGTGGGCCTCGAGCGTGACCAGCACCTTGAAGTCGCGCTCGGTGAAGCGCGGGTACGAGCCGATGCGCACATCAGGGAACGCCGCGACCACGGCGTCGAGGTCGCCGGCGATCTGGCCCTCGTCAGCGTCGAGGTAGACCCGCGCCACCGTCATCGGCGCGGCCCGGAAGCGGTCGCGGATGTCGACGAACTTGCGGCGAAACAGCGCCGGCACGCCGGGCAGGATATAGACGTTGCGGTACGCGACGACCGGCCACACCTGATCCTTGCCGTAGACCAGCGCGGCGCCCTCGGGCAGGTCGGCCATGCGCAGGTTGGGCTCGACCAGCTTGGCGCCCCAGTACGCGCGGATCCGTTCCTCGAGCACCGGATCGCGCACGACCCGGGTGCCGAAACCCTGCGCGATACCCGCCATCGTGACGTCGTCGTGGGTCGGGCCGACGCCGCCCGAGGTGAACACGTGATCGAAGCGCGCGGCGAAGTCGGTCACCGTCGCGGCGATGTCGTCGAGCACGTCGGGGATCACCACGATGCGGCGGAGCTCGACGCCCAGCGCGCGCAGCTCGCCGATCAGGAACGCCGCGTTCTCGTCGGCGAACTTGCCGGTCAAGATCTCGTCACCGATGATCACGATGCCGGCGGTGGTCACGCCGGCCAAGATATCACCGGCGCAGCGTGCGGACGACCACGACGGCAGCAGCGAGCAGCAGGCCCACGCCGCCCAGGCCGATCCACACCAGCGCGCCGCCGCCGAGCGAAGCCGGCGCGGCCAGCGACGCCGGCGCCCCCGCCGCGGCGACCCTCACCGGCGCGTCGTCATGCGCGGGCGCGGCCGGCGGCGCCACGGGCAGCGCGCCGCCGTCGCTCCACTGCGTGGTCTCGATCACCGAGCCGTCGGTCCGCACCCCGGTGACCTCGACGCGGCTGCCGGTGACGGTGACGCGCAGGAAGTGGAACGCGCGCTCGAACTTCTTGACCGCCTCGAGATCGACCGGGTTGGAGCGCGGTCGCCGCGGATACAGCGGCGCGCCACCGCCGCCCGACACGAAGTAGTGCAGCCCGTTGTGCTCGGCGCGCTCGTACGCGTGATCGTGCCCCGAGAACACCGCGCTCACCTGGTAGCGCTCGAACAGCGGCGTCCAGCGCTCGCGCAGGTCGCGGTTGCCGCCGTGCAGCGAGATCGAGAACGGCGGGTGGTGCATGACCACGAAGATGTGGCGGACCCGCGCGTCCTGGCGCGCCGCGATCAGCTCGCGCTCGAGCCACGCCGTCTGATCGGTCAGCGCGAAGCTGTACTCGTTGGAGTCGAGCACGAGGATGCGCGCCGCGGCGTAGCTGAACGCGTAGTAGCGCTCGGTGTCGCCGCCGTTGTCGGGCACCGAGAAGAACGCGCGGTAGCTGTCGGCGGTGCGGCCGCGGCCCTGGCGATCGTGGTTGCCGACCGCCGGGAAGTACACGTTGTCGCGCAGCAGGCGGTTCTCGATGTCGAAGAACTGCTGCCACTGCTCCTGGTGGTAGCCGTCGTCGACCATGTCGCCGGTGCCGAGCACGAAGTCGGGGACCTCCTGCGCGATGCGCTCGACGACGCGGCGGTGCGCGTCCATGCCGCTGCGCGTGTCGCCCACCACGATGAACGCGAACGGGACATCCGTGCCGACCTCGGGCGCGGTCGACAGCTCGCCGCGCCAGGCCTGGCCGGCGGCCTCGACCCGGTAGCGATAGCGGCTCGACGGCACCAGCCGATCGATCGTCGCCTCGCCGATCCGCGCCGCCGCGACGTCGATCGCGCGCTCGCCGCCCGGGCCGTCGATCACGATGCGCGCCGGCGCGGCCTGATCGAGCTGCCACATCACGGTGATCGACGTCGGCGCGAGGTCCTGCAGGTAGGGCCCCTTGAGCATGCGCGGCGCGTCGCCGTGGGCCACGCCGTGCGCGACCGTGACCAGTAACGCGGCGACGCACGCGATCCGCACGGCCCGAGAATACACCGCCGCCCGCGCGCGCCGGCTAGCGATAACGCAGCGACGCGAGCGCGCCGACCAGATCTCGCGCCGACTCCCGCGAGTAGCCGAACTGCCCGATCAGCGTCGCGAGCGCCGAGTCGGCGCGCACGCGCGCGTCGGCCGCCAGGCTCGACTCGTTGCCCGACAGCAGCTTGACCAGCTCGCCGATGCCCTTGGCGATCGTCTTCTTGTGCTTCTCGAAGTACGCGTCGCGCAGCTTGCGCAGCAGATCCGAGAAGATCTCCGACATCACCGGCTTCTGCCCGCGATGATCGAGCGACCACGCGCCGATCTTGGCGATCAGGCTGTTCCGGAAGTCCTCGGGGCGGCCGGTGATCTCCAGCGTGCGCTCGACCTCCTTCATCATGCCCTCGTCGGGCTCCTCCATCCGGCCGGTCTGCGCGTTGCGGACCTTCTCCTTCTTGATGCCGTGCATGACGTGGGTCACGTAGCGGTCGAACACGCGGCCGTACTCGGACTCCTCGACCAGGCCGACCGCGGCGCGGACCTCGTCGTCGATCTTGTCGAACAGCCGCCCGCGCGCGACATCGATCAGCTTCTTGTGGTCGTGGTAGCCGCCGGGCTGGACGTCCTGGCGCAGGAACTCGTAGAGGCTGGCCTGCTTGGTCAGCTCGACGATCTCGTCGAGCACCGCCAGCGGCGAGACGTAGTCATAGCGACTCGACCCTGCCGCCGCGGCGGCGAGCAGCACGCCCTGCATCTCGCGCGGCGACGCGCCGACCCGGCCCTCGTAGATCGGATACGTATCGGACTCGTGCCACAGATCCTTGATGTGCGAGGCCAGCTCGCGCGCGCGATCGGGCGGCAGCTCGCGCGGGACCTGGCCGGTGGAGTACAGCTCGGCCTTGTCGAGCGGCGACAGCTTGCCGATGACCTCGGCGAGCGTCGACGGGTAGCGCTCGATCTGCGGCTTGCGCATGCGCGACAGCACCGCCCACAGCGCGGCGGCGTACGCCGCGTGCGGCGCGATGTGGCGCCGGCCCGTGGCCTCGCGCAGGCGCTCCTGGTACAGCGCCTCCTCGTGGCGCACGTCGAGGATGAACGGCACGCGGACCAGCTCGATGCGGCCCTTGAAGCTCTGGAAGTCCGGAATCTCGCGGAACGCCGCGAGGTGGATGTCGTTGCAGCTGCCGATGAACACGAGGTCGAGGAACAGCGTCGTGCTCGCCATCGATAACGCGGCGCGCTCGACCGTGGTCAGCAGATACTTGTAGTGCTCGAGCGGCCGCTTGAGCAGGTCGTCGTACTCGATCATGCCGCGGTTGGCGCCGACCAGCTCGCCGCCGTACTCGTGGAGCGAGACCGACTGCAGCGAGGGCGGCAGCGCGCTGAGCGTGCGATCGGCGGTGACCTGGCGCTCGGTCGCGTCGACCGACAGCTGCGGCTCGACGGTGACCCAGCCCAGGCGGTAGCGGTGCGAGATCTCGAAGCGCTCGATGCGGACGTGGCGCAGCACCTGGATGTAGTCGCCGTGGTAGCTCGCGAGCAGCGCGTCGTAGATCGCGCGGTTCTTGGGCGACAGCGCGCCCTGACGCAGGTAGTCGCCGACGTTGAACGCGTTCGGCGGCGCGTCGGCGAGCAGCCGGTCGATCAGCTTCTGGCGCTCTTCGTTGGGGATCAGCAGCAGTGGATGATCGCGTAGCTCGTCGCCCAGCCGGGCGTCGACCAGGTCGTCGGGCAGGTACGCGAACGAGTCCAGCGAGTCGTGCGTGGCGTCGGAGCTGCCGCCAAACCCGATGCCGCCGCGCGTGTGCTTCTGGGTCGGGAAGATCCACGAGAACCGGTACAGCGCGCCGGCCTCGAGGGTGGAGTAGTGCTCGAGCCCGCGGCCGAGGCAGCGGATGAACGTCGACTTCGCCGAGCCGTTGGGGCCGTGCAGCAGCAGCAGCTTGTTGGGCCGGCCGTCCTGCACGAAGCTGCGCAGCGTGCGGTAGACCGCGTTCTGCACCGGCTCCTGGCCGAACAGCATGTCCTGGCCGCGATCCCACGGCGCGTCGAACAACGTGAACCGCCGGACCTCGCCCCACGGGTACTTCACCTGCTCGGTGCCGTAGTGATCGAAGCAATCGACGATGTACTGCGTCGACGACCGCAGCTGGCGGGTCGGCTCGGCGACCACGAGGTCGAGGTACTGCGAGAACGACATCACGCGGCGATTGCGCGTGAAGTCGTCGCGCACCGAGTCGCCCAGCTCGACCAGCAGGTCGCGAACGACAGACGAGCCAGTAGTCCCGATCGGCGT
>Ga0307513_10005299_pt1 | contig 17068 bp, 9 predicted proteins | sample 15_EM_MG_FD_202174 | JGI IMG/M metagenome (GOLD analysis project Ga0307513, IMG submission 202174) | Populus trichocarpa ectomycorrhiza microbial communities from riparian zone in the Pacific Northwest, United States - 15_EM | ecosystem: Host-associated > Plants > Roots > Unclassified | place... | reverse complement strand
CATAACAGCGTTGATGCAACGTTGCCTGACTGACGAGACGTTTTATGCCGAGTTGAAGGCGCACGCGCGGAGTCAGGCCCGGCGCTTCGACTGGAACGACATCGCACGCCGCACCTGGCGTGCTTTCGAGAAGGCGATCGCGGCGCGCCGCGCATCGGCAGTCGACGGCGGGCATCCCATGGCAGCTCCTTCGCGGCTCCGGTTGATGATGGGCCAGCTCATTGCTCCGCCACAACTCGTTCCGCCCAACGACGAGGAGTTGGCCCATCTGGCCCATTGCATTGCGTTGAACCAGGGCGAGGTCGATCGAGCGCGCGCACATTCCGACGCCGGGCAGATAACGAACTGGCGTGTGGAGGGTCCGTTCGACAGTTCGTATAGCTTGGCACTGGTCAACCGCGAGGCTGCACGGGGGCTCTCCGCGCTCGGACAGCGCGTGACGCTGCACAGCACCGAAGGGCCGGGCGACTTCCCGGCCAACCCTGCATTTCTGGCAGCCAACCCCGACCTTCAGGAGATGCACGCGCGCGAACCTGGAGAGATTGCAGCTGCGATTGACGTGCAGGCGCGCAATCTGTATCCGCCCCGCGTGGCCGACATGTCCGGTCGCGTGAAATTGTTGCACCAATATGCCTGGGAGGAGTCCGGGTTTCCGCGTGAATGGGTGTCCGAGTTCAACCGACATCTCGACGGGATCACTTGCACTTCTCACCATGTGCAGAAGGTGCTGGCTGACAACGGCGTCAAGGTGCCGGCAGTCGTGGTGGGAAACGGTGTGGATCACTGGGAACGCGTCACTGCGGCACCGCATTTGCACTTCCCAGGCAAGCCGTTTCGCTTCCTGCATGTTTCTTCGTGCTTTCCTCGCAAAGGCGCGGACATCATGCTGTCGGCCTATGGCGGCGCGTTCAACGCATCCGATGACGTCACTCTGATCATCAAGACGTTTCCAAACCCACACAATGACATCCACCGCCAATTGGCGGCCCTGCGAGCCGCCAATGCACGCTACCCCGATGTCCACATCATTGAAGAGGACCTGAGCGATCCCGGCCTCAAGGCCCTGTACCAGCATTGCCATGTACTGGTAGCGCCGAGCCGCGCGGAGGGCTTTGGGTTGCCGATGGCCGAAGCGATGCTGAGTGGGTTACCCGTCATCACCACTGGCTGGAGCGGCCAGATGGACTTCTGCAGTGCCGAAAACAGTTGGCTCGTGGACTTTCGTTTCGCGCCCGCACACACCCACATCGACCTGTTCGGCTCTGTCTGGGCCGACCCCGACCGCAGCTCGCTTGCCGAAGCTATGCTGAAGGCACGGGCGGCATCAGACCAAACTCGGCATGCCATGGCCGAGCGCGGGCGGAAGACGCTGATGCGTCACTTCCGCTGGATCGATGTGGCGGCACGCGCGGTCACTGCCATCAACGAATGGAAGGCAAAACTGTCCCCGCGGGCGGCACGCATCGGCTGGATCACAACTTGGAACACGCGTTGCGGCATCGCGTCCTACGCGCGGCATATTGTCGAAGCGGCGGCCGAGCCGGTCGTCGTCCTCGCGCCACGCCAGCCAGGTCTTGTGCGCGAAGACGAGGATTTCGTGCATCGCTGCTGGCACTCGAGCAAGGAGCAGAACGCGTTCGACGACCTCACCGGCCGAATCGGAGAGCTGGCGTTGGACGTTCTGGTCATTCAATTCAACTACGCCTTCTTCAACCTGCGTGCCTTCGGTGAGTTCCTTCACAACCAGATCGATGCAGGGCGTGCCGTCGTTGTTGCAATGCATGCCACCGCCGACCCCTCTGCGCTGGCGCTCTGGGATGACAACTGGCGTCTCGCCACGGCAACGCCGGCGCTCGCCCGCTGCCAACGCCTTCTGGTGCATTCAGTGGCAGATTTGAACCGCCTCAAGGATGCCGGCTTGGTAGACAACGTGACGCTGTTCCCGCACCCGCTATGGCACCTTCCACCTGCCAGCATCCCAGCGGCAGCCAAGTACGACGAAGACCTGCCCGTGGTAGCGACGTTTGGCTATTGCCTGCCGCACAAGGGTTTGCCGGAGGTGCTTCAGGCGGTACATGAAATGCGGCGGCGCGGCCGTCCCACCCGACTGTTAATGTTGAACGCCGAGTATCCGGACCCGGTCTCGTCCAAACTGGTGCGCGACCTGCAAGAGCAGATCACTCGTCTGGGTCTGCGGGATCTGGTGACGTTCAGATCCGACTATTTGCCGGACGCCGAGGTGGCGGCCCTCTTGGGGCAGGTCGATCTCATCGTGTTCGCCTACCAAGACACGCAAGAATCGGCCAGCGGAGCAGTTCGGCATGGCTTGGCGACCGGTGAGCCAGTGCTCGTGACGCCTATTCGGATTTTCGACGACCTTGGCGACGCCGTCTTTCGTACGCAAGGTTTGGATCCGGAAGCGCTGGCGGAAGCCGTCACCACGGTGCTCGCGGCGTTAGCCGATGGTACCGAGCAAGCACAGGCTGTGGTGAAGGCCGCCGAAAGATGGCGCGCCGCCCACGACGTCCATGACCTCGCTCGGCGCCTCTTCGGAATGGCACACGCACTGGCGCGGCCGCCTCTCTCGGTCGATTATCGATTCGAAGGCTCCAGCAGAGTGCTGCGAACCGAAGTGGGCGTGACCGATGAACGCGGCCTGACGACGACGGGGAAGTCCGGGCATCTGTTGTTCGGGCCATATCTTGCGCTACCACCCGGCCGGTACGTTGCCGAGTTGACATGGACCTACCGAATTCCCACCGGTGCAAGCTGTCACCTTCGTGTCGTCGTCCGGAATGGCAGCGTTGCGCTTTGCCGCGAGGAAGTGAAGGCCGGGATGCAAATGACGCCCGCGACCACTCGCATGCACTTCGAACTCGATACTACGTGCGGCGATCTCGAAGTGCAGTTGCAAGTCGATGCCCATGTGCAGGCCTGTGTACACGTTCTGCAAATCAGGGCCAGAGGTGCCGTCGCGCTTGCGGCGCCTGACGGCGCCACCGCGGGCAACGTCAACCTCGCCAGTCTGCAAACAACGTGAAGCCGCTGCGAAATCGGAGCGAGCAGACAAAGAGCACATCCCCGGTGCGGCGGATCGCGTTTGCAGGTGATTGTTTGCGGTTTCGCCTGCAGGCGGAGGCCGTTGTATCTGGTCAGGCCGAGAACCTGGCATGGCTGCGAGGACTCCTCGCGGGCATGGCGTCTTGGAAGGGTGCCGGCGTGGAAACGCGGTCGTTTGGCACCGAGGCCATCGCCAAGAGTTTCGCTGAGGCCGGGGCAGACCACGGTCGGGCGGAATACATCGCCGACCCCGAATCCGCCTGGGCGCGCCGATACGACGTCGCGTTGCCTGATGTTCTCAGGTCTATGTTCGATGAGATCGCTTCGCACGACCTGATCGTCGGCTTCGAACTCCCGCCCACACTGCGGCGGTACCTGAACAACCACGGAACACCGTACATCAATCTGGTGATCCATCCGCTTCGCTTCTTGCGCGACCTGCCGTTCGGCGTAACCACCAACTCCCCGCCACTCCAAGCGCTACTGGCGGTAGCGGCTGTGCCAATTCGCGAAATCGAGGCATCAGTGCGCAGGTACCGTGCGCTGTTCGCCAAGAAGCACCCCCCTGCGGTAGCGATTCCAGGTGGACTGCCAGTGCTGATCGGTCAGACGGACAAGGACTCCGTCCTCATCCGCGCCGGCGATTTCGCGCAATGGTCCGACTTCGAAGCGGAGCTTGCCGAATATCTGGATCCGTACCCAGAGGTCGTCTTCATCGCGCATCCAATGGGAACCAACGCGACCCAGATGGCAGGGTTCTTGCGATCCCGCTTGGGAAAGACGGTCGTCTCGACCGATGCAAATGGCTACGGCGTAATCTTCTCCGAGCCCGGGCCACCACTCGCGCTGACGCTGTCATCGTCATTGGGTGTCGAAGCCGAAGCCGCCGGACTGAGGAGTCGATTCTTGGTCGCGGACCCACGATTGAAACTCCAGGTTCCTGACATTGACGTCGGTCCGATGGAGTGCGTGGGGCACGCCATTCTTGACGATCCATTCTGGCGCGCAGTATTCGAACGCACCACGCTGACCCTGCCCGCGAGCGATGCGTTCCACTTGGGCGAACACTTCGTCAGAGACAGCGTCGAGTCCTGGTCCTTCCGTCCATTGCGTACGGGCTTGTTGACCTTGACTGCGCGCAAGACGCTGTTCGCAGGCGCGAACCTGACCAACCATAGGTTCGCGGAGTTGCTTGCGGCTCTGGCGGGCCGACCACACGAGACACTCGCCGATCCCCGGTCTACGATCGACGCTGCACCGGCTAGCGGCGTCGATCTCGTCGCAGTTGTCCCACTGGATCTGAACGAAAGCCGCACTTTCACGCTGGGAGCAGGGTCTGGCGCACCGAGCCTCGGAGAGGGCTTTCATCCGACGGAGGATTGGGGATGCTGGAGTCGCGAGTTCGTGTGTGCTATCCGGCTTCCGATTTCCGACGAGGCGGCCGCCGCTGGCGCGATACTCGACATTTGCATGCCGGTGCGCGTATTCGCCGGCCTGTTGCCGCATTCGCCGGTGTTGAAGATTTCGCATGCCGGTGTCACTTGCGCCTACGCCTGCTTCCGCCCCAGCACAGGCGACAGCCTTCTGCTGAGATTCCAGGTGCGAACCACCGGCACCGTTTGTGGACTGAACTTCGAGTTATCGCGACTCGATTCACCAGCCTGCGGCGGCGGGGCCGACACAAGATGGCTAGGGCTGGCGGTGACGACGATGGATGTCACATGCAAACCCGGACACCAAGCTGAGGCAGGAGCCGATGGCACGCGCCCCGTAGTCTTCGGAATTCATGGCGACGACGCTGTGCGGTTGACCGCACCGGCCATGGTGGTTTCATGACTGCGCCGCTCATGCTGAACGACGATGGCTGGGCGCGCGAGTTGGAAGCCCTCAACAACGCCTTCGCCCAACGCGAGCACGCCTACCGCGATGAGCTTGCAGATTTGCGCAGCGCCCTTGCCCAAGCGTCGGCGGCGGGATCCCAGGACGTGACTTTGCAGGAACGGATCGATGCCCTGCAATGCGCAATGCTCGAATGCGGCCAGCGCGAGGAGTCGCTCAACACTGCACTCGAACAGAATCGGCAGCGATTGGCGGCCGTGGCGCTTGCCAACGAAGCGGCGGAACGACGGATCCAAGCGCAGGAAGAAGCGGCGAGCGCCCTCGGTACCAGCATCGGCGCACTGCGGCAGACTCTTGCGGACGAGCGAACGGCCTTTTCAGATTGCCAGCGGAAAGCCACTGAAGGCCTTCTCTGGCTGACGAAACAGTTCGACGCCGAACGCGCATTGCTGCAGGATGTCCATGACCGCGTTTTGAAGCAGTTGCAGGCGCGAGCCGAGTTGATCCGACAGGAAGAGGCGCGCGCGTCAAAGGCCACGGAAGAACGACAGACGCGACTGCTCGATGATGCGCGCGAAGCGGCAAAACGAAACGAGGAGGAACTCCTAAACGAGTTGCGCGAGCTTCGCGTCAACCTCGACCAATCCGAGCACCGCCAGCGGGCACTTCAGGGCGAGTTGGAGAGCCAGCGCGTCGTGCACCTGGAAGAAGTACAACGGATCGAAACACAGTTGCACGCCGAGCGTGCTGCGACGCAGGTGCTGCGAGGGACCACGGCACGGGCGCATGCCGATGCTTTGGCACAACTCGCCAGCGAAGCCGCAGCGAAGAGTTCCGCCGACCTCTCCCAGCTTGAAGCGTCTCGCTTCGATGCGCAAAGCCTTCGCGCCGACCTCCGACAACAGGCACAGGCGGCGACCGAAGCTGCCTCAGCCATGAACGCCGAACGAGAGCATCTCTCGACGCGGATCATTTCCCTTGAACGGAAAATCGATGACAGCGCGGCCGCACTTCGAGCACTTGAGGTTCTGCTGGCCGCCGTTCGAGCAGGACGGGCAATGCAGGCAGCAAATGCCGCAGGACTCGCCGAGCAACTGCGGCGCCAGGTCGTCCGCCGGCGGCGCGCTCTCGAAAGAGCGCATCGCTACCGCGCGGACCTCCAGGCTCAGCGCAGTGAATATCGAGGTGGCCAAGAACAGAGTGCGGCGCTGGCACACCAAGTTCGGACCCTGGAGCAAGACCTTGCTGGACTTCGCGTTGCGGGCGATCAGATCGAGCGAGAGGCCGCCGAACTGCGCGCCTGTGCGCGCAAAATGGATGAGGAACGCACTCATTTGGCAGCGCGCGCATATGAATCAGACGAACTACTGCGAGACGTCGAGAGCGCGCGATCGCGGACTGCCGCGAAATCGTTGCGCGCGGCGATCAATCAATACTTTGCAGAAGCTCGGGCTCCAAACCCATCGCCGCGCGCCCGTTGGCTTGCTCGTTTATCAGAGGGACCGATAATGAGTGCGTATCCGCGATCGTCAACGCCAGCTCCGAAACCGGCTCACTTGGAGGCATTGCTCGCACTTCCAGGGGCCGAGTTTGTTGACGCCACCTATCAAGTCATCTTGGGTCGGGAAGCGGACCCTGAAGGTCGGACATTCTTTCGGGCTCGCCTGTTGGAGGGCATCGGCAAGCTCCAGATCCTCCGCGAGTTCGCCGAGTCGCCGGAAGCGCGTGCCCGCGGCGAAAGCTTCCCCGGACTTGCCGCCGCACTCGCGCGCGAACACAACCGTATGGCCGGCTGGCGAAAGACGCTCTTGCGTTGGCTGGGTGTGACCGATCATGAACGGACAGCCGAGTTGCGCATGAACCAACTTGAGGCGCGGGCAGACGTCCATCATGATGCCGTTCGAGGCCAGGCGGAAGCCCTGACCCGCCAGTTGCAGACCCTGGAGCAACGACAGGCAGCGATCTCAGGGCGTGCCGACGCCACGGCAGAACGCGTCGAGAGCGTATGCGCGCAAATCGCGCGCCTGGACTCTGAACTGGAATCGTTGCGTCTGCGATCAGCCGGGCAGGATGGCCACAGAGACCGGCGACAGGGCTCGCGGTCACCACTGGACGCGCTGGCCATCGCCGAGCGAGCGCGAGTGCGGCCTTGAAGAAGATTCTGGTACTCAGCTTCTTCCCAGCCTTCGTACCGCCGCGAAGCGGTGGCGAACTGCGACTGTTCCATATCTATCGTGAACTGACGCGCTACTACCGCGTCGCATTGCTGTCGTCAACCTTTCATGGGGTCCCTGAAGAGCGCGTTCTCCACGGCAGAGGCTTCGTCGAGCGGCGGGTCCCCAAATGCGACCGCTTTCACGCGGAGTGGCAGCGGCTCGAGGCGTTCGCCAGTGGGGGTGACATGTCAGCAGTCTCGGTCGCTTCGGCAGGGCAGTTCGGCACTCCAATGCATCGCGCCTATCTCGAGGAATACGTCGATGCCGACATCGTGATTCACGATTCCCCATTCACGGTGCCATACGACCTGTTCATCGGACTGGATTCCAAACCCCGCGTCTACAACTCATACAACTGCGAGAGCGTCCTCTCTCGACAGTTGCATCCCGACCCGCGGTCTGCACCACTGCACGAAATCGTAGACCGCTGCGAACGCTCGCTCGTGCGCCACGCTGACTTGGTAACCTATTGCGCCGAACCAGACCTGCGAGCCTTCGAAAGTCTCTTGGGTACCCCAATGCCCAGAACGCTCGAACTGCCGAATGGTCTGGTGCCGCGACCGGTGCGCGAGCCATCGAGCACCAACGGCCCTCGTCCGAGGGCGGTATTCGTGGGCAGTGCTCACCGCCCCAATGTGGACGCAGCGCTCTACGTCGCGCTCGAACTCGCCCCCGCAGTCCCAGAGGTCGATTTTGACATCGTAGGCGCCTGCCTGCCCGCCGGCAGCTATGCGGCCAATGTCGTGCGTCATGGCCAGGTCGATGCCGGCACCAAAGAACTCATCGTCGGCGCAGCGGCCGTCGGCCTCAACCCGATGAGCAGTGGCGGCGGCTCGAACCTGAAGGTGCTCGAGTTCTTCGGCGCCGGCCTGCCTGTCCTCTCGACCGCGTTTGGCATACGGGGCTATGAGGTTGAACACGCCGTCGACTGCATCGTCGCAGAACGTGATGGTTTCGCACAGTCGCTCGCCGATTTGGTGCGCGATCCCGAGCGCATGCACCGCATCGGTCTACAAGGCAAAAAAACCACCGAATCCCGCTATTCTTGGTCTGCCATCGCAACTCGGTTCCGCGAAGCAATCGAAGCACTACCCCGGGCCGCTGGGCGCCTGATGGATAGCCCGTTCGTTCTGGGTATGAATGACTACGACCCCTTTGTCGGCACAGGTGGCGGTGCAATTCGGATCCAAGGCTTGACGCTCGCCGTCGATCATCGCCAACCGGTTGTGTACCTGTGCTTTGGTGATGACGACCGCTTGGTTCTCGAGACTTTCGGTACGCAGTCAATAGTGTTCAAGATACCTAAGACGGCGGCGCATAGTGCCGAGGTAGCAGAAACCAACGCGATGTTCTGGGTCTCGGTGGCGGATATCGTCGCAGGCGACCACGCTCCTCGCAACCCTATCCTGCGCGCCCTCTACGCAGCGCTGCGTCACCGCGCCGCCACGATTACGATGGACCATGTCTACATGGTCGGCCTACCCGAGTTCTTCGAAGACTCGTTCGTCTACTCTTCCCAAAACAACGAATCGATCCTGAAGCGCGCGGCGCTCGAGTTCCATCCGATGAGAGACCGCTACCTCGGCGCGGTTGAGCGTGCGGAGGACCTCTCGCTGCGTTCGTCCTCGTTGGTCGTAGCGGTGTCAGAGGAGGACGCACACTCCTTCCAACAGGGCCGTGATGTTTGCGCGCCCATCGTGGTAGTTCGAAATGGCGCCCGACCGCCGGCGGTCGTTGAGGAAGCAGACGGAACAAGGGCGGCGACCCGTGTCGGTAAGCGTTCGGTGGTATTCGTCGGATCGGCCCACATGCCCAATGTCGAGTCATGCCGCTTCATCGTCGAGCGCCTGGCACCGGCGCTGCTTGATACGACCTTCCACCTGATTGGCGCAGCAAGCCAGTCGCTACCGGTGCCAACCCCCAGCAACGTTGTCGTTTGGGGTTCAGTCTCCGAGTCGCTCAAGTCTGCGATCCTGTCGCGCTGCACGCTCGCGGTGAATCCGATGTTTAGTGGCAGCGGCTCAAACATCAAGCTTGCCGACTGCCTCGGGCATGGGCTGCACGTTGTCACAACGCCATTCGGCCGGCGCGGGTATCCGCCGGGTGTCGACCCGCACGTTACGGTGGTTGCGGGCGATGGCATGGCCGATGCCCTTCGCGACGTGCTCGACCGACCCACGCTGAATAGCGACGTGCGACGAGCGGAACGGCGAAATCTGTTCACCCAACACCTCGCAATGTCCGCGATGGCAGAGCACTACGCGGAACTCGTCGCGCCAAGTCAGCGCTGGATGTATCGCGTGCTCTTCGTCACTTATCGTTGGGTCTGGCCGACCCGAGGCGGAGCCGAAGCGCATCTGCTGCAACACCTGATCTCGCTCTCCAAGAGCGGGCAATTCATGATCGATGTGGTCGCCCCGAATGTCGCGGAAATCGCCGACCTGGACCGCTTCACATCCCGCACCGAGTCCACAGACGATCGCAGCGCACCGATCGACATTCCGAACTTGCGCTACCGTCGGTTTCCCACACAGACGCAGTCGGAAAGTGTGCGCCGCGCCCTGGCGCGAGCCGCCTGGGAACAACAACCTGCCTTCGAGCGTGCCGTCTACCAGTCGATGGCAAAAACCATCGACCGGGCGGCGCTAGGTTGGGGCTGGGGCGGGGCCGAAGGCGACGGTGCACACAAGGGCCGCTGGGGCTATTCCACCTTCGGCCTCCACTTGGCGGCAGCGGGCAGGGTCCAAGTTAAAGCAATTAGCCCACAGTCGGGGGCCTTGATAGTAATCGACCACGCCGGCCGACAGCTCCTGCATGTCGAGTTGGCCCAACTCCTTACGATTAGTTTTCTTGCGCCCGAAGGCGAAATTAGATTCGAGGTTTCGGCGCCCTGTCGCATTGGCGACGACCTGCGCCCTCTTGGCATTTACGTTCATGACATCTCCGTGAACGGCGAGAGCATCGATCTCGGAGCACCACCTTTGGCGACGTTGCCCGATCCGGATGCGAATTTTGGCTTCGAACGTCTGCACCTCGCTGCCGCCTTGACCCGGGCTGAGAATGGCATCAAGTTGACTGAAGGTCGGGGCCCGCATTCCTCTGATCTGGAACGCTTCCTCGATGAGAGCGTGACTGGCTACGACCTCGTGCTGACGCACAACACCGTGTTCCGAACGGCGCGGGTCGCCATCGAAGCGGCTCGCCAGGCCGGCGTTCCCGTGGCGGTGTTGCCGCATGCCCATCTGGATGACGACTACTATCATTTCCCGGATGTCACCGGTATGGCGGTGGCCGCAGACCTTGTGCTCGCCGCGCCGCGCGCTGCCTGTGAGTTCTACCGACGGCGTGGCGCCAAGCGGGTGCTTTACATGACGCCCGGATGCGACACCGGTGAGGCGTTCACTCCTGCGGATGAGGCTGCATTCCGGAATCTGTGGCCTTCAGATGCGCCCTTTGTTCTCGTTCTCGGGCGCAAATCAGGCGCCAAGGGATACCATGCAGTGATCTCCGCGGTTGAGCAACTGGTACCGCAGCACCGCTTGGCTGCGGTTCTCATTGGGCCAGACGACGACGGGGTGGCCATCACCTCGCCCGCGGCCAGTTACTTGGGGCCGCAGCCACGACAGGTACTCCGTGGAGCGCTACGCGCCTGTGTAGCACTGGTCAACATGAGCACCAGCGAAAGTTTTGGCATGGTATTGCTAGAAGCGTGGCTCGCTGGAAAGCCGGTCATTGTCAACAAGCATTGCGCGGCATTCGCCGACCTGGCCGAACATGGAGTCAACGCATTGATGGTGGATGAATCGTCACTCGCCGGCGCTATCGAGGCCATCATGCTGCGACCCGAATTTGCAGCCGAACTCGGCGCCAACGGAAGAACCCGTGCTCAGCGTTTCGATCAGGCTGCCGTTGATCAACGCTTCGTCGAAGCCTGTCTCTCGCTGTGCGAGCCACGTGCGAGTCAGCAACCTTGTGCATAGCGCAGCGGTCGACCAGGAGGATTCCATATGTACGACGAGAAACAGGATTTGGCACAGCACGAGGGTGATGTCAACGAAGCATTTACTTTGCTGGAGCATTTGCGACTGGACATCACCGGAGGAGGAATGCTCCTCGACGTCGGTGGGGGCCATGGCATGCACTGTGGTTTCTTGCAACGCTACGGCGCAACGGTGGTGTGTTCGGACGTTACCGACTACACGTCTCTCTACGGCGGCAGCTTCATTCAGAAGATCCACGAAAAATACCAGCGCAATGCTTTATCGCTCGACCTTGCGCGCTGCGCTTTCGTACGCGCCGACGCCATGAGTCTTTTGTTCCGCGACCGATATTTCGACGCGTGCTTTTCCTTCAACGCCTTCGAGCACATTCCGGATCCGCGTCGAGCGTTTGCCGAAATCGCTCGGGTGCTGAGACCAGGCGGCGTGGCTTACATCTCGATGGATCCCATCTGGACGTGCGACACCGGTAGCCACTTTTTTGGCCGCGTACCCGTTCCCTGGGAACATCTCGTAACGAGCGAAGAGAACTTTCGCGCCGCGATGCTGGCCGCCGGAGCCGGCGCCGAAGAACTGGCCGACTTCCCGCACGCAATGAATCGGAAGCGCTTGGCTGACTATGAGTACGCCATGAGTCGAACATTGGCAGAATTTCCGATTGAACTGGTGCACCATGACCGATACTCAGCCTGCAGCGACAGTGCTTTCGAAACTCATCCGAACTTTCAGCGCGCCGTGGAACTCGGGTATGAACCCGACGAACTGCGCCTGCGACGCCTGCGTTGGGTGCTCAGACGCGCCACCTGACACCGGCAAAGATCGGTTGCGCCCTGCAAGTTGATTGATACTTTCTGTCTCGCGACACCCTCAACCCGAGATACCGTCCAAGATGTTGCTCGAATCCCTGAAGACGTCCGTTCTGCGAGAGGAACCGTACGTACGCTCGGTCGAAGTCGTGGCGCTGGATACGCTGTGCCGCCTGCTTCAGTCGGATTACTACGAGTTTCCGCTGGAACTGCCGGTGACGAACATTTACTCGCGGCAGGTTGAAGATTCACCCGAATCCGCGTCGATGGCCCGCTGCGGCACGGTGGATCTCATTCCAAACCCAGCCTGGAAACTGTGCGGCGCAGATCGCTATTTTGTTGACGAGATCGCCCACACCGCAAAACTGAGCCTACACGGCGTGGAGCATTGGCCAGAGTGGAACGGCAAGTTCCACATTCGATATGGAAGTGCCCATGTCGCGGCAGCCGACGATCGTGGCCCTTTCGTGCTCATCGCCGGAGACACGAACCACTACCACTGGGTCCTGAATTTCGTTCCCCGTCTCATGGTTCTGGAACTCGCCGCTGCCAGCGGTCTTCCCGTGCATGATGCGCGCCTGCTCGTGCCGCGGCAGGTCTCGGACAACGCGATCGCCCTTCTGGTTGCTCTGGGATACCCAGAGCATCGGATTCTGCGCGTCGACTCCGGAGCCGCAATTCGCTTCGAAGAACTGTACGTGCCGAGCTTTTTCCCGCACTTCGAAGTCTCGCCCAACATCTTCCGTTGGTATGGTCGCAAGCTAGCGAGCCGCCGCAAGAGCAGTGCCCCTGCGCAGCGCATCGTCATCAGCCGCGGCGACCTTGGTACCACTACTCAGCGTCGGCGGGTGATGAACGAAGACGCCATGATCGCCGGCCTGGAGCCGCTAGGGTTCAAGGCGCACAACCTTGGGCACTTGAGCATGGATGAGCAGATCGACTTGTTTCTGGATGCCGAGTTTGTCGTCGGCCCTCACGGCGCAGGCTTCGCCAATATGGCATTCTGCCAGCCGGGCGCCAAGGCGATCGTGCTCGAAAACAGCTGGAATCACACGTTCATGGCCGACATGATCAATGTGTCAGGTGCGAAAGCCGAAGTCCTCGTATGCGAGGATGTCGTCGATGCCAACTTCGAAGCGCAATACGCACACGATCCCGGGACTTCGTCCGAATTGCGGCGCAATCGCGATATGACAGTCGACATCGCGGCGCTGTTGGACAAGGTTCGCGAGATGCTCGTATGAGTTCGAGTGTCACTCGCTCGCGTTCACCTCGACCGCCGCGACCGCGGCGCCTATCCTATGGTTTTTCAATCCACCCCTCCGGCCGATCATTCGCTCGGGGTGACTGACGAATGCCCACTACATGCGAACCTACAATCCAATCCAACGCATCCTCGTGACGGGTGGTGCTGGCTTCCTCGGCTCGCACCTCATCGACCGTTTGCTCGCACGAGGTGACGAAGTGCTCTGTGTGGACAATCTGTTTACGGGTAGTAAGCGCAACATCGAGCATCTGCACTCGCACCCGCGCTTCGAATTTGTACGCCACGACGTCACGTTTCCGCTCTACGTTGAGGTGGATCACATTTACAATCTGGCTTGCCCGGCCAGCCCGATTCACTATCAGCACGACCCGGTCCAGACCACCAAGACCAGCGTTCACGGCGCCATCAATATGCTCGGCTTGGCCAAGCGGGTGAAAGCACGCATTTTCCAGGCCAGTACCAGCGAGGTCTATGGGGATCCCTCGATACATCCGCAGCCCGAGTCCTACTGGGGCAACGTCAATCCGATCGGCATACGCAGTTGCTACGACGAAGGCAAACGATGTGCCGAGACGCTGTTCTTCGACTACCACCGCCAGCACCGGCTCGATATCAGGGTCGCGCGCATCTTCAATACCTACGGCCCACGTATGCACGCCAATGATGGGCGCGTGGTCAGCAACTTTGTGGTGCAGGCACTGCGGGGCGAGGAAATCACTCTGTATGGGGACGGCGAGCAAACCCGCAGCTTCTGTTACGTGGACGACCTCGTCGAAGGGTTCCTTCGCTTCATGGATCTGCCGGGCGATAGTAGCTCAGAGCCGGGATTCCCCGGTCCGATGAACCTGGGTAATCCGAACGAGTTCACAATCCGCCAGCTTGCCGAACTTGTGATCGAACTCACCGGCACATCTTCTAAGTTGGTATTTCGTCCCATGCCTACCGACGACCCGCGGCAGCGCAAGCCCGACATCACCGCCGCACGTGCGCGGATTGGCTGGGAGCCTACTGTCCAATTGCGAGAGGGCCTGAAGCGCACGATAGAGTACTTTGACGGTGTCCTGTCGAAGGTGGAGTAACCATTGGGCAGTTATGCGTGCAATGGCCATTTCGAGCCCAGCGGTACGCCCAGAGAGGCGACTCAGACTACATCAGCGGGACCCGGTGGCACACGACCAGTGTCGCTTCCGCGAAGACAAATGACACAAAATACCGACGACGCATGGGAGGCCTGGGGAGTCCAGGACCCCTTTTACAGTGTCCTGACTGATCCCAAGTTTCGCGCAGCGGCATTAACGGCGGAAACGCGAGAAGAGTTCTTCGCTTCTGGGCACGTCCACGTGAATCAGGTACTGGACATCTGCCGACAGCGACTCGACCCCGGCTTCATCCCGCAGCGCATCCTGGACTTCGGTTGCGGCATCGGCAGGCTGGTGATCCCGTTCGCCGCAATCGCCCCAGACGTCGTGGGCATGGACGTCGCGCCGTCGATGCTGACGCAGGCGCGGAGCAACTGCGATGAACGCGGGGCGGCGAACGTCACGCTCGTGCTGTCAGACGACAACCTCTCGGCGGTTGACGGCAAGTTCGACTTGGTACACACGTGCATCGTGCTTCAGCACGTCGAAGTGGCGCGCGGACGCAAGCTGCTTGCCGAGCTCGTGCGCCGCATCCAACCAGGTGGGTGCGGGGCGGTTCACATCACATTCGCGTGGGACGCGCACGAGGAGACCTTCGGGCAGCCACCGGCGCCCGTGCCGCCAGCGCCACCGGACAACAGCTTGTCAGCTGTTATCAAGCGTTCGCTCAAGCGGCTCGTGCGGGCACTACACCCCAACCCGACGCCGCCGCCGCCACCGCCACCGCCGAGCCCGGACCCCGAGATGCAAATGAATTTCTACAACCTCAGCGAATTGTTCTTCATCCTTCATCAAGCAGGCGTTCAACGCGTGCATACCGAGATCACAGATCACGGCGGTGCGCTCGGTTCGTTCCTGTACTTCCAGATGCCTTCAGCATAGGCCGATATTGGCGGCTGCCGGCTTGGCTTGGCCACCCCAGTCAGCCGCTTGGTGGTGGACCGGCCTATCGTCTCGGCAGCCGCTATGAGACAAACTGGGTTCCAAATATAAGGAGCATTTGCGATGACCCCCCACCAAGCTGACATTGAACATTTGTCATGGCTTATCTTGGGAGGGTGCCCGAGAAGTGGCACGATGATGATGCAGACCCTCATCAATTCGCACCCTCAGATCCGATTGACGACGGAGCTATCCCTCTTCCGGACTCTGGAGCATCTAAAATCAGCATTCATCCGTGAAGTGGAATTTCTGCAATGGCAGGAACGCGCGAAAAGTCATAAGGAAACCTGGACCAAAGACAGCGTGGCGCCCTTCATTCCGCGATACCGGAGATGCGCGGGAAGAATGCTTCGCGCCATGTACGAAGCACAATTCGATGCTCAGATCGATCTGCAGGCAGTTCACCATTTCGGCGATAAGCACCCGCAGTACTATGAACATGACGTTGAAGCGCTCGCACAACTGATCGGCCCCATACGGATCATTCACATCTCTCGGCACCCCGTAGATGTGGTCAACTCGATGCTACGGCGCAGTCGAAATGCTCAACGCGGACAAGACACTTGGAGCTTGACCCGAACCATCGAAGATGGCTGTCAGCACTGGGCCCGCGCTTGGAACGCTGCGAACGTGCTGAGCACGAGATACGGCACACGATTCACGCACGTCAAGTACGAGGATTGCCTGAATGCCACGGCTTTATGCATGCAACAGCTCGCCGACGCTCTGGGAGTCGAGGACAAATTCGAGACATCGTCCATCGTACCTGAAGATCCGGAGGCTCGCGACCTCGTAACAGCGTCTGACATTGATCGAATAAACGGACTGCTTCGGGGACTGCCGAGTCGATGGTCAGAGCCACTCGAAACGCTTGGTGCCGAGTTCGCGGTGCTCCCATAGCAACGCATGCCGCGCCTGAAGTCGGTCAAGTGCCGAGGAATGCCGACACGGCACCTGGGCTGATCGCGGCAATGCCCTTGGGCTACAGCGTCCAGCCTTGATCGGGGGCTGGCAAGATCCGAGCATGGCCGACGACGACAACGCCTCGAATATGACAGAGGCGCTGCAAGGCGCTTCGAGCATCCAGCTCTACCAGATGCGCGCCCTGATCGACGGGATGCTGGCGGACATGAAGCGCACGATCGCTGCGCGCGCCGCCCTGCACCTCGGGCAGGCTGTTAGGTTCATCGACCACCGCACGGGTCAAGTCCGGCTGGGCAAGCTCATCGCTCGGCATGACACGCAGGCGACCGTGCTTGAAGAGAGCGTGCGCAGAACCTGGAAGATCCTGTACGTGGCGGTCGAGGGTGCGCTTAACGCGTCGGGGGAGCAACCCAAGGCCTACGACCCACCGCCGGAGCCTGCCAAGCCGCAGGGACGCGTCGAACTCAAGGTCGGCGACAAGGTGACCTTCGACGACGGCAAAGGCGGAGCTCTGGTTGGAATGGTCACGCGGGTCAACCGGCGGACAGCGACGTTGCAAACGATGGACGGGAAGACTTGGCGCGTCGACTTCCAACTGCTGCGGCACGTCGTCGAGGTGTAGCAAGAGCGCGGCCACTTCAATGGCGACGGGAGTCAAGACGGGACGCCCGGCCGCTTACATCGCGTCGATCCGGCTGCGGAAGAAGTCCGATGTCATCCCTCAAATCCACCGGAAATCAGACCCCATTGGATTCAGCCTAGACACAGCAGTTGACGTGCCGCCTGAGCCGGTTTTCTCAACGCTGGCGCGTGGTTACGTTGATCTGGGAGACTCACCGGATGGGTGAACGCACAAAGTTGAGCAAGTCGGCGCTGG
>Ga0307513_10005298_pt1 | contig 17074 bp, 9 predicted proteins | sample 15_EM_MG_FD_202174 | JGI IMG/M metagenome (GOLD analysis project Ga0307513, IMG submission 202174) | Populus trichocarpa ectomycorrhiza microbial communities from riparian zone in the Pacific Northwest, United States - 15_EM | ecosystem: Host-associated > Plants > Roots > Unclassified | place... | reverse complement strand
CGAGGTCGCCAGCGGCGTCTCGGCGGCCGTGACCACGGAGGCGGTTCGCCAGCGGCTGCGCGCGTTCCTCAGCCCCCTGCCGCCCGCCGGCTTCGCCGAGCAGCAGACGCCGCTCTACGGACCTCCCGTCGATCCCGCCAAGCGCGGCTGGCCCCTTGGCCAGGCGGTGCACGCCCGGGTCCTGATGGCGGAGGCGGCGCGGGTCGCAGGCGTCGTCTCGGTGGGCGAGATCCTGCTTTCCGAAGGCGGCGGCCCCGCTGTCCCGTCGATCCCCTTCAATGGCATCGAGCTGCCGGAGATTCTCGGGATCTCTGTGGTCCAGGGCGATCCCGTGGACCTCGCGGCGCTGCGCGGCGACCCGAAGACCAGCGATCCCGCACGCCGGCGGTTGCCGGTGCCGGCCTCGGTGGGAGACTGCTGATGCGCACCGACGGCGCCCGCTTCCACATGCTGCTCGGCGTCGAGGACTGGGGCCGCTGCACCACGGATTCCGCCGTCGCGCCGCTGTCGCTGGTCAGCCTCTGGGCGCAGGACGTCGGCGACCGGCCCATCGAGCCGCCCGGCTGGGACGGACTGCGCGCGGTGCTGACCCTGCCGCCAGTTCGCGAGGCGCTGCGGTCCGTGCCCGGTGACAAGCCGCCGGACATCACCGCGCGCCGCGCCGCCGCCGCGGACGGCAACCGCAACATCTATTGGATCGGCGACGACGACACGCGCCTGCGGGTGCGGTCCTCGGGTTCCCAGCGCGCCGGCGCCTTCTGGCCCGACCCCCGCGCCTGGCCCAAGCCGGCGTCCGTCTTCGGCCCTGCGGCGCCAGCGGTCCCCGTCAAGCGCCACTACCTGGCCCTCACCATCACCGACGACGCCTGGCTTGTGGCCGCCTTCCGGGATGAGAACGGCGCCGCGGGGCTCTCGCAGTTCGACCTGGTCGGTGGCGGCGCCCCAATGGACCGACTGTGGCGCGAGCCGGTGGATGCCCGCGACCTGGCCGCCGGCTGTTGCGGCGGGGTCTGGCTGCTGGACGGACCGCGGCGCCTGCTGCGGCTGGACCGGCGCATGGACATCGTCAGCCCGCCCGGCCCCGCGCCGGTCGACGACCTCTTCCAACCCCTGTCCGGCCCGCCGCGCAGCCACGACCGGTCCGCGCCGCTCGCGGCCATCGACCTGGAAACCCTGGCCGCCGGCATCGACGCGATCGCCATTGCCGTCCTGCCCGGCGACGTGGTGGCGGTCCTGGCGCGCACGCCGGGCGACGGGCTGATCTACCTGCTGACCCCGGGCCGCGATCCCATCGCGCCGGTCAGGGTCGGCTTTGCGGCCCATGACGTGGCCTTCGGCGATGTCCGCCTGCGTGACGACGGCGACGCCCGGCGGCTGATCGTCACCGGCGGCAACGGCAACCAGGCGCTGGCCTTCCGCATCGAGGGCGACGGCGCGGCCACACGTATCCACCCGACCACCGAGACCTTCTCGCTGCGCCGCTATGGCGGGCGGGCCCTGGTGGTGGTGGGCGGCGCCGTCCATTACGACAGCGGCGAGGCTCCGCACTGGACCCCGATCGTCGAGCGCGCCCTGCCCCGCTTCGCCACGGCGGCCACGTTCCGCACCCCGATGTTCGAAGCCACGGCCCCGCAGACCTCGTGGGACCGCGTCAAGCTCGACGGCTGTATCCCTCCGGGCGCCGGCGTCGCCATCGAGGCGCGGGTGGCCGACGAGGCGGGCCAATGGGGGGAATGGCTGATCCAGCCCTCGCCGATCCTCAATTCCCAGGGTGGCGAGTTCGCCGGCCTCGGTCCCGCCGCCATGCCGCTCACCGATGGCCGCGCCGGTCGGGGGACCTGGGACCTGCTGCTGCAGAACCTCAAGGGCCGTTTCCTGCAGCTTCGCGTCACCCTGCTGGGGGACGGCGTGGCCACCCCGCACCTTCGCGCGCTGCGGGTCTGGTACCCGCGCTTCTCCTACAGCGAGCGCTTCCTGCCGGCGGTGTACCGAGAGGACCCCACCGACGCCGATTTCCTCGACCGCTTCCTGGCCAACATGGAAGGCGTCAACATCGCGCTCGAGCGGCGGATCGCCGACGCACAGGCCCTGTTCGATCCGCGCATCGCCCCCAACGAGGCGCTGGACTGGCTGGCCGAATGGTTCGACGTCGCCCTGGACCCGGCATGGGAAGAAGCCCGACGGCGGCTGTTCATCGCCAACGCCGCCACCTTCTTCGGCCTGCGGGGCACCATCGAGGGCGTGCGGATCGCCCTGGCCCTGGCATTCGACCGCTGCGCCGACCAGCGGTTGTTCGACGCCGCTGCTGAGGCGCCGCAGGGCATCCGCATCGTCGAGGCCTACCTGACGCGCCGGATCAGTCCCGTGGCGCTGGGCGACCCCAGCGCCGGCGGCGGGCCAGCGCCCCCCATCGCCGGCCCTCGCTGGACAGTCGTCGAAGGAAACGCGGGCCTGGCCGAGCGCATCGCCCGTGGCCTGGGCCACATTCCCGACAGCGCCGAGCTGGCCAACCCCATCCCGCTGTTCCCGCCGGACGAAGCCACGGCGCCGGCCTGGCGGACAGCCATCGCTGGGGCCCTGGGCTTCACGCCCGCCAGCGCCGAGGGCGAGCGCGCGCGCTGGCGGCAATTCCAGCTCGACCACGGGGTCAGCGCCTTCGCCCCCGACCTGCCCCGCGACCGACCGCCGGCCGGGCTGGAGACCGTCTGGGCGGCGTTCCTCGCCGTGCAGGCCCGCCCGCGCAGCGTCTGGCAGGTCCTGCTGGCGGCGACCTATCCCACGGTCGAGGCGCTCAACGCGGCCCACGGCTCCCACTGGCCGGAGTTCGCAGCGGTCTCCCTTCCCGACCGGCTGCCGACCACCCCGGCGGGCCAGCGGGACTGGGCGCACTTCGAGGGGGTCCTGGCGCCCATGGACACCGCCGCGCACCGCTTTTCCGTGTTGCTGCCCGTGACCAGCGTCAGCACCGATCCGGCGACGCTCGCCGACAAGGCGGCGCTGGCCCGGCGGATCGTCGCCATCGAGAAGCCTGCCCACACCGCCTTTGACGTCCGCTTCTACTTCGCCATGAACCGCATCGGCGAGGCGCGGCTGGGGCTCGACACCAGCCTGGGCCAAGGCAGTCGCGCGCCCGAGCTGTTGCCGCCGGCGATCCTGGGCAGCGCCTACCTCGGCGAAAGCTTCGTCGGCCCTGAAGGGCCGCCCGACAAGGACACCCCAGGCCGCCAGAGGCTCGCATGCTGAGCCCCGTCGCCCCGCCGATCGACCAGGAGACCCGTCATGGGATGCTGTAGCCCGATCTCGACCGCCCTCGCCGACGGCGTCCCCGACCCGTCGAGGCACGTCAACTTCGCCAAGGGCATGGTGTTGGGGGTCGACGACTACCGGCAGGAGTTCGCCTACCTGAACGGCCGCGACAAGTGGGCCTTGCGCGAGCTCATCGGCTACGGAACCTCCAGCGGCCTGGCGCTCGCCATCGAGGACGACGGCGCCAACGGCCCACGGGTGCGCGTCTCCCCCGGCGCGGCCACCGCGCCCTCCGGCCAGATGATCTGCGTGGGCGCGCCGCAGTGCGGCTCCATCAACGCCTGGCTGGCCGATCCCGCCAACGCTGCCGAGGCGACCGCGCGGCTATCCGCCAATTCCCCGCCCGATTCAGGCGAGATCACCCTCTACCTGAAGCTCTGCTACCGCGACTGCGCCATCCTGCCGGTGCCGGTGCCCGGCGAGCCCTGCCGGTCCGACGACGAGCTGATGACCCCATCGCGCATCGCCGATGACTACTTCCTCACCTTCAGCTTCGATCCGCCGGACCAGAAGGAGGCCGACGGCATCGCCCTGTTCGTGGCCTGGCTTGAGACCGTGGAGGTGGATGCTGAGACCGCCTCTCCGCCGCCCGTCCCGGCGGACCTGTGGCCAGACGCCGTGCGCGAGGCGCTTGACCTGATCACCGGCGGCTCGCCGCCCTTCTCGGTGCTGGCCGGCGAAAGTCCGCCCTGGGGGCTTATCCCCCTGGTGGTGGGCGAAGCCTTCTACGACGACTTCCTGCGCGTCGCCTTCCGGATCTGGGTCACCGAGTACCGGCCCTTGCTCATGGCCCAGCGCTGCGGCGAGTTGGCCGAGCCGGCGGACGACTGCCTGCTGCTGGGCCTGCTCGACGTGCCGGTGCTGCACAATGGTGCGGCGGCCGACCGCGGCTGGCAGGTGGACGGCGCCGCAGCCGACATCCGCCTGGACGAGAGCCGTCGCCCGCTGATCGCCCCCCTTCATCTGGTCCAGACCGCCCTGGGCATCGCTGTCGCGCCGGAGAACGAGCTGCTGGTGGCGCCAGGACCTCCCGGTCCCGACGGCCCGGCCGGGCCGGACGGCGGAACCGGTCCTCGGGGGCCACAGGGGGAGCGAGGGCCCGAGGGCCCGGCGGGCCCCGCAGGACCGACGGGTCCCACCGGCGCCGATGGTCCGCAAGGCCCGCAAGGAGCCCCCGGCCAGGATGCGACGGGCGGGATCGGTCCGCCGGGTCCAGCCGGACCTCAGGGCGCCGCAGGGGCGCCGGGCGGCCAGGGGCCGATAGGACCGGCAGGACCGCAGGGACCGGTCGGGCCGGCAGGGGGCGCAGGCCCTGCCGGTCCGCCGGGGCCGCTGGGTCCCCAAGGGCCTCCCGGCACCCGCGTTCTCGGCCTGACGGTCACTAACGCCTCGCTGGTGATCGACCCTCGCGACGACCTGGACGTGGTGGTCGTCATAGAGCCCGGAGCCAGCGTGACGCTGCCCGACGCCCGCCGCGCCGGCCGCGGACGTGTCTACGTCATCCGCGCGCTGGTTCCCCGCGTCCCGCTGCTGCTAAGCGGCAACAATCAGCTCGACCGCGGCATCCGTCTGATCCTCGCCAACGGCCAGGCGGAGACGGTGATCTCAGACGGCGACAACACCTGGTTCGGCATCTCGGACCGCTCGCCCCATCGGGAGGATGGCTGATGTCCGGCGACTTCATCGCACTGCAGCAGCCCATCGGCGAAGGCGGCATCCGCACGGTCAACTTCTTTAACGGCCGCCTGCTCAAGGGCAGCGACATGGGCCGAGAACAGGCCGCGCGACGGGAGGCGGACGCCCGCATCGGCCAGGCCATCGGCACAGGCGTCGCCCATGGGCTGGAGGTGAGTTTCGCCGGCAAGATCGCGCCCGGCGGCCGACCCGCCGCCAAGGTCCGGGCGGGCCTGGCGGTCAACCGGGAGGGCCGCACCCTGCGGCTGACCCAGGAGGTGACCCTGGTCCTGCGCCGTGAAGCCAACGCCGGCGCCACGGTGACCTGCCTGTTCGACGACTGTCCGGGCTTGGCCGACGGCGACTATGTGGCCGGCCAGGGGCTTTTCCTGCTGACCATCGCGCCGGCCTACACCGACGAGGGGCGCGCGCTCTCGAGTGGCTTCGACCAGGCCAATGTCCGCTGCAACACCGACGCCACGGTGGAGGGCGTGCAGTTCCGGCTGGTCGAGATCGACCCCGCCGTCTTCAGCAGCATCACCAGCTTCGGCGCGGCGGACTTCCGCAACCGCGTCGCCTACCTCGCTTTCGGCGCCGGCGTGACCGCCGCCTGGCCGTCGAACCTGCTCGCCGCCATGCCGCGGGGCGACGACCTGGTCACCGGATTGGGCCTCGCCGACGCCGAGGTTCCCCTGGCGCTGATGGCCTTCACCGGCAGTTTCGACCACCTGTTCACCGACAACTGGAGCGTCCGGCGGCCGGTTGCCCCGCTGGACCCCCGCAGCGTCTACGCCAACCTCAGCGGCCCGCGCCGGGAGGGCGTCGGCCAGGCCATGTTCCTGCAGTTCCAGACCCACATCGACGAGCTCGCCGGAACCGGCCACGTCCTGGCTCCGGCCACCGCCCGGGCGCAGTTCCGCCACCTGCCCCCCGCCGGCGTCCTGCCCTGGATCGCAGACAATGCGGTGGCCGACTTCTTCGCCGGAATGACCGTGCGCGGGCCGGTGCACATCAATGCCGCGTCGGTGGAGCCGCTGCTGCGGGAGAGCCTGGTCGCGCCGGCCATCAACACCGAAAGCGCTGAGGCTGTCTGGCTCTACCGGATCGCCGAGACCGCCATGGCCGGCTCCGCCGCGGCGCCGGTGCTGGTCTTCGCCTCGGGCCACCTGCCCTACCGCGCCGACGCTCGCTTCGACCTCTTCCACTGGGACTACGCCAACTACGCGCTGCTGCCGTGACCGTCACGGACGCCGCCAGACATGGGAGCGCCACCTGATGACAAGCCCACTGATCACCGGCCTTACAACCGTGAACCCCGGTGACCTGATCACCGCCGCCTACGCCCGCAACGTGGTCGCCGCGCTCAAGGAGCTCGACGCCCGGCTCTCGCTCCTGGAGACGGGCGGCCAGGGGTCGGGCGGCGCGTCCGGCGGGACCACGCAGCCGGTCAGGGAGTTTCGCATCGACAGCGCGATCCTCCGCGGCTCGGCCACCGCCAGGGTCGCCAAGACAATCAGCATCATGGTCAGCGGAATCGGCCTCGACCCCGGCGACCTCAGGAGCTTCGCCCTCAATGACGAGGAGTTCGAGCCCCGCGCCATCAAGGGAGAAGGGAGCCGCATCTCGATCGCTCTGATGACCAGCGACGTGCCGGTCCTACGGCGTGGGTTCGACCTGCAGACGCCGCGGATCAGGCTCAGCATCACCAACCGCGACGGCGAGACGGCCAGCGCCGACGTCGAGACCGAGCTCTGAGGCTCGGCATGCCGACCCGTCCCGCCACGTCCGGGCGAAGACCGGCGATCCAGGTGGATCGGGCGCGGCTGACGGGCGCGCGGCCCGGCGACCGCGAGCGGCTGAGCTCCCTCCTGGACGACGTCTCGCCGGCGTCCGTCGGGTTGGGGCCGCGGGCGATCCTGGTGGTGCCCCGCCTGACGGTGTCCCGCCCTCTCAGCCGCGGCGCCGGGAGCAGCCTTTTCACCGCCGCCGTCCGCGACGCTCTGACCGCCGCCCTGCAAAGGGCCCGCCGCCCCGGAGCGCCCGGCTCGGCGGGGGACTGCTGGCTATTCGAGGACGACGAGGAGCTGGCCGCCGCGGTGATCCGCGCCTGGCGCCAAGGCGGCGCGGCCGCGGACCAGACGCTCGCGGGGATTGCGCCGCGCGAAGCCCGCAGCTGGTGGCGGCGCTCGATCCTGCCGGACGGCCTTCTCTGCCCTCGCGTGGTGGCGCGGCTGGCGCAATGGGACCTTGCCGAGGTCTGGCTCGCAGCCCTGGAGCTCAGCGAGATCGCCACGGCCATCGCCGCCATTGCCGAGGTCCACGGTCTCGAGCCGACGACCTTCACTGCGGCGTGGGCTCCGGCCCCTGCCGCGCGAGCGGGCCGCGTCGCCCCCCGGCCCTCCGCGACCGCAGTCGCCCGGTTACGCTCCGCCTGCCCGGAGCTCTTTGCGACCCGCCTTGAGGCGGCGCCGCGTACACTGCTCGCCCTCGCTCTGGTGGCCGCGCGGCGGCCTGCCCTGCTGAGTCTGCCGGGCTTTCCGCGGAGCCTGGCCGAATCCGTCCGTGCGGCGGCGCACACGCCGGCCTCGGCCGCTGGGCCGGTGCGCCCGACCGCCGAGGGCGCTGCCCCACCCCGCAGGGCGGACGGCCCGGAGGAGATGGCCGACCCCGCGGTGAGCCTGGAGACACCGGGGGCGGTGATCATCGAGCGGGCGCCCGTGCAAAGCCTCGACTCCAGCGGCCGCCACATTGCGATGGAGACCCGGTTTGGCGGCCTGCTGTTCCTGCTCAACGCCCTCTTGGCGCTTGGCGTCTATGGCGATTTCACGCGGCCCATGGACCGGCTCGCCGGCCTCTCGCCCTGCGGCCTGCTGCTGCGCCTGGGACGCCGCTGGTTCGGGAGCCGGTTCAGTCGGGATCCATTGGCGGCGATGCTGAAGGACCTGTCCCGCGACGATCCGCGCGTCTTCCGCCCGCCGCCCTGGGCGCCGCCGCAGGCTTGGCTGGCGGCGCTGCCGGACGACCTGCTCAAGGCGGCCGCCTCTGCCTCGCGCCGCCTCCCGGCCGGCGCCGGCGCGCGCTGGATCGCGCGGCTGGCCGACTACCTGCCGGCCCGGTTGGCGGCGGCGCTGGGTGAGGACGCTCCCCGCGCGGCGCTCCGCGTCCTGTGCCGCGAGCGCGCCGCCATCGTCCGCGATGACGACCGGATCGAAGCCGTCTTCAGCCTGGAGACCCATCCCCTGGCCATCCGCATGGCCGGCCTGGACCGCGATCCCGGCTGGATCCCCGCCGCCGGCCTCAGCTTCGCCTTCAGGTTCACATGACCCCCCTCGCCGCCTGTCCCACCACCCCCGCCGCCCACCTTCGTCTGGCCATGCTGGGCGCTCTGGCCCAGGTCGTGGAACGGGCCGATGACGCCGACGCCCTGGTGGCCCAGCATACCTTCGTCGGGGACTACCTCACCGAGATGCGGGCGATCGCCGGCCAGGGCCTGGCGAGCGCCGAGGCCTGGCGCAAGGCCGTCGGCGACTGGGCTGCGCCCCACCCGCGCCTTCCGCTGTCGCGCCTGTACGAAGCCGGCTGCGGCTCGCTGGCGCTGAATATCCTGAGCACCCTCGCCCTCGCCGAGGAGGAGCCGCGCCTCGCCCTGCTGTTCGACGGCGGCGTCGAGGGTCCGCTCAGCCTGGCGATGCTCACTGTCCTTTGGCAGGACGAGGAGACGCCCGACATCGGCGACGCCGTCGCCGAGCTGACGGAGCTGGGCCTCGTGAGCGACACCGCCGCCGGGCGGCGGACTTCCAGGGTGAATCTCGCCAACGGTGTCTGGGACGCGCTCAACGGCCACACGCGGCGACTCCCGTGCGGGGAGATGCTGCCGCCCGAGCGCCTTCCCGATCCGTCGCGCTTTGTGCCTCCGCGCATTGAAACGCCGACGGTGGCTGGCCTGGCCGACATGCTGCGCGCGCGGCCGCGGGCGGCGCTGCGGATCATCGGGCCGAGACACAATGGCCGCCACAACTTGGCATCCGCCGTCGCCGGGGCCCTGGGACGCCCGCTGATGGTGCTTCCGGCGCCGGTCCTCGACGACCCCGTCGCGTGGCGCACGCTCACCGCCATCGCCTGGATGCAGGAGGCGCTGGTGCTCGTGCGGCTCGACGTCGATCCCGGCGCGGAGCGGTCGATCCCGTCCCCCGCCGTCCCGGGGACCCCCTTGCTGCTGATCACCGGAGAGGGCGGCGGGCTCGCCCTGGCGGACGATCAGGCCGCCATGGCCACCGTCGCCCTGCCGTTGCCCGACGCCGTCGCGCGCGATCAGCTCTGGCGGCGCCTGGCGCCGGAGCTGGACCCCGGGACCGCGGCGTCGCTCGGCCGCGAATTCCGCATCACCAGCGGCGCCATCGCCCGGGCCGCCCGCGACGCCGGCGCCCGCGCCTTCCTGGCGGGCCGGGACGCGGTCCTGGCCGCCGATGTGCGGGCCGTGCTCTCCGAAGGCCAGGACAGCCGGCTCTCCACTGTCGCCCAGCGCATCCCGGCCGCCGCCGCGGAGTTCCTGGCGCTGGACGAGGAGACCGCCCACGACTTCGCCGCCCTGGCGCTCCGCTGCCGCCACCGCGAGGCCCTCGCCACGCCCGGCTATTCCGGCGGCGTCGGAGTCCGCGCTCTGTTCGTCGGCCCCAGCGGCGCCGGCAAGACCCTGGCCGCCCGCCGCCTGGCCGCCGACCTCGGCAAGCCCCTGTTCCGCATCGACCTGGCGGCGACGGTGAGCAAGTACATTGGCGAGACGGAGAAGAACCTGGAGCGCGCCTTCGCCGCCGCCGAGGACCGCGACTGCATCCTGCTGCTGGACGAGGGCGACGCCCTGATGACCCGGCGCACCGACGTCGGCAACGCGAACGACCGCTACGCCAACCTCGAGACCAACTTCCTGCTGCAGCGGATCGAGGCCTTCGAGGGCATCCTGCTGGTGACCTCCAACGCCGGCGACCGGATCGACAAGGCCTTCGCCCGGCGGATGGACGTGGTGATCCATTTCCGCGCCCCCGACGAGGTGGCCCGCTACCAGATCCTGGAGCGCGAGCTGGGCGCCCACCGCGCCAGCGACGCCCTGGTTCAGGAGGTCGCCTGCCGCTGCGTGCTATCGGGCGGCCAGCTTCGCAACGTCGCCCAGCACGCCCGGCTCCTGGCCATCGATCACGGCGGGCCGGTCGGCGAGCCCGAACTGATCGCGGCGGTGCGCCGAGAGTACCGCAAGGCCGGCGGCCACTGTCCGCTGAAGCTGCAGCTGGCCGCGGCGGTCTGAGATGACCGGCCGCGCCGCCCGCGAACCTGCGCGCCGGCCGGACACCTCGTCGCATGCCCTGGGCTCAGCGCGGATTCAGCGGGCCATGGCGGTGTCGCAGCCCGGCGACAGCGCCGAGCGGGAGGCGGAGTCCACGGCCCGGCGCGTGGTGTCCATGCCCGCGCCTTCCGGCGGGGTGCGCGCCCAGTCCGGGGTCGGCGTCCATCGCGCGCTGGCGCGCGCCAACCCGCCGGCCCCGGCCGCCGCTCCGCCCCGGACCACGGCGCCCGCTGCGGCCAGCCCGGGGCCGGACACCGAGGCGGCGATCCGCGCCGAGCTGACCGGCGGCGAGCGCCTGCCCGGCGATGTGACGGAGTTCATGGAGCCGCGGTTCCGCGCCGACTTCTCGGGGGTGCGCATCCACACCGGACCGCGGGCCTCGGCCCTGGCAAACCGCCTGGGCGCGCGGGCCTTCACCTATGGACGCCACGTGTTCTTCAACGCCGGCCAGTTCAACCCGAAGTCCCCGGCGGGGATGGAGCTGATCGCCCACGAGCTGACCCACACCATCCAGCAAAGCGAGGTGGTGCAGCGCGACGTCGATACGACGGTCTCGGTGAAGAGCCCGGTGATGGTTCAGCGCGGACTGATCAGCGAGGTCCTCGATTGGATCGCCGACAAGGCCTACAACATCCCGGGCTTCCGGCTCTTCACCATCATCATCGGCGTCAACCCGATCAACATGGCGAAGGCGGAACGCAGCGGCGCCAACATCCTGCGCGCCCTGGTGGAGTTCCTGCCCGGCGGCCACCTGATCGTCGAGGCCCTCGAACGCTACGGCATCTTCGAGAAGGCCGGCGGCTGGATGGAGGAGCAGTTCCGGACCCTGGGCATGGTCGGGAGCATGTTCCGCGACGCCCTGATGAAGTTCCTCGACTCCCTGGGCTGGTCGGACCTGTTCCATCCCGGCGACGTCTGGGACCGCGCCAAGCGCATCTTCACCGAGCCCGTCGACAAGCTGATCAGCTTCGGAAAAGGCCTGGTCACCAGCATCCTGAAGTTCATCCGTGAGGCGATCCTCAAGCCCCTGGCGGCCCTGGCCGAAGGGACCAAGGGCTACGACCTCCTCAAAGCCGTGCTCGGCGAGGATCCGGTGACTGGGGAGCCGGCGCCGCGCACTCCCGAAACCCTCATCGGCGGTTTCATGAAGCTGATCGGCGAGGAGGAGATCTGGAACAACATCCAGAAGGCCAACGCGATCCCGAGGGCGTGGCAATGGTTCCAGAAGGCGTTGGCCGGGCTGATGGGCCTGGTCCGCTCCATTCCCGGCCGGTTCATGGACACCTTGCGGTCCCTGGAGATCATGGACCTCGTGCTGCCCTACAAGGCCTTCATCAAGGTGGGGAAAGCCTTCGCCAGCTTCCTCGGCGATTTCTTCAAATGGGCCGGGGGGACCATCTGGGATCTCTTGACGATCATCTTCGAGGTCCTGGCGCCGGAGGTGATGCCCTACCTCAGGAAGGCGCAGGCCGCCTTCCGCACCATCATCCGCAACCCCGGCCGTTTCATCGGCAACCTCGTCGCCGCCGGTGTGAAGGGCTTCAAGCAGTTCATGGGCAAGTTCCTGGGGTATCTGCAGGAATCCGTCATCAACTGGCTCACCGGCTCCATGGCGGGCGCCGCCATCTACATCCCCAAGAGCCTGGGCCTGATCGAACTGCTGAAGTTCGCCCTGTCGGTGATCGGCCTGACCTACGCCAATGTCCGCGCCAAGCTGGTCAAGGCCACGAGCGAGACCGTGGTCAAGGCCCTCGAGGCGGGGATGGATCTGGTCGTCACCCTCGTCAAGGAGGGACCGGCGGCGGCCTGGAAGCAGATCCTGGAGTCGATCAGCAACCTCAAGGACATGGTGATCGAGCAGGTGGTCTCGTTCGTCAGCAGCAAGATCGTCACGGTGGCGGTCACCAAGCTGCTGATGATGCTGAACCCGGTGGGCGCCTTCATCCAGGCGATCATTGCGATCTACGACACCATCATGTTCTTCGTGAACAAGCTGAAGGAGATCGCCCGGGTCGTCGCCAGCTTCATCGACTCCATCGCCGCCATCGCCGCCGGCGCCATCGCGCCTGCCGCCGACCGGGTGGAGAAGACCCTGGCGGGGATGCTCACGCTGGTGATCAATTTCCTCGCCCGCTTCGCCCGGCTGGGGAACGTCTCCGAAGCGGTGATGAAGGTCATCGACAAGGTCCGAAAGCCGGTCGACGCGGCCATGGACAAGGTCATCAACTGGATCATCGACCAGGCCAAGAAGCTCGGCCACATGGTGAAGGAAGGCGCCGCCTCCATCCTTGAATGGTGGAAGCAGAAACTGCCGTTCACCACCCGATCGGGCGAGAGCCACACGCTGGAATTCATTGGCGCAGGCGAGGCCGCCGAGATCGGCGTGCGCTCGGACCTTGTCTCGGTCAGGAACTATCTCGACAACAAATTCACGGTTCCGCAGAAAAAGACACCCGAGTGGGCGCGCGCTAATACTGCGGAGGTCAAGTTCAAGAAGCAGAAGTTCGAATTTGCGAAGCTCACGAAGAAAGAGAAGGAAGATCGTAAGGACCTCATCAGCAAGGGAATGTCCGAGCTGAGCGCTGCGCTCGCCGACTTGCCGGGCGATGCGCCGGATGAGCCTGACTATGGCGCCAATACGGAACCTGGGCACAGCGGCGCGAAATCCACCATCGAGATCGTCAGTGGAAAGCCCCTGACCTCCGGGACCAAGACGGACAAGTGGCCCACCGACAAGAAAAGGTACCCGACGTGGGTCGCCATCCAGGAGGCCGGCCTGACCGATGTCGGCGACGCCTGGGTCCAGATGCACGTGATCTCCAAAGAACTCGGCGGCAAGGCCGATCTCGACACCAACCTCATCCCTGCGCCGAAGGCCGTGAATTCGGGACCCTTCCGGTCCTTTGAACACCGCACGTTGGAGCTCATCGCTTCCGGAGCCGCAAAGACGACCGGCGGCACGGCGAGGAACCGTCTCTGGGTCGAGGTTTCCTTGACGGGAGCCAGAACGCTGCCCTCCAACATCATGGGAAGAACTGGTTTCTATTTCTGGAAGGGCAAGAAGTCGTCCACAAAGTGGCAGAAAGAGAAAACTCCAATCTTTGAAGTCAGCGTCGGAATTCCGAAGCCACAGCTTTCAGGATCTCGAATATTACTTCTAAATTACACCGCGAAAACGGAGATGATCCAAGATTTCAAGCTTTCTTCGTCTCTAGCTCAAAAGATTTACTTCGGGAGACCCTGGACCGCGGCGCAGTTCAAGCAAGAGATAGCTCCGCTGGTTTCCGGTGAAAGCGCCAAGGCGAAGACGTCCATTGCGGGAGGCACACTTGGCAAATCATGACTCCACGCCTCGGATCTCGGCGATCATGCCCACGGCCGGACGGCGGCGCTTCGTGCCCGCGGCGATCAAGGCCTTCCTGGCGCAGCGCCGCGATGACGCCGAGCTGGTCATCCTGGATGATGGCCAGGACCCGGTCAGCGACCTGATCCCCACCCATCCGGCCATCTCCTATGTCCACGAGGACCGTCCGCGCATCCTGGGCGAGAAACGCAACCGGCTCTGTGAGCTGGCCCGCGGTGAGATCATCATCCACTGGGACGATGATGACTGGCATGGCTGCGACCGCATCTCCAGGCAGGTGGAGGCCCTCGAGCGCACCGGCGCCGACATCTGCGGCCTCGACCACGTGGCCTTCCTGAGCGACGACCTCTCCATGGCCTGGGACTATGTGCATCGGGGCCGGCTGCCGTGGGTCTATGGCGCCACCCTCGCCTACAGGAAGGCTTTCTGGAGCCAGCGCCGCTTCGCAGCCCTGAGGATCGGCGAGGACACCCGGTGGCTGATGGGCGTGCCGGCCCACCGCATCCATGCCATGCCGGAGAACGACTTCATGGTCGTCCGCGTCCACGGCGGCAACACCAGCCCCAAACGCACCGACAGCGGCCTATGGCGCCGCCGCGATCCCATGCCGCTGCGCGCTCGGATTGAGGCGCGCAATGACGACGCCCGCCAGGGGGGCCAGGCCGCCCGCCCGCTGGCCAACGTCAACGCCTGCCTCGTCCATGAGAAGCCGGACTGCGTCATCGATCTGGTCCGCAACCTGCGCTGCCTCGATCCCGTCTCTCCGATCCTGCTCTATGACGGCAGCCCGGACGGCAGGCTCTTGGATCCTCGCCTGCCCTGGGCGCGCTGGGGGGCTGAGATCGTGCCCAAGCCCCGGCCGATGAAGTGGGGTGTCCTGCACGGCTTCGCCCTGGACTGCATCACCCACCTCGCCCAGCGCGAGCACGACGTGATGACCATCGTCGATTCCGACCAACTCCTGCTGAAGAGCGGCTACGCCCAGCATCTCGCCGACCAGGTCGGACCCGCCGCCCGGCGGGCGGTGCTGTCCAATGACCCTTCGCGGCAGGGACCAAGGACCCGCATTCCGCCAGCCCATACCGCCCAGTCCGAGCTGGCGCTCTGGCGGCCATGGCTGGCGCAGTTCCCGGATGGCGAGGAGAAGTTCGTCCACTGGACCTTCTGGCCGTCCACCGTGATCGGCGCCGAGGCGGGGCGCGGCATCGCCAAGCTGTTCGAGGATCCGGCGCTGCAGGCGATCCTGGCGCAGTCGCGCACCTGGGCGACTGAGGAGATATTCTTTCCGACCTTCGCCGCCCTGCTGGGTTTCGAGGTGCGGCAGAATCCCTGCGCCAGCGACTGGGTGCAGTACAAGACCCCGTGGAAGCCGGCCGACCTGGACCGGGCCCTGCAGGACCCGGCGGCCTTCTGGATGCATCCGGCGCCCCGGGTGCTCGACGACCCGCTGCGGCGGCGCCTGCGTGATCAGCACGGCGGCTATGTCTGCGGCCCGCCGGCGCCGCGCCCCGAACCTCGGCCTGAGGCAGCCTGGCCACTGATCGCCCAGATGCGCGAGATCGAGGGCTGGCTGGCCGATGAGGAGGGCGAGGCCCTGCTGCTGGCTGCGCGCGCCGCCCTGGCCCGGCCGGGCGCCGCGGGGCGCGTGGTGGAAGTCGGCAGCCACTGTGGCAAGGCGACCTATCTCCTGGGCATGGCGGCGCGGGGGGCGGCGATCCCCGCCACCGTCGTCGCCGTCGACCGTTTCGACGGCCAGGTCGGCGCCCGCGACCAGACCATGAGCCACGCCGGCCCCTGCCGCGCCCGCTTCGATCAGATGGTGACTCGCCATGGCCTGGAGCGGTGGATCGAGGTGGTCACAGGCGCCGCCGCCGACCTCGCCTGGACCCAGCCCATCGATGTCCTGGTCATCGACGGCCTGCACGACTTCGCCTCGGTGGCGGCGGACATGGCGGCCTTCGAGCCCTGCCTGACGCCCGAGGCGCGGGTCGCCTTCCACGACTACGCCGACTATTTCCCCGGCGTGCGGGCCTATGTGGACGAACTGGTCGCCGACGGCGGCTGGGAGGTCGAGGCCGCAGCTGGAACCCTTCGCATTCTGAGACGGACGCCCGCTCTGCCGCTGGCGGTCGGCCTGGCCCAGACGGTGGCGGCATGACCGCCCTGTTCCGCCCCCTCGCCATCCTCGGAACCATGCGCGCGATCGGCGGCTGGCTGAGCGACGCCGAGGCGGACCTGCTGATCGCCGGCGCGGCCCAGGTGGCCTGCGCCGGCGGCGGCCGCACCCTCGTGGAGATCGGCAGCTACGAGGGCCGCTCCACCGTGGTTCTTGCCTCCACCTTGAAGGCCCTGTCGCCGGACTCGCGGCTGTTCGCCATCGATCCGCATGAAGGTACTGTTGGCGCGGCGGACCGCCGGCTGACCCACGGGACGTCCACCGAGGAACGCTTCCTCGCCAACATCGCCGCCGCCGGGGTCGCCGAGCAGGTGCGGCCGGTCCGCGCCCTTTCCTACGAGGTGGACTGGCCACAGGTCGGCGAGGGACGGGCCATCGACCTCCTCTTCGTGGACGGCCTGCACGACCGCATGAACGTCGAACGCGACTTCAGGTGCTTCGCGCCGTTCCTCGCGTCCAGCGCCGTCGTGCTCTTTCACGACTGCGCCGACTACTATCCCGGCGTGCGCGACTTCATCGCTGACCTGGTGGCCAGCGAAAGCTGGCAGGTGCTGGGCGCCGCCGACAGCATGCGCCTTCTAATGCACGGGTCCTGACCGTCAGGGCCTGCAGTCCGCGCCGCGCGCGGCGCCGCGGCGGTCAGGACCTCGCGCGGCCTCGTCAGGGGTCTCCGCCTCCCCGGACGCGAAGCTCCGGTGCGGCAGGCCGGTCCCAGGGGCGGGCGGCGGGTTGCGGGCGAGATGGGCGGCGATGGCGCCGCGACGTTTGACCCCCAGTTTGTCCAGGATGTTGTGGACGTGGTTCTTGACTGTCGCGGGGCCGATGCGCAGGTCGAGGGCGATCTCCTTGTTGGACAGGCCGTCCGCCACCAGTCGCGCGATCTCGCGCTGGCGGCGGGTCATCAGCGCGCCGGCCGGTGAACGCTCTCCCGCCAGATCCGCCAAGCGGTCGCGCAGCAACGCCACCTGCCGCGGCGAGCAGACCAGCTCTCCACGCAACGCGTGGTCGACGGCCGCAACGATCTCGTCCACCGACCCGTCGCTCCCGACAAAACCTGCCAGACCGGCCTCAGCGCAGGCGATCAGCGCGGCGTCGGTGCTGATGGCGAAGCCGATGACGCGCGGGGCCGGGTCGACCCACCGCGCGGACTTCGCCAGACCCAGCGCCCCCGAGGCCGACACGTCCAGCAGGATGACCTGCGGCGACCAGGCGCTCG
>Ga0307513_10005297_pt1 | contig 17075 bp, 27 predicted proteins | sample 15_EM_MG_FD_202174 | JGI IMG/M metagenome (GOLD analysis project Ga0307513, IMG submission 202174) | Populus trichocarpa ectomycorrhiza microbial communities from riparian zone in the Pacific Northwest, United States - 15_EM | ecosystem: Host-associated > Plants > Roots > Unclassified | place... | reverse complement strand
CTCGAAACGCGTACGAAAGGTTCCTTGCATATTGACCAAAGGAACCTGAAAAATCGACGTTTACAGGTGCTTCGTTTCGTGGTTAGGCAGAGCGGAGCTTGCTGCCAGTAAAGTCAACCCGCTTGCCAAGTTCCTTCCTGCGAGGTTATTACAGGGATCGGAGGCGACGCTCGCATCGGATTTCGTCGCTGCCCATCACGCGAGTATCACCTGGTACTTGAGTCGGCGGCTGGCCGGGGCGAGTCAGGCGCAAAAAGAGATGCAGGAAGAACGCATAAAACGCCAGCTGGAGAGGACCCATACGCTTGGGTCGGGAGCGGCGAAGGAGGCGGCTCTCATGGGTCACCAATCCTCGATCCCCATTCAAGTTCCTGGTCCAGAACAAGCTCAGAGCGGCACACCTGGAAGCTGGCTTGGGAACGCATCGTCCAATTTGGCTTCAAGTTTGGCCGCAACGATAGGCGTCAACTCGGGTTGGAACGAAACCAGAACAAGTCACACTGCGACTCCAGTGGAGGATATCGAGGAGGACGATGAAGAGGAGTACGAATTGACCGCGTCTCAGATTATGCAATTTGAAGATGAAAACGCTGCCATCCTACGGAACGCTCAAGATACGCTCGCTTCCGTCCAGCAAGCGGAATCGAGGCTTTTGGAAATAAGTCAGCTCCAGACGGAGTTGATTGTACATTTGACTCATCAAACGGAGTTGACGGATCAGCTATTCGAGGATGCAATAGCTACAACGTCCACGATGGACAAGGGCAACGAACAGCTCAAGGAGGCAAGGCGAAGAGGCAAGGACAGTCGGTTGTATATTTTGGTGTTCCTTATTGGCGCTTCGCTTTCTCTCCTTTTCCTCCACTATTACTAATCCTCGTCCCTTCATCATCCCCCATCCCTCATCTGTAAGTTATGTTGTTCATACATCACGTAGATGATTTTGTCCCCACTGCTTTCTATATCGGCTTACGTTTCTCGGTCCTGGACTCACTCGCTGTATATAATGTGCTGGTATTAAGGGTACGCGTGCAAAGCAGAATAATGTCACAAATCCTGTACGTATGAGAGTAACAACCGTGTGAACATGGTCTAATCGTCCTCGTCCCGATCTCGGATTACGAGAGGTTGCTGGTGATTCCCCTCTTCCAACAAGGACTCCGATGAGAGGTTTATCAACAACGGAGCGCCCTCGTCCGCTTCTTCAAGAGCTTCGATAATATCCTCTTCGACAGAAGGCGACACGTCTTTCAGATGTCGAAGTTGACGTTGGACGAGACGATACACGACAACGGAAGCGACAATGCCGAGGAGAATCCCTCCACCGACCAAGCAACCGTTGATGATCTTTGTCTGTGTATCCATCTCCTCTCGCTGCTTACCATCCGAGAGGGGGGCGAGGCGAGAACCGATGAAGGTGTGGAGGAGTAGCTTGGGAGAGAGGAAAAACGTTGCAATGACGAATTGCCAAAGCGCGACGGTGTGAATGGACTACGGAACTCCGATCAGAAGCCGGAAGCAGGTAAGAGCTATGGACCGGTGGCTTACGGCGAAGAGCGTGTTAGCATACACCCAAGGCGGCATGGGAGACATCCGGATCAGAATCACCAACGGAAGACCTTTGGATTTCTGAAGAACCAAGTCACGCGTGAATACCTCAATGCGCACTAGACCAGGGCAGACACCCACCACAACGGTCTCCAGGGCAGTCCACTTATCATTCGTAGCTGACCACCTTCGAAGCCGTTTGGAAAACAAGAACCTCAAGACGACGAAAGACACGGCAGCGCCCAAGACGGAGCCTGCTAGGCTGATGTAGAACCCCTTCATCCCATACGCGAATCCGCACAACGTCACGGTCGTGGTGTGACCCAGCATAGGTGGGAATGAAATCAGGACTAGAACCGGGCCAGGAGAATCAGATCAACCATGGTACGGGTGATGGAGCGTGGCGTTGAATGCAGATGACGAAGGATGACGCACTCATGATACCGATGATGATCAACCACCCGTACCTCATCTGACTGAGCTTCTGAGCCAGATCATACATCGCCTGCGCAATGACTGCGCCTTTGACGATGAGGACGACGCCCAACGCGATGTAGAAAGCAATCAAGAGCCAGATGAATAGCTGTAGCATCCCACAAACGTGTTAGATGATAGACGATTTTAGAAACGCCGGCGGAAGGGTCAAGCGGGAGACGAAACCAACCTTTCCCCAGATGCCGAGTTTCCTGTATCGTTGCCAAGTTACCCCTGCATAATGCTTGACAAAATTCACAGCATTCTGCAGAGCGGACTTCTCCATGGTCATGATTGAGGTGATTTAGCGGTGGTCCTGCGCTCACCCCGCCGATGGTGGTTGCTGAGGCAGAAGGTAGTATTAGAGAGGTACGCCCCGTCATCCCGGAGTCGGCGCCGCCGCCGCGATCGGAAATTCCCGGCTTGCCGCCACCCGATCTCCTCTCGGAGAATCATCGGCTCCTCCCCGTGGCAGACAGGTCAATCATCATCCGAAGCAACGTCACTCAGGTGCAGGACCATGGAAAAGTTTTCAGCTTTCAGAGTGAGCGATGACCCACATCTCACCCAGATTTCTCGCTCACTCTGGTGAGGATTCTAGGATCCAGGAACTGGGATACATGTGCGTCCAGACCGAAACTCGCACTCTACAATCCGAAGGGGGCTCAAAGGAACCCTTCTTTGAAAGCCTTTCCTCACACCGGTATCCACCTCTGGCAACGAGCTCGTACGAAAGGCGCTGCTACCCCTTTGCATCATTATCGGGGTGACGAGGGTACTCATCGTGGTTGTGGTCGGTCTGGTGTATTTCCTTTTAGACTCTCTCTTGTTGGTCTTGGTGGTGAGCCTTTCGTCCAACCCTCTGTAAGGTATGCTCACGTAGCCTCGTCAGGCTATACCGCCCATGCGAATTGTCAAACGCCTCTTCGCTGCCGTGTTCGCGCGTTTGATTCTCTTCGTGCTTGGGTTCTGGTGGATACCTGTCGAGGTCATCAACAAGAAGAGAGGGTTTGTTGGCCGGAAATATCCTCCTTTTCGTCTCCCTAATTCAACCGCCACAGACGAAATCAGATAGACGAAAGCTGGAGCCCGCGTAGTGGAGACGTCATCGTCTCAAACTGGGCATCGTGGGCTGAACTCTTGTGGCTTGCGTTCAGGTGCTACTCGGTTTCCACCTATCCCACGTTCGTCCTGACCGCCGAGACTCTTACACCTAGGTTCGACCCAACGTTCGTCCTCCCAATCACGGATCCGGTTCAACTCGACTCCGACACTTCTTCAACGCCCACCACCAAAACACCCGGCCGCAGAACCGGCACAGGCTCAGCCGCAATATCAAACTCCGCCACATTCGCCTCTAAAAACCGACAGCCAACTCCCCATGCAAAGATACTCGGTTTCAAAGTCGTTTCGCTTTGGTCAATGATCCGCCACACGGGGAGGATCCCCACCCAAACCTCCAACGACAAGGAGAAATACGAGAGTTTGGAGGATGTGAGGAAACGAGCACACAGCCCCATCGTTGTGTTCCCAGAGTGCACCACGAGCAATGGACGGGGGTTGCTCCGGTTTGCGAACGTCTTCAAGCACGAGAGAGATATTCCCGTGAAGGGATACAAGATTTTCCTCATGTGTATAAGGTGGTGTTCCACCCCTCGGCCTGCGTCCGAGCGTCAAGTGACCATTTTCCTAGATATGATCCGCCCATGAGCTTCACCCCATCCATCAGCCACTCGATCCCCTCGAACGTGCTGAACCCATTCACGCACCTCCTCACTCTCGCAAGCACACTCACTCCCCTTACGATCTCCATCCGCCTCCTCGCACCTTCCGAATCCCCAAGTTCTGGATCATTCATGTTGAGCAGCGTTCTACCCAATGGCTCGGATGGAGGGGACGCATTGACCGAAGCATCTGCAACGTTGATTGCCCAGGTGGGTAAAGTGAAGCGAACAGGACTGGGGTGGGAGGATAAAGCGTCCTTCCTGGAATTCTACAGTCGCAAATAGCGTATGTCCCTCCGTGGATCGGCCCAGTCTCGGTTCCGTCGGCAAAAAATACAAATCTATTTCACCAGTGAGGACAAACCGAAGATGAGTCGACCAGGAGTGGTCGAATGGGGATGATAGACCCGTGAAATCCGGGTTGAAGATACACATGAGAGATGATACTACACGAGAGTGTCAGGATGAGCTGTACGTAAGGTGATGGAATGGATGCGTGAGGAATGATCCAGGGTTGATCAAGTTGCCTGGGAGTGTCGATTAAGAGGAAGGGTACTTTAGTCTAGTGAAATATCGAGGATATGCCCTGTAACGCGAAAGATGAGGCTGGGGACCTCTGTGGCGTGCAAGGAATGAGCGTGGGACAGATCGATTCCGAACAATAAACACACCCTAAATGCGAGTCAATGATGGGGTTTGAAGTGCTTGATATCCACCGACGAGGAAGAGGCTAGTGGGTGGTTTTCCTTGGATGTTTTGGATTCTCCATGCTTGCGGCTCCCAGATCGTCGCTTCTCGCGATCGTCTGAGCGTTCACGACGAGAGCGACGTGAAGGCGACCTAGACCTCGAACTTGAACGTCCTTGTTTGTGAGAGGACTTGCCCGTCTGCACGCTGGCGGTCAGCTTGTGACAATGATAGCAGGGTACAAGATCATACGTAAGGCGTCACTTCGACAATGCTGCCGCATAGCTCTTTGCCGTTTAATGCCTTGACGGCATAGTCAGCGTCTTCTTGGGAAAGGTATTCAATGAATCTTTTGATAACGTTAGTGACAACACACGACTCGGCTCGCTTGGAACCTCACCCCCTGCCATGCCTGGTCTGGTCGATGTCGCAGAACGCAACGATTCCACCCCCGAGGCGCCCAAAGTCCTTCAATTCCTATGCGGCCCGGGGTCACGCGGGCCAGAATGAAGTGGAGCTAAGACGTACCTGCCACCGGGTGCGCCTGGACAGGTTGGAGACCACAATTGGGTATCTCAGGCGGGCATTGCACGGTGCGAGCCTAGGGCAAGGTGTCAAGGTCCCCTCGATCTCCTGGGAACGAGTGGGGGGGTATACCTTCCACGGGCCGGAGGGCTCTGCGGTGGTGGAGATTTGGCAGTGTCAGCACTGTCGGGGCTATCTCCACGGACAGTCATGGCGTCTCGCCTGGGACGAGCATACTCCACGATAAGGTCTGGGTAGGTAGTTGGTAAGAGCTCCGGCCGTGGAGCCGCCCCGGTGAATGAAAGACGTACCACGCCCCAAGAATGGACGGGTGGAATAAGTCTCTAGAACAACCTGCACAGTCACATTAGCTTTCAACAAATCTTTCAGGGTGCCAGAGGTCGGACCGTTGCATCCTATGATCGCGTGAGAAATAGAAGGAAACGAGAAAAGGTTGGGTCGGGATAAATGGGTACCTTTTGCCTGGAAAACTCAACGAAGCCATATTCTAGAAGACGTAAGGGTTTCGTAAGTGTCAAAGAATAGGAGTGAGGAGGAAAACAACTAACCATCGTGTAATTTGACCTCGATGACACGTCCGTAGTGGGAAAAATACTTGGTGGGCGCCTTCGTGTCACTGTCCGCTGGAAATGGAAAAGATGATCTACTCACCTGGGCAACCTGTTCCCCACTGACCGTCTCGGGAAGCCCTGGAAGTCGCGCGTATCAGACGCGTTGCTCTATACCCAGGATGGCACAATTATGCGGAATCACAAGAGATGGAACCCACCCCAGATGTACAGACGCTTTGAAACCATGCGGGCGAAGAAAATTAAAGAAAGTGAGAACGAGGGAACGCGGGTGGTGGTGGTGGTGGAGAGAAAAGAGGAGAAGAACGAGAAAAGGAATTTCTTGAACCACAGTTTATTTATCCAACCACGCTCCGCATTTGGAGTATCGATTGACATTCGCAGAGTCCTGGCTCACGCTCTCCAGCGGAAGACCAGACTGCACATTCTCCAGGCTCCTCGACCTCGGAAGCGCCGCAAAGCGTCAGGTGGGACGAGCGGATGCATGTACGTACCCGTGCGGATCAAAGGACCATTGAGCAGTCCTCGCGTAAATCCCAGACGGGCAAAAAACACCGGAAATAAATGAAGTACACACTAATCCACATTCCCTGGTGCTTGTCGCCTAACAGCACATGGGAAATGGAAGCCAAAAATGGTGACACCCCACTCGCAGATCAGCTCGCTTCCCCTTGGGCAATGAGTGGAAATGTAACGTGTCGCCTGATACCCACACTCCCGAAACGTGAGCCACAGACTTCTAAAACGTGATTGACGACCAAACATTGACGCATGAAAATTGTATTTCGAGTTCCTTGATTTGACGTTCGGGGATCATAGGCTGCTCTAATCCCTGAAATGTCGGGCCCGTTAGCGAAGTCTCGCTGGCATCGGAAAATTAGCCTCTAGCTTTGCGGCTACAACCCAGCTCCAAGATCATCTTTCAAATTCCGTCGTTTGGTCGCACGGATCACTCACCTGAGTCTGCACAACGTAGGTCATCAGCATAACATAAACCTCGAGTTCCTCCATGCCAGTGCTCAATCTGACATGGCGAGGATCGGAGCCCGGGTAAGACCCAAGCCGATGTTCGATCAGCGATTCGACGCCTCCCAAGCTAGTTGAGGACTAGATTGATATGTAAGTGAATTGACAGCTGTGTCAGTCCTGAAACCGCATAAATCTGACATCACATACAATGAAGTATTTCGAGGCATGGGACAACGCATGCGCGGGCTCGATGGTGGTCATCTATCAGACAGGTTCGGAATGCTAGTCATCGGCCATCCTGATGCCCGCTCGCACTTGTCTTACTATACTCGAGAACGTGGCGTTGTATCCACCTCCCATCTGCTTCTCAGGGGTGAATCCGAGCGCGTTTGGTTTCTGAAACGGCGGATGGTGCGCCATCTCGATCAGACCGGCAGGAGTGCCGTCATGAGCGTCACCCCCGGAAGCAAACTTTAGCCAGTCTGCGAGCGCCATTCCTGCCTGGGATTGACGTGGCACACGAAGATGGAGAGTCCCCAAGGGCCGCGGCAGGAGCCACACCCAAAAAGATCCTACCACGTTCCCGCACTGTGTCCTTTTCTCAAGCAGCCTGTGCGAATGACGTAATGGACGACTTGTCGGGAAACATTGACATCATGACGATCAATTCAGGTGGTGTTACCTGGTTCCATTCCTCAGCGGTCTTCACCAATACACCGCCCAGTAAATCTGAGTGGCCGCCAAGGTACTCGGTGGCTGGAGTATCCTGTGATATTTATCGCGGTGCACTGACGCAACGTAACCAAAAACCTACTACTGCCCATCATCACCACGTCCGCTCCCCATTTGAATTGTTCCTGAAGTGGCGGAGGGCCGAAAGTGGAACCCACGATCAATCCGCCACCCACAGCGTGGACCTGGTGAGACCGAACCAAAGATAAGCTGTATTTCAATTGGCCGATGCAAGAGGACGAGGAACTCGTCAGCGCAGTATCGAATTTTTCTCGACTCCCCTGTGGGGTTCTTCGATGTCCCAATCCGACAGACGTCTCCACCCCAGAATTCGTCATCGATGCATAACCTCTAAATCCCCCGTCTCGGATGCGCATAAACTGTTGAACAGCCTGTTGGATATCCGGGTAACCTCCAATTGTCGCTTTCCGTTGCGGATCCAAGGACATGAGGGCCTAACGGAAGATTGGGTCAACATCTCCTCCTGGAAAGTACACATGATCTAATTCCCCACCGCAAATGCGGCTGCCAGGCCGGAACCGCAAGACGTGGTGTTTCCTTTCTTGAACCACGTTTCGGCGTATTGGACATCCCGGGACCCAGACGAGACTCGAATACGAAATTGATACGTACAAGGATCTTGCCTAAGACTTTTTCCACCCTCGTGCTGACACCCCGAGTATATCGAGAGTGGCCACGGTAGGTAGGATCGAAGTGGTCCTGGTCCGCTAGATTCGCGCCGGGAGTATTCCTAAAGGCTGGCCAAGGGGATACAGGTGTCGGACCCGCCGTCCTCTTGATGACTTGATTAGGTGTAGGATAATCCCACTTACTGGTCGTCACCGAGATGGACGGGGAACCTCGTTTCCGTGGTTCTTATTACCCGCATGCGCATGGAGCAGATCCGTACCGTTGAGGAAGCCCACAGGTTTGCTCGCCGTGGTCCTTAATCAGAGATGGCTTGGCCCCCCGCATATCGCCATCGCCATCATAATCATAATAATATGGGAATTTCGACATCAAAGGTCGGGCGCTGGTGAGGCGCCTGTTGTAAACTCTGACGAAACCAAAAAAGCCTGGAGACGTTTTAGTGCTTGCCACAGCTTGTGCGCGAGGCACGATTACTAATTCTCCACTCTGCGATTCCCATACGCTCGACGCCTATGGCGACGGGGTATATCAGTTGAAACTTTCCGGAAGGAGGGGGTCTTTGTTTCTCCCTTGCTCACCACCGGGCCTCAACTGTGCACAGGTATGTAGCGGTTCTGCGCGGGTCTCACTAGCTCCCGCATCGGCTGGATGATTGCTTGTTGGCTTCCGTCCCGCCCGGGTCCCGCTCGGACTCGGGGTCCCTCGGTTGTTTCGGGACGTCCAACCCATCATCCCCTTCTGTTGCGAAGGGAAAGGCACACATATGCGTTTCGAATTTAGTCGGTTTCCGTTTCGCCTTTTCTTAATATTTTTCCTCCCGTCGGTAGAAAAGCGACCTTTGGCCCCCCTCCCTCCCGCCATTGCTCCCGTTTATCTCTCACCTGCGTCCTCGCTGTCATGCCCAACCCAACGACTGTCAATCTCAAGTTCGTCTTCCCTGCTGCCAGATACCACCAGGATGTTCGTACGGTCACGATCTACAAACACGATTCCGAAACGGATGAAAATTCCGAATTTTATCGAGTATGTGTCCTGATCGCCGCCCGCAAATCTTGGCTGACCAATGCTCTCTGATACCAGTTTGAACATCCCTCCAATGGTATGGCCATCGGGATAACTGTTCTCTCCAAGAAAAACTCGGACACTGGCGGGTGGGATCGCGTTGGGCATATCGAGTGGACATCGCCACTCAGTGGTACAGTTACCCTAGATGAGAACGAGGTATGACGGTCGCGACCAAACACGTTGTGCTAGATGATTCACACAATGTCCCACACAGGTGACCATCAAGGAATATCGTAAGGTCATAAATAAGACGAGCACGTACGTCCTGCGATCCGATCCTGGATAGACGGATAAGAAATCTGATTTCTCCTCCAGGTCACGAAGGTTCAGGTACAAGGGAGCCGAGTACAAATGGAAAGCCAGTGACCACGTCAAGAGCAATCTATATGTGGGTCGTGTCGTGACCCTTGTTCCATGAATTCGAAATCTAACACGCCTTTGCAGTGCGTGGATGCTCACGATTTTGTTTGGGCTAAATGGTATAATGACAGGAACGTTCTACGTGTAACCTTCAACTCTCAAGGGCTCTTGGAGCGCCTTCTAGTTACCACCCTTCTCAATATCTGGTTCTTCCAGAAGGAGGCGTGGTAGATGTATCCCCCCCGTATAATATTTTCCTCCACGATCTTAATGCTAATCTCCCTCCTGTATATAATTCCCATCTATCTCGCTATTTGTTACCCGTAACGTATATCCTAACTCACCTGTCGCATCGTACAATGTAGTTTTTGCCAGCTTACCGCCTTCCAATGCTATTACCTGCTCTTCAGCTCCGTTGTTGCCTCTGTCCCAGCTGCACCTAGCCGATGGGTTGAAAGTGTGACGAAAAGCTGCCTGTCACATTTCAACGCAACTTGAACCCAAACCACGACCTCGCGAAACCTCTCACCCCGCTACCACATCAGACCTTGCACCTCCTTTGCCTCTCGTTATCCACGCTTGACATGCCAGCCTTACCGCAGCTCGTCCTTTTGGGCTTCGCTCTGTTCTATGTTTCACAGGCCGCACGCTTTGGCACTCCAGAACTCTTGTCCGAAATGGTGTATACTCGTTCTCACTCACTGGGACCCGACTACTCGTTTCATGAAGGAGGCAGCTGGGAAACAGTCACAGTTTCCAACTCTCACTTTCGACGATCACTGTCTGGCTCCAACACATCTCTGGTACATTCTGAGGCTGGACTACCGTCTGTCGCGACAAAAAGGGCAAAGAAGCCTGGTCTAGCTGATACCCTGGTACACACCATCAATAGTGCCTGGAATGGTCTTCGTGGATCCGGCGCCTCTGAGGAAGTGAAGATTACTTGGTACACTGGCCAGGATCTCGAAAACCCGAGCTGCTGGGCTGAGCCAACTTGGGCGCCAACTGTAAGTCCCCAAACCGCTATTGATTGGGCCGCGGATTAACGGCCGTAGGACGAATCATTCGCTTGCGCCTTGACTCTGAAAGGCTGGACCTCCAAACCTTCCTGCTTTGAATTTCTCGAACGTTAGTGGCTAGACTTCGTTGTCCCGAAGTACGTCCTGACAACCCCTTCAGTCTGCAATGGTCCCGACAGATGCGTCTTCGTCCGAGTTGTCGACAGCTGCCAAGGCTGTGACCCCGGGTCCCGGCACGTTGATCTGACGATGGCTGCGTTCCGAACATTGGGGGATCTAGACGCAGGCGTCCTGCAGGTTTATATGAGGCATGCTTCCCACCCAACTCAATGGTAGTGTGTGGAGATCTCATCTGTGACAGTGGTGGCTCATCATTACGTTTCAGGTTTGAACGTCTCTGGGGCCCAGAAGTGTGATCCCCAAAACTCCCGCATCACAGTCAATCGTTGTTTCTCCAGGCTATCTTGTTTTCATTTCATCGGTCGTTGTTCGCTATATACCTCGTCTCATCGATACCCAACCTAATAAGTACATTACTCGGACTGACGCAGCCTACACTACGACTCTTTTCCTCTTTTTGCCCTCGGCAATCCTGGCTTTCACTTTCTCCTCATCAAAAGATTCTTCTTCGTAGAACTTTGCCGTTCTTTGTGCCTCGTCCTGTCGTTGAATAAATTGAAGCGCTGCGAGGTTGTATCCCATCGTTTCCTTCTGTTTGCGGAGTGCATCACGGAGGTGTTTCCGTAACGGAATAAGCGACGTGCGCATCACGCGATTTGTGACGATCTGGTGGTGATGCGTACGGAGGACGAAGAAAAGGATACGCGACACGAGAACAATGTTCCACCCCTATTAATGTCAAAGTGAACACGAGGTTTGGCAGGAACTCCAGATGGATGGATGCGTACCCTGCGCGCCCATTCATTGAGATAATTCATCAGAGACAAAACGTGGTTGAACGGAAGCACAAGAAGTGCGTCCTGGAGTGCCGTTCGCGAGACTTTCTCGATCACCTGTAATACATGAGCCTCAGCCTCCAGACCCTGCATCGCGAGCAGTGGGTTTCTGGCCGGCGCAGGGAGGGCGGAGATTTGAGCCTCACTCAGCCCAGATTTAGCCGCTTCGTACTCCGCTAGAAGAGCGAGGTCAGCGTCCGCAATATCAAGGGCTTCCATAATCTTCTCTCCAGCCATGAGAGTTTCAGTAGTCTGCTTAGTCACTTGCGCGACTTCTGCCTGTTCTTGAGCTCCACCAGAATCATCCACGTCAGCTCCTCGACCGATACCAATACGATCGTCATTCCGATTCATGGTTTCAGCGAGGTTTGCGTCGTATAACTTCTCCAAATCACGTTCGCGTTCCTCTTCCAGAAATAAAGGATCGTCGAGTTTCTCCCAGATCCGGATGGATTTGTCGTGGGAGCCGGTGGCGACAAAGGTTCCGCGATTGCTCACGGTGAGAGCCCACACTTCACCGTGGTGCCCTTCTAGAGTCTGAATTTTCTCGAACTGGAAAAGGACGAAGGCAACGAGTTAACCAACCTGGTGACACTGATCGGTCTAGAACAGATGGGGACGATGCCGACCTTGTCTCCATCCCAGTATTTCACCATCTTGTCCTTGCTAACAGTCCAAAAGTAATGGGACTCCTTCTCAAACGCGACTTGCATAATCGATTCCTCATGCGCGAAAATAGATTTGTGACAGTCACCGAAATCGAGACCCCAGATCTTCACATTCTTGTCGGCCGAACATGTCACGATCAGTTTTGAATCGTGCGAGATGTCCATCGAAAGGACCGGGAGCTATGTCAAGTTTTAGCGCGTGACAGCATCAGAAAGCCCGATGGGGCTTACCTTATGTCCATAGAGAGAAAGGAAGAATTTCAACGAGTCCTGATAGAAAACCTTCACTGTTGAATCGAGCAAGGCGACCGCAAGGAGTTTGCTGTTTGGACTGTACCGGACCGATAGCACGTCGTCGGTCATTTTGAGCGTTCTCGTGTGAACTAGGGACGAGATCACTGTCGATCTGGGCTAGTTCAAAGTCAGGATCTCATCGCTAGTACGATCAGTGGGACGTTTGCATACGTCATCCTCGTTGGCTCGTTTCTCCTCAATATCCCAGAACTTTACGTCCTTATCCGCACCACCTGTGACAAGGCCCCGCCCGTCCGGACGAATGTGCATCGACCACAGCGTCCCCGCGTGGGCTTTGACGGTGTCCACCAATGAAGCGGAAGCCAGGTCATATATTAATATATCACCGCTCTTTGTTCCAACCACGATCTGTATGCACCGCCCTTGTCAGATGTCGTTAATTAATCCCGCAAGATCCGCTGACCTGTCGATCATTAGGAAGGAATGTACTGCAAACTGCGTGTCCGCAGTCCAACGTGCGAATGCATGTCGTGGTTTTGACGTTCCAAATCTTCAAGGAACCTATAGTCCTTATCAATGAGGGCAGATCCTGGGACAACAGTGACATCACCATTGGAGGCGGAAGCGAGCAACATGTCGTCGGAACTTAATGAGAGAGTTCGGATGTCCGTTCGGTGCCCCGGTAAGTCAAGGCTATAGAGCTTGGTGGGTTCCGGTGGGGTTTCCCTTGAGCGTGTGGGCGGAGGAATATTGTGGACTTCCAAGGCATTCGAGGCAAGTGCGAGGAAGATCTAAAAAGAGGTGAGAGAGGCTAGCGACAGAGTCCGATGACCAACCTGGGTGTTGCCTTTTGTGTCTGCCGCTGTGTTACCTCCGAAGTCGAACGAACGAATTTTACCACTCGACCTCACAATGAGGTAGGGGGTAAAGAGCTCAATGAGTTCGATTCCTCGTTCTTCCTCGTTTTCTTCGTCTCCCGTGTCCGGTTCTTTCTGCCCCTTTTCTTTTTTCTTTTCCCTAGCTCGCTTTTTCCTCCGTGCTTGCTTTTTGCGAATTTCTTCCTCGGTCCGTATGCGGAAGATTTCAACAGAGCGGTCGTGAGACTGAGCTGCAAGATATTGAAGGCGAGGGTGGAAGGAAAGCTGAGAGACACGGTGTTTTGAGGAAAGGGGTATCGTGGTAACCGGGTGGATCATCTTGGTTATCTGTTCTCGTGAATTAGATGATACGGTCGGAATCAAAGAAAGTATCATTACCTTGCCAGATTCGTTCTCCTTGAGGCCCTCTGACAAAGCCTCGGCGTCAATCCTCCAGACTTTCATCTCACCCTCGCTGCTCCCGGTGAAAATCAAAGATTTGTCGGGATTAATATCCAAAGACCAGACCTCTGAACGGTGAGCAACGGTGGTTTGAACACAATGTTGGGTAGACAAGTCCCAGACTTTCAAAAAGGAATCCTTGGATGTGGTCACCACAAAGGTTGATCCTGGAGCTGATGATGTTGAAGGGACGTTCGCTGAGATGTCCAAGAATTTTATTGCAGTGATTTGGTCGCGGTGGCCGCGTAATCTTTGAAATTCTATTGGTCAGCCGCCAAAGTGTCCGGATAACCACTCCTACCTGTATAAACCAGCTTCGGCGACAACATCCCAGATAATCAAATCGGTATCTTGTGAGCCGGAAGCCAGCCGCGAGCCGTCTTGATCGAAAGCAAGAGCTGTGACCGCATTTTTGTGCCCATTAAACGTTGTGATCACGGAGCCTGATGAGGCGCTCCACAGGCGGATCGACCCGTCAGAATATCCGACCGCAAAGGTGTCTGGTTTTGAGGAACGCAAGATACAGGTGACCTCCGCACGATGACCACTCTCGTGCCACATAGCGACCTGGAGAATGCATTGCGTTCAGAGGACTTGACGCGGAGGCAAGGTGCAAATCACGCACCATATTCCCCTTTTTCACATCCCAAACGAGGACGTCCTCCAGTGCGGGTACATATGCGAGTTTCCCATCGAAAACGGAGTTGGAGGATGCGCTACAGACGAGCCCAAAAGCCTGAAGATCATATTAGAACTTGTGTGCGACAAAATTGGTTGGCGTACCTCCGTTGGTCCGTGTCGAAAGTAACTTCGGACCATTTTTCTCTTGGACGAGGTCCTGATGCAGAATCAAGCATCCGGAAGCGGTAGCAAAATTTGGCCGATCACAGTTCCCACGGTCGCTACGTCTCGCAATGTACGAAGGGCCGACTGAGGATTCACTGGCCCAATAGAGTCGTCTGAAATTTGGAGAAGGCCAAAAAATACAACAAAGCTTACGGTGCACTTTTTTCAGGCTCGTCACTAAGGTTCTTACTCCGAAGATTTTTTATGTGGGGGGCGAGAGACCAGTACTGAGGACAATTTTACCGTCGACGCCACCAGTGATCAAATTGCGTTGGCCAACCCCGCGAAGGTCCCGGCTGTTTCGTGCTGTTGGTCGCATCCATAGGCCCTCTAACCATGCACGATCATCGTTTCGGACAGACGCCCTGCTCCCACAGCACCTGGTTTCCGTCCTTTCTCCCCTCCAGCGGCCCGGAAACTTTTGTCCTTTATCCTTCTGCCCATACCTGTTGCACCAGCGTGGCCTCACCGGTTGTGCTGGTTTGTCCACGCATCTTCAGCCAATCACAAAGCGCATTCCAATCAACCGCCGTCACGTGCTATGGTACTTCACCCCCAGGAGATGACGATGATCAGCACTGTCGCCCCGGAAGCCGCTTCACGTTTCGTGCAATTCGTGAACGCATCCCCAACTCCGTTCCATGTAGTCCAGAACGCGATTCTGCGGCTGGAAAAAGCGGGGTTCAGAAAGGTCGGATAAGCTTACGTTCTATCCTCGTGACAACCAGTCTCATTTTTTGCCTTTTTTTGGCAATCAGATCCGTGAGGTGGATGAGTGGGAGAAAGAAATCAAGGAAGGCGGGAAGTACTTCTTCACCAGGTGAGCCAGATAAGCCTCACACCGACCCTCGGCTGTTCAGCTGCCGATCGGATAGAAACCAGACTTCGCTCCTGGCCTTCACCATCCCACAAAAATGGAAGCCCGGCACAGGAGTTTCAATTGTAGCAACCCACATCGATAGTCCTAACCTCCGCATCCGACCAATCTCAAAGAGGAGTAACGAGGGATACCTCCAGGTGGGGGTGGAAACCTACGGAGGAGGTATCTGGCATTCGTGGCTAGATCGTGACTTGAGTCTTGCAGGAAGAATTGTCACTGCCGATAAGAATGGCTCGTTCGCATCCAAACTCATCAAGATCGACCGACCTTTGCTCCGAATTCCTACCTTGGCTATCCATCGTACGTGATGTAGCAAGTCCACCCCCCCTCATGCCACGGCTCACGCATATTCAAGTCGACAGGAACGTTAACGACAACTTCAAGTTCAACCAAGAGACGGAGTTCGTTCCGATTCTCGGCCAGATCGCGGATAAGCTCAATGAACACAAGCGGCACAAACAGGCGGCTCTTGCCTCGAGTATTCAAGAAAATCACCACCCAGCACTTCTGTCTCTCCTGGCTGGGGAGCTGAGTGTGTCCCCCGAAGAAATCCATGACTTTGAATTGTAAGAGGTCCAATGTGCGCACAGGGATTCGGTCCTGATCATTCCCGCAGACATCTCTACGATACCCAACCTTCTTGCCTCATCGGTCTTGACAATGAGTTCATGTCAAGTCCGCGCATGGATAACTTGGTTTCTTCGTAAGCCTACTCACCCCAACGACCAAACTCCCTGTTAACGATGTCAAAATTAAAGATTTTGCGCTCTCGAGGCCATAGCAGACAGCAAGGAGTCTGACGGAAACGTAAATTGTATCGCCCTCTTCAACCACGAAGAGATCGGGAGCGTATCTACCACCGGCGCCGAGTCCTCTCTCATTCCAACTCTCATCGAACGACTCTCTCCTACTCCCGCGGCTTACGGTCAATCCATTGCGAGGTCGTTCTTGGTTTCCTCTGATATGGGTCACGCGGTCCATCCCAATTACGAATCCAAGCATGAGTCCGAACACAGGCCAAAGATGAACCAAGGTATCATCATCAAGACTAATGCCAAGCAACGTTATGCTACCGATGCGATCAGCAGTTTCTTAGTGAAGAAGCTTGTCGAAAGTAAGGGTGGAAAGGTTCAAGAATTCGAAGTCCGGAATGACATGTCAGTATCCGTGTACTCCTTTGGCTGGGTCCCTCGATTGACTCAGCTGTACAGGGCCTGTGGTTCCACCGTGGGGCCAATGTTGAGTAAACTTGGTCTGCGAACAGTCGATGTTGGAAACGCGATGCTATCGATGCACTCCATCCGGGAGACCGCTGGGTCACACGACGTCCAGCACGCAATTGACCTCTTCTCCGCCTTGTTTGAAGGGTTCTCCAAGTTGGACCAGTCAATGAGCCTCGATTAGTCTACCATTACACTGCTATACATGATCTAAGTAGGTCCGTCGAACGCATGAGTCATGAGACTATTGTTTCCGCTTTTTGGTGGGCTTTTCGACACCATTGCCTTCTGGCCCAGTTGGTTGGGTTCTTACCTCTGTCGAGAGAAGACTCCTTTTCTTGGCTGTCCGCGAGTAATGGGCGAGGACCCATTCTCTTTCTGCCTGTTTCTGTTCTAGCGTACCCTGGCGGATTTCGTATGCTGAGTGAGACGGTCAGAAACTTGAAGGCTAGGATTAACCAGGGTGGCCTACGTTTCATATCGAACCGTGGCCCAACCTCAGCAAGTTGGACCTGCTTTGGCGGTACTTTTACGAATACATGGTGTCTGGCCACTGGTAAGCGTCACATCCACGAGCACACATAATA
>Ga0307513_10005296_pt1 | contig 17077 bp, 10 predicted proteins | sample 15_EM_MG_FD_202174 | JGI IMG/M metagenome (GOLD analysis project Ga0307513, IMG submission 202174) | Populus trichocarpa ectomycorrhiza microbial communities from riparian zone in the Pacific Northwest, United States - 15_EM | ecosystem: Host-associated > Plants > Roots > Unclassified | place... | reverse complement strand
CCTTGCCTGGCGGGCATCGTCGGGATGGTGCTCGAGATACGCCGCCATTTCCGCCAGCGCCTCGTCCTGCGTGGCTCGGTCGCCGAGCGCTTCGGCGATCACCTCCTGCCGGACCAGCAGATCAAAACGGCGCTGGCTGTCCGACTCGCCGAGCAAACCGCGAGCTCTGCGAAGGTAGGACTGGGCGGCCACGTTCGCCCAACGCTTGTTGGCCTCTACCGCCGCCTGGCCGAAGCAGTCGATCGCCAGCGCCGTGTCGCCAGCGCGCTCGGCGTGCTCGCCGGTCATGGCCAGGAACTCCGCGCCGCGCCCTTGTGTGCGCTCGGTCAGCCAGCGCGCCACGGCGCCGTGGCCGAGGCGGCGCTCGGCCTTCAGCAGCGTGTCGTAGATCACCTGGTGCAGCAGGTGGTGGTCGAACTGGCGCTCGGTGGTGCCTTCGAAGTCGCTCGTATCGTGCGCGCACACGAAGGCCGCGCGTTGCAGCGCGGGCAAGGCCCGCGGCGCGTTGCCGTCCACGGCCTGCAGCGCGTCATCCCAGAAAACGTGGCCGATGACGCTGGCCTGGCGCGCGGCCAGGCGCTCGCCGGCGGGCAGCGCGTCCAGCCGCGCCTGCAGCAGGCCGACCAGCGTGCCGGGCAGGCGATGTGTCTGCAGCCGTTCGAGTTGCACCGTCCAGTGCCGGTCATCGACCACGATCACGCCGTCGTCGATCAGCCGGCGCACCAGCTCTTCCATGTAGTAAGGGTTGCCCTCGGCGCGGTCGACAATCAGTTCCGTGAGCCTGACTGGCAAGTCGGCCACGCGCCGCAGAAGAGCCTGCGCGAGTTCATCGCTGTGCGCTGCGGCCAGTGGCGACAGTGGCACGATGGCGTCGGCCGTGCCCCAGTCGGGCCGGCGCGTCAGCAGCGCCGGCCGGCCGGTCATGATCAGTGCCAGCGGCAATTCGGCGGCATGGGCCAGCAGATGCTGCATCAGGTCAAGCGAGCCATCGTCGGCCCAGTGCAGGTCTTCGACGATCAACACGGGGAAGGCACCGCCCTTGGCCAGCTCCTGCAGGTAGCCGCGCAACGCTGCAAGGGCCTGGTCGCGCAACGAGCGCGGGTCGAGGCCACGCACATGCGGGCTGTCGCCGAAGTCCAGCCCCGAGAGCTGGCCGATGAGCTGGGCCTGGCGCTCGCCGCGCTCGTCGAACCAGGGGCTCAAGCCGTCCTCGACCTTGCGGCGAGCGAGCTCGGCACTGTCGGTGTCGGCGACGCCGAACTGCACCGCCAGCAGGCTGCGCAGCAGACCCCAGGGGCGAAGCATGCCGTCGGGCTGCGAGCGCACGGTCATCACAGCGCAGTCCTTCAGCTCGGCCATCAGCTCGCGCAGCAGCCGGCTCTTGCCCAGGCCGGCATCGCCCACCAGCGTCAGGGCTTGCAGCTGCCGCGTCCCGCGGGCACGCGCAATGGCTTGCTGCAGGCGCAGCAGCTCGGCCTGGCGACCCACCATTGGCGTGCTCAGGCCCTGCAGCCCACGCGCGACGCTGGCACCGCTGCGGTCCAGCGCCGCGTGCACCAGGTAGGTGTTCATCAAGCCTTCGACGCCCTTGACCTGCAGCGGCGGCTGCTGCTCGACGTCGAACAGTCCACGCACGTGGTTGAAGGTGTCGTGGCTGATGCGCAGCCCGCCCGGCGGCGCGCTCTGTTCCATCCGCGCGGCGATGTTCACGGCCGCGCCCATCGCCGTGTTGTCGTCCTCGACACCGGCGCCCAGTGCCACGTCGCCGGTGTGCACGCCCACGCGGACGGCGAAATCCGCGATGCCGTGGAGACGCTGCGCGGCATCGGCCTGTTCGCGGCCGGCCTGCAGGATGGCCAGGCCGGCACGCACCGCACGGGTGGGGTCGTCTTCGCGCGCCTCGTCCATGCCGAACGCCGCCTTGACGCCGTCGCCGGTGAAGCGCAACACGCGGCCCTGATGGGCCTCGACGAGGGTGGCCATGCGGCGCAAGGCGCCGCTGAGTACGTCCAGCGTGTCCTCGGCATCCAGCCCCTGGGCCATCGCGGTGGAGCCGACGACGTCGGCAAACAGCACCGTCACCTGGCGGCGCTGCAGCCCGGCCGGCCGCAGCAGGCCGGCCAGCCGCGTGCGCAGCGGAGCCACGGCCATGTCAAGCACTTCGTCGCCGAGCGTGGCACGCTGGCCCTCCAGCGCCGCAATGGCGGCACGGCAGGCTTCGATGTCCTTGTCGTTCATTCCGAGCGGCCCTCCACGGCCTCCCTGGCCTCACGCGTGCCATCGTCGGAGGAACGGCGAGTTCATTGTCGCCTCGCCAAGAGGGCGCGGCACATCGTGCCGGTTCCGCTGGCGCAACGGCCCGTGGCGCGTTGCGGTCGTGGCTCCGGGGCGCGATGTATCGGCGCCCGGAGCTTCACGAAGTCAGGCCTGGGCGACCTGCCTGCGCCGTGTCAGCGCCAGCGCGCCCGCTGCCGCGAACGCCAGGCCCAGTGCGCCGGGCTCGGGGACGGCGTTCTCCTCGGTGATCACTCGCAGCGCATCCGAACCGGCGTAGGCCACGAGTTTGAAGCTCAGCGTCCGGCGGTCGCCGGAGATCGTGAACGAGTCCGTCCCTTCCGAAAAATCGAGGCCGTTCACGTTCGCCGCGCTGGGGTAGGTCGTGCCCGCCGCACCCAGGAAGTTGGTGGCCAGGAGATCGGCATTCTGTGCGGCAACACCCAGGATGTCCGAGTCGAAGGTGATGCTGCCGATGTACGTGTAGAGGGTTGAGCTGGCGCCGACGGGATCGGCATGCAGGTAGTAGCTGCTGACCACGGTGCCGATGGCGACGGATCCCGGCGTCAGGTCGGAAAGGGCGTCGAAGAGACCGGTTGTCGTCGCATCGACCGGGGCCGCCTGGGCCAGCGTGACGTTCTGCCGCTCACCGAAGACGAAGGCATTGGTAAAGCTCTCGAGGCTCGAGTTCGCGACGGCGCTGCCAGGCGCCGCAATCTGCATTGCAGCACCCGATGCCGAGACGATGCCGGCCTGCACCGATGTCAGAGCCAGCACGGACGAAGCCGCCAGCAGGCGGGCCATTGGTTTTACGGAACGCATGAACTTCTCCAGGAGGGTCGGCCGTGATCTGACGGTCGTGCAGTAGCGGATCGGTGCCGCCGTCTGCAGCGGTGAACGCATGTTCGCCGCGCTGGGCCCGTCCGGCACGCGCCCGTTCAATAGTGAACAGCGCCGCGCCGCCCATGCGCGGCCACGATGTCGCGGAAGACCGGCAGGGCCTGGATCAGGCGGTCGCGGTCGGACGCATCGGTCAACTCGGCGGCGCGTGCCTGGACGTCGACGAACAACTGCCGGAGCAGGGGCGCGGCGCGCGCATCGCCTGCCGCCTCCAACACCTGCTGACAGATCCAGCGCAAGTGGAGGGTTACGTCGGCGGTCTCTTGCGCCCACTCGCCTTGCAGTTGGGCCATCTGCGCGTTCACGATGGACAGCGCCACATCGGGCTCACCGAGCCGAATGTGACAGAGTGCGATGCAGGCCAGGTTCTCGCAGGCGTAAATCGATGGCTCCAGGGTCTCGTAGACGACCCGTGCCTGGTCGTGCCACTGCAAGGCCGCCGTCGCATCGCCTCGATCGAAGTGCGTTCGTCCCAGGCCGTACTGCACCACTCCTTCATGCTGCCGATCGCCCGAAGCGCGAAATGCGGACAGGCACTCCTCGTACCCGTGGATCGCCGCCGCGTGGTCGCCGACGTACTCCTTGACCTCTGCCAGCGAGTACAGGGCCGTTCCGATGCGTTGAACCGAGCCCATGGCCCGCGCCAACGCCAGCAGACGCTCCAACAAGGCCGCCTCGCGGTCGAAGTGACCCAGCGAACCTTCGATGACAGCCCAGTTGTACAACGCGGAGCTCTGATCCGGCATCGAGCCGATCGCTTCGGCTCGCGACAGAGTCGCGTGCACGATCCGGCGCGCTTCGTCAAAACGGCAGAGGTCGACCAAGGCACCCACCGATTCCCGGCGTGCGGCGAATTCGAGATCGTCCCGTGTGCCCGGGTCGCCAGCCTTGCAGGCCCATGACAGCGCGATGTCCAGGTGTGCAAGCGCACCCGCCGGGTCTGTTCGCACGCGGAACAGGAAGGACAGCAGAATGTGTGCACGAGTTGCCACCACCGCGTCGTCGCAGCGTTCGGCCAGCTCGATCGCCGGCCCGAGATGCCGTTCGCACGCAACCCTGTCACCGCGCCGTACTGCCAGCAACGCCATGCAAAACAGCATGCGCGCCTGGCACCCGTCGTCGGGATGACGGTCGAGCAACACTGCCATGTCTGCCAGCACGGCGTCCTGCGCCGGGCGGTCGCCCAGTGTGTCGCTGATCTTCTCCATCTGCTCCAGCAGATCGAAGCGGCGCTTCGGCGCCGAGTCGCCCAGCAAGCCGAGAGCACGGCGCAGGCACGACAGAGCGGCCACGTTCGCAAACCGCTTCTGGGCCTCTTTGCCCGCCTGCTCGAAGCAGTCGATGGCCAGCGCTGTCTCGCCGGCGCGCTCGGCGTGCTCGCCGGTCATCGCCAGGAACTCGGCGCCGCGGCCTTGCGTGCGCTCGGTCAGCCAGCGTGCCACGGCGCCGTGGCCCAGGCGGCGCTCGGCCTTCAGCAGCGTGTCGTAGGTCACCTGGTGCAGCAGGTGGTGGTCGAACTGGCGCTGGGCGGTGTTGGCGAAGTCGCTGGCCTCGTGGGCCTTCACGAAGGCCGCGCGTTGCAGCGCCGGCAAAGCCTGCGGCGCTTTGCCGTCTACCGCCTGCAGCGCGTCGTCCCAGAAGACGTGGCCGATCACGCTGGCCTGTCGTGCGGCCAGGCGCTCATCACCTGGCAAAGCGTCCAGCCGCGCCTGCAGCAGGCCCACCAACGTGCCCGGCAGACGCAGGTTCTGCAGCCGCTCCGTCTGCACCGTCCAGCGTGATCCGCCGACGGCGATCACACCGTCGTCGATGAGCCGGCGCACGAGTTCTTCCATGTAGTACGGGTTGCCTTCGGCACGGCCGACGATCAGCTCCGTGAGCTGGGACGGCACGTCGTCCACGCGCTGCAGAAGCGCCTGCACGAGTTCATCGCTGTGCGCCGTGGCCAGCGGTGACAGCGACACGATGGCGTCGGCCGTGCCCCAGTCGGGCCGGCGCGTCAGCAGCGTGGGTCGGCCGGTCATGATCAGTGCCAGCGGCAATTCGGCCGCATGCGCCAGCAGATGCTGCAGCAGATCGAGCGAGCCGTCGTCGGCCCAGTGCAGGTCTTCGACGATCAGCACGGGGAAGGCATCGCCCTTGGCCAGCCCCTGCAGGTAGCCGCGGAACGCTGCAAGGGCCTGGTCGCGCAGGCTGCGCGGCTCCAGGCCGCGCACATGCGGGCTGTCGCCGAAGTCCAGCCCTGAGAGCTGGCCGATCAGCTGGGCCTGGCGCTCGCCACGCTCGTCGAACCAGGGACTCAGGCCCTGCTCGACCTTGCGGCGGGCGAGCTCGGCGCTGTCGGTGTCGGCGACGCCGAACTGCACGGCCAGCAGACTGCGCAGCAGACCCCAGGGCCGCAGCATGCCGTCGGGTTGCGAACGCACGGTCATGACGCGGCAGTCCTTCAGCCCGGCCATCAGCTCGCGCAGCAGCCGGCTTTTGCCCAGGCCGGCATCGCCCACCAACGTCAGCGCCTGCAGTTGCCGCGTCTCGCGGGCGCGCGCGATGGCTTGCTGCAGGGGCAGCAGCTCGGTCGCGCGGCCGACCATCGGCGTGCTCAAGCCCTGCAGCCCGCGCTCGACGCTGGCACCGCTGCGGTCCAGCGCCGCCTGCACCAGGTAGGTGTTCATCAAGCCTTCGACGCCCTTGACCTGCAGCGGCGGCTGCTGCTCGACGTCGAACAGTCCACGCACGTGGTTGAAGGTGTCGTGGCTGATGCGCAGCCCGCCCGGCGGCGCGCTCTGTTCCATCCGCGCGGCGATGTTCACGGCCGCGCCCATCGCGGTGTTGTCGGCCTCGACGCCGGCGCCCAGCGCCACGTCGCCGGTGTGCACGCCCACGCGGACGGCGAAGTCCGCGATGCCGTGCCCCAGCCGCGCGGCATCGGCCTGTTCGCGGCCGGCCTGCAGGATGGCCAGGCCGGCACGCACCGCACGGGTGGGATCGTCTTCACGCGCCTCGTCCGTGCCGAACGCCGCCTTGAGACCGTCGCCGGTGAAGCGCAGCACCCGGCCCTGATGGGCCTCGACGATGGCGGCCATGCGCCGCAAAGCACCGCTGAGCACATCGAGCGTGTCCTCGGCATCCAGCCCCTGGGCCATCGCGGTGGAACCGACGACATCGGCAAACAGCACCGTCACCTGGCGGCGCTGCAGCCCGGCCGGCCGCAGCAGGCCGGCCAGCCGCGTGCGCAGCGGGCCCACGGCGAGTTCCAGCACCACATCACCCAGCGTGGCACGCTGGCCTTCGAGTGCCGCGATGGCGGCGCGGCAGGCTTCGATGTCCCTGTCGTTCATGTCGTGCTGCTGGGCGCAGCTCCCCGTGGCCGCTCGGCACGGGAACGGTGAAGTCATTGTCGCTTCGCCGCGGTGACCTGCCGGGTGCGCGCGGCGCTGGACCGCAGCGGCGCGAGCACGCCGATGGGTGGGCCGCGGGGTCGAGCTGCCTGCAGGACTGCCGTGTGATGCCCGTGCGCCCGGATTGCACCGACCGCTTGACGCAGGTCACTTCAGCGCAGGCGGCGCCAGGCGTGCGAGGGACGGGCCGCCCATGCTGGCCAGCACCCGGTATTCGGCCTCCTTGTGCTGTCGCCACCAGGCCAGCATGGCGGCGAAGTCGCCAGCGAACTTGCGCTGCTTCAGCGCCTCGGTGAGGCTGCCGCAAGCGATGGCCGTGCCGCTGTCGATGCCGCCGGTCGTTGCCGCGTAGTCGCAGACCCAGAACGACTTCTCGAGCACGGTCAAGGGCAGTTCGGTGGCCTGAGTCGTTTGCGCGCTGCTGCCTGCCGGCCAGCCCGTCGCGCCGGCGACCAGCAGTACTGCAGCCGTCTTCGTCAGCGTCAAGCGCCGGCTCGTGAGCGCGCGGCAAAGCCATGCGCTGACTTCTCTTCCCTCGTGATGCGTGGTCTTCATGGTGGGCTCCGGTGGTTCAGTCTCAAGGGATGGCTGAGTGGCAGCCGAGCACCAGCAAGACGATGGTTTGAGCCCGTCGAGGGCGGCGGTTGACATGCTTGATCTCCTGAACGGTGGCGTTGAAGACGCGGGTCCCGCTGCGAGCGGGCTGCGCCGTTTGCAGCGGTGAACGCATGTTCGCGGCGCAGGGGCCGATCAGGCCGCGTCGGTTCAATAGTGAACGCGTCTCGCGGCGGGCCGCCGCCGCTGGAGACTCAGCGCGCGGCGTTCGGCTCGGCGCGCCGGTGGTATGCGGCCACGATGGCGCGGAAGGCGGGCAGGGCCTGGATCAGGCGGTCGCGGTCCGCGGCGTCGGTCAGCTCGGCGGCGCGCGCCTGGACGTCGGTGTGCAACTGCTCGAGCATCGGCGCGGCGCGCGCGTCGCCCAGGGCATCCAGCACCTGCTGGCAGGGCCAGCGCACGGCGATCGTCTCGTATGCGGGGCGTTCTGCAAGCTCAACGTTCAGTCGGCCCACCACCTCATTCGTCGCCGAAAGCGCTGCCTGATGGTGGCCGAGTCGGACCCCGCAATGTGCCCCATTCGCCGCGATCAGACACTCGCCAAGCGAGTCATCCAACGTTCGGTACAAGGCCTGGGCCTGGGCGAACCAATGCATCGCGACCGCTACATCACCGCACTCGAAGTGCGAGACGCCCAGTCCCCGCAGCGACATCGCCTCGTAACGTCGGTCGCCATTGGCGCGGAAGAGATCGAGGCATTTCCCGTGCCAGCGGATCGCCGCCGCATGGTCGCCCAGCGCCGCGGCGGCCTGCCCGAGGACGTTGAGGGCATGCGCCACCCTCGGCAGGGCTCCGCATGACTGGCCCAGCGCGCGCGCTCTCTCTCCCCAGTCGGCCATCTCGTCCCACTGGCCCAAGCCGGCGGCGACAAATGCCAGGCTGTTCAGCGCGTTGAGTTGCTCGATCGGTCGGCCCAGGTTCTCGCAGCGCAACAGCACTGCCTCCAAGCTTTCGCGCGCGGCGCCCAGGCGGCCGAGGGCGGTCAACGCCATCGCCGACATCGTCAGCAACTGGCTCTCGATCACGGGTCGGATGCGCTCGAGCTCTTTCTTACCAGCCCACCGCAGGCCAATCTCGACGTGATCGCCGGCGCCCAGGAAGTCGCCGATTCTGTACTGGAGCCAAGCCAACTCGCACTGCGACATGGCCGCAGCGTAGGCGGATCCGCATCGCTCGGCCAGCTCGAAAGACTGCCGGGCAACGCGCTGAGCGGTTGCGTAGTCGCTGCGGCGGTCTGCCAACACGGCCGTGAGATACCACAGCCGCGCTTGGCGCACGTCGTCGGGCTGGCGCTCGAGCAGCGCGGCCATTTCCCCCTGCACTGCGTCCTGACCAGATCTGTCGCCCGTGGTATCTGCGATGCTGGCGATTCGTTCGAGCAGATCAAACCGGCGTGGGGGATCCGACTCACTGAGCAAGGCCAGGGCGCGGCGCAGCCAGGACTCGGCTGCGGTGTTTGCGAATCGCATTCGGGCCTCTTTGGCCGCCCGGTCGAAGCAGTCGATCGCCAGGGCCGTCTCGCCGGCTCGCTCGGCGTGCTCGCCGGTCATGGCCAGGAACTCCGCGCCGCGGCCCTGTGTGCGCTCGGTCAACCAGCGTGCCACGGCGCCATGGCCGAGGCGGCGCTCGGCTTTCAGCAGCGTGTCGTAGGTCACCTGGTGCAGCAGGTGGTGGTCGAACTGGCGCTGCAGGGTGTCTGCGAAGTCACTGGTCTCGTGCGCCTTTACGAAGGCCGCGCGTTGCAGCGCTGGCAGGGCTTGCGTCGCCTTGTCGTCCACGGCCTGCAGTGCGTCGTCCCAGAAGACGTGGCCGATGACGCTGGCCTGGCGGACGGCCAGGCGCTCGCCGGCGGGCAGCGCGTCCAGCCGCGCCTGCAGCAGCCCGACCAGCGTGCCGGGCAGACGCAGGTTCTGCAGCCGCCCGGTCTGCACCGTCCAATGCGGTTCGCCGACGACGATGACGCCGTCGTCGACAAGCCGGCGCACCAGCTCTTCCATGTAGTACGGGTTGCCTTCGGCGCGGCCGACGATGAGCTCGCTGAGCTTCGGCGGCACCGTGTCCAGGCGCCGCAGCAGCGCCTGCGCCAGCTCGTCGCTATGCGCCGCTGCCAGCGGGCTCAGCCGCACGATCGTGTCGGCCGTGCCCCATTCGGGCCGGCGCGCCAGCAGCGTCGGCCGGCCCGTCATGACCAACGCCAGCGGCAACTCGGCCGCGTGCGCCAGCAGGTTCTGCAGCAGGTCCAGCGAGCCGTCGTCGGCCCAATGCAGGTCTTCGACGATCAGCACCGGCAACGCATCGCTCTTGGCGGCCAGCGCCTGCAGGTAGCCGCGCAACGCCGACAAGGCCTGGTCGCGCAGGCTGCGCGGGTCGAGGCCGCGCACGTGCGGGCTGTCGCCGAAGTCCAGGCCCGAGAGTTGGCCGATGAGCTGGGCCTGGCGCTCGCCACGCTCGTCGAACCACGGTGCCAGGCCATCGACCACCTTGCGGCGTGCCACGTCGGCACTGTCCGTGTCGGCGACGCCGAACTGCACCGCCAGCAGGCTGCGCAGCAGGCCCCAGGGGCGCAGCATGCCGTCGGGCTGCGAGCGAACGGCCAGCACCTGCCAGCCAACGGGATCACCAGCGGGATCGCCAGCCAGCGCAGCCGTCAGCTCGCGCAGCAGCCGGCTCTTGCCGAGGCCGGCGTCGCCGAGCAGCGTCAAGGCCCGCAGCTGCCGGGTCTCGCGGGCATGCGCCACGGCATCGAGTAGGCGCTGCAACTCGGCCTGACGACCAACCATCGGCGTCGCCAGTCCCTGCAGCCCGCGCTCGATGTTGGCGACGCCGCGGTCCAGCGCCGCGCGCACGAGGTAGGTCTGCATCGGTGCTTCGACGCCCTTGACCAGCAGCGGCGGCTGTTGCTCGACGTCGAACAGTCCACGGACGTGGTTGAAGGTGTCGTGGCTGATGCGCAGCCCGCCCGGCGGCGCGCTCTGTTCCATCCGCGCGGCGATGTTCACCGCAGCGCCCATCGCGGTGTTGTCGGCCTCGACGCCGGCGCCCAGCGCCACGTCGCCGGTGTGCACGCCCACACGGACGGCGAAGTCGGCGAAGCCGTGCGCCAGCCGCGCTGCATCGGCCTGCTCGCGCCCGGCCCGCAGGATGGCCAGGCCGGCACGCACCGCACGGGTGGGATCGTCTTCACGCGCCTCGTCCGTGCCGAACGCCGCCTTCACCCCGTCGCCGGTGAAGCGCAGCACCCGGCCCTGATGGGCTTCGACGACGGCGGCCATGCGGCGCAAGGCACCGCTCAGCACATCGAGCGTGTCCTCGGCGTCCAGCCCTTGTGCCATCGCGGTGGAGCCGACGACATCGGCAAACAGCATCGTCAGCTGCCGGCGCTGCAGCCCGGCCGGCCGCAGCAGGCCGGCCAGCCGCGCGCGGAGCGGCGCCACGGCCATCTCCAGCACCGCGTCGCCCAGCGTGGCACGCTGGCCCTCCAACGCCGCGATGGCGGTGCGGCAGGCTTCGATGTTCTCGTCATCCATTCCGAGCGGCCCTCCCCAGCCTTCGCGACCGATCGGCAGAGGAACGGCGAGTTCATTGTCGTCTCGTCGATGTCGATCACCCGCCGGGCAGGCGCGGCATGGCGGTGTCCGTGAAGCGTTGGAGGCGGGGTCCGCCGCTACAGTCACGGCCTTGCTGGGCAGCAGGAGACGGCATGGAAGGGGAAGCGACAGCGGCGCAGCCGGACGACATCCTGTCCGAACTGGCGAAGCTGGGCGAGACGCGGACCTGGGAGGCGGGGGCCACGGTCGTCGCCGAGGGTGCAGTGGCGGACTGCATGTACATCGTGCACTCAGGCGAATTGCGCGCCGTGGTGGCCGGCGAGGGCGGGCGCACGGTGGAGCTGAACACGCTGGGCGCGGGCGAGTTCTTCGGCGAGCTGATGCTGAGCGGCGAACACCGCGCCGCGACCGTGGAGGTCACCGTCCGGGCGCGGCTCACGCGCGTGACCCGCGCCGAGGTCGAGCGGGTGCTGGCTTCGAGGCCGGACCTTGCCCTTCACCTCATCCAGCGCCTGGTGCAGCGTGTTCGCACGCTCACGCAAACCGTGGGGCGCCTGGCGTCGGTCGATGTCTACGGGCGGCTGGTCGGCCTGTTCGACGCCTTGGCGGTCGACGACAAGGGCCAGCGCGTGGTGCCGGGCCCGATGAGCCAGGCGCGCATCGCCGAGCGCCTGGGTGCGTCGAAGGCGATGGTCAACCGGCTGTTGCAGGACCTGGCGCGCGGCGGCTACATCGAGGTATCGCGAGAGCGCATCGTGCTGCTCAAGAACTTGCCGCAGCGCTGGTGAATGGAGCAGCAGGGGTCGCAGCGGCAGCAGGCAAGAGCCCCTTCGCCATCGGCGTCTTCGTCAACAGGCTTCGATGTTCTCTTCGTTCACTCTGCGCGACCCTCCCCGGCTTCATGCGAGCCATCGTCGTTCCAGCACCGTTGCTCGGGGCTCATGATCGCTTGCGCCTGGTCTTGGCCGGGGCCGGCGGCTCGGCCATCCAGTCTTCCAGTTGCAGGCCGGGCACCTGGTCGAAGTGACGGGTGTTGTGGGTCACCAGCGTCAGCCCCTCGGCCAGCGCGTGGGCAGCGATCTGCGTGTCCAGTTCGCCGATAGGCGTGCCACCGCGCCGGTGCGTGTCCTTCAACGTGCCGTAGCGGTCGGCGGCCTGAGGCGTCCACGGCAGGTTGGGCAACAGCAACAGGAAGTGGTCGACCAGGCTGCGCCGCCGGTCGTCGGCGGCCATGCTGGCTTGGCCGTAGCGCAGCTCGGCCCGGGTCAGCACCGAGATGGCCAAGGTCTGCTGCAACAGGCACTGGTTCACGCGCTCTTCCAGCCCAGCCGAACTGCGCCGCAGGTAGTAGCTGGCGATGTTGGTGTCCAGCAGATACCGCAAGCTCATCGCGACCAGCCCGCCAGCGGGTCAGCCTGCGGCGCATCGCTGCGGGGCGGCACGAATTCGTCGCTGGCGGGCAGGCTGCGAAGCTCGTGCAGAAAGGCCTGCAGAGCATCGCCATCGGGCTTGGGTCTGAGCGTGATCTCGCCGGTGTGCTCGTTGCGCGTGATCCACACCTCGCGCGAATCGACCCGGAAGGCCTTGGGCAGGCGCACGGCCTGGCTGTTGCCGGTGGTGAAGACTTTGGCGGTGGCGACCATGGCGTTTCCTGTTCGCTGAATAGATACGAAAGCGTATATATTCTAAGTGGGCTGTGCCAACCAGGCCGTCATCGCCGACGTCTGCAGCACTTGGGCCTCGACGTGGAGCATGGAAAGGGTCAGGTCCGAGACCTGACCCGACGCGTCCTCACAGCACCGGAGGAAGGCAGCGCAGACGGGCCTCGTGCGCGTCCCACATGCGGATGCGGTTCTCGAAATCTTCATGGTCGACCGAATGCGAGAGATAGCGTTCTCGCTCGTCGGCCGGGCCGCTCGCGTGGCGCTGCGCAAGCGCTGCGACAGCACGCTGGAAAGCACCGAGCACGGACGAGCTGGGCGCCTCGGCTGCGTCAGTCGACGGTGCGCGGATTCGGCTCATGGTCATGGCGTATTCCTGTTCCGCGTCGTCGACTGCAAAGCCTTCCGGCACCCACATCGATGAAGGAACGAGTGCGGCGACCATGATGGTTCCGGCGCTCGTCACGCTCAGCTGCTCCCCGGCTGCCACGATGGTGTCGCCGGGATTTTCCGGCGAGGTGATCCACAGCGTTCCTTCGCGGCAGCGGACCGGGAAGTCACGCACATCGGTGATGCGGCACGTGTCATCGCGCGCCATCGAGAGCCACTGGCCGCTGCCTTCTGGAGCCGCGGCCGCGGCGGGTTCACCGCGGCTTACCGCGAACCAGCGGCGGCGGGGTCGAACGTCGTCTTCATTCCTGCCTGGAGCGATGGGCGAGCATGCATCGCCAGCAGATAGGGTCGCCATGTGAGGTCCTTGGTGAGGTGGTGAAGTCATGATGGCGATGCAAGAGCGGCACGGCGCAACCGCGTTCACTAGTGAACAGGCCGCGTGCGCTGGGCCTCTTCCGCCGCCCCAGGGACTTTCCCGTAGCGCTGCTCCCATCTCGCATGCCGGAACGAAACGTTCGGGTTACTACGTGATCCGTAAGCTGCGCATCAGCGTCGCGTCAGAGCCCGGTCAGAGCCGGCGCTCACAGTTGGTCACGCGCGGCCACGGTCGGCCGCAGTTCGTTCAGGAGACAAACGCATGGCAACAGCGACGTTGGCGAAAGCGGACGCGCCGATGACGAGACAAGAGAAGAAGGTCATCTTCGCCTCTTCGCTCGGCACGGTTTTCGAGTGGTACGACTTCTACATCTACGGTTCGCTGGCGGTGATCATCGCCAAGCAGTTCTTCGCCGGCCTGGACCCCGGCGCGGCGTTCATCGCCACCTTGCTCGGCTTCGCGGCGGGCTTCTTCGTGCGGCCGTTCGGCGCCCTGGTGTTCGGCCGCCTGGGCGACATGATCGGGCGCAAGTACACGTTCCTGGTGACGATCCTGATCATGGGCTTGTCGACCTTCCTGATCGGCGTGCTGCCCAGCTACGCGTCGATCGGCGTCGCGGCGCCGGTGATCCTGATCGGCCTGCGCATGCTGCAAGGCCTGGCGCTCGGCGGTGAGTACGGCGGTGCTGCGACCTACGTCGCCGAACACGCGCCGCACGGCAAGCGCGGTGCGTACACGTCGTGGATCCAGACCACGGCCACACTCGGCCTGTTCCTGTCGCTGGTCGTCATTCTCGGCGTGCGCACCTGGATGGGCGAGGCCGCGTTCGCCGACTGGGGCTGGCGGATCCCGTTCCTCGCGTCGATCCTGCTGCTGGCGGTCAGCGTCTGGATCCGGCTGTCGATGAACGAGTCGCCGGCCTTCAAGAAGATGAAGGACGAAGGCAAGACCTCGAAGGCGCCGCTGTCCGAATCCTTCGGCCAGTGGAAGAACGCCAAGTTCGTCGTGCTCGCGCTGTTCGGGCTGGTGATGGGCCAGGGCGTGGTCTGGTATTCGGGCCAGTTCTACGCGCTGTTCTTCCTGACCAGCACGCTGAAGGTCGACGGGCCGACCGCCAACATCCTGATCGCGGCGTCGCTGCTGATCGGCACCGCGGGCTTCGTGATCTTCGGCACCCTGTCCGACAAGATTGGCCGCAAGCCGATCATCATGGCCGGGCTGCTGCTGGCGGTGCTGACCTACTTCCCGCTCTTCAAGGCGCTGACCGAAGCCGCCAACCCCGAGCTGGCGGCGGCGCAGGCGAAGTCGCAGATCGTCGTCAAGGCCGACCCCAAGGCCTGCTCGTTCCAGGGCAGCCCGGTCGCGCGCGAGGTCGACTTCCTGTCGGGCTGCGACATCGCCAAGCGCGCGCTGGTGGCCAATTCGGCGAGCTACGAGAACGAGGCGCTGGCGGCAGGTGCGCCGGCGGTGGTGAAGATCGGCGAGAAAGAGATCGTCCCGCCGACCGCCACGCTCGCCGCCGGCGGCCACAAGTTCGACGACGCTTCGGGCAAGGCGGTCGCCACCTTCAAGAAGGACGTGGCCGACGCGCTGAAGGCAGCCGGCTACCCGGCCAAGGCGAAGCCGATCGAGTTCATGAGCGGCCAGTGGTGGAAGATCGTCGCCATCCTGACGATCCTGGTGATCTACGTGACGATGGTCTACGGGCCGATCGCGGCGATGCTGGTCGAGCTGTTCCCGACCCGCATCCGCTACACGTCGATGAGCCTGCCGTACCACATCGGCAACGGCTGGTTCGGCGGCCTGCTGCCGTCGATCACCTTCGCGATGGTGGCCAGCAACGGCAACATGTACTACGGCCTGTGGTACCCGATCACGATCGCCGCGGTGTGCTTCATCGTCGGCATGATCTTCGTCCGCGAGACGAAGGACCGCGACATCTACGCGGCTGACTGAGCGGCTGACTGACAGTCGATAACGAGGGGCGAGGGCCTGGTTGCGCAAGCAGCCGGGCCCTTATGCTTTCGGCCGATGGAAGCCGCCTCGCTGTTCGCGCAGTCGCTGCTGATCGGCCTCTCGATCGCGGCCCCGGTCGGGCCGATCGGGCTGCTGGTCATCCAGCGCAGCTTGCTGCGGGGGCCGGCGCTCGGCCTCGCCACGGGGCTGGGCGCGGCGGCCGCCGATGGCGTCTATGGCGCCATCGGCGCGTTCGGCGTCACGTCGCTGATCGGCGCGCTGACGGCGGCACGGGTGCCGCTGGCCATCGGTGGCGGCGCCTTCCTGCTGGTCCTGGCGTGGCAGAACTGGTTCACGCTGCCGGCCACCCCGGCCGCGGAGGCGACGGCGGCGGCCGGCGGCCCGGGCCTGCTGGCATCGTTCGCCGGCACCTTCGTGCTGACCTTGTCGAACCCGGCGACGATCTTCTCGTTCATCGCCGTCTTCGGCGCCCTCGCCGGCCGCGGCGCGCCGGCGTCGCCGTGGCCGATGGTCGCCGGCGTGCTGCTTGGCTCGGCGCTCTGGTGGTTGTTCCTGAGTGCCGCGGTCGGCGCCTTGCGATCACGCTTCGACGCGCGCAAGCAGCGCTTCGTCAACCGCGGTTCGGCCTTGCTGCTGGCGGCGTTCGCGCTGTGGCAGGGGCTGTCGCTGCTGCGGTACTAGAACCTGGAAGCTAAAGGTCGGTGAACGCCGACGCGGTGAACTTCGGCTCCAGCGGGCGCGCGATGTCGGTGGCCCAGTCGGCCATCACCTGCGGCGGCATCGGCTTGGCGAACAGGAAGCCTTGCAGCTCATCGCAGCGCAGGGCCGTCAGCACGTCGCGCTGGGCGTTGGTTTCGACGCCTTCGGCGACCACGCTCAGGCCCAGCGCATGGGCCAGGCGGACGACGGCTTCGACGATCGCGCGCGCGTCGGCGCTGGACTCCAGGTCCTGCACGAACGAGCGGTCGATCTTCAACTGGCTGGCCTGCAGCCGGCGTAGGTACGACAGGCTCGAATAGCCGGTGCCGAAGTCGTCGATCGACATCTTGACGCCGATCCGGCCCAGGCGGTCGAAGACTTGCAAGGTGCCTTCGGCGTCTTCCATCGCCACCGATTCGGTGATCTCGAAGGTCAGCAGCGACGGGTCCAGCCGGTGCCGCGACAGCGCCCGCTCGACGCGCTGCACGAGGTCGTCCTGGCGCAGTTGGTGAACCGAGAGGTTGATCGCGACCCGGACCCGCAAGCCCTGGTCGAGCCAGGCGCGGACCTGCCGCGAGGCTTCTTCGATGACCCAGTTGCCTAAAGCGCCGATCAGGCCGAAGCGTTCGGCGACCGGGATGAACAGCGCCGGCCCGATCATGCCGCGGGTCGGGTGGCGCCAGCGTGCCAGCGCTTCGGCGCCGGTGATCGTGCCTTGGCCGGCGCTGATCTTCGGCTGGTAGTACAGCTCGAGCTCGCCGCGTTCGATGGCCAGGCGCAGGTCGCGCTGCAGCTCGATCTGCTCGCGCACGCCGGCGTTCATGTGCGGCTCGAAGAAGGCGTAGGTGCTGCCGCCGGCGCGCTTGGCGGCGTACATCGCGGCGTCGGCGTGGGCCATCAACTGGTCGCGCGGCCCGTCGGACGGGTACATCGCGATGCCGACCGAGCACGACAGCCGGACCTCGTGTTCGCCGGTCACCGGCGCGCTCAGCGCGTCGATGATGCGCTGCGCGATCTGCGCGGTGCCGGTCGTGTCGGGGCTGCCTTCGAGCAGCAGCACGAACTCGTCGCCGCCGACGCGGGCGACGGTGTCGGTGGCGCGGGCCTGCGCCGACAGGCGGCGTGCCATTTCGCGCAGCACGTCGTCGCCGAAGGCATGGCCGAACGAGTCGTTGATCGGCTTGAAGCCGTCGAGGTCGACGAACAGCACCGCCAGCGGAGCGCCGTCGCGGGTCG
>Ga0307513_10005295_pt1 | contig 17078 bp, 15 predicted proteins | sample 15_EM_MG_FD_202174 | JGI IMG/M metagenome (GOLD analysis project Ga0307513, IMG submission 202174) | Populus trichocarpa ectomycorrhiza microbial communities from riparian zone in the Pacific Northwest, United States - 15_EM | ecosystem: Host-associated > Plants > Roots > Unclassified | place... | reverse complement strand
TTGTTGCCGCCGGTGCGTTGGAGCGTCTTTTCGATAACGAGTTTTTCGATCTCTTCGAGCGTGAGGTTGGGCGGCACGTCCCACGCCGCGCCCTGTGCCGCGCGCTCCGGCACGTTGCCGTTTTCAAACGGCAGGTCAACCGGCTCGATCTTGTTGGCTTTCGCCAGCAGCACGGCGCGCTCCAGAACGTTCTGCAACTCGCGCACGTTGCCGGGCCAGCCGTGCGAGAAGAGACGTTGATAGGCGGCCTGCGAGATGCCCGTGATCGGGCGTTGATACTTGCGCGCGTACATTTTGAAGAAGTGCTCGGCGAGCAGTTGGATGTCTTCGGTGCGTTCGCGCAGAGGTGGCACGTGGATCGTGATGGTCGAGATGCGGTAGAAGAGATCGTCGCGCAGCAGCCCGTCGCGGATGGCGTCTGCGGGCGGTCGGTTGGTCGAGGAGATGAGCCGGAAGTCTACGGCGTAAGTGCGCTCGGAACCGATCTTGCGGTAGCTGCGCTCTTGCAGTACGCGCAGGAGTTTCGGCTGCAACTCGACGGGCATCTCGGCGATTTCGTCCAGCAGGAGCGAGCCGCCCGCCGCGTGTTGGATGAGTCCGTCCTTGTCGGCGTGTGCGCCGGTAAAGGCTCCTTTGGTGTGGCCGAAGAGTTCGCTTTCGATCAGTTCCTTCGGGAGCGCGGCGCAGTTCACTTTGATGAAAGGCTTTTTGGCGCGCAGGGAATTGTAGTGGATGGCGTTGGCGATCAACTCTTTGCCCGTGCCCGACTCGCCGACGATCAGGACGTTGGCGTCTGACTTGGCGACGGATTCAATCGTCTCGTAAATCTGCTGCATCTGGCGCGACGCGCCGATGATGTTGAAATACTCCGTGCGCGTCGAGAGATTGCGGCGCATCGTCTCTGTCTCGACGATCAACTCGCGGTGCTGGACGGCGCGTTCGATGAGCGGCAGGAGCACCTCGAACTCGAAAGGCTTTTCGAGAAACCAGAATGCGCCCGCCTTCGTCGCTTCGATGGCACGCTGCACCGTGCCGAAGCCGGTCATCACGATCACTTCCGACGCGGGCTGCGCGTCCTTGATGTGGCGCAGGACTTCGAGGCCGTCCATGTCCGGGAGTTGCACGTCGCAGATCGCCACGTGATGCCCGCCTCGGTCGAATAATTCGATGGCGTCCGCGCCCGTCAGCGCCGTGTCCACCGTGTAGCCTTCCTCGACCAGATTCTGCTTGAGCGAGTCGGCCATCATCGCCTCGTCGTCAACCACCAAAATGCGTACGTCTTTACGATCCACCTTTTGCTCTCCTCAATGAAAATCAACGATGAAGTCGGAACGCGAAACGATGAATGAAGAGCAACTGTCTTCAGTTCATCGTTCCCCGTTTATCTTTCATCGTTTCCGAGCGGCAGCCGGACGCGCAGGGCGTCGGAAGCCTGTTCGACTGCGCCGCCGTGCGCGTGTATAACTTTGGCGGCTAGCGCGAGGCGCAAACCTGCGCCCCCGTTGAAACTGTTGAAAATGTCGTTGTCTGCGTCGGCCCGGATGCCGCGCCATTCGATGAGGGCGGACGAAGTAGCCCCTGTCTCTCCGCCGTCTCCGTTCTCCTGACGGCGCAAGTTGATGTCGGGGGAGGCGTCTTTGGCCGCGAGTTGGCGCGCGCTCGCGTGGATGCTTTTGAGCGCGTCTGAGAGAAGAGGCGCGTCGAATTCGCCGCGATACGCGCCGTCGCCCTCGCCTTGCGGCGCGAAGTCGCCTTCGGTGGCGGCGGCAAGGAGCGCGGCGAGGTCGAGACGGGGCTGGCGTTGGAGTTCGAGCGGGCGACCGAAGCGCACGAGCGTGTTCATGTCGGCGGCGGTGCGTTCGAGTCCGGCCATGATCTTGTTGATGGTTTCGAGTTCGTCGGCGGGGCGTTCGGACTTCTCCATGCGCTTGCGCAAAAATGTGGCATAGAGTTTGAGGCCGTTTACCTGATTTTTCAGATCGTGGACGATCTGCACGGAGGCGCGCCCCAATTCAACGAGGGCATCCGTGTCATGTGTAGTGGCTTTTATCGGCTTCATTTTGCTCACAAGGCTCGCGCGTCGGGTGCTTTGCCGGTTGCGTGTGAGGGCGTCAGGCCATGCCCTCCATGCGAATTGAACCCGAACGATGCGGCTTTTTGTGTTGCGTTTCGATGCGGCATCTTAGCAAAAAATCCGAGTGTTTGCTAGTGATACGTTCGGCGGCGGGCGTGAGCCGTCCAATTATTTATCCTTGTTGACAGGAAGGCTGTTGATGGAAGAGAACGGAAACGCGAAGTTGACTGTCTTAGTGGTGGAAGATTTTGCAGATAACCGCTTTATGATGAGAAGGTTACTGGAAATGAGCGGTTATCAGGTGGTGGAAGCGGTGGACGGCAAAGAGGCCGTCGAGGTGGCCGAGAGAGCGCGCCCCGACCTGATCCTGATGGACTTGAGCCTGCCGCGCCTCGACGGCCTCGACGCCACGCGCCGCATACGCGAACTCGACGGCCTCGCGCGCATCCCAATCGTCGCCGTCTCGGCGCACGACACCAACGATTTTCACGCAGACGCCCTCGCCGCGGGCTGCAACGAATACGTCACCAAGCCCATCGATTTCGACGAGTTGGAAGCTCTTTTGAAGAAACTCCTAGCAAAATGATGAAGGAGGAACGCGAAACGATGAACTGAAGACAGTTGCTATCAGATAATCGTTCCGCGTTCCTCCTTCATCGTTACCTCTCCTATGGCCAAACGTTATGTCGCCCTGCTGAGACAGCATGAGCCAACGCTCGTGCGTTCCTTCGTTGACATCGTCTACACGGATCGCCGCACAGACCTGCCCGCGTTGCTCTCTTACCATCAACTCGTAGACTACCTGCCCGACATTTTCGACGAACTGGCGCAGGTGTTGGATAGCGCTGCGCTCGACAGCGAAATCGCCGAGGCGGTGCGTCCACTTCGCATGCACACGCAGGCGCGTTTCCAACAAGGCTGTCTGATTGACGAAGTGGCACGAGAGTTGATGATTTTACGCGATGTATTGCACGATTTTCTGTGGCGCGAAGGTAAAGTCGCCACCGAGGGAGATATTCGGGAACTGCGCGACGCTCTGCGACGGACGCACCTGTTCGTTGACGAGTTGCTCGCGCAGGCGGTTCTAATCTATGCGACGAGTTTGCGCCCGCAGGTGCGGACGCGAACCTCTCACTGGCCGCCGCCGAGACGACGACGCACGGATTTCCCGGAACGCTGAAAGAGCCGTGACGAAACATGGCAAGAACGCTCGCAACCCGCTCGATGTGCGCACCAAACTTCTGGTGATGCTCGCCGTGCTCTCTCTGCCCCTGCTCATCATCAGCCTCTTCCAACTCGACAGCTACCAGAAAAATCTGATCGAACAGGCCGGAACTATCGCGCGCATCAAGGCCATCGCCGCCGAAGGCGCGCTCGATTCGTGGTTGGAGAGCCGTCCTGCTGCCGTGGCGCAGGGCGCGTCGCTCCCGCCCAAATCGGTGACGGAACTCTACGCGCGCCTGCGTCAACACGCCTCGCCCGACACGGACGCCGCCATTATCGTCTACGACGCCACAGGCCGGATCGTGCCTGAGCCTTCGGCCACGGCGAGCGCGCCTGCGCCGCAGTTGCATTCGGGCGCGGACATTCATCAGGAGAAGTGGAACGACGGCGTGGAACGTCTGACGAGCGAGCGTCGGAGCGCGGCACACGGGTGGAGCGTGGCGGTCGGCGTCCCGACGGCGCACAACACCCCTGCGGGTCGCGCCTACCTCGTGCTCACGGCGGCGTGGGCGTTGGGGCTGATGGCTTCAAGTTTTCTGGCGATCTGGGCGGTCGGGCGTTTCACCAAACCGCTGCAACGCCTCGCCGCCTCGGCCTCGACGCTCGGAGAGGGGCAACTGCACGAACGCTTCGCCGTGGAGACTGACGACGAAGTGGGCACGCTCGCCGCCGGGTTCAACATGATGGCGTCGAGTCTGGAGACGAAGTTTAACGAACTGCGCACGCAGGGAGCGTTCATCGAAGAGGTGCTCGACAGCCTGCCGCTCGGCGTGGCCGTGCTCGACTCCGGTTTGATCGTGCGCAAGGCCAACAACGCCTTCGCCGGGATCGTCGGGCGCGAGGGCGCGACGCTCGCGGGTCGCGGTTTGTACGAAGCGGCGGCGGGTCTGGCCGTCCTGAGCGAAGTGGTCGAAGACGTGCGCCGCACGCGCCGCGCCTTCGTCAACTACGGTCTGCCGCTCGAACTCGTCGCGCGCACGAACGAACAGCGCAACGAACGCGACGACGGCGCGAAATACTGGGACGTGATCCTCTGGCCGATGAGCGAGCGCAGCGAGGAGCGCGGCGACCTGCTCTTGATCCTGTCGGAAGTCTCGAAGCGCGTGCGCGCGGAGAAACTGGCGACGGCGGCCTTCGCGGCGGAGAAGTCGCGCGCGGCGGAACTTGAGAGCGTCATCAATCAGATGGACGAGGGCGTCATCATCGTTGACGCGCGCGGGCGTTACCGCGTCAACCCGGCGGCGGCGCGCATCATCGGTCGCACGCCCGGCGAGTTTCGCGACGGCGTTGACGCGCTCATCGCCGACATGGCCTTGCGCGACCTGCACGGCAACGTCCTGCCCGCCGAAGAGACGCCGCTCGGGCGTGCGCTGTCGCACGGCGAACACGTCTCCGGCGAGCACGTCCAGATCATTCGCGGCACGGACGACGAGGGCGTGTTGGCCGTCAGCGCGACGCCGCTCACGGGCGAGGGCGGCGGGCGTGAGGGCGTCGTCGCCGTCTTTCGCGACATCACGCGCGAGGTCAGGCAGTACAAAGAGTTGATGGGCGCATACGGTCGCCTGCGCGAGCACGACCGTTTGAAGTCGGCTTTCGTCGCCAACGTCTCGCACGAACTGCGCACGCCTTTGAACGTCATCATCGGCCTCTGCCAGTTGCTCGAACGCGACCGCCGCCAACCGCTCGCGCCCTTGCAGGCCGACGCGGTCGTGCGCATGGGGCGCAACGCGCGCTCGCTGCTCGACCTCGTCAACGACCTGCTCGACTATTCGCGTCTGGAGGCGGGACGCTCCGCGCTGCATCTGGAGGATGTGGACGTGGCCGCCGTGACGCAGGATGTCATCAAGAGTTTCACTGCCGAGGCGAAGGAAAAGCACGTGCAACTGCAAGTTGAAGTCGCGCCCGCGCTCGGCTACGTCACGACCGACCGGCACAAGCTCACGCAGGTGATCACGAACCTCGTGAGCAACGCCGTCAAGTTCACGGCGACGGGCACGATTCGCATCAGCGCCGCGCCGCTCGACGACACGCACTGGTTTCTGGAAGTGAGCGACACGGGCATCGGCATCTCGCGCGAGGCTTTGAGTTTCATCTTCGACGAGTTCAGGCAGGTGGACGACCGCCTGACGCGCCCCTACAGCGGCGTCGGCCTCGGCCTCGCCATCACGCGCAAGATCGTCGAACTGCTCGAAGGCGAGATCGCGGTGGAGAGCCGCCCCGAAGAGGGGAGCCGTTTCCGCATCGTCTGGCCGCTCAACGCGCGCCCGCGCACCGGGACCGGCTCGCTCATACCGGACGCCGCCATGACCGCCTTCAACAAAGAGCAGTCAACCGGCCCCCGCGCCGGACAAACGAAGTTGCGCGCCCGCACGGGATGACAGAAAGCCGTCAATCGTGAATCGTCAATCGTGAATAGATAAGACCTGCTTCTTTCTATTCACGATTGACGATTCACGATTGACGGCTTTTCTCTCTATTTACGATTCACGATTGACGGCTTTTCTCTCTATTTACGATTTACGCTTCACGATTTACTATTGCCCTATGTCTGCCAAACCGAACACCGACGCCGCCGACGCTTCGCGGCGAAAAATCTTCATCGTCGCGGCGATTGCGAGTGCGCTCCTGATCGCGCTGCTGGTCTTCTGGGCGACGCGCTCGCGTCCGAACGGCGCAGGGCAACAGCCGCAACTGGCGGGCGCGTTGCGCGCGGGTTCGCCGGAGTTCGCGCAGGCGCGTGAGCGCATCGTCGTGGACTTCAACGCCGACGATAATGTGTTCGAGTCCACGCGCGCCGTCGGCGACATCGTGATGACCATGCGTCCGAAGGTGCGCAACTTCACCGGGCGCACCTTGAGCGGCCTCGAACTTCAGGCCACGGTCGTGGACCTCGCCAACAACCCTGTGCGCCAGCGCACGGTCATCGCCATTCCCACCGAACGCCAGCCGGAACTCGAACAGAACAAGGTGATGGAAGTGCCGATCCTGATGGAAGGCTTCAAGAAGGACGACGTGCGCGCCAACGTCAGGATCGAAGTCACGGGCGTGAGGTTCAAATAAGCGCGGGAGCGTGCGCGTGTGTGAGAGTTGGTAGCGCGCCGCTATCGCCAGTCGGGCGGCTCAAGGCTCGCGGGCTGGTATTCGCGTTCCGTCCCTTCGAGTTCGCCGACCTGATGCACGGGCAGAGTCTTGGCAAACTGCGCGCCGATGAGTTCACGAAAGGCCATGTGTTGTTGCTTGCTGCGGAACGCGCGCTTGGGCAACATGGCCGCCATGCGGATGTCCTTCCCGTAGATGAGCGCGTAACAGGTTTCACCCTCCAGCACGTCCGTGTACAACTTCCAACTCTGTTTCGACTCGACGAGCTTCGACTGCACCGTGATGTGCTCGTCCGTGAGCGTGACGGTCATCCCCTCGCGGAATTTGCGGTCGCCCTTGTAGCAGCGGCGCGCGACGACGGCGAAGTGGAAAAAGTAGAGGTAGATCAGCAGCGGCAGGAGCGCGCAGGCGACGCCGAGAGCGGGCACGAGTTCAAAGCCCGCGGCGAGCGACAACAGGAAGAACGCCAGCGGGAACAGCACGCAACCCACCGCCGCGCGCAGTTTCCACTCCGTCGGCTTGGGAAAGAAGACGAGGCGCGCGGCGTCGAGATATTCTTTCTCGGAAAGTTTGTAATGAACCGTGATTGCTTCCATATCGAGGGATGGCGAAATCAGCTTGGGCGTGTGCCCGGATTAGAGTTGAGAGGCGTCAGGCTGTGCGCGAGGCACGCCCTGATTGTCACTCGTGAAAAGCTCTTCGAGCGGGTTGCCGACGGGTTGGACGGAGACGAGCGTTGCGCCCGACGCGCGCACGGCGCGAAGCGCGGCGTCAACGTCGCGTTCGCTGGCGACTTCGAGACGCGCGCCGCCCGGTGTCGGCGTCAGGAGCGCGCCCGCGAGTTTCTCCGTTTCGGTCTTCAAGCCCGCGAGGTTCGCGCCCGTGCAGACGATCTCCATCGCGCGCGTGTCGCCCGCCGCCTGACGCAGGTCTGCGAGCAGGCCGATGTGCGCGAGCCGTCCGCGTTGGAGGATGGCGGCGCGGTCGCAGAGCACTTCGATGTCGGCGAGGATGTGCGAGCAGAAGAAAACGGTCGTGCCGCGCGTGCGCAGAGAGGCGATCAGGTCGCGCACCTCGCGGCGACCGATGGGGTCGAGTCCGCTCATCGGTTCGTCGAGGAAGACGATTGAAGGGTCGTTGACCAGAGCTTGAGCGAGGCCGACGCGTTGCAGCATCCCCTTCGAGAACTTGCGCAGTTGTTTGTCCCAACTCTTCTCTTCGAGTCGCACGGTGGCGAGCATCTTGGCGGCGCGCGTGCGACAGTCGCGGCGGGTATAGCCGAACAGTTCGGCACAGTATTCGAGCAGTTCGCGGGCGGTGAGGTAGTCGTAAAAGTAGGGGTGTTCGGGGAGGTAGCCGATGGCGGCGTGCATGGAGATGTCTTCGATGTCGCGCCCGTCGATGCGCGCCCGACCGGCGGTCGGGTAGATGAGGCGCATCAGGAGTTTCATCGTCGTGGACTTGCCCGCGCCGTTCGCGCCGAGGAAGCCGAAGATTTCGCCCTCAGCGACGGCGAGCGAAAGGCCGTCGAGCGCGCGCACCTTGCGCTTGCGCCAGAAGCCCACCTCGTAGTCCTTCGTCAGGTTATCAATTTCGATTGCGGCTGGCATCCTGTTTACTCCGTCATTTAATACTTACGAACGATCTCCGACTTCTCGCCGAGTTCCACGTCGCAGCCGTCCGGCTTGACGACGTAAGGCACGCCCGACGGGTCGAGCGGCGCGGCGGATGAATCAAGTTGAAAGCGCGCGGCGCGCAGGACGGGCGCGAGTTCGCGCCACCCTTGCGGGCATTTGCCGGTGCGGGCGCGTTGCGCGTCGAGGATGGCGCGCAGCGCGTCCACTTCGTCGAGCGATTGGATTTGGAGCAGGCGCGTGAGCGAGAGTTTCTTCATCTGCGCGTCGTCCGTTTGCCGGTACATGTTCTCGTAAATCGCGCGGGCGGTTTCGCGGCTGCCGCCTTTGGTCGCCATCTGCGCCGACATCGCGTGAAGCCACGCGGGCGCGCCGGGAACGCGCGCCGCCGCCGCGTAAGCCTCGCTCGCTTCCTGAAAGCGGTTCTGTTGCCAGTAGATGTAGCCGAGATAAGAGTAGAGTCGCCATGCGCGCGGGTTGGCGGCGATGCCTTTCCTGACGAGCTTGATCGCGGCCTCCACCTCGACGGCGGGAAGGACGATTGCGCCGTACTCGTAGGCGGCGAGAAATTGCGGGTCGAGCGTCGTCGCGTTCTCAAGGAGCGGTGCGAGGATTTTCAGGTTGAGCGCGCTCAGGTCGTCAATCTGGAGCGCGCCCTTGTGCGACGTGACCTTGCGCCCGACGTATTGAAGCGTGCGCATCCAGTACCAGTCGGCGGCCATCGCGTTGAAGCCGAGACTGAGGCGACGCGCCTGCTCCGGTTTCAGATACAACTCGTCGGACGTGCGCGCCAGTTGCTCCGCCGCGGGCGGGCGACGCAGTTCCAACCAGCGAGCCAGCCCCGCCGACACGCAGAGTCCGCAGACTATGACGAGCACGAGCGCGAACTCGCGCGGCTTGAAACGACGTGTGCGCCCCGCGTCGCTCTGTGAATCGCGGCGCGCGTCGTGGCCGGGTTCTGTTTTGCGTGTGGCGTTCATTTGAAGTTGCGACGGTTGAAGATGAGAATCGAGGCCGAGAGCAGCACGGCGATATAGACGAAGGCGTAGAGGAGCGCGGCGGCGAACGCGGCGGGCGCGGGACTGAGGCCGTGTCCCGCTTCGGTGATGACCGTGTAGTGCGAGAGATTGGGGAGCAGGTAGTAGAGCGCGCCGAAGAGGATTTTCGCGCCGGTCGTTCCCGTCGAGGCGGCGAGCAGTTTCATGTCCGCGCTGAAGTGGCCGATGACGAAGACGGCGAAGGTCATGAGCGCGGAGAGCGCGGGCGACGAGAAGGAAGAGAACAGCAACGCCACCGCCACCACGATCATCAACTCGACGAAGATCAACATGATCGCAGGCCACACGCTCAGGACGAGCGGGTCGTAGCCGCCGCGCACGTAGAGGAGCGCGAGCGAGACGCCCGCCCCCATCACGAGAACGTTGACGGCGAGCGTCAGGCACAGACCGAGATATTTGCCGACGAGAAATTCGCCGCGCCCTACGGGCTTAGCGAAGATGGCGTAGACCGTGCGCCGCTCCAACTCTTTATAGACCAGCCCGACGCCGACGAAGATCGCGATGAAGACGCCGAAGAGCAGCATCGCGCTCAGAGACATATCGACGATGATCTTCGCTTCCTGCGCCGCCGAGAGATCGCCGATGAAGATCGCGCCGCCCGTCAGCAGGAGGACGAAGAAGACGAGGTTGTAGAGCACGCGGTCGCGCACGGCCTCGCGGAAGGCGTTGCGCGCGATTGAAGCGATGCGGCGCACGCTCGAACCGCGCGGCGGCGCGGCGGCGGCCTGTTGCTCCTGCGAACTCGCGTTGTGCGTTGTGGCTGTGGGTGTCAAGCGTTCGGCAACGGTGATGGTTTCAGAAAACATGACAGGGCGGTTGTAGTAGATGTTGTGAAACCGCGCCGGTCGGGAAACGGGACGCGGTGGAGAATATCACACGGGGCACGCGGGTCGCATGACCCCACATAAAAGAGACTGCGGAGGCGGAAACTTGATCCGCCTCCGCAGAGTCTGGTGGGTGATGCTTGAGTCTCTAACTCAAGTTACTGGATGGGCGTGCCCGGCGTCGCGCGCGAACCGGCTGCCGCACCCGGCGTGCCGTAGATGACCGACGCTTCGTTCGAGTAGAAGCCGCGCGTGCCCGTGCCGGTGACGGCGTTCGAGGAAACCGGCGTCGCCGTTACGTCGAACTGAGCCGCCGAACCCGCGGCGGGAGCCGTGACGGTGACGGCGAAGGTGTAGCCGCTCTTCGTGCCGCCCGCAAGGACGGTGTCGATCAGGCTCGCGCCCTGAAGCGCGGCGAGGTCGCCGTAATTGAGGTTCTGACCGGCGGTGGTGAAGTAGGTGGCTTCAGCCGTGTTGATGGAGCGGACGGAACCGATAGCCGAGCCTTCGTTGGCGGAACGCTTCGAGGCGAGCAGGTTAGGGATGGCGATGGCGGCGATGATGCCGATGATCGCGACGACGATGAGGAGTTCGATGAGTGAGAAGCCGCGTTGGCCTTTATTCTGTTGCATTTCTTTCGTGTGCTCCTTGATGGCAAATATTTGGACGATTGAAGTTTCCGCGACGCCGTTACCGTGCTGTCGAACGTGCGGCATTGTTTGTGCGAAGCCCCGACTTCAGAATGGCCGTTCGAACCATCTGCCGGCATCTGTCTAGGGGCGTGCGGAGGGGGGCCGGAAGCGGCCTCATCAAAAGTTGTGAGGCCGCTTCCGCTAAAACTACTGGATGGGCGAGCCGGTCGCGCCGGTGGCGGTGCGGACGGGGGCAGCTGCGCCGGGCAGGCCGTAGATGACCGCTGATTCATCCGAGTAGAAGCCGCGCGTGCCCGTGCCGGTGACGGCGTTGGCTGAAACCGGCGTCGCCTTCACTTCATACTGCGCCGCAGAACCGGCCACGGGAGCAACCGTGGTGACGGCGAAGACATAGCCGCTCTTCGTACCGGCGGACAGGACGCTGTCGATCAGGCTGGCGGTTTGGAGGTTGGCGAGCGAGCCGTAGTTGAGGTTCTGACCGACGGTGGTGAAGTAGGTGGCTTCAGCCGTGTTGATGGAGCGGACGGAACCGATAGCCGAGCCTTCGTTGGCGGAACGCTTCGAGGCGAGCAGGTTAGGGATGGCGATGGCGGCGATGATGCCGATGATCGCGACGACGATGAGGAGTTCGATGAGTGAGAAGCCGCGTTGGCCTTTATTCTGTTGCATTTCTTTTCGTGTGCTCCTTATAGCAAGGGGAATGTTTGGGTTTAGTGTTCACGCGCCAACGGTTTGCCGTCTCTCAGGCTCGCGCGCCGTGCGAACTTGGAAGTAACAAGAGCCATGCCACACGCGCCGGGTCGTCGGGCGGCTCGCAGACAGGCCGCAAATCACGGCTTTTCGGCGGAGAAACGTGAGACAAGACGGAAGGGCCGAAGACAGCGGGGGACGATTAACAAAACTCGTCAGATGGAAAGTGACGGATTTTGTCAAAGGGAGGGCGGCGGATGCGCGTCGCACCCGAGCGTGTGCGGACGGTGTCCGCGTAAGTTGTTTTGGGGAGATGGTCAAGTTTTCTGACCGTGGTAGCGAGGAGAAGCTATCCGGCGTCGAGACGGTTGCGGGCGCAACGTTAATAATTCATCGGCGGGCTGGTGCTGTCGGCGGCTCTGCCGTTCTCGCTCCGAATGACGCCCGAAACGTCGAGGTAGTAATACTGCCACGGCGCGACGGAGGGCGAGGCCGTCACTTCGTAAAAACTCGGAGAGATTGTCGAGGCGTTGATGACGAAGGTGTAATTGCTGCGTGTGCCGGAGGCGAGTAGCGGGTCGTCAATCAAGTCCGCGGTGCGCAGCGCGGCCAGATCGCCGTATTGCGGATTGCGCATGCGGTAGGAGATTTCGGCGGTGTGGATGAGCCGCAGCGAACTGAACGCGCTGGCGTTGTGTGCGGCCTGACGCGAATTCAGAAAGTGCGGAACTGCGATTGACGCGACGATGCCGATCACAGCGACCACGATGAGTAGTTCGATGAGCGAGAAGCCGCGTTGACCTGTCCGGATAGGGGAATTCCGCATCGTTAGTCCTCTTCAATCACAAGCGCGAATCAAACTGACTGACTTGGGAGTCAGCCTGACTTACTCGTGAGCAAGGCTTATGCCAAGCGAAGAAGTGGCCTAACTGTAATGCAGATAAGCTACCTAAACGAACACGAACAAAAAGACCTCCTAAAAGAGCTACCAGACCTCGCTGCGAGTGAAGACCCAGAAGCCGGAGAGATAGGACGCTTTGGACCATTAATCTTCTGTAAGACACGCTAATGCTTTATACAATCCTCATAATCTTCTTGGTTGTTCTAATCGCTCGCGCTCTCCTCTAAGAGCCGAGTAAATCCCTTTACGCTACCCAGCCTCATCTTTTAGATAAAAACGCCGCTACGGCCAATTTCTAGTTTCACAGGGTATTTTAAAAGGTTAAGTTGTCTGCTTTTGCAAGATTACAAGTTGCACACAATAGTTGGATATTTGCCTCTGAGTTGCCCCCACCTTTAGATATAGGAATTATATGGTCAAAATGTAGATTCTGTACTGACCCGCATTTCACACATTGTCCATCATCCCTTTCCCATACAATTAGCTTAACAACTTCGGGAATAGCTTCTCTCTTGTATGGACCAGTCATAGCGATAGCTCGTTCTATAGCCTCTACTTCTAGCTTTAATTTTTTTAGCTTCTTCTCTTCAGTAAATACTTCTCGCTTGATTAATAAAATAGCCTCCTCCTCCATAACATCATCTACGAAATCTGAAGTTGCTAAGAATGCCTGATTCTTAAACATGAAGGGCGCAGCGTAAATTTCTTCTTCGTCACTAAACCCTTTCTGGGGATTCATGTTTGTCGGAACCTCTCGTTGTATTACAAATAGGTCAGTAGGAATAGGTACTTCCAAAACTACATTTCTAGCCGCCTCACCTCTACCGACAACGATAGGCATTAAAATGATAGTAAATTCATCAGCAGCCAAACCAGCATTTGTAATCACATTTAAGAACATGAGTGCGCCTTTCCCTCCAAGATTTAATTCATTCTTTTCATTGATAACGCCTACCTTTTTGACTTTCATATCATTCTCCTTAACAGAACGATTATAGACTTAAAAATCCTGTATAAACCTCGCCCTTACCAACTCTCCATACATGAAGACAAGCATAGGGTCAAGATAGCCGTTTTCCATAGACAAGCCGGTAAGATCACGTTCGCTATAAACGAACTGATTAAGAGAGCCGTACTCGAATCCGGAGTATACCTGTACGTTGGACCAGAGAAGGATCAAGCCAAGAATATTATCTGGAAAGACCCCCAAGCGACGGGTGAAAGGTGAAAGGGTAAGTGGGAAGGGAAAGAAGATGGCAACTGTTTAGCTTCTTCCTTTCCCACTTACCCTTTTCACCTGTCTCTTAAATTATCCCGGTTGCTCGTTTATTCGTGTGCGCCACGCGCGGCGTCGTTGCGGATTTGCGCGGTGAGGTTGCGGATGCCGTGCTTGTCGAGGAGGTGGCGCAGGGAGCGGACGGAGAGTTGGAGGAGTTCGGCGGCGCGCGTCTGGTTGCCGCCGGTGCGTTGCAGGGCTTCGAGCAGGTAGGTCTTCTCTAACTGGTCGAGGTGCGCCGTCAGGTTGATCCCGTCGTCGGGCAGGTCGAGTGCGCCTGCGACGCGCGCCGGGCTGTAGTTGGTGATCTGTTCGGGGAGACGTTCGGGTTGAATCTGGTCTGTGCGTTCGAGCGCGACGGCGCGTTCGATGGTGTGTTCGAGTTCGCGCACGTTGCCCGGCCATGAATAGCGTTCGAGCAGCGCCATCGCACGCTCGGACACGCTCAAACTCCGACTGGCCTGCGCGCAATACTTTTCCGTAAAGTGCGTGACGAGTTCGGGGATGTCTTCGCGCTTGTCGCGCAGCGGCGGGAGTTCTATCGGGATGACCGAGACGCGATAAAACAGGTCTTCGCGGAACGTCCCGGCTTTGACCATCGAGGGCAGGTCGCGGTTCGTCGCGGCGATGACGCGCGCGTCCACGCTCAACTCCTCGTGCCCGCCGACTGGGCGCACCTTGCGCTCCTGCAACACGCGCAGCAACTTCACCTGCATCGCGGGCGACATCTCTCCGATCTCGTCGAGAAAGATCGTGCCTTTGTCCGCCGCCTCAAATAGACCTTTGCGGTTGGCGGTCGCGCCCGTGAACGCGCCGCGCACGTAGCCGAAGAGTTCGGATTCGAGCAGCGTCTCGGTGAACGCGCCGCAGTTGATCGAGACGAACGGCTTGTCGCTGCGCGGCGAGAGATTATGGACGGCGCGCGCGACGAGTTCCTTGCCCGTGCCCGACTCGCCCGTGATTAAAACCGTGGACTGCACGGCGGCCACCGTCTCCACCATCTGGTAGACGGCCTGCATGCGCGGCGACCGACCGACGATCTGATCGAGCCGTCCGCGGTCGCTCTGCGTCTTGCGCCAGCCCTGTATCTCCTGTTTGAGTTGGCGCAGTTCCAACGCCTTCTCGACGATCAACTTCAACTCGTCCACGTCGAAAGGCTTCTGGATGAAATCGTCCGCGCCGAGTTTGAACGCCTCGCGCGCCGTCTCGACCGTGGCGAACGCGGTCATCATCACGACGGCGACATCCGGCGACAAGTCGCGCGCCGCGCGCAGCAATTCGATGCCACCCATATCCGGCATCCGCACGTCGGAGACGATCAAATCGGCTGCCCTCTCGCGCAACATCTCCACGGCGCGCCGCCCGTTCTCCGCCGCGCGCACCTGATGCCCCGCGCGCCCGAACACCAGCGACAACAACTGCCGCATGCCCTGTTCATCGTCAACAATAAGTATGTGTGCCATAAAGCGAATGATCGGTGGTGAAAGAAAAACGGAGACGAAATTCAGAATACGGGAGTCGGGAGCACATCGGAGCGTAGCTTTATTCTGACCCCCGTGTTCCGACCCCTAATGTTCTCCCGGATTATTTCTTGTGCTCAGGTAACTCGATGATGATCGTCGTGCCATGACCTTCACGGCTGCGGACGTTTATTGTACCACCATGATCGCGGATGATTTGATAAACAATCGAGAGGCCGAGTCCCGTGCCGCCCGTGGTGGAGGAAGAGAAGGGTTCAAACAATCTTTCGACCTGTTCGGGCGACATCCCCTGTCCGGTGTCTGTGAAAGTGATGCGGACGCGACTGTGATTCGTCGCGGGTTGTACTTCGACGCGAAGCGTGCCGCCCGTCGGCATGGCCGAGAGCGCGTTGCGCGCGAGATTCCAAAAGACCTGACGCAAGCCCGCCGCGTCGACCTGCACGCGGACGGGTTCGTCCGGGAAGTGTTCTTCAATCGTGTGGCCGTCGCGCGTCTCGGGACTGTGGCGCAGGAGCGTGAATGTCTCGCGCAGTGGTTCGCGCAAGTCCGTGTCGGCGAGCGAGACGGGACGCGGGCGGGCGTAGGTGAGAAAGTCCGTGATGATGTGGTTGAGCCGGTCGGATTCGCGCAGGACGATTTCCATGAGTTCGGCTTGCGAGGGGTCGCCGTTCATCTCGGAGCGCAATACTTGAATCGAGCCGCGCATGGCCGCGAGCGGGTTGCGTATCTCATGCGCGATACCGGCGGCGACGCGTCCGACGGCGGCGAGCCTGTCCTGCCGACGCGAAGTCTCTTCGAGGGCGCGCACCTGCGTCAAATCCTGAAAGGTGATGACGAGGCCGGTGCGCGCACCCGTCTCGCCGAAGAGCGGAAAGATGCTGTAGCCGAGTCGCAGACGCAGGCCGTCGGTGGTGAGACAGTCGGCCTCGTAACGCGGGCTGGTCGCGCCCGCCTCCGCCGCGCGTAGAGACTCCTCGACCTTCGGGGCGAGCGCGCCGAAGAGGATGGACACGTCCTGTCCGCGTAGGGCTTCAGCCGTATAACCCGTGATCTCTTCGGCGGCGGAGTTGAAAGTGTAGATCAGCCCGTCGAGGTCGGTCGTGACGAGGCCGGAGCGGATTGATTCGACGATGCGTTCGTGCAGCGCGCGCAGGTCTGCGAGCGCGTGCTTGGCTTCGATGAGTTGGACTTCGGAGTGCGCCTGACGTTCGGCGAGGCGCGAGGCGAGCAACCCGACGACGAAGAACGCGATGTCGTGCAGCCCGACGTTCCCGATCACTTCCGGCACGGACGCCGCGGTCAAGTCGCCCGCGCCCGCGTGCCACCACCCGAACGCGCCCGCAAAGACCACGAACGTGTAGCAGACCGCACAGCCGACCGACGTGATGATCGCGCCGCGCACGCCGAGGAAGATGCCCGCCGCCGAGATGATGACGATGTAGAGCGCAACGTAAGGCGAATGCAGGTCGCCGCGCATCCCCGTGAGCCACGTGACGAGCAGCACGTCGCAGAAAATCTGTGCCCCGGCCTGCCACTGCAACAGCACGCGTGAGAAGCGCAGCGTCGTCGCCGAAAGCGCGGACAGCAGGAGCACGGCCAGCCCGAAGACAAGCGTGCTCGGCAGCGAGTCGAGACTCGCGCCGCTCGCCGCCATGCTTCTTCCGAAAATAAGAGTCAACGCGAAGAGCGCGACCGCCAACAGGAAACGACCGGCGATGAGCCACCACAACTTGCGCCGCAAAGCTGCGCCCGCTTTCGCCTGTGCCTGCTCTTCCCCCATCACGCCTCAAGCCTATCACAAAAACGACGTGCGACCGGAAAAACATAGACGCCCCGCGTCAGACCTCAACTGCGCGTGCCGGATCGCTGCGACCGCACAGTCGCATCAGTGAATTCTGCACAACTCGTGCGCTGTCTTGCGTCGCGGTAAATCTTGTCATGTCGCGGGGGTGTTTGAAACGGCGGGGCGGGTTGTTGATTTGTCTGCGGCGTCGAAAAAAAGTTGAGCGGGGCTTTTGTTGCAACGGGGGCGGCTTATGTTGCAATTACATCAATTATTTGCGACTTTGACGGAACTTTGCATCAAGATGTCACGGTATTATTGTTAAAAAATAATCCTTGACAGGCAACGCGGGTGAAGTTTAAAGTGCGTGCACCCCTTGAG
>Ga0307513_10005293_pt1 | contig 17079 bp, 18 predicted proteins | sample 15_EM_MG_FD_202174 | JGI IMG/M metagenome (GOLD analysis project Ga0307513, IMG submission 202174) | Populus trichocarpa ectomycorrhiza microbial communities from riparian zone in the Pacific Northwest, United States - 15_EM | ecosystem: Host-associated > Plants > Roots > Unclassified | place... | reverse complement strand
ATCCGCATCAACGCCGCCGTCAACAACACCGAACCCGTCACGTAACCGCCCGCGCCGACGACGACATCGGGACGAAACTCGCGTATCAACCTGCGCGCCGCCGTGAAACTCTTCGGCAGCAGCCACAAGCCTCTGAGGCGCGAGCCGAGGCTCATGTTCGTCAGCCCCGCACTTTCAATGAGCGACAACTCGAAACCCGCCTGCGGCACGAGCCGCGTCTCCAACCCCCGCGCCGTGCCGACGAAACGCACCGCCGACTCCGTGTGCCTGCTCACCAACTCTTTCGCTACGGCGAGCGCGGGGTAGATGTGCCCGCCCGTTCCTCCGGCTGCGAAGAGCGCGCGCATGGTCAAACTCAACTCCGGCCTTCCAGTCGCCACGTCTGCGTGACGGGCGCGCGTTCTCGTCGCGGAGTCGGCGCGGCGGGAACAGTCTTCGCCGCGAATTCTTTGCGCCCGCCCCCGTCGCCCTGCGCCGTCCCCTGCTGCGAGATGTTCAACAGCACGCCGACGCTGACGAGCGTCAACATCATCGAAGAGCCGCCGTAGGAGATGAACGGCAGCGGGATGCCCTTCGTCGGCACGAGCGACAGCACGACGCTGATATTGAACAAAGCCTGCGCTACGATGCCGACCACGATCCCCAAGCCGAGCAGCATCCCGAAACGATCCGGCGCGCGCCGCGCCACGCGCACGCCGCGCCACAAAAACAGACCGAAGACCGCGACGAGCGTCAGCGCGCCGAGCAATCCCAACTCTTCGCCCACCACCGCGAAGATGAAATCCGACTGCGCGAACGGCAAGAACAGCATCTTCTGTCGCCCCTGCGCGAAGCCCAAACCTTCCGTCCCTCCCGACCCGACCGCGAGCAGAGATTGCACGACCTGAAAACCCGTCCCCTGCGCGTCAGCCCACGGATCGAGAAACGCCGTCACGCGTCCCAGACGCCACGGGAACAACACGATCATAAACACGATGCCGACCAACCCCGCCGCGCCGAGCGCGCCCAGATACAACAACCGCGCGCCCGCCGCGAACAACAGCACGACGCTGATCACGCCGAGCATCATCGCCGTCCCGAGATCAGGCTCCGCCCCGACCAACATCACGAACAACCCGGTCAGCAACACGCACGGCGCGAAAGTTTTCCAGAGCGCCTGCTCCTCGCCCGCGCGGCGTTCGAGAAAGCGCGCGAGAAAGATTATGAGAGCGAGTTTCGACAACTCCGACGGTTGCAGCGAGAAGCCGCCCGGCAGCCTGATCCAGCGGTGCGCGCCGTTGATGCGCGGGAACAGGAACACCGCCATCAGGAGGACGACCGTCCCCGCGAGCAGCCCCGCCACAACGCGCCGATCACGCAGCCGCCCGTAGTCGAACTGCATCACGACCATCATCGCCGCCAAGCCCGCCACCGTCCACATCGCCTGCCGCTTCACGTAGTGATACTGCGTGCCGTGTTCGTTGAACGCCAGATCAGCCGACGCGCTGTAGACCATCACGACGCCAAACAGCGCCAGCCCCACCGTCGCGGCAAACAACCACTCGTCAGCTTGTAGCTTTCTAGCCATAGTCGAAATGGTTTCAAGTTTCGGGTTTCAAGTTTCAGGTCTGAGGTTCTTCGTTCTTTAACTTGAAACCTGAAACTTGAAACTTGAAACTTCTCCCACCGTTTCCTTAAACACTCTGCCCCGGTGCTCGAAACTATCGAACATGTCCCAACTGGCGCAGGCGGGCGCGAGCAACACCACGTCGCCGGGCTGCGCGGCCTCCGCCGCTTGCCGCACGGCCTCCGCCATGTCTTTCACGCGAATGACGCGCGCGTGCGCTTTCAACTCGCTCTCGATGCGTTCGGCGTCTTCGCCGAGGACGACGAGGGCGCGCGCCTTGCGCTCGACGAGCGGCGCGAGCGGCGCGTAGGGCGCGTTCTTGCCCCGCCCGCCGAGGATCAAGACGATCCGCCCCGCGTGTTCGGCAAACGCTTCGAGCGCCTTCAAGGCGGCGTCAACGTTCGTCGCCTTCGAGTCGTTGTAGAACTCGACGCCCGCCACTTCCGCGACGCGTTCCAGCCGGTGCTCGACCGGACGAAAGTTCTTCACCGTCTCGCGCATCGAATCGGGCGACGCGCCGCACGCCAGCCCACACGCCAGCGCGGCCAGCACGTTCTGCACGTTGTGCAAGCCCCGCAGTTGCATCTCGTCGCGCGTCATCAACACGCGCTCGCCGTCGCGCGTCCGCGACACCAACTCACGCCCGCCTCTCAAAAACAACCCTTCTTCGAGTTCGCGCTCGACGCTGAACAGCGTGACGTGCGCGCGCAAGCCCGTCGCCCACGAAGCGACGATGTCGTCGTCGGCATTCAAGATCGCCACGTCGTCCGCCGTCTGGTTGCGGAAGATGCGATGCTTGGCCGCGCCGTAGTCGGTCAGAGTTTCGTAGCGATCCATGTGGTCGGGCATCAGGTTCAACACGACCGCAACCGTCGGGTGAAAGTTGACGATCGTCTCAAGCTGGTAGCTCGAAACCTCTACGACCGTCCAGCCGTCCTCGCGCGACGTTTCGACGAGCGAGACGAGTGGCGTGCCGATGTTGCCGCCAACCTGCACGGGCAGCCCCGCGCCGCGCAACAACTCTGTGACGAGCGCGGTCGTCGTCGTCTTGCCGTTCGTGCCCGTGATGGCGACGATGCGACCGCGTAGGTGGCGCGCGGCGAGTTCGACTTCGCCGATCACTTCCGCGCCCGCGCGTTCCATGTAACGCACCGGAATGTTCTTCGACGGCACGCCGGGACTCGTGACGACGAGTTCGATCTGATCCATCAACCACATCGGCACGTCGCCCGCGAGCAACCCGACGCCTTCCGTCTTCAACGCCCGCGCCTCGTCCGTCCACTCCTCGATGGCCTTGCGGTCGTTCAAAGCGACGGTCGCCCCCCGCGCTGCCAGGAATCGCGCCGCCGCGACGCCGCTCCGCGCCGCGCCGATGACCAGAACTTTTTTGCCGCTCAGTTCCACAATTAAAAGCTGTCCGTTGCTAGTAGCCCGTTGCCGGTTGTTTTCGTCTGTGGTCAGTTGCTCGATTCACTTAAAAGCACTTCCTTTGGTCACGCAAACAACTGACGGCGGACGACTGACGTTCTTCCTCACCTCAGTTTCAGAGTCGAGAGACTCAGGAGCGCGAACAGGATCGCGAGAATCAAAAAGCGGAAGACGACCTTCGATTCCTTCCAGCCCTGCATCTCGAAGTGGTGATGCAGGGGCGTCATCTTGAAGAGCCGCCGCCCCGTCCCCGTGTGCCGCTTCGTCATCTTGAAAAAGGAGACTTGCAGCATCACCGAGATCGCTTCGAGGACGAACACGCCGCCGACGAGGACCAGTATGAATTCCTGCTTCGTCAAAATTCCGATTGTCCCGATTGCGCCGCCGATGGCGAGGCTGCCCACGTCGCCCATGAACACGTCCGCGGGCGGCGCGTTGTACCACAGGAAGCCGAGCGACGCGCCCGCCATCGCCCCGCAAAAGACCGTCAGTTCGCCGACCTCGCGGCGGTGGTCAATGAACAGTTGCCGCGCCCAACGCTCGTCGCCGCTCACATAAGTAAAGGCGGTGAGCGCGACCATCGCGATGAAGGTCACGCTGATGGCGAGTCCGTCGAGTCCGTCCGTCAGGTTCACCGCGTTCGACGCGCCGGTGAGCACGACGATGATGAAAGCCAAGTAGAACCACGGCCCGATGTACGTGATCAGCGAGGTGTCCGTCTGTTTGAAGAACGGGAAGCTGAGATTCCACGTGTAGTCGGGCGAGAAGAAATAGAGCGTCGCCCACACCCCGGCGGCGATCAAAAACTGCGCGGCGAGTTTCTGCTTGCCCGTCAATCCCAGACTCTGCCGCTTCGCCACCTTCGCGTAGTCATCGAGGAAACCGACGACGGCGAAGAGCGCGGTCGAGATCAAAACGATCCAGACGTAGAGGTTGGAGAGGCGCGCCCAGAGAAGCGTGGAGATGAGCACCGAGCCGATGATCAGGACGCCGCCCATCGTCGGCGTGCCGCGCTTCGCCATGTGCGCCTGCGGCCCCTCTTCCCTGATCTGCTGCCCGACGTTCATCTCGCGCAGCATCCGTATCACGCGACCGCCGAAGACGAGCGAGATCAGGAGCGCGGTGACGGTGGCGTAGGCCGTGCGGAACGTGACGTACTGGAAGACGTTGAGCGCCCTGATGAAGACCGACTCCGCGTACTGCCCGCCGGAGCGCTCGAAAATCAACTGGTAGAAGATGTAATAGATCATCCGTTAATTAAACGATGAACGCGGAACGATGAATGATGAACCGGAAGCGAAACGCCCGACGCCTTCCGTTCATCGTTGCAGCGTTCATCCTTCAACGTTTCCCTCATATCGTTCGCGCAGCACTTCGATGATCCGCTCTGTGTGTACGCCGCGCGATCCCTTCACCAGCAGCAGATCGCCCGCCCGCACTTCTTCGGTCAACGCGGCGGCGGCCTCTTCCGTCGTCGCAAAAAACCTCGCCGCCTCCATCCCCGCCTCACGCGCGCCCGCGATGAGTTCCGTCGCAAGGCCACGCACGCCCCACAGCACGTCTATCCCCATCAGAGCGATCTCGCGCCCCGCCTCGCGGTGCAACTCCGCGCCCGTCTCGCCCAACTCCAACATCTCGCCCGCGACGACGAACGTGCGCCGCGCGCCGTCGCCACTGCCTCTCGCTTCCGCCACCGAACGCGCCATGCTCAGGAGCGAGCGCGGGTTGGAGTTGTAGGAATCGTCAATCACGCTGAACCCGTCGGCGAATTCGATCAACTCGCCGCGCATCTCCGAAGGGGTCGCGGAGCCGAGCGCGCGTGCGATCTCTTCCAGCGCGATCTCGAAACAGGTGGCGACCGCCGCCGCCGCGAGCGCGTTCAAAAGATTGTGCCGACCGGGCAGACGCAACTGCGCGTTTGCTTCGCCGAGCGGCGTCCGCAAGCGAAAACGACTGAGGCCGAATCGCGCGCTTTCGATCTCTATCGCCGAAACGTCCGCTGCGTTTTCGATCCCGAAGGTGAGCGTGCGCCCGTCGTGCTTGCCGCGCATCGCGGCGACGCGCGTGTCGTCGGCGTTGAGAATCGCAGTGCCTCCGGGCTTCAGGTTTTCAACGAGTTGTGCCTTGCCCGCCGCGATGTGCTCGACCGAATCGAAGAACTCCAGATGCACGGGCGCAACGTTCAACTCGACGGCGATGTCGGGCGGCGCGACCCCTGCGAGCCGCGCAATCTCGCCGTACATCGACTGCCCCATCTCCAACACGGCCACGTCGAAGTCCGAGGCGCGCGCGCCCTTCGACTCCATCTGCAAGATCGAGAGCGCGAGGCCGAGTTCGTTGTTGAAGTTCTTCTGCGTCTTCAACACGCGCCGACCCGTCGCGGCCAGTACGTGCGCCGTCAAGTCTTTCGCCGTCGTCTTCCCTGCGCTCCCTGTGAGCGCGACGACCACGCCGCCCCAAGCCTTGAGCACACCGTGCGCGACACGCTGCAACGCGTCGATCACGTCGTCAACTAATAAGAGACGGTCGCCGAACGCCTGCAACTCCGCATCGCCCTCGACGCGTTCGCGACGCGCCACGACTGCCGCCGCGCCGCGCTCGAAGGCGACGGGGATGAAGCGGTGGGCGTCGTCGAAGGACGTGGCGGTGAAGAAGTGCCGCCGGTAGTCTTCCCCCGAGAGGGCGAAGAACAGTTCGCCTGCGGCGACCGTGCGCGAGTCAATCGAAAAACCCGTCAACTCTTTGTCAAAGAACTCCCGCGTCTCGCCCGCGCCCCGTTTGTCGGCACGCATCAGTTGAGACGCCGTTCGTATGTTCACGCTGCTACTTTTTCCTTTGCGCTTCTTTTTTCTGCGTCTTCGTCGGCGGCGCGGTTTCGGCGGCGCGTCGGCTCGATCTCAGCGCGCTCCGCTTGCGCCTCAGACGCTCCCGGCAATCTACGATTCTACGTCTCAGTTCATATTGTTGACTATCTTGCGGGGGCAGTGTCATCGGGTCGCTCCGTTACCGATTTCCTTGTTGACGCGGGCACGTTTGAACGCCCGCGAGCACGTTCGGCGAACGCAATTTTCTCGCCTCAATCGCTCCTTCCGAATTCGACGCGAACGCTCTGACCGGCCTCGACCCTCTCGCCCGCCCCAGGGCTTTGCCCGACGGCGCGCCCGTCGCCGTGGGCTTCGAGTTCGAGTCCGAGTTGGGCGCAGATACGCGCCGCTTCGCGGACGCTGCGGCCACGCACGTCCGGCATCAACAACCCGCGCTCCGCCGCCGCCGCGTAAACCACTTCGCTGACGCCGCCCGCGCCGCGCCTCTGCTCTACCTGCGGCAACGATGCCTCCGGCGACGGCTGAGAAGTCTGCTGCGCTCCCTGCGCTACCGCCGGGTCTGCGGTCGGGCGCATCATTTGCGCGAGTTCGTCGTCGCCGCTCACGGGAGTTTTGAATTCCATGTCGGGCGCAACGTCGAGATAGGGCAGCACGCTCTCGGCGATGGCGCGAAAGACGGGCGCGGCCACCGTGCCGCCGTAATACGAACCGGCGGGTTCGTCGATCACGACGATGATCACGACCGCCGGATTCTCAATCGGCGCGAAGCCCACGAACGAGGCGACGTACTTCGTCTTCGAGTAAGCGCGCGTCGCGGGGTCGATCTTCTGCGCCGTGCCGGTCTTGCCCGCCGCCGAGTAGCCGTCGAGTTGCGCGAGTTTGGCCGTGCCGCTCAGGGTCACGCTTTCAAGCATCGGGCGCATCATGCGCGCCGTCTCCACACTCAGGACGCGGCGCGTCTCCGGCGTCGTGCGTTGCACGGCCTGCCCGTTCGCGTCGCGCACTTCCCTGATCAGGTGCGGCGCGATGCGCACGCCGTCGTTGGCAATCGTCGCGAAGGCCGCCGCCATCTGGATCGGCGTCACGCCGACTTCCTGACCGATGGCGACCGACCCCATCGAACTCGGATGCCACTTCTCGGGCTTGCGCACGATGCCGCGCGTCTCGCCTTTGAGTTCGATGCCCGTCAACTCGCCGAAGCCGAACCGCTTCATGTAGTCGTACATGCGCTCTTTGCCGACGCGCAGCCCTAACTTGATCGCGGCGACGTTGCTCGACTTCGCCAACGCTTCCGTCACCGTCAGCGTGCCGTAGGCGTGCGTGTCGCGGATGATGCGACCGAGGAGATTGATCGATCCCATCTGGCAGTCAATCGTGTCGGTCGGGCGCGCGAGTTTCTCTTCGAGCGCGGCGGAGTAGGCGACGACCTTGAAGGTCGAACCCGGCTCGTAGATGTTCTGCAACGCCTGATTCTTGCGCACGTCTTCACCGATCTTTCGTGCGCTGTTCGGGTCGAAAGTCGGGGCGTTGACGAGCGCGAGGATTTCGCCCGTGCGCGGTTCGAGCACGAGCGCGGTCGCTGACTTGGCGCGCGTCTGCTCCATCGCCGCCGCCACGGCGCGCTCGGCCTGATACTGTATGTTCTGATCAATCGTCAGCACGATTGACTGGCCTGACTGCGCTTCGACCTCGACACTGTCGAAGATTTTGTTCCGCCCGTCCTTATAGCCGACGGTCTTGCCCGCCACGCCCGTGAGCGCGGCGTTTTGATAACTTTCAACGCCCGCCAGCCCCACGTCGTCCGTCCCGACGTAGCCGAGCACGTGTGCCGCCAGCGTGCCGTTCGGGTAATAACGCTTCGGCTCTTTGACCACGCGCACGCCCGCGAGTTTCAACTCGCGAATCCGCGCCGACTGTTCCGGGTCAACCTGCCGCGCCAGCCACTCGAACTTGCGCTTCGACTTCTGCGCCTCCTCCAAACGCGCCCTGAGCGGCGACTCTTCAAGGCCCAGCATGGCGGCAAACTGTTTCGCCGTCTCGCGCGCATCGAACTTTTCGTCAGTAGGCTCGGCGACGAACGAATCCACGTCGAGGCTTCGCGCGAGTTCGCGTCCCTCGCGGTCGAGGATGAGGCCGCGCAGTCCGTTCGTCCTTACGACCTGCTGTTGTTGCCTGCGCGCGCGGTCGCTCAGAATTTCGTGTTGGCTGACTTGAAGTTGGACGAGCCGCCCGCCGATGGCGAGTATCCAGAGGACGAGTATGAGGACGACGATAGAGACGCGTCGGTGCGATGCGTCGGGTCTGTTTTTCGTTTTCGCGTTAGAGCGTTCGGGCATCATGGCAGACTACTTTTTCAAACGATCCGCGCCGCGCGCCTGTCCAAATCCGACATCGAAAAATTTGCGCCCGGAAAACTCGAAGCCTGTGGGGGTTGGCGAGGGGAGTGAACTCGAAGCTCTATTGTCACTGTCTTCTCTCAAATCAATCCGTCACTCAATACGCCACGGAACGCTTACGCGACTTCTTCGGCGCAACCGGCGCAACCTGCAATGTCTCGGGCGTTGCCCGCTCTGTCGCGGCCTGCTTGCGCGCCCGGTTAATCTGCGACGGGCGCGCGGGCTGCATCCCGATCTCAAGCGCCGCGCGTTCCAGCGATGCCGGAGCAGTCGCCGCGTTGATCTGCAAGATCAGTTGTTGATGTTCTTCAATCAGGCGCGCCCGTTCGGCGTTCAGTTTCTCGCCCTCGTAGCCGTAACGATTCGCCTTAAAATGTTGCCCCGTGGCGACGACGAAACCACCGACCATTGCCAGACCGCACACGAGCATCACGAGTTGACGTTTGAAGGCGCGGGCATCGTGTTCGCGTCGCACGCCGTGATTAAAATTTTGTTGGGGGAATCTTCTCATTGCCGTTTCCGTCTCCGAACAAAATAGAGGCCGTTTCAGACCCGTGTGGCCGGGCGTTAAAGCCCGGTCTGTTAAAAATTTTCAAGTCGCCCGGTTAGCGACGGTTTCGAGTTTCCGGCAGGCGCGGAGTTTCGCGCTGCGAGCGCGGGGGTTGTCGTCCAGTTCCGCATCAGTGGGGGTAATAGGTCGCCGGGTCAGTATTTCGACGGCGCGGCGTGCGCCGCACGCGCAGACGGGAACACGCCGATCACATTCGCATTGTCCCGCCAGACAGCGCAACGTGCGTTTCACGATCCGATCTTCGAGCGAGTGAAAACTGATGACGACCAAACGGCCAGACGGTTGTAAAAGATCAATGGAGGCTTCCAGGAATGCTTCAAGCCCTTCGAGTTCGTGGTTGACGGCGATGCGCAATGCCTGAAACGTGCGCGTCGCCGGGTGGATGCGATCCGTGCGCTTGTAGCCGACGGCGCGCGCGACCAACTCGGCCAACCCGGCGGTCGTCTCAATCGCCCGACCTTCCTCGCGCCGCTCGACGATCCAGCGCGCGATGCGTCGCGACTTACGCTCCTCGCCGTATTCAAAGATGATGCGCGCGATCTCTTCTTCCGGCAGCCGCGCGAGCAGTTCGGCAGCAGTCTCTTCGTCGCCCTGCGCGTTCATGCGCATGTCGAGCGGCGCGTCCTGACGAAAACTGAAGCCCCGCTCCGCCGCGTCGAACTGAAGCGACGACACGCCGAGGTCGGCCAGCACGCCGCTCACTTCCCGTTCGCCCGCCTCTGTCAACACGCCCGCGATCTCTTTGAAGTTCGCATGCACGGCGCGGAAGCGTTCGCCGAATCCGGCCAGCCGCGCACTCGCAAACCGCAAGGCTTCCGGGTCTCGATCAATACCGAGGACGCGAACCAGCGGGGAGTCTTCCAGCAACGCTTCGCTGTGGCCGCCCAGTCCGAGCGTCGCGTCGACGAACAGCCCGCCGCGCTCCGGCGCGAGATAGCCGACCGACTCTGTGAGCAACACGGGGCGATGGGGCGCATCCGGCCCCCCACCTGATGCAAACATCACCACCGCCCCGTGAAGTCGTTCAAAGACCGGAAAAACCGTAAATCGTAAATCGCGAATCGTGAATAGAGGCAAACCATAAAAGTTAAAGTCCTTAGTTTTTCAACTATTTACGATTTACTTTCATATTCCGAGGCGCGCGATGGCGGCCTCGTCCTCTTCCGTGTAGGGGTCTGAGAGGAGACGTTGCTGGAATCGCTCCAATTCCCAGACCTCCAGATAATTCAAATAGCCGAGCACCGCCACATCGCCCATCACCGCCGCGCTTTTTCTGAGCAGGGGATGGATGAGCACGCGCCCTTGCCCGTCTATGGCCGCCTGTTGGCCGTAATAGTTGGTGCGATCCAGAAACTTGCGCCGCGCCGTGTCCATAGAGGGCAAGAGCGCGAGCCGCTGTTCGATGCCTTCCCACTCGGCCAGAGGGTAGATGCGCACGCTCTCACCTGTTAAACTTGTCACATAAACTTCCGCGCCGTGGGTTTCCTGTATGTAGCGGCGGAAAGTGGTCGGCACTTTGAGTCTCCCTTTGGCATCTATGCGCGCCGTGTAATTTCCTCTTAACATAGGGCTTCGGCGTTCGGCTGGGGCGAGAATTGCTTAAAAGTTAAAGTATAACTTAAACCGTTTACGCCAACATGCTCTGAAGAGTCCACTTCTAGCCACTTTCTCCCACTCGACGCGAATACTACGCTCCATTACCGAACACTGTCAAGACTAAAAACATTGTCGAACAGATAATTTTAAGCACCATTTCGTGCATTTACGACGCTCTCGGAGGCTAAACTGCTTAAGCAGGAGGTCAAAAAGGTGTTCAAACGTCTCGACTGCTTAAAATCCTACCTGTCACTTTCACTTGCTATCCTGTATAGTTGCGCACCGTAATTCGACCAGCTACAACCTGACTGCGACGTTTCTGCATGATTAGCTTCGGCGGACTTCTCTTTTTCGGCGCGCTCGTGGCACTCGCCAACGTTCTCGGCGGCCTCCTGCTCACCCGACCGCGCACGACCCTGCGCGACGCGCACATCCTGCGTTACCTGATCGCGCTCGGCGCGGGCTTCATGCTGGCCGCAATTTTCCTTGAGATTTTGCCGGAAGTCGTGCGCCTGTGGGGCGAAGGGCAGGAGGAGATCAACCACGCCGTGCTCGGCGCGATGACGCTTCTGCTGCTCGGCTACCTGCTGATTCATCTTTTTGAACACACCATCGCGCCCCATTTTCACTTCGGGGAGGAGACACACACGGAGGCGATGCTCCAACCGAAAGCCGCCTACACGGCTATCACCGGCCTCTCCATACACACCTTCTTCGACGGTGTTTCCGTGGCCGCGGCTTTTCTGGTGAACTTCAAGGCGGGGCTGCTCGTTTTCGTCGCAGTCCTGTTGCACAAAGTACCGGAGGGGTTTACCGCCGCGTCGATCATGCTGGCATCGGGGCGTTCGCCGCGCCGCGCCCTGCTGGCGACGCTCATCATCGGGGCGGCCACGCTCGGCGGCGTGCTTTGCGTGGCATTGCTGCAAGCGCGCGTCAGCGGGGCGGTCATGTATGCCCTGCCCTTTTCGGCGGGCGTGACGCTCTATGTCGCGGCGAGCGACCTTATCCCGGAGGTCAATCACATGGAGCGGAAAAACCCGCTCGTCTCGATAGTGGTCTTCGGGGGCGTCGCGCTTTTTTACCTTTTCCATAAGTTGTTGGAAAGCTGACGGGAAGCGAGAGGCGGGGCAAACGTCAGACGCGCATGAGTTCGGGCACATGCCGGTTTTTTGCGGATGCGCGCCGCTTTCCCGGCGGATATGCGTGCCGCGCCCGTTTTGCCTTTTACCTTTTGCCTTGCGCCTTGTATTATCAATTTATCCCATGCGAACCCGACGAACATTTCCCGCTCTAGTAGTTTTCGCGCTCCTGTGCCTGTCGAGCGGCCTCGACGCGGTGCGCGCCCAGACGGCCTCCTCGCCGCTTCCCGCGCCGACCGGCTACGTCAACGATTACGCCAACGTCATCGAACCGGCGACCGAGGAGCGTCTGGAAACCATCCTGACGAACTTGAAGACCGTGGGCGACATCGAGTTCGCGGTCGTGACTGTGCCGACGACGGGCGAGCAGGACATTTTCGACTACTCGCTGGCCGTCGCGCGCGGATGGGGCATCGGCGCGAAAGAGGACGAAAGCAAAGGGCTGTTGATGCTCGTGGCGATCAACGACCGGAAATATTTCACGCAGATCAGCCGGCATCTCGAAGGCGACATCACAGACAGTCTCTCCGGCCAGATTCAACGCGCGCGCCTCGTGCCGCCCTTCAAGGCGGGCGACTATTCGCGCGGCATCGCCGACACGGTTGAAACCTACGTCGCGACGCTCGCGGAGAAGCGCGGTTTCAGTCTGGAAGGCATTGATCAAAGTCGCGCTTATCGCCCGGCGGCTTCGCAGACGCGCCGGACGCGCGGCACTCGCAGCAGCTTTTCCGCCTGCGGCACGGGGCTGTTCATTCTGGTCATCCTCATTTTCATCCTGTCGAGCCGGGGTCGGGGCGGCGGTGGGAGCGGATGCCTGAGCATGTTGTTGCTCAACTCGCTTCTCAGTAGCGGCAGCGGTCGTGGTTCGAGCGGTTGGGGCGGCGGAAGTTTCGGTGGCGGCGGGGGCGGAGGCGGTGGTGGCGGCTTCGGCGGCTTCGGCGGCGGCGGGAGTTTCGGCGGCGGCGGTTCGGGTGGGAGTTGGTAAAGTAATGGTGAACGCGAAACGATGAACGCGGAACGATGAGCTAAAAAACTTCCGACAATTTTTTTATTCATCGTTTCGCGTCCATCGTTCATCATTTAGCTAGGAGTGCTGATGGCTAACAAGGTAGCGCAAGAGGCTTTCAACCATTTGATCGGCGACCTGCGCGCGACGCACGGTGAGAACCTCGCGGCGGTGGTGTTGTACGGGTCGGCGGCGGCGGGCGATCATATCGATCAGAGTTCAGACTACAACCTGCTGATCGCACTGACGCGCATCACGCCCGAAGACCTGCGACAGGCGCAGGCTCCTCTGCGGGAATGGCGTCGTCTGGGTCATCCGCTGCCGGTCTATTTCACGACCGAGGAGTTGCGCGACGCGGCAGACGTTTTTCCGATTGAGTTTCACCAGATGCGCCGCGCGCGCGTCGTGCTCTACGGGAACGATCCGTTCGCCAATCTCGTAATTCACGATCACAACCTGCGCCATCAGACCGAGTACGAACTGCGCAGCAAGTTGATTCAACTGCGGCGGCTCTACATCCCGGCGTCGGTTTCCGTCGAGAAGTTGACCGACCTGATGGGCGAGAGTTTGACGAGTTTCGCCGCGCTATTCGCGCCCGCGCTGATGCTGCACGGCGTGAAAGAGCCGCCCGTCTTGAAGCATGATTGCGTGCGCGCGGCGGTCAACTATTTCAAGTTGAACGGCGAACCGTTCGAGCGCATCTTCGCTCTGCGCGAGACGGGCGCGCCCGCCGCGAGCGACGCCGAGGCGCACGAGTTGTTCGCCTCGTATCTGGCGCAGATCGAGATCGTGACGGAGGCAGTTGATGAGTTGAGATTGGGCGAGGAGAAATAGGGGATCAAAAGTTGCTTGCTGGTGATCTCCGGGCTGTCTATTCTTTAATTGAATAAGGAGAGAGTAATGAATAAGAGAAGATTTTTGATGTTGGCCTTCGTGGTCTTTGTATCAATGACGGCCAGCGGGTGTGGCTACAATACACTGCAATCGAAGCAGCAGAACGTCAGGGCTAAATGGGCGGGCGTGGAAAATCAGTTGCAGCGACGCGCGGATTTGATTCCGAACATCGTCGCGGCGGCACAGTCGGCGGGTGTGCAGGAGCAGGAAGTATTCGGGCAGATCGCAGAGGCGCGTTCGCGTCTGTTGAATGCGACGAGCGCGCAACCGCAGGGCGAAGGCGGCGACAAGTCGCCCGAACAAAAAGAAGCGATCATCGCCGCCAACAACAGTTTCGGTGGAACCATCGGGCGGCTGCTCTCGCTGCAAGAGGCATATCCGCAGTTGCAGTCGAACCAGAACTTTTTGAAGTTGCAGGACGAACTGACGGGGACGGAGAACCGTCTGGCGACTTCGCGCAACGACTACACCACGGCGGCGCAGGACTACAACACGACGCGCGGCAGTTTCCCGACCGTGCTCGCGGCCAAGCTCTACGGCTTCAAAGAAGAGCCTTACTTCAAGGCCGAAGAGGGCGCGCGACAGGCTCCGCGCTTCGACCCGAACACGATGCGCCGCAATCAGGGCAACACCAAGTAGGGCAGACACGCCGCGTCGCGCAACTTTATTTAAGCGCGCACGAGCAAATAAGGAGGCCGCTTTCAATATGAAAGCGGCCTCTGTTTTTTTTACGACAAACGCGAACGCGTCGCCGACATACTTTGAACTTCAGAACCCGCGCGAACTGCACATGCCGCAATGGTCGCAGGGCTTGCCGCCCGGTTCGACGTTGCACACCTTCTCGCGCTCGAAGAATTCCACCAACTCCGAGACGGCTTCGTCAATGCCGAAATGCTCCTCGCTCGGATGCACCGCCGGGACGTAGGTTCCGCTCAACCAATGCGCAGGGTTGCCTTGCGCTTGCGGAGCGGCGTGCTCATGCTGCGGCGAAGGGATTTGAGATGGCCGCTGCTCGCGCGCATCGCTGCGGCGTGTGGCGGGGCGCGCCTCGTTGTTGCCGGAAACGACGTGAGATTCGATCTGTGTGAGTCGCTGCCCGATCTCGGAGACTGAAGCGCGGAGCGCGGCCAGTTCGTCGCCGACGTTCGCGCCGGAGTCGCGTCGCGCGGGAGACGCAGAACTCTCGTGCGCGTCGTCTTTCGCGAGGCGGCTGGCGATGCGCTCGGCCAGCGAACGAACCGGGTCTTGCTCTTGCGCGCTCAACTTCTCACTCCTTTGTCCTCTGCGGCCAGCAAATCTATGTAGTCCACGACGCCCACGATGGCCGAATCAATGGCCGCGCCCGGCTCTTTCGTGGCGGCGGTGGATGCGCCCCAACCTTCCTGCACGATGAGCACCGTGTCGCCGACGCCGGAGTCAACCGAATCAAGCGCGATGATGGTCGCGCCGATCTCTTCTCCTTCGAGGCTTACGGGCTGGCACAACATCACGCGTGCATTCGCGTAACGCTCGTTCTTCTGCGTCGCCACCACGTTCCCGATCACGCGCGCGAGAATCATCCGTTGCCTAGCGACCCCTTCCGGTAACATGGGCTTCCGAATCGACGATGGCGATGATGGTGCAATCGGTGGGCGTGTCCTCGCGTCGAAACGGAAAACTCGCCTCCTTGCCCCGACACCACATGACCAGATCGCCCGTGCCCGCGCCAATCGCGTCGAGCGCGACGAGCGGCGCGCCTTGTGGTTCAAGCCGCGCGTTGAGCGATTGAACGACGAGGAGTTTGCGCCCTTCCAACGAATCGTTCTTCACGGTCGCCACCACCGTCCCGATAACACGCGCCAGTTGCATAAGAGCTATCAGCCGTCAGCCGTCAGCTATCAGCACAATCAGGAAGGCATAGCATCAGCACGCAGCGTTCGCGTTCTCTCTGCATTTAGCTGATGGCTGATAGCTGACGGCTGTTAGCTCTTAATCGTTGACGTAATCTACTGTGTCAATGACGCCGACGATGGCGGCGTCCACAGGTGCGTCCTTCATGCCTTCGGCGAGACGCGCGCTCGAACCGGCGACCACCAGCACGCGCTCATGGTAGCCCGCGCCCACAGTGTCTACGGCGACGACGAAGCCGCTCGTGTCCGAGCCGTCGAGGTTGAGCGGGCGCACGATCAAGAGTTTCTTGCCCCTGAGCCGCTCATCCTTCTGCGTCGAGACGACCGTGCCGAGTATGCGCGCGATAATCATAAGTACAGTGACGAGTGACGAGTGACGGTGACAAGTTGAAGACAAGCTTTTTAACCTGTCACTCGTCACGCGTCACTCGTCACTGTTTTAGTTGTTGTTCCCGATAGGCAACGCGTCGTCGACGCTGCCGTGCGGGCGCGGGATGACGTGGACGCTGACGAGTTCGCCGACGCGACGTGCGGCTGCTGCGCCCGCGTCCGTCGCCGCCTTGACCGCCGCCACGTCGCCGCGCACGATTGCCGTCACGAAACCCGCGCCGATCTTTTCGTAACCCACGAGCGTCACGTTGGCGGCCTTCACCATCGCGTCCGCCGCTTCGATCATCGCCACAAGACCTTTCGTCTCGACCATTCCGAGTGCTTCCTGTGCCATTCGCTCTGCTCCTTACGTTGAAATCAAGCTAAGTAACATAAAATTAGTAAGACCATCCGCCCGCGTTCCCTGTTCAGCCAACTCAAGTTCGTCGCCATCAAACCAGACGCCCCGGCAAGCAGGGCAACGGTCAACCAGCACGGTGTTGCGGATGAACACCTTATCCATTTCTCTGCCATCCACCGGGCAGAAACGCTTCGGCTCATCCGCACCGCTAATCTTTACAGCGCAACTCCGGCAAATGCCGAACCCGTCCGCGCTGACTTCTAATTGCTCAAACTTGAAAGACTCTCCACACCGGATGCAGCGTTCACCATCCAACATAGCTCACCTCCTGTCAACTCAACGCCCGCGCAACTGTGCGGCTTCGGTAAGCAGTTGCACGAGTTCATCGCGCGTCAGGCTGATTTTGCCGTTGCTTGCCGTCGCCGCGCCGTTCGTCGCGCGCGGCGGCGGCGCGTTCGGGCGTTCGCCGGTCGCGCAGGTGATCTGCGTCTCGTCGAGGTAGCCGCACGATTGGCAGCGCGCGCGCTCGTCGAGATAACCGGCACGCTCGCGGACGTTGATCAACTTCTCAATCGCATCGGGCGGGAGATTGTTCGCGCCGCCGAGAGCACGCGCGAGGATGGCGATCTTGGCCGTGTGCTCCAGAGTCTCCAGACGGTCGAACGCCTGCCACACGTCTTCGCCGTAAGCGACCGCGCCGTGGTTCGCCATCAGGAGCGCGTTGTGATGCTTGACGAGTGGGAGCATCTCGCGCGTCAACTCGTCGGTTGAAGGCGTGCCGTATGCGGCGAGCGGCACGCAGCCCAGAGTCAAGATCACTTCCGAGAGTATCGGCTGATCAATCGCCAGCCCCGCGACGGCGAAGGCCGAGCCGTGCGGCGGGTGGGCGTGGCAGACGGCTTTGATCTCAGGACGCTCGCGATAGATGAGCAGGTGCATCGCGAGTTCGCTCGAAGCCTTGCGGTCGCTCAGGGGCTTGCCCTCGATGTCCGTCAGGGC
>Ga0307513_10005292_pt1 | contig 17079 bp, 13 predicted proteins | sample 15_EM_MG_FD_202174 | JGI IMG/M metagenome (GOLD analysis project Ga0307513, IMG submission 202174) | Populus trichocarpa ectomycorrhiza microbial communities from riparian zone in the Pacific Northwest, United States - 15_EM | ecosystem: Host-associated > Plants > Roots > Unclassified | place... | reverse complement strand
GTGCCCGATGCTCGACCACCAGTCCGCCAGGCGCGCGCGCTCGGGCTCCCGCACCGGGAGGAGCGCGTTGAGCGCGTCGAGCACGTCCGCGCAGTCGCCCACCAGCGCAACGTCGGCGCGCACGACCTTGTTGATCGAGGCCGGGTCGACGTCGATGTGGACGACGCGGGCATCGGGGCAGAAGCCGTCCAGCCGCCCGGTGACGCGGTCGTCGAATCGCGCGCCGACGCAGACGACGAGGTCCGCATGGTGCATCGCGAGGTTGGCCTCCAGCGTCCCGTGCATGCCGAGCATGCCGAGCCACTGCGGATGCGATGCGGGGAATGCGCCCAGGCCCATCAAGGTCAGCGTGCAGGGCGCGCCGGTGCGCTGGGCGAGCACCTTGAAGGCAGCGCACGCCGCAGGCCCTGAATTGATCAGCCCGCCGCCACCGTAGAGAACCGGCCGGGTCGCGCGTGCAACGAGGTCGGCCACGCGCTGCAGGGCAGCCGCCGGCGGCCGTTGGCCAGCCTGGGCCGGTGGCCGCCTTGCTGGTGGGATCGGGGCGGCCACCGTCGCCTGCTGAACGTCCTTCGGGACATCGATCAGCACGGGGCCGGGCCGGCCCGAGGTGGCCACCGCGAAGGCGCGCTCGATGGTGGCGGCGAGCCGTTCGACCTGGCGTACCTGCGCGTTCCATTTGGTCACCGGACGCGAGATGCCGAGGGCATCGCACTCCTGGAAGGCATCGGTGCCGATGCTGTCGGTGGCCACCTGCCCGCTGATGCAGACCACCGGGATCGAGTCGCACAGCGCGTCGAGCAACCCGGTCGTCGTGTTGCTCATCCCGGGGCCGGATGTCACGAACACCACGCCGACACGCCCCGTCGTTCGCGCGTAGCCCTGTGCCGCATGCACCGCCGCCTGTTCGTGGCGCACGAGCACATGGCGAAGCCGCGGCCTCATGTACAGCGCGTCGTACAGCGGCAGCACCGCACCGCCGGGGTAGCCGAAGACGGTGTCGACGCCGAGACCGAGCAGCGTCTCGATCAGCAGCTCGGCGCCGTTGGCGGGCGTTGGCGACGGAGCCGGCAGACCCGCTTGCGGGGGCCGGGCGCGCGGCGTGCAGACGGGGGCGGGTGACGGAAGCGATGCAAGGTCCATCTTCCAACTCTTCCAGAGCCGCGGCAGAAAGTGTTGCTGAAGTTTGCTTCTCCAAGCCACCGATTCAGCAAAATTTGCTGCCGGGTCGCTACACTGTAGAAAACCCATGGCCGAAAACACGCCACCGCGGCTGGACCGCATCGACTTCGCGATCCTGCGCGCGCTCCAGCGCGATGCCCGCCTGAGCCTCAATGACATCAGCGCCGAGGTTTCGTTGACGACCTCGCCGTGCTGGGCACGCATCAAGCGGATGCAGGAGGCCGGCGTCATCGAAGGCTACACGGTGCGCCTGAACGCCGAGAAAGTCGGGCTGAAGGACACGGTGATCGTGCAGGTGACGCTGGACAGCCACTCCGACGAGGCGCTCGAACAGTTCGGCCGCCAACTCGAGCAGATCCCCGAAGTGCTGGAGGCGTTTCTCGTCTCCGGTGATTACGACTACTACCTGCGCATCGCCGTCGCCGACACCCGCGACTACGAGCGGCTGCTGCGCGAGAAGCTCTACAAGATTCCTGGCATCCGGCACAGCAAGTCGAGCTTCGTCCTGCGCCAGCTCAAGCGGGGGCAGCTCCCGCTCGGAGCGCGTTGAGGGCGCGATCGCCCTGACGTGGGTGCCGGCCGCCGGGTGTTTGTCGTATGCTGTCCAAGGCACTCTCGATTCGGCTCGTCCCTTAAGCCATTTGCCATGTTCGACTTCTTCGTCAGCTACAACAAGGACGACGCAGACTGGGCGACGTGGATCGCATGGCAGATCGAGGACGCCGGCTACACGACCGTCATCCAGGCCTGGGACTTTCTGCCCGGCGACGACTTCGTGGCCCGGATGGACCGCGCCAAGGCGGAATGCGCACGCGTGCTGCTCGTGCTGTCGCCGTCATACCGGCAGGCAGCGTTCGCGAACTCGGAATGGCACGATTTCTACGCCCGGGACGCCGAGGGCACACAACGCCTGATCTTGCCGGTGCTGGTGCGGCCGTGCGAAGTGGCACCGCTGCTGAAGAGCCGGGTGCGCGTCGACGCCCTGGCGAAGACGGCGCCGCAGGCCAGGCGCGAACTGCTCGACGCGGTGCGGACCGCGCCGCCGCTGGCGCCCGCCGCGGGGGCCGCGGCGCGCGCTGCGAGCGCGCGCTACAAGCCGGCCGTGGCGCCACCCTTTCCGGGCGAGGCCGCGGCACCGCCGGCGGCAGGCCCGATCGACTATTCGCGGCTGACGCGGATGGACCCGCCGCTCGAAGGCGTCGAGGACGAACTGTTCTCGATCGCCTTCTCTCCCAACGGCCGCTGGCTGGCCGCGGGCAGCAACAAGACGGCATTGCTCTGGAACCTCGACCATCCGGACGCGCCGGAGTCGACGCTCGGCCATGGCAGCTATGTGTACTCGGTGGCGTTCTCCCACGACAGCCGTCGATTCGCGACCGGCGGCGAAGACGGCTTCGTCCGCGTCTGGTCGGTCTCGCCGCTGGCGATGCTGTGGGAGGAGCAGGAGCACGAAGAGGCGGTGTACTCGGTGGTGTTCTCTCACGACGGCAGGCGCGTCGCCAGCGGCGGCTACGACGGCCAGGTGCTGCTGTGGGACGCCGAACGCGGGCGTCGCCAGCGTTCGGCCGGCAGCGCGGCCGAGCCCATGGGGCGCGTCACCTCGGTCGCCTTCTCGCCCGACGACAAGCTGCTGGCGATCGGTAGCCTGAATGACTGCGTCTACCTGCTGGACCTGTTGGAGAGCCGCGCGCGTGTCGTCGGCAAGCACGCCAGCTCGGTCGAGGGCATCGCGTTCTCCCCCGACGGCCTGCTGCTGGCCAGCTGCGGGCTGGACAAGGACGTCTACGTCTGGAAGGTCACCGACGCGGCCAACCCGCACCACTGGCACCGCCGCGGGCACGAGTACCTCGTTCGCTCGGTGGCCTTCTCACCGGACGGCAAGACCCTGGCCAGCGTCGGCTGGGACAAGCGGCTGAACCTGTGGAACGCCGACAACGGCGACCTGTGGACGACGTTGCCGTTCAAGGCCAAGGACAAGAGCTGGCATTCCGACTGGATCTGGTCGGTCGCGTTTTCGCCGGGCGGCCTGCTGCTGGCCAGCAGCGGCTCCGATGGTCAGATCATCGTCTGGCAGGTCGAAGGGGCGGTGGACAGCGCCGGTGTCGGCCGCGCTGCGTGAGCACGGGCTTGCTCGGCCGCAGGGCGGGTCGCGCCGAATGGGTCATCCGGCCGGCGCGTTGGCGGCATGCGCCAGAAACTGGTGGACGAATGCGATGGCCATGCTGCCTTCGCCGACCGCTGCGGCCACCCGTTTGACCTGGCTGGACCGCACATCGCCACAGGCAAAGATGCCGGGCACGCTGGTCTCCAGCAGGTAGGGGTCGCGGCCCAGCGGCCATTGCCCGGACCGGGCTGCAGCCTCGCCGGTGAGGACGTAGCCGCGCTCGTCGCGCACGATCGCATCGGGCAGCCACCCGGTCTCGGCATCGGCGCCGATGAAGACGAACACGCCGCCGCTGTCCAGGCGACGGGTGGCGCCGGTGGCCCGGTTGCCGAGGTCGACTGCCGTCAGCAGCTTGTCGCCGTGCACGGCACGCACCTCGCTGTGCAACTCGACCTGGATGTTCGGCCGCTTGCGGATCTGTTCGATCAGGTAGTGCGACATGCTGGCCTCCAGGCTGCCGCCACGGACGACCAGCGAGACCGTGCGTGCGTGGTTGGCAAAGAACATCGCCGCCTGCCCGGCCGAGTTGCCGGCGCCGATGAGATGGATGTCCTGCCCCTGCGTCGCGCCCGCCTCGCTGCGCGAGGCGCCGTAGTACACGCCCTTGCCCAGCAGGCGATCGAAGCCCTCGGTCGCCAGCCGGCGCCAGCTCACACCGCTGGCGACGATGATAGAGCGGGCACGCACGGGCTCATCGCCATCGAGCGCCACCAACTTGGCCACCGGATCGATCGCGACCGCCTTTCGGGTGACCATGATTTCGGCGCCCAGGCGGCTGGCCTGCTGCAGCGCACGCCGCGCCAGTTCCTCGCCCGAAACACCGGTCGGGAAGCCGAGATAGTTCTCGATGCGCGACGAGGTTTCCGCCTGCCCGCCGGGCGCCTCGCGCTCGATGACGAGCGTGCGCAGGCCTTCCGAGGCCCCGTAGACCGCCGCCGCAAGGCCGGCAGGGCCGCCGCCGATGATGACGGTGTCGTACGCCGCGGCGCGCGGGTGGGTCTGCAGGCCGAGCTTGCCGGCGACGTCGCGGATGCCCGCGCGCAGCAGGATGCTGCCGTCGTCGCAGGCCAGGGCCGGCAGGTCGGCCTCGGCGAGGTTTGGCCCGCGCCAGCGTTGCGCCAGATCGGGCGCGTCCGGCGTGACCCAGTCGTAGGAGATCTGGTTGCGCGTGAGGAAGGTCCGCAGCTCCCGCACCGCGCCGTCCCACTGCTGCCCGACCATCACCGCACGTACCTTCGTCGGTGCGGTGGCGATGCCGCGCAGGCCGCCGATGCGTTCGCTGGCCAACGCTGCCACGTGGGTCAGGACCGCGGGCGACGCAGCGGCCAGCGCGTGGAACTGGCGCGCCGGGATCTCCATTACCCGCGACGGTTCGGTCGCCCGGTAGCTGCCCTGGAACGGCGTGCCGAAAGTGATCGGCACTTCACCGAAGATCTGGCCGGGCGCACGCACGCCGATGGTCCGCTCGATGCCGTCAATCAACTTGGTGACTTCGATCCGGCCCGACAAGACCACGAACAGCGTGCGTTCGGCGCCCTCGTGCACGGCGTACTCGCCCTGGGCCAGCCGCAGGTCGCCGGCGACCTGGGTCAGGCGCGCCAGGTCGTCGCGGGCCACCGAGGCCAGGAAAGGAACCGTGTCGAGGTCGTGAAGGGAGATCATCCTTCTACAGCCCGAACCAGCGCGCGCTTCGACTCGCCCCGAACCGCAGCTTGTCCTCGCGCAGGGCCACGTCGGGCTCATGGTAGGTACCGGTGGGCTTGGGGCCGGAGAAGAAGTCGACGTCGACGCGCCCGATTTTCCCGCCGCCGAACTCGATGTAGCAGGTTCCCTTGCCGTCATACAGGCGGCCTTCACCTTCACCGCGAATGCGCGAGATCAGCGTCGCGGCCACCGCCCTGGCCTCGCCCTCGGCGAAGACGCCGGCCTTCGGCGTGCCGGTGTTGGCAATGTCGCCAACCGCATAGACGTTCTCGAACCGGGTCTCCAGCGTTCTGGGGTTCACCGGCACCCAGCCGTCGACGGCCATGCCGCTGGCCTCGACCACCGCCGGCGCGCGATGTTTGGGTACGCCCAGGAACAGCTCGTAGGCCAGTTCGCTGCCGTCGTCCAGTGTCGCGACATGCCGAGCCACGTCGACCGAAGCCACTCGGCGGTTCGGCATGAACCGGATGTCGCGTTCGGCAAACGCAGCCAGCAATGCCTTGGAGGTCTCGGGGGAAGGCGGCACCGGGCTCGGCAACGGCAGGACAAAGGTGATTTCGCACTGATCGCGAACACCGCGGGTCGCCAGCAGGTCGTGCAGCATCAGTGCGCATTCGCTGGGTGCCGGCGGGCACTTGTACGGCGCGCCGCAAACGCCGATCAGCGCGCGGCCCTTGGCGAACGTGGGCAGGATCTCGCGCAGGCGAAGCGCACCGGCCACCGAATAGAACTCGTTGGCGTCGGCCAGCCCGGGGGTCGCCGCGATGTCGTAGTCGGCGCCGAGCGCGACGACCAGGTAGTCGCAGTCGTGGCTGCCGACATCGGTCGTCACGCGCCGGGTGGCGGGGTCGATGCCTTGCACGGTCTCGCGCAGCAGTCGCACGCCCGGTTTGGCGAAGTGGCGGTACGGCAGGCGCACGGCATCCAGGGTCGTGCGGCCGAACATCACATCGAGCTTGGAATAGCCGAAGACGAACGCATCGCTCTGGTCGATCAGCGTTACCTGGACGTCTTCTCCCAGCGACTCCGACAGGATCGTGCTCAGCTCCATGCCGCCGAAGCCGGCGCCCAAGACGGTGATCCTTGCTTTCATGGTTTCCCTCCTGCGTTGCTCATGGTAACGCTCTGTGTCCATGGCCGACGAGCCGGCATCCCGAGGCCGGAGTAGCCTCGCGCCTTCAGCCACCGAAAGCCGCCCATGCCGCCTCGCCTCACTTCGCAGGATTTCGACCAGGAACTGCTCATCCTCTTCGACGCGTACGTTCACGGCGACGTCGACCGGCGCGGCTTTCTGGACAAGGCTCAGCGCTTCGCCAAGGCCGGCGTGACGGCGGCCGCGCTGCTGGCCGCGCTGAGCCCCGACTTCGCCGCCGGACAACAGGTTCGCGCCGACGATGCGCGCCTGAAGGCGGAGTGGGCCACCGTGCCGTCGCCCGCGGGCTCCGGCAACATCCGCGGCTACCTCGTGCGGCCGGCGTCGGCCGGTACGGCGCGGCTGCCGCTGGTGCTGGTGATCCATGAAAACCGCGGGCTGAACCCGCACATCGAAGACATCGCGCGGCGCCTGGCGCTGGACGGCTTCATGGCGTTTGCGCCCGACGCGCTGACGCCGCTCGGCGGCTACCCGGGCGACGAGGAGAAGGCGCGCGTGGCCTTCGCCACGCTCGACCAGGCGAAGACACGCGAGGACTTCCTGGCCGCCGTCGGCTGGCTGCGCGGCCGCGCGGACGGCAACGGCAAACTCGGAGCGGTCGGCTTCTGCTACGGCGGCGGCGTCGTGCACTGGCTCGCGACGCGGCTGCCCGACCTGAACGCCGCCGTGCCGTTCTACGGCAACACCCCGGCGCCGGAGCAGGCCGCGTTAGTCAAGGCGCCGCTGCTGGTGCACCTGGCGGCCGTCGACGAGCGCATCAACGCGGCGTGGCCGGCCTTTGAGGCGGCATTGAAGGCAGCCGGCGTGCGCTACGAGATGCACCAGTACCCGGGCACGCAGCACGGCTTCAACAACGACACGACCCCACGCTACGACGCCGCTGCCGCACGGCTGGCGTGGGAGCGCACGGTGGCGTTCTTCAAACGTCAGCTGGCCTGAAGGGTCCGGCCTGAAGGGGCCGGCGCGGCGGCACCGCGGCGCAGCCCTCAGCCGCGCCGCAGGCGCTGCAGCGCATCGCGGTAGATGCGGTAGACCGGCCCGATGCTGTCGAGCGCCGCGCGTTCGTCGGCGGCGTGGATGTTCTCGCCGTGCACGCCGAAGCCGCACAGCGCCGGCACGTTCAGCGAAGCCAGGTAGTTGCCGATGTTCGAAGGCCCGACCACCGCGGTCGGCAGTTCCAGCCCGAGTTCGGCGCGGCCGGCCGCGCGCAGCGCTGCGACCAAGGGGTGCGCGTCGGGCACCCGGTAGGCCGGCCAGCCGGCGATCCATTCGATGGCGGTCGGCCGCGCGCCGGCGTGCACTGCGTCGCACTGGCGCACGGTCTGTTCGACCCGCCGGCGCGCCACGCCGTCGGTGAAGGCCGGCGTCAGCCGCAGATCCAGGCGCAGCTCGCAGAGGTCGGGCACCTGGCTGAAGCTTTCGCTGCCGGCGTGGATGCCGGTCAGCGTCAGTTGCGGCGGTAGCGCAAAGCCGGCTTCGGCGGCCGGCAGCGGCATGCCGTCGAGCGCGTGCGCCAGCGCCACCGCGCGGCCGATGGCGTTGAGCCCGCGCTCGCGCGTCGCGCCCGAGTGCGCGGCGACGCCGTGCACCGCCAGCCGCGCGCGCAGGAAGCCGCGGCCGCCGGTGACGATCTGGTCCATGCCCGGGTAGCCGATCACGACGCCGTCGGGCCGCGGCGGCGACCCGCCTTCGAAAGGCTGGTCGAAGAAGGCGCGTGCGCCGCCGAAGCGGCCGCTGTGCTCGTCGAGGTCGAAGAGCACGCCGAAGCGGCCGGCAAAGGCTTGCGGCGTGGCGCTGAATTCGTGCAGCAGGTGGGCGAAGAGCGCGACACCGGCTTTGGAATCGGCGCTGCCGCGGCCGTGGAGCCAACCATCGTCGATGGCGGCGCTGGTCGGCGGGCGGGTCCAGCTGGCGTGGTTGCCGAAGCCAGCGGTGTCGAGCGTGGCGTCGAGCACGGTCCACGGGCCGTCTTGCCCGCCTTGCACCTCGGCATACAGGCCGAGGGCTTCGCCGGCGGGTCCGTGCAGGCGGCGGTAGCGCAGCCCGCGTTCGTCGAACCAGCTTTCGATGCGATGCAGCACCGGGCCGAGTTCGTCTTCACCGGCCCGGCTGGGAATGCGCACCAGCGCCTGCAGCAGCGCAACGATCGAATCGACTGGGGCGGGGCGTGGATTCATCGCCGTCACGACGGGAAGACCGGCTCGCCCAGGTTCAGCATCAGCCGGTTGGCCCAGGCGAAGATGGCCACCGCATGCAGCAGGTCGACGATTTCCAGCACTGAGAGGCCCGCCGCGCGGACCGCCTGCAATTGCGCCGCGCCGAACTGCGCCGGCTTCAGCGAAAGCTCGATCGCCAACTGCACGAGCGCGCGTTCGCGGGAATTCGTGCCGGCGCCGTGCGGCTCGCTGAAGAGCTGGTAGATGACATCGTTGCGTTTGGCGAGCTGCTCGAAGCGCTGGGCGTGCACCGAGGCGCAGTAGACGCAGCCATTGACGCGCGAGACCGCCGCGCTGGCCAGTTCGCGCTCGGCGCGCGACAGCCCGCCGGGCGCGTACATGATCGCGTTGAAGACGATCGAGCGCTGTTCCAGGATGCGCGGCTGGTGCGCCAGCGTGCGGTAGTAGTCGGAGGTCTTGGCCTTCGGGTGGCTGGTCTCCAGCACCGCCAGTTGCTCTGCGGTGGCTGTGCCCAGGTCGACCACCGGCAGCCAGGCTTTCCACTCGAGGGTTTCGCTGGTGTAGCCGTTCACGCGGACCGGCTCGCCGGGCTTCGGCAGGTTGGCGGGGTGGACGAAGGGCGCGGCGGCGGTGTCGGGCTGCGCCGGCGCTTCGTCTGCCGCCGAAGGCGGGGCCGCGGCCAGCGCCTGCAGGCCCGCGACCACGCGCACCTGGTAGGCGACGAACGCGATCAACTGGGCCAAGGTCACTACCTCGGGTGTGCTGAGGCCGGCGGCGGGCAGCTTCAGCAGCGCGTCGCGGTCGCCGTCGACCGGGCGCTCGGTCAAGGTGCGGGTGAAGGCGAGGATGGCGGCCAGGCGGGCGTCGCCATCGGCGGGCTGGCCGGCCAGGGCGGCCTGTTGTGCCGACGTGAGCAGACTGCCGGTCAGGCGCTCGCCATAGTGGGCTTGCAACGCCGTGCTGCCGGTCAAGCGCGCGATCGTGTGTGCGGCGAGCAGGCGCTCGGCCATCGACAGCCCCGGCAATGCGGGGTCGAAGAGGCTGTCATAGCTGCCCTGGGTGGCGGCCACGACCTTGTCGCGCTGGTGGCGCACGGCATGCACCGGGCTCGCGGCGGGCAACGGAACGAGGGCGTCGACGACATCGGTGCTGGAGAAGGCTCTAGACATGGTGGGCTCTTTCGTTCTGCGTGGGTCAGGTCGGCACGGCTCGGCTCAGGAAACGCAGCACGCTGCGCCAGGACGCTTCATCGGCATGCGCATTCGCGGCCGGCGTGCCGCCGCTGGTGCTGAGCCGCCCCGACACCGGATGCGCGTAGACCGCTTGCGTGGTCGGCACGTACGGGAAGACGATGGCGTGGCCGGCACCGTCGAAGTCCAGCTGTTCCACCGCGTGCGGATGTTCAAGGCGTTGCAGCCGCTCGCTGACCATGCGGCCGTACAGGCTGGATGGCCACGAGCCGTCGTCGCCGGCGGTCAGCAGCAGCACCGGGCCGCGGATGTTCTCGACGCGGATGCGCGCGCGTTCCACCGCGGCCGGGTCCTGCAGCGCGGTCAGCAGCGCATCCGCATGGCGGCGCGGCTGCGGGCCTTCGTCCCACGGTGCCCAGGTGGCCGTGCGGTTGTCCTGCCAGAGATGCGGCAACGGCTGGCCGCGGAAGATCCACGCCGGGCCGTCGCGCCCCAGGGCCGGGTCGCAGGCGTTCTGCGCGCTGTGCACCACAGCGCCGGGCACGTAGCCGATGACGGCCGACACCGCATGCGGAAACAGCGAGCCGAGCAGCAGCGCGAGCTCGCCGCCGCGCGACTGCCCGCTGACAGCGACGAAGCCGCCTGGCGGGCGCAGCGTGCGGTGCAGCCAGCCAAGCGCGGTTTCGAAGTATTCGAGCGGCGTGTTCGAGATGTAGTCCGAGCGCCCGGGCACCTTGAAGTAGCCCAGCGCCAGCGCTGCATAGCCATGCGACGCATACAGCGCGGCGCGCGGCTCGTTGATGCCGCCGCCCGAGCCGTTGAGCACCAGCACCGTCGGGTGCGGGCGGCCATCGGCGCGCTCGGGTGGCAGGAAGAACGTGCCGACGAGGCCTTCGTCGCGAACTTCGCGCCGGGTCACGCCGGCACCCGCCAGGCGTTGGATCAGGCGGCCGTGCAACGCCTGCGCCGCATGGCGCAGCACGCTGATCTCGGTGGTCAGCGCCGCCGCCGGCTCGGCCGCAAACACGTCGCGCGGCGCGCCGGCCTGCTCGGGCGCCTGCGACCAGACCAGCCTCATCGCCGACACGCCTGCATAACTACCGTAAATCGGTGCATCGCGCTGAAGGTCGACCACGCCGTCGGCACCGGCGCGAAAGGCGGCTTCCGCGCGCCACACGACACCCGGCCCGCGCTGCGTGCGGCTGCTGAGCGTGACCGCTTCGCCGGGCGCCAGCGCCGTCACCACGATGCGGCGCGGCACGTCGATCAGCGCATCGGCGGGCGTGATGCTCAGCATGGCTTGCGCTCTACTTCGCGACCTGCGTGACCTGCATCGCGGTGGTCCGGTCGCTCAGCAGCGGCACGACCTTCAAGCCCTTCTTCGCGGCCCAGATGTTCTGGTAGTGGAACAGCGGGATGTGGCCGACATCGTCAGTGACCAGCTTGACGGCGTGGCGGAACATCGCTTCGCGGCGGCGTTCGTCGAACTCGACGGTGGCGGCATCCAGCGCCTTGTCGACCGACTCGTTGCTGTAGCGGCCCCAGTTGTTGGCGCCGCGGCCGCGCTTGGCATCGTTGGTGGCAAGTGTCTGCAGCAGCCCGTAACCGGCCTCGCCGGTGCCGTTGCCCCAGGCGATGACGCTGACCGCGTATTCGTTCTTCGTCGCCCGGCTCGAATACACCGACCAGGGCACGACCTCGACCCGGGTCTTCACGCCGATGCGGGTCCAGAACTGGGCCACCGCCTGCACCGTCTCGGGGGCTTGCGGATAGCGGTCGCCGGGAACGTGGATGCTGACCTGGAAGCCCTGTGGAAAACCGGCTTCGGCGAGCAGCTTCTTCGCCTGCTCGGCGTTGTACGGAATGTCCTTGACCTCGGGGTTGTAGCCGAAGGTTCCCTTGGGCATCCACTGGTTGGCCTCGGTCACCGTGCCTTGCAAGACGCGGTCGGCGATCGCCTTGCGGTTGATCGCCAGCGACAGCGCCTGCCGCACGCGCGGGTCCTGCAGCGGGTTCTGCGCCAGCGGCTTGCCGGCGTTGTCGGTGATGAACTCGTTCGGCCCGGGCCTGTGGCTCGGCTGCAGCAGCAGCACGCGCAGGCCGGGGTAGGTGAAGACGCTGACCGACGGCGTCTTCCTGAGTTTGTCGACATCGGTCACGGCCACCTTGTCGATCACGTCGACATCGCCGGCCAGCAGTGCCGCGGTGCGCGCGGCGCCGTTGTTGATGAAGCGGTAGGTGACCTTGTCCCACAGCGGCTTCGGCCCGTGGTAGGTCGGGCTGCGCTCGAAAACGGTGCGGTCGCCGGGGCTGTACGAGATGAACTTGTACGGCCCGGTGCCGACGACGGCGCGGCCGGCGTTGTAGTCCTCGGTCTTCGACTTCTCGCCGATGTGCTTGCTGACGATGTAGATCGCCGCGATGTCCCGCGGCAGCATCGGGTTCGGCGTGTTGGTCTTGACGATCAGCGTCTGCGGGTCTTTCGCGGTCGCCGATTCCACCGTGCGCAGCGCGCCGGTGTACGACGCCACCGTGCCCGGCACGTTGCGCGCGCGTTGGAACGAGAACACCAGGTCGTCGGCCGTGAACGGCGTGCCGTCTTGCCACTTGATATCGCCGCGCAGCTTGAATTCCCAGGTCCGTTCGTCGAGCGCCTTCCAGGTTGCCGCCAACCCGGGTTCGAGCTTGCCGCCGTCGCGTGAACTGACGATCGAGTCCCAGAAATGCAGCGCCAGCGAGCGGTCGCCGGCGTGGTTGTTGAGCTGCGGGTCGACCGACGAGATCGGGTCGGCAAAGGCGATGGCCAGGTTCTGCGCGTGGGCTGCCGAGGCTGCGGCCAGCAGCAGGGCAGCAAGGGAGAGTCGGCGGTGGTTCATGGCGGTTTCCTTCGTGGGACGCATGCGTTCAGGTCGCGTCGTTGAGGTGGCAGGCGCTGTGGTGGTGGATCGCGATGCCGCGCAGTTGCGGCACTTCGGTGCTGCAGCGTGGCATCGCCTGCGGACATCGCGGGTGGAAGTGACAGCCGCCGGGCGGCGCGATCGAGCTCGGGATCTCGCCGCGAATCGCGGCAAAGCGCGTGCGGCGCACATCGATGCGCGGAATCTCGGCCAGCAGCGCCCGCGTGTAGGGGTGGTTGGGCCGCGCGAACAAGTCTTCGACCGAGGCGCTTTCGACGACCCGGCCGAGGTACATGACGACCACCCGGTCGCACAGGTGCTCGACCACGCCGAGGTCGTGGCTGATGAACAGATAGGCCAGGCCGAGCTGGTCGCGTAGGTCCATGAAGAGGTTCAGGATTTGCGCCTGGATCGACACGTCCAGCGCGGCCACCGCCTCGTCGCAGACCAGCATCGCCGGCTGCACCGCCAGCGCCCGCGCGATGCCGATGCGCTGGCGCTGGCCGCCGCTGAACTGGTGCGGGTAGCGGTGCCGCAGCGCCGGGTCGAGCCCGGCGCGCTGCAGCTGGGCGCTGACGTAGCCGTCTTCGCCAGCGGCATCGGTCAGGCCATGCAGGCGCGCCGCTTCGCCGACGATCCGCGAAACCCGCAGCCGCGGGTTCAGGCTCGCGAACGGGTCCTGGAAGACCATCTGCACCCGCAGCCGGGCGGCCAGCCGCGCCCGCGGTTCCAGTTTTTCGAGCGGCAGGCCGTTGACCCGAACGGCGCCTTCGGTCGGCGCCAGCAGCCCGGCAGCGATCCGGCCCAGCGTGGACTTGCCGCAGCCCGATTCACCGACCAGGCCGACCACTTCGCCAGGGCGAACGGCCAGGTCGACACGATCGACGGCGTGCGTCACCACCGGCGGCCTGGGCCAGCCGACGCGCCGCAGCGCCCTGCCGACCGCTCCCGGTGGCGGCAGCGCGCCGAAGCGTTGGCTGACGCCTTGCAGGTCGACCAGAGGCACGTCGTTCGTGCTCATGCGGTGGCCGCCGTCGTGGCCAGTGCTGGTCCGGGGTGGAAGCAGCGCACCTGGTGGTCCGGCGCATCGAGCGGCGTCGAGGCCAATTCAGGCATCGTCGCGCAGGCGGCGCTGGCCCGCGCGCAGCGCGGCGCGAACGCGCAGCCGGCGGGCATCTGCAGGAGATTCGGCGCCATGCCTGGAATCTGTCGCAGCCGCGCACCGTGCCGCCCGGTTTTCGAGTTGGCACTCGGCAGGCTGCCGATCAAGCCCTGCGTGTACGGGTGCAGCGGCTGGTCGAGCACCTGGTCCACCGTGCCGTGCTCGACGATGCGGCCGGCGTACATCACGGCGATCTGATCGGCCAGGCCCGCGACCACCGAGAGGTCGTGGCTGATCCAGATCAGCGAAGTGCCACGCTCGGCGACCAGCTTCTGCATCTCGGACAGGATCTGCGCCTGGATCGTCACGTCGAGCGCGGTGGTCGGCTCGTCGGCGATCAGCAGGTCGGGCCCGTGCAGCAGCGCGATCGCGATCGCCACCCGCTGGCGCATGCCGCCCGACAACTGGTGCGGGTACGCGCGCAGCCGCTCCGCCGGGCTCGGAATGCCCATCAGCGCCAGCGCATCGGCGGCCTGCGCGCGGGCCGCCACCGTGGACACGCGGCGATGCGCCTGCACCGCCTCGATCATCTGGGTGTCGACGCGCAGCACCGGGTTCAAGGTCGCCATCGGGTCCTGGAAGATCATCGCGATGCGGTTGCCGCGCAAGGCGCGCCGCTCGGCGTTCGACAGCTGCAGCAGGTCGCGGCCCTGGAACAGCACCTGGCCGCCTTCGACGCGGCCCGGCGGGTCGACCAGCCCCATGATCGAGAACCCGGTCACCGACTTGCCCGAGCCGGACTCGCCGACCAGCCCGAGTACCTGGCCGCGATGCAGTTTGAACGACACGCCGTCGACCACCGGCAGCACGCCGGCACGGGTGTGGAAGCGGGTCTGCAGGTTGCGCACGTCGAGCGTCGGGACTTCTTCGGCGCTCACTTCTGCAACCTCGGGTTCAGCACGTCGCGCAACTGGTCGCCGACCAGGTTGATCGCGACGATGGTGGCCAGCAGCGCCACGCCGGGATAGAAGCTGATCCAGTATTCGTTCGACAGCAGGTACTGGTAGCCGTTGGAGATCAGCAGCCCGAGCGACGGCTCTGTGATCGGCACGCCCAGCCCCAGGAACGACAAGGTGGCCTCCAGCGTGATCGCGCGGGCGATCTGCAGCGCGCCGATCACCAGCAGCGGCGGCAGGCAGTTGGGCAGGATGTGGCCGCTGAGGATGCGCCAGCGCGGGATGCCTTGCCCGCGCGCGGCCTCGACGTATTCGCGCCGCGTCTCCACCAGCGCCTGGCCGCGCGCGGTGCGTGCGTAGTACGCCCATTCGAGCAGCACCAGGGTCAGCACGACGTTGCCGACACCCTTGCCGACGTAGGCCAGGATCATCAGCGCCATCAGGATCGTCGGGAACGACAGCAGCAGGTCGACCAGCCGCATCAGCAGGGCGTCGACCTTGCCGCCGGCATAGGCGGCAAGCAGCCCGACGCCGGTGCCGAGCACGGCCGCGATCAGCGCCGAGCCGATGCCGACCAGCAGGCTGATGCGCAGGCCGTAGACGATGGCGGAGTAGAGGTCGCGCCCCTGGCCGTCGGTGCCGAGCCAGTAGGTGTAGCCGGCGGCGCTGCTCGGCGTGCCGGGTTTCAGGCGCGCGTCGAGCACGTCGAGCTGCATCAGGTCATACGGGTTCTGCGGCGTGATCCACGGCGCGGCCAATGCGGCCAGCACGACCAGGCCCAGCAAAACCAGGCCGGCCACGGCGACCCGCGACTGCAGGAAGTCGGCGCCGACGCGCCACCAGATCGAATGCTCGTCGAACGTCTTCCGCGCCATCATCGCGCGCCCTCCAGCCGCACCCGCGGATCGAGCAGCTTGTAGAGCAGGTCGACCACCAGGTTGAGGGCGACGAAGATCACCACCACCACCATCAGGTAGGCCACGACGACCGGCCGGTCGAGCGAGTTGATGCTGTCCAGGATCAGCTTGCCGGCGCCGGGCCAGGCGAAGATCGTTTCGGTGACCACTGCGTAGGCGATCGTCGCGCCGAGCTCCAGCCCGAGCACGGTGACGAGCGGGATCAAGGTGTTGCGCAGCACGTGCATCAGCACCACCCGCGCCGGCGTCAAACCTTTGGCACGCGCGAATTTCACGAAGTCTTGCGGCAGCACTTCGCGCACCCCCGCGCGGGTCAGCCGCAGTACCAGCGACATCTTGAACAGCGCCAGGTTGAACGCCGGCAGGACCAGATGCTGCAGCCCGTCGAGCGTCAGCCACGACCACTGCACGCCGAGCAAGGCGCGGGTCTCGCCGCGGCCGCTCGCCGGCAGCCAGCCGAGCTGCACGCTGAAGACCATGATGAACATCAGCGCGACCCAGAACGCGGGCAGCGAGAAGCCGACGATGCTCATCGCCATCAGCGCCTTCGACAACGGGTGCTCGGGCTTCATGCCGGCGTAGAGGCCGAGCGGCACGCCGACGGCCACCGCCAGCAGCAGCGCGGCCAGCGCCAGCTCCAAGGTCGCGGGCAGGCGGTGCAGGATCAGGCGGATCGCGTCTTCCTGGTAGACGAAGCTCTTGCCCAGGTTGCCGTGCAGCGCGCCGTCGACGAAGGCCAGGTACTGCCGCCACAGCGGCTGGTCCAGCCCCAGGCGCTGAATGGCCTGCAGCCGCTCCTGCTGGTTCAGGTCGTCGCCGATCAGGATGTCGACCGGGTTGCCGATCGCGTGCAGGCCGACGAAGACGATCAAGGTCATCAGCACGACCACGCCTGCCGCCTGCGCGAGGCGGCGCAGCAGCCAGGCGCCCAGCCCGATCATGGCGGGCCTCCGTCATACGCCGGGAAGCGGGCCGGCGTCCATTCGTCGCCGAGCAGTTCGGGCTCGGCGTAGCGGTCCATCGCCGCGAAGTGCAGCGCCACGTCTTCGGCCAGCAGCCGCGCCGCCAGGCCGCGTGCCAGGCGCTGCGCGCCGTCGCTGATCTGCGGAATGTCGCCGGTCGCCGCGCCGTGCGACAAGGTGGCGGCGTAGTTGAAGCAGTGCACGCGCTCCAGGCCCGGGCAGGCGCCGGGCGACTTCTCCTGGAACTCGAACAGCGGCCCGAGGTCGGGGGATGCGCTCAGCTCGGCGTCGTCTTCGCCGGCGGGCGGCGTGAAGCGGTCTTGCCACAGGCGGACATGCGGCGCGAACGAGGCGAACTCGGGGCGCTGCGACCAGTCGCTGCGAAAGCCGGTGCAGAAGATCAGGAAGTCGGCCGCCAGCGGGCCGCGGCCGGTGTCGATGCGCAAGGCGCCGTCGGCGCGCTGCGTTGCCGCCAGCACCGGCGTGCCGAGATGGAAGTGGGCGTTGGCATGGCGCGAGACGCGCAAGGTGCTGCCATGCGGCGGCGGCACCTGCTGCACGTTCACGTAGTGCCGGAAGCGCCACTTCCAGGCGTCGGGCAGGCCCCAGAAGCCCTGCGCCATGCCCGGGCTGCCGGCGCCTTTGCCTTTGTTGATGCGCGGCAGCTCGGGCCGG
>Ga0307513_10005291_pt1 | contig 17081 bp, 23 predicted proteins | sample 15_EM_MG_FD_202174 | JGI IMG/M metagenome (GOLD analysis project Ga0307513, IMG submission 202174) | Populus trichocarpa ectomycorrhiza microbial communities from riparian zone in the Pacific Northwest, United States - 15_EM | ecosystem: Host-associated > Plants > Roots > Unclassified | place... | reverse complement strand
CAGAGTAAGATCCGAACATATCAGCAGGGCCGGACCCGTCAGCGATTTCCCGCTCCTCTCGAGAGCGCCACAATGGTCTCCCCTCAGTGTTCGGCATTCAGGTCTTTCGCGGTTTGCCTGTAGCTATACACCCTAGCCATACGCTTACAACTTGTAATGGGGCTCCACTTGTCCGGGGCGGGACGATGGCCAGGTCGTACCAGATGGCTGGTTCAGACACCGTTCCCTGTCTCCCAGCGATGGTGAACATGTCACGGGGGGTGGGACACCATGATCTCAAGCTCCTCATTACGCTCTGCAGCGCTGTGTGACAACGTCCTCCTCGGAATTTACATGCACGCAAGGGTACGGGAAATTGTTGCGAGTCAAGCTCGCACGCGGAATCCCACTCCTGCTGGATTTCGCCCGACTAGATTGAAGGCCATGCCCCCACGAGGAAACGGGCATAGTCCTTGTCCGTAGCAGCTAGAATGCGACGTCCATGGCTAGGTGTAGCGTTGCGTGTGACTTACTCACACCTCCGGATGGTGAACAAAGCCGGGGGGGCTTTAGGGGCGGCGGCGGCCGCTCTCGCCGTCTCCCCCTGGAGGTAGGATTTTTTCAAACCAAGAGCGTATGTGCCAACCATGACGGTGCGAGAACAAGGTGTGGAGGGGTCGATTGAGCTCCTGGCCCACATAGACGCCCCGTGTCGACATGTTCAGATCTCGGGCTGACCAATTACCCAAATGTGGGAACTGTCATATAACTGCCATTAGATAACTGGTCTGGTGAGCGACCTAGGTGTTCACGTAGTGATGCAAACTGCAGTATCCTGCTCATTGGGTGACTAGGTGACTATCCATACCACCAGATAATATTTTTTCCGTCGTAGAAGGGTGCCAGTAACCGAGGTTCGCGCTGCCTGCGACCCGGCATAGTGGATGGGGTCCTGACAGTTCCCTTCAAAGGCACTGGATATTCGTTTATTCGAAGATAAAAAACCTACAGATAAGTCTTCTAGAGTGTTGGAATCTGGACCTAGATTATATAACGAGTATAAGTGTCAAATAGGCACTCTCCACATTTTTGATGGTCAGTTCCTCGGGTACACTTGTTTTTTTTACATGATGGGTGGTTCTTGTCCAGAAGGGATGGGCTGCATAAGTAAAAGCTACTAGAGGTGATTGATGTCAGGAACTTGTGCAATTTTATAGCCAAGTCTATGAGTTCTCACAAAGTCACACATCTATGATGCACCTCTCTTTCTCTTCTTCCATCTACTCCTCTAGCACTTAACACAAATGATGATATTTGCAAACATGTCTGATGAGAACAACCCTCTGGGGTCTCTCAATAACCCTCCAGACATAGAGAGGGTTCATGAACAGTTTCCTGTTAGCCTGGCGCACTCTAACATCTCAGGCTGGACAAACAATAAACCTATCCAGACCACCCCCTCCTCTCCTATCTGCACTCCAGAGAATGCTGCTCTCCCTGAAACCCCTGTCCTCAACAGGGCCATCAGTAAATGTGGTGGGAACTTATTTCTCACTTTTCCAACCTTATTTGGTGCTTTTCAGCAAGTTACTTGGTTATTTGTTGTTGCATAATGTAGGTCCACAAATTATGCAATTTCAAGGGGTTGAAATGGCAGGGGGCTTGCATGAGTAAGCTCAAATAAGATCAAATAAGAATGATAAGTAAATAAGAATCAAATGCCTCTTTTTCTGATGCCACAGATGCAGTAGCCTCTAACCTTCCCCTCACAATCCCGGGTACTCTCATAGTGAGTACCTGGACTCTACTGGTGGAAGACACACTACACCCCCACCACGTTTTACATTCCAAACACTGTTGAGTTCTGGAATCAATGGCTTGATACTTGAGCAGTAAAAGCTGATCTGTTTGATTCACTTGTTGTTTAGACAAATAAGGCTGGTTGAAAGTCTTGGATGAACTTGACTAACAACTTCAGAGGGTAAGCAGGATTGACTTTGTCTGGTCTTGTGGTCCTGTTGAGTTCACTGAAGGGGTTTGATGTTTTCAGTAATGTTTGAAAGGTTTCAGTTACAATCTTTCTTCACACACTCTCCTTGTCTGGACCTTGTTGTTCTACACCTGAGGGGTGGAGGGGATTGATGGGATATGGGTTCCTGATCTGCTTGATGATTGGGAATGGAAGGGGATGATTGGTTGCTAAGGGGATGGTTGCTGTCGTGACTGTTGCTAGTTTCTGTGGGCCATGTGGAATCAAGGGGGCTGTGTCATCTGAAATCTGTGATCTGGAAAGGCTGTGTTTGAGTCTGGAAGGCTCTGTGTTCATCATGGGGATGAGGGTTCATCTGGGGAATCTGTTGGAAAGGAATGTAGTGGTGTCAGGTGGACCTTGACAGCTAACCCTGAGCACCAGTGAGATGAGCAGGGGATCAGGTGACCAAGAGGTGTAGAGGGGAGCAGATAGAAGAGCACTCAGAAGGAGACAGAGGGGAGATGCTAAGAAGACTAGAGATCACCTCACTAGGCTGTAGTCAGCTAGGAGGGGAAGTCTGAAGTTATCAAATCTGGAGAGTACAGCGCTATACTACTAGTCCTTATATACTACTGGGGTGCGCACAGATCATGCTGTGCTGGTGTATGGACCAGGGTGCATGGACCAGGTCCTGACAAAGCGAATGACAAAGTACTGACTCAACAGGATAACATGAATGGAAACCACTGGAAGTCTGGTGGGTTGTGAGAGAATAATTGGAAGGAAAGTAGGTTGTGGGAATGAGAATGAGTAATCACCAATACAAACCTGACAAAGCATGTAGTCATCCCTGATGTGTCATCAGGGGCTGAAGGATGTCTAGCCAGACAATAAGAAGGCAAGGGGATTGGCTGTGGTCCATCAGCAGCCTTTGCTGCTATCCCCACCATTCCATTCCATCCCATCTATCCTGATCAAACATGTCTCGTATCTTGTACACTTACCCTCACATCTCCTGTGGCACTGTTGCCACCTTCTCTTTCAAGACGCCATCCACCAACTACTTGACCAATGACAAGATCATCCCACTGGGGGCAAGGGGTGGTGTCCTGGGCTGGTACATCACAAGTCCATTGCAAGGACATGGACAAAGTACTAGGCAAAGACCCACCTGGTACATCTCAAGTCCATTTAGAATATTCCCAGCCAGTTTCCCTACAGTGTCCCCAGGTCAGGAAATGGCTGGTACATTCACAGTGTTCCAGGTCATGTGACCTGAGTATCCCCATCAGGAACACCATGGGAACATTTAAAATTTTCCCAAAGAATGTATCCAGAATATTGCTGAGTGGCTCATTCAGAATTTCCTTTGCAGTGTCCCAGCATTGTGATTACAGTGTTCCCAGTCAGTAAAACTCAAAACAAACTAGAACAATGGACCCAAAAGATTCCTGAGTGGCACATTCAGAATGTCCTTGAAATTCTGCCCATGGTGCACCACTTTTGATAAAATTCAGGTAAACTTTGGGGAAATGCTGGGTACATTCAAAATGTCCCCAGTTTTCCAGTTTCCTTGACATGTCCTTGCAGTGTTCCCCAGAGTTTCCCCAAATTTTACTGAAAGTGGTGCACCATGAGTGGAATTTCAAGGACATTCTAAATGTGCCACTTGGGAATATTTTGGGTCCATTGTTCTGTTAGAGTCACTGCAGAGATGGGGGGAAAAGACAAAGAGCTGAATCCCACCCCTGCAGGTATATATAGCATCTAGAGCCTGAGAAAACATTACTATAAAAGGAAATATGTCAGGTATGGAATGGATGACATAATAGAGCAATATATTCTAAAAAGAAAATTCTGATGGCTTATGTAAGCAGGTCAAGTGACCTTCTGGAATAGAGAAAATATCAGATCAAATAATGATGTCACAGAATGGAAAATCATGTGACATAGAGTCACACCTTCAACATGTTCTGGTTTGTTTTGAGGCAATGATGGTGTTCATCCAGCTCATAATTGAACTTTGAAATGATAAGTCTGAGATAAAGTCCACATGACTTAGGCATATATGGGTGCCTATGACTTAGCTGTGAAAATGAGAGGAAAAGGCAAAAGCATGACAGGTGGGGAACAAAGCTTACTATGCTTTGGTGGCTGTGTGGTTGTTGAGTGACTTGAATCAATGGAAACAGATAGCAGAAGGCTCAGATAACTTGTTTTGAAGGTTGCTGAGGATGTCCACTTGTATAGCAATCATCTGTCTGTTGTCTGACACTCCCCACCAAGTCATAAATGGAGATCTGGATTAGAACCAATCAGGTGGCCTGAGATATGGTCTTCACACTGACCTACCCTGTCCCCCAGAGGAGGGTTGAACATTGGGAATGGGGTGTTGTTGGCTGAAGAAATACCATCCTCGTTAGGGTATGCCACCACCGAAAAATCTGTGGTCATATTGAAACCGGTTACAAGAACAGGATGAACGTCCCTGCCCTGATGCCCTTTGCCACGAGCAAACTCTATCCATGAGTTGTAGTGACACTTAGTAGGCGTGAGCTCCATCCCCAGCTTTCGTGCTATCTCTGGTGAGTGAACCTGAATCGTCTGATTTGGAACACTTCCAACTTCAAAGCTTCAGGCCTCAGGCATGCAATCTACACTGGACTCCCACTAGCAAATCACCTACATAGTTGGCATGTTCAGCACCAGTAGGTTATCTGATGCTTGAGTTCCCATTTGTTGGTGATTCAGGACCAGCTGTGGGCAACCCCTAAAGGGGCAGGGAATAAACAAGCTTGAAAACCCATAGGGAGGAAACTCGCCAGGAGAGATTTCAGGACAGGTAAGAGGTCATAAAATGGGATGATGAAGACCCCGGTGTTTGCTCAACTGTTAACTGAGACACTAGTACTTAGTGTAGCGACCCAAACCTGAAATCCGGACACAGTGTGCAAGTTTGTTTTTGTGAGCTGCGGTTGCCACACAGAACCTCCCAGAATTCAGAACGACATACTTGGAGAACACAGGACTGAACTCGAGAAGGAAGGCACCCGACGCGAAATTGGTAGGTAGAATGAGAATCCTATATGGCCACCCTAGATGTCTATATACTATATTACTGATTTTTGTGAGCACGTGATCTGTATCTCATTGGATATACACTCAATACGCTTTATGAGGATTTCCAACTGACTTTTGACTCCAAGACGTTCTGTTCCATGGCTCTCCAGCCCAGCTGTCTTCCCTTTGCTTCCATTTGTTTCTCCCATATTCCTGCTCCATTTCCATCCCCCGTTCACTCAGCTCTCATCTCCAATCAACTTAGTCCCCATCATCACCCTTTCCACCATCTCATTCATCTGTTTCTGACTTTTGTTTACTTCCCAACCCTGCCACAACTTCCAGTCCTGCCTGCTTGCTTGTTCCAGTCCCTTGTCAAATCCCTCACTGAAGTCCGATGCTCGGTTTTCCTCCTTTTGAGTTGTATCCATTGTTTCCAACCCCATCTCCCCTTATCTGTTTCAATCAGTTCCATTCCATTCTCTGTTCAATCACAAGTGATTGTGCTTAGTTGATTCCGTTGTCTGGACTTTGTGATATTCAGTTCCGCTTGATTTCTCTTCCTCTTTCTGTTTCAGTTCTATTTCCTCTTGTTCCTCCATACAAGGATGTTTGTTTCGCATGTTTTCTCTGTCTCAGTGCTTTGGATCCAGTATCCCTTGTTTCCGGTCGCTTTACAAGCCTCTTTCCTTAGATCTAAGCCTGTCTTCAATGCTTCCTGAATAAGAATCATCTTTGGAGTTCTCCCCTCATCTCGTTGTCCATTCCTCGTTGTTTCCAACTCATTTCTGTTGTCATCACTGTTCCCCTCATCATCCGTGCTCTTGATTTGTCTCATTGTTGTCTCCAGCCTCATCTCTCATTGTTTACGAGCCCTTCCCTCATTGATTCACGCCTCAAGGTCTATTAGTTGTGAGTCCTACAGGCCTTATCTATGTCGGAGCTCTCTATCTACATCTCCTACTCATTCGACCTACCTTCCTATCATCGTTCTAACCCTCCACCTCCGACCCAAACACACAACAACCATATACCAGTAGTGTTACAGCACATAATGAGGGAGAAAGGCAAAGTTATATTGATGTGATCAATACTACTATGTACTATCAAAAATATTCCCACAACCACATGACTGGTTGACACAGCCATCTTCAACAAGTAGGACCCCCTTCACCTGCCTCCTTCTCTCTATGCACCCCCCAGCGAGAGGCAGCATTTCAATACAATCAATTATGCAATGTTTGGAGAACTGTTTGTATAAGATGACAAGTGAATGTCACTTCTGCCACACAGGTCAAAGGTAATGAGTGTAAGTGTTTGTTTGGGTGATAGGTGGTGTATGGTAATGGGGGAGGATAGGGGGAATTGAGGTTCTGCTGAGCAGATTGCCACAAAGGTAGGGGGGATGACTTACCCGTAAAAAAGGAGTAGAGGCTAATTTTAAAAAATCCAGTCAAGAAGGCCATGGGACATTCCAAGCTTCTCAGTGGAATTTCCTAGGTTCTATCTAATTCTATCTACTTCCATCTGCTTCCAGTAACTTCCAACTGTTTCCATAATGTTCCTTGGGATTCCATGATGTTCTGTAGAGTTCCTTCTGTTTCTGGAAGGTTCTGAGGCTTCTATGATGATCTGGAATGTTCTTTTGGGTTCCCTTGGGATGTATGCTATGTCTCCTGGTCTCTTGTGTTCTGTGCTTGGTTGGATGGTTATGTGACTGTTTGGGGATCCTTTCAGGCCTGGGCCTTTGTATCTGAGTGTGGGTCCTTGTGTATCCATGTGTCTGTGGGCTCAGGAGTGTTCATCTTCCTAACCTTTGCCTCTATCGGATAAGAGTTAATCTTATCTAATCTAATCTTATCTCTTCTGCACTTTTTCCTTATCTTATCTTCCCTGTCTGCTATCTGATCTTATCTCAGTTTTTTATAATGTGTGGTTGGCTCAATACACTTCAACTGTCACCAGAGGAGGTTCCCCTGTCCCTTCCTCAGGTAAGGGTGTCTCAAAGTCTTGCAGCACCAGCATCTCCTCCACTTGTACTCATCTACAGGTAACTTGAGAAGGAAAGGTGAAAGAAATGAATAAAGATAATGAGTGTGGGAATGTAATAAGTCCAATTGGAGAAAGTGTTTCCTGAAAGGTAAATAAATAAGAATGCTGTGAAACAATAGAACTATGAGTGGCTTTAATGTACTTGAGTGAAACAGATGTGAAGGAAGGGGATGTGGAACATAGAACAAGGAATGATGGAGTACAGGTGGGTCAAGGATGGGATGATTCAGCAATGTCATTGCAGATGTGTAAGCGGATCACAGAATTGATGGCTGATGAGTCATTGATGATGTGTCAGGAAGGGAAGGTGACAGGTTGATGTGCTTGAGGGATCAGGTGATCGTGGAGTTGGCTGTATAGTTATGATGAGAAGAGACTGGATAAAATATGTCACAAAAATAATGCCTCTTCTCAACAACTGAACCTTTGTCACTCCTTGAGGGGAGCATATCCAATGCATGGACAGCAGGAACTACAATATTGATTGCTATGGAGGAGCTCCTTACTTGACCAACCCATTAGTGCATTGTCCTGTGATAAGGGATCATCTTTCATTGCTAATCTTAGCTGTAGATGGTCTACATGGGTCAGGAATCCTTGGATGGGGTTTCTCTCTACCTCAGCAACTTCTATGATGATGGATCCTTTGATGATCAGCTTTGGATTCAGATTATCATTGCAAGCCAGCATTGGACTTTCAATCAGAGGTCCATGGTTGGGACAAAAAAGATCCTCTTGAAGTTGCTTTGAAGGGGGATGTTCAATCACAATGAGATTGATAAATCCTGAGATGGCTTGGTATGCTCAGTATATTTTGCTACAGTGATGGGGGATCATTCGGTGAACAGGAAAAATAGGATGGGGATGATGACAACAAAGATCAGACATTGGAGTGACGTCATGAGCAACCCAGAAGGTTGACAGATTGAGGATCCGAAAATTGTGCATCTGGTTTGACTAAGTCCAGTGGTTTGCCCTTGCTTGACATATCAGGAGTGCTACCAACTGGTTAAAGAAGGAAAGATGAGAGCAGTCAACAGTGAGGATGAGCCCACTTCTACGCACTAATACATGCAAGGGGGGAACATGGCCCACATATCCATCTGGAGACCCGAAAGTTCAATCCAACAAGACAGCAACAAAATGACCTTATCAACAAAATCTGCAAGATGCTCCAAACCAGGGACAATCAATCAGCCTCAAATCCTCTGGCTGTGGCCATCCAGCAAAGTGACATTGACACTGATGCTTTGTCTGACTCTTATGACATTGTCCAATGCACCCCTTGTTGGAGTTTGTTGTTCCAAGTCAGTGTAGCTAGGAGTAGCAAGTGTGGGAAAATTTTCTATGTATATATAGTTAGTGATCCCATCAATTTGATCTTTGCCTTTCTCCCTCATTATGTGCTGTAACAGGCTGCTGACTTGGAGTGGTGTGGGTTGTTACAGCACATAATGGAGGGAGAAAGGCAAAGATCAAATTGATGGGATCACTAACTATATATACATAGAAAATTTTCCCACACTTGCTACTCCTAGCTACACTGACTTGGAACAATAAACTCCAACAAAAATCATGACAAAGAGGAACTGAGGAGTATGGGAACAACCAATAGGAAAAAGAGGGAAAGTGGTACCACTGTGTTGTCAGGGAAGCTGATGGGAGATTTGAATGACGTCCTAGTTGAAGAGAGGCAGATAAAAGGGGGTGTCCTCAACCACGTGTTAATTAAGTAATTAATCAGATTGTATTATATGTGGTTGGGTATCCAGTTAATAAATTCTACTAAACATGTGCCTCAGCTTCCCCCACCACAGGCTGGGCTTAATGTGCACCTCCTCCACCAGCCACTTCAGCCTAAAGCTGTATGCAACCAACAGATCAGTGTCTTTTTTACTTTGCTCTCCATAATCAATTCCATTTTGTGATCAATGTAGAGTAAGGGAACCTTCAAGATCCTGTCCGTAGAGATGGGTCTGTCTGGAATTAGGGCTGTTGGGTTCAAACACTGGCCAGATATCCAAGGAAGAACCGCAACTCCATCACACTAGGGGCAGAGGGGGTTTACCTGGCAGGCAAATTGAGAGTTTGTTGAGAGTTTGTGATCAATTTGCTCCCACTTTGCCCAGTGGGTAGGTTGTGAGTTTGTTCAAAAGAAACCTGTCAAATTACCCACCAGGTATTCTTTGAACAAACTGTTACAGCACATAATGAGGGAGAAAGGCAAAGTTGTATTGATGGGATCAATACTACTATATACTATCAGAAAAATTCCCACAACCACATGATTGGTTGACACAGCTATCTTCAACATATATTGCTCTATTATGTCATCCATTCCATACCTGACATATTTCCTTTTATAGTAATGTTTTCTCAGGCTCTAGATGCTATATATACCTGCAGGGGTGGGATTCAGCTCTTTGTCTTTTCCCCCCATCTCTGCAGTGACTCTAACAAAATTGTGAGTAAGTTTTGAACAAAATTGTCAAAGAACCCAGGGGGTTTGTGTTGAAGATAGCTGTGTCAACCAATCATGTGGTTGTGGGAATTTTTCTGATAGTATATAGTAGCATTGATCCCATCAATACAACTTTGCCTTTCTCCCTCATTATGTGCTGTAACAATATATTCTAAAAAGGAAATTCTGATGGCTTATGTAAGCAGGTCAAGTGACCTTCTGGAATAGAGAAAATATCAGATCAAATAATGATGTCACAGAATGGAAAATCACGTGACATAGAGTCACACCTTCAACAAAAAATGCCCAGAAATTTGATCACAATGTATACTCAACCACATACTCAATGGGTTCTTTGAGAGTTTATGGTAAAATTGAGCCACATTGAGAGTTTGTTGTGAGTTCTTTGAAAAGAACCCACCAGGCATATTGTGGTCACATTTCTGAGTATTTTTGAAAGAACTCTCAATGAGTGGCTCAGGTAAATTATGGGTAAGTTTTGAACAAAATTATCAAAGAACCCAGGGGGTTTGTTCAAAGAATACCTGGTGGGTAATTTGACAGGTTTCTTTTGAACAAACTCACAACCTACCCACTGGGCAAAGTGGGAGCAAATTGATCACAAACTCTCAACAAACTCTCAATTTGCCTGCCAGGTAAGACCCCCTCTGCCCCCAGTGATAGCAAGTGCAATGAGCAGGCCATTCTGGAGCTCAGGTGATGCTTGGAGTTGACATAGCTCTCTGGCTTCATTAACAATGAGTCCCATCCCCCTTTTCCCACCATCTAATCTGACCTTCAACAGAGTCGCTCCAGTCCTACGCACCCAGGCTCTCTACCCCTAGGAAGGCAATCCTCTCAGAAATCAAGGATGCACACCCAACCCTCAAACACCCATTCCCCAACTCTGCCTTTGGCACATTCACTGTCAACTTTGGCCCCGAGGTGTGCACCATCCCCCACAAGGACTACAAGAATTTGAGTTGGGGATGGTGCGTGGTCACCAGCTTTGGGGACTACAACCACACAAAGGGCAGTCACCTCATCCTCTGGGACTTCAAGATTGCCATCAAATCCCCCCACTTGACAATCTTTATCCCTTTGGCAATCCTCGAGCACAGTAATGCAGCCATCCAACAAGGGAAAAGAAGAACCAGTATAACCCAATACAACTCCATGGGTTTGTTTCAGTCGTGAGTGAGAGTGAGCATACCTTCTAGACATGGCAAGCATCATTGTGATGCTACATGAGACGCCCAAAAATTTGTGAGATCCCTCTTGGGTCAATTCATTAATGGAGATAATGTCGGGTCCCTTGGGACCAATCGTGTGTTAAAATTTGAGCCTATCACTAACGGTACATCTAGATATCATACTATTCGTTCATCAAGGAATCCAGCCCCAAAACTTCAATGTCCACCAATAGAGTTTGATATGGTTTGGCATGTTATTCCCCAGCGGGATCCTCAGCCACTCAATGTATGTGTTGAATCTGTTCTCACTGGGGGCAAAGGGCCTATGGAAACTAGCGAATACATTGTAAATACATTGAAGGCTCTGGTTCAATTTACTCAGCCCTTTCTCACCAGATACATTCTGGGAACATTTCGAATGTTGCTTTGCTATTTGCCCAATATGTTCCCAAAATATTTCCACCATATGCCCAATGGGCACATCTTGAAAACATTGGCTCATTTTGATGACATTGTAAATGTATTCAGCATGATCCTCATTATAATCACCATACAACTGTTTGGACACATGCTGGGAATTTTTGAGAAATAATTCTAGAATCATTTCAAATGTTCCCAGAATGTATCTGGTGGGAATGGGCTGAGTAAATTGAACCAGAGCCTTCAATGTATTTACAATGTATTCGCTAGTTTCCATAGGCCCTCACCCCCAGTGTATGAAGATCGAGTTGGTCATTGGTGAATCATGAATGACTTGTGTTTTTGATGAATATAAAATTTTTAAACGGGGTTTTCTTCATGACAGCAAACACACTGACAGATAGGACTATATACTAATCTAATGAATAGATGTCACAACTATACAGTTGTGACAAGCCACTGCACAGACAGTGCACAGACCATGTCTTATGTGCACGGACCATCTATGAGGTCATGCATGGCGTCTAACTGGGCCAATTACACATAGTGATATTGTAACTCTGGGACAGGTGTGAACACAGACCGAGCCAGTTCAGGGAGTCATGAGTTCGACTCCGACGTTGGCACATAAAGTTTTAACATAGGGAGGGATGTGCCAACTAGCTTGGAGATGAGGCATGCCTCCTCCATTGGCAACAGGTTGCTTTGTCACATTGAGATTATGGAGAAAGAGGTGGGCAGGTAATCAGTGCAATTAAGCATCGATCTAACCTCCTTCTAGGTGCGATGAGAGTGCAAGGAGTGCAAGGACATGGAAGAGGCTTTCAAGTGACAGGCCTTGGACCTGGAAGACACTGTTCGTCAGAACGGGGAGCTTGGGGATTTTTATTTTATTTTTAAATTCAAGTTTATCCCAACAACTGTAGACTAGTACATGATCGGCATCTTATCTATCTAGCACACAGCTGATTGCATCATCAACCAATGGGAGAATAGTCTGCTATCTAAGGTCCAATATCCAAGGTCCATGTGAGGAAGGGGGGGTATACCTACCTAAAAGGGGGGAGGGAAAAACTATGGACAATATGGCCTAATGGGCGAAAGAAGGGGGGGCAATAGACAGGCCGGGAGGGGGAGGAAAGGGAAGTGGGCTGAGATGGGAGATGTCCATCTGGAGAGACCTGATCCCCTAGGTCTCACCAGGTTGATGGTCTTCTGTGTTCTCTCCTGGAAGGACAGTGCGGTACGACTTCAGAGACTTAGGGAGTCTTCTGCTAAAGCAGGGTCACTAGAGGTCACATCTAAGCAACTTAGTGGCCAAAAGCTCTCCCTTGGTGGACTCTGGGTTTCAAATGTTCGCCCTTCTCAGTCGCGATCTTCTCGGATAGCTAGCCAGTGCCAAGTAGCTTTCTGTCCAGAGCACAACCTCACTCTAGATGAGGTTTGATTGGTCTCGATGTTGTTGTGGCCATCGAACGGGCCCTGCTCGAGCAGGGGACACCATGGGAAATTTTCCTGACATGAAGGAAGAGGAAGAAGAGGGGATGGGGAGCTTGGGGATCATCTGGAGCAAATGGAGGTGATGTGGTTGAAACAGGAGTAGTTTAGTGCAGAGCTTTGTAGAAGAATAGAGTCATTGCAGGTCTGTTTGTTTCTTCAGGGATGTAGTGTCCTTAAGATAATGAATGTTCTTAGGATTGTGTCTGCAAATGTGGACTGCCTGGAAGTGAAGGAGTTCCCATTGAGGTACGTCCAACACTGTCTTCTCTTTGCTGAGTTGGTGTTTGACATGTTCCCTAGATTCTGGATGACAAGCTGGAGTATACCTCCTATCCTTCTATGGTCGAGGAGCAACCTGTGATGGGGTTGGACATAGTTGGATGTTCTGGGTGTTCTGGGGTCTTCATCTGTGCCCTCTTCTGAGCCTTTGCCAGTGATGGCTGAGATTTGCCCAGTTCATGCTGGTTAGAGTGCCCTCCATTGTAGTTGTTGTCAGCCGCTGATTGGGTACATGGTACCAGGTGGTTTGTTCTCTCAGCAGCAATCATCATCATCAGAGGGTAGTCGACCAGGGACGTCAAGAGGACCACCCACCAGTGACTCCTCCAAGGATGGAGAGTCCAGGATGTCTGTGTCAGCGCGTTTGCTGTCATGAAGAAAACCCCGTTTTAAAAATTTTATATTCAACAAAAACACAAGTCATTCAAGACATTCCAACGACCAACTCGAACACTCACACTCCCTTCACTTCATTTTCTTTCTCCGTTACAATGCACGATGCAACAAGACAAGAAAAGAAGATATCACATTGGTTCACTAGGGTCAATTGCCCTCCACAACGATACACGAGTACTCTAGTCATTGTTCCCTTCGAAGTCATGGACCTCTCCTTGGTCCTCAGCAAGAACACTCTTGGCCATCTCCTCAGCCAAGGTCGCGTCGACTGAAAGACCAACTCCACCTGATTCCTTGACCATCTCCATGCGACTGGACTGCAAGAGCAGTGAGAGCTGTTGGATCTGCACCTGGTCCATCACCTGCTGCATCGCTTCCAGAGCTTGACGAATCAGCATCCCCCTCTGGCTCGACTGAAGAACGAATGCTCTCAGCTCCTGAGCACTCATCGTCTGCCTCTCATCCATTCGAGCGACACTCGATTCTGCCGGTTCGAACCTTTCGGAGATAGCGGGAACAGAATTCCTCAGTTGATGGTAATCCTCAGAGTTGACCTTTGAAATATGAAGACCGAACGTAGGGATGGTATTTGCTCAGCGGAAGACTTCCAGCGGATTGAATGCAACATTGTCCACTCACAACGTTACCAAGGATGGATTGTTCATCCAAGACGCGAGTCATCAGGTCGAACTCCTCACAGGACACAATAGGAAGAACCTCCTCCTCTTGGTGCAAGGGCGACATCGATCGCTCCTTGCTCAAAGTCCCTACACTCTCTTCGGACTCCTCCCCTTCCATCGGCGCATCTGATGGCACTTCAATGGAACTGGCATCCTGGGTTCAGATGTTTAGTCAAGACAAAAGAGACTAGACTAATCCCCTAAACCTACCTGGTTCATGGTCACTTCCAGTTCACCCACCGGTACCATCAAGATCCAAGTATCGGACACCATTGGAGGAGTAACGTACGCGCTATCTGAGGTGTACTCCAATGGAGATCCTGCCCTAGGAGAAGACTACGATCCAATCAGTTCAGGAACATACGAAGATCACGAGACACATACTTCTTTGTTGCACGAACAAAGATGATCAGACATGGCAGCCATCATCGTTACCACATCCTCCAAATGCTCCTCCAGACGCTGGATCCTCATAGCATCCGCACCACCGTTTGATTCGACGAAGGCCATGCTCATCTCCAACGTCTCAATCCTTTCTTCGTATTCCTTCTTCTTCTGTTCCAAGGCATGGATCCTGAAGAGGACCCGACTGTAGTCACCTTCGAAGCTCTGGATCATCGCCGCATGCTCCTGCAGCTTGTGCTCGTCAAGACCGACTCGACCACCCAAGGCATTCAAGTCCTTGTCAATACAACTGAAGACAGCAGTGGCATCTGTCACACTCTGACGCCACTCCCATTCCAAGGCATCTCGCTGTTGGTTCAGTTAGTTGAGAACTTAATTGTTCTACAACAGCTGGACCTACCCGGTCCTGGATCTCGATGACCCTATTCCAAATCCGGACACTGGTAGCAGTCCCCAAGCACACAGCTTGTTTTGCCTGGTTCAACAACTTGTCTTCTCCCTCCCAGTCGAACGACCCCATCCTGAAGAGTAAAGCTAGGACAGGATCCCTCCAAGTATCTCTGTCGCTGGTCCTCCATATTTCGGCGGTTCTGATGGCGAAACCCCACAACCGATCATCATAGTGACACTCAGCAAGGATGTCGTTGACATCTTCGCCGCGCATCCAACGCATGATCTGTTCAAAAAGGTTAGCCTTCAAACCATCCAAGAACAGCAACAAGACACTAGCTTCAATTGCTCCGGGATAATTGGCAGTGGGATCAATCCGACTCTTGCTGTGTCGACGGTTGTCACAACGGGTGATTTCTCCATGGTTGTCGGGAGCGACGTAGACGGCACGAGAACCAACAGAGTTATCAACAGTGGCCGCATTGCGGATAGACATATGAGGTAAGGTGTTGCTGCGGTTGGTGAAGTGGTAGAAGGGTTTAATGGGGATTGGTCACATATCCACCCTGCTTATATGCTTTCCATCTACCCCCTGGACACTACCTTCAGTCTGACTCTTCTTCCCGTCATCAAGGGTTCACTCTATTCCCCATCACCACTCTTACCTTGTGACACTGCTCGCCCAAGCTCATCACCGCTCATGTCTTACCTTGCCGCCCACCTTGGTTCCTCTGTCTAGACCTTCGACATCATCAATGACATCATTCTACTCCACCATCGTCACCAATGACTTCATTCTTTCATCATCATTGCATCATCATGACACATTTATGACATCATGACCTGGACTCTACTTCTGGACTCTCTTGGACACATTTTGGACTCATCTTTGATGCCCCTCCACATTCATTCCCTTTACACGTTTCACATTCATCAGCATCATTGATCCTTATCCCCTGTTTCACATCGATCACTCCTTTATCGATCCTTGATCACTATCTTTCCGTTTTTGGTACTTGTTGCCCCTTTAGGTTTTGATAGTTCCCACACATTCATTCCTTTCTATTCTTTCTCTCCTTTCCCTCCCTCACACTGGTTTCACATTGTTCCGGTTACATCTGTCACTGTCACGACCACTCTTTCTATATAGGTAGATAGATTGTGGCTGGTGTCTCCTTAGCTTTGCAATTCCAGGAAATCCTCTCCCCTTCTCAGCCCTCTTGCGCTGTTACAGACAAGCGAGTCTTGTCAGGGTTGGTGCCTGCTTACTGTTCGCTGGACACCAGAGGTGTAGTAATCGATGGGTGGTTTGGGGTGAGGGGAAGTCTTGGAGTGTGGTCGGGTCTGAGGTTGGGTGAGTTGTAGTCGTAGGAGAAGACAGGTTTCCAGAACTTGTCTACGAAGTCGGCAAGGGCGTGGGAGAAGAGCCAAAAGCTTTCTTCTTGAGGATAAAGGTCGGCTTGAACTTGTAACCAAGCAATAACCTCACCAGGTAATGCAGTAGGGAAGTCCCACTGTCATCGTGCACAATTTTCGGACTACTTTTCTCTTATGTCTCTACATCCTTTTGGACTCTTTTACCTTCAAATCCCCACACTCGTTCATTTCACACCATACATCAAGACACCAAGATCGTATTCGACTACTCAGGAAGAGAAACAAGGACAAGATGGGTATTTACAAGGGTATCAACCATGCACTCCATCTCTGCTTCGAGACGCACGGCTTCGCGGAACTCGGCATATGAAGACCACCTAAGGACGTCATACCCTAGCAAGACCCTCTCCACCTCGTATCTACTAGGAGGACCATGCTCGGGCAACTCCCCTAGACGACCCGGACTCTCCGCTCTTGGAGGAGTCACTGGTGGACAGTCCTCTAGACGTCCCTGGTCTACCACCCTCTGACGACGCCTGTCGCTGCTCCCAAGACGACTCGCCTAGAAAAGGACATCCCATCAGAGGCTGTCTACACCCAGTACGACGAGCACGCTGACCGATACGAACCGGCAGAATATCCGCCATCACAGGAAGGGCAGCTGGAGACGGAGCACTTGAAGGCTCTTCAGAGCACCCAGAACACCTCGCCACGTCAAGCCCCAACACCGGCTGCTCTGCGGACATGGAGGCATACTCCAACTCGTCATCTAGAACCTATTAATGAGAACGTCAACACTATCGCTCAAAGGAAGCGTTGGACGTTATCACCTCAATAGGAACCTCCTTGCTCCCAGACAAGCCACACTTGCAGACCTGATCCTATAGACGTTGGACATCAATAAGGGTGCAAATACC
>Ga0307513_10005290_pt1 | contig 17083 bp, 20 predicted proteins | sample 15_EM_MG_FD_202174 | JGI IMG/M metagenome (GOLD analysis project Ga0307513, IMG submission 202174) | Populus trichocarpa ectomycorrhiza microbial communities from riparian zone in the Pacific Northwest, United States - 15_EM | ecosystem: Host-associated > Plants > Roots > Unclassified | place... | reverse complement strand
GGTCGGCGGCGACGTGCTCGGCGAGGTGGACCGGATCGACCACGCGCCGGCCTCCGACCTGATCGTGCTGCGCAAGGCCGATGGCGGGACGGCGCTCATCCCGTTCGTGAGCCAGATGGTGCCGACCGTCGACCTGGCCGGCGGCCGGGTGCTCGTCGATCTCCCCGAGGGCCTGCTCGACCTGTGATGCGCGTCGACATCATCTCGATCTTCCCGGAGTACTTCGCCCCGCTCGACCTGTCGCTGATCGGCAAGGCGCGCGGGGCGGGGCTGCTCGACCTGACCGTGCACGACCTGCGCGGCTGGACCTCCGACGTGCACCGCACGGTCGACGACTCCCCGTACGGCGGCGGTCCGGGCATGGTCATGCGGCCCGAGCCGTGGTCGGCCGCGCTGTCCACGGTCGGCGCGGGGACTCTGGTCGTGCCGTCACCGGCGGGAAAGCCGTTCACCCAGGCCGACGCGCACGAGTTGGCGGCGGTGGACCATCTGATCTTCGCTTGCGGCCGCTATGAGGGCATCGACCAGCGGGTGATCGAGGAGGCCGCCGACCGGATGCCGGTCCGCGAGGTCTCGCTGGGCGACTACGTGCTGTTCGGCGGCGAGGTCGCGGTCATCGTGATCATGGAAGCGATCACCCGGCTGCTGCCCGGGGTGCTGGGCAACGCCGAGTCGCTGACCGAGGAGTCACACGCGGCCGGCCTGCTCGAGGCGCCCGTCTACACCAAGCCGGCCGCCTGGCACGGCCGCGAGGTGCCGGAGGTGCTGCGGTCGGGCGATCACGGCAAGATCGCGCGCTGGCGGCGGGAGCAGTCGCTGCTGCGGACGGCCGCCCGGCGGCCCGACATGTTCGCCGCATATCCTCGCGAACTGCTCGACAAGAAGGACCTCGCGGCGCTCGCCGAGGGCGGATTACGGATCACGCCCCCCGCTGTGGCAGAGTAGTGGGGTTGCCGTTCGTCCACCACGCCGTGGGGACGGGCGAGGATCACCGGGGCACGATCGGCTCGGGGGTCAGAATCACCCATTCGCGCATCGAACTCCCGGTGCGCTTTGAGTAACACGAGGATGCAGCGATGAACACCCTGGACGACCTCGACGCCCAGTCGCGGCGCACTGACATTCCCGACTTCCGGGCCGGTGACAACCTCAAGGTTCACGTGCGGGTCGTGGAGGGCAACCGTTCCCGCGTCCAGATCTTCCAGGGCGTCGTGATCAGCCGCCAGGGCGGCGGGCTGCGCGAGACCTTCAAGGTTCGGAAGATCAGCTTCGGCGTCGGCGTCGAGCGGACGTACCCGATCAACAGCCCGCAGATCGACCGGATCGAGGTCGTGACCCGCGGCGACGTGCGCCGCGCGAAGCTCTACTACCTGCGCGAGCTCCGCGGCAAGAAGGCGAAGATCAAAGAGCTGCGGGAGAAGCAGACGGTCAGCTGAACCCCGTCGCCGTCCGGGCCGTATTCACTCGGACTGACGTTTGCTGCGCGGGCGAACTACGCTGGCGCTTGTGACGGATGGGAAACAGTGCCACTGCGGCGACCGCCGCGCTGGCGGGCCATTCGCACTACCGCCCGACGTCCCCTAGCGGGGAGCTCGGGCGGTAGTGCTGTATCCGGGGCTGGTCTGGCCGGAACGGCGGCGGGAGATGCGTAGCGTGGGACAAATGAGCGGCTACCGGGGCGGCCGCGCCTCGGCCTCGGGTGGACGGCGCCGTGGGCGAGTCATCCGGCGGGCTGAGATGCCGCTGTGGCAGGAGCTTCCGCTGCTGCTCGTCGTGGCGTTCTGCCTCGCGGTCCTGATCCGGACCTTCCTCGTCCAGGCGTTCTTCATCCCCTCGGGGTCGATGGAGAACACCCTGTTGATCGGGGACCGGGTGCTGGTCAACAAGGTCGTCTACGACATGCGCGACCCGGTGCGCGGCGAGATCGTGGTGTTCCGCGGCACCGACAAATGGGCGCCCGAGGTCACCGAGCCGGTCAGCCAGAGCTTCGGTGCCAAGCTCGGCCGCACGGTCGGGGACCTGGTCGGGGTCAGCCGCCCCGGCGAGCGCGACTTCATCAAGCGGGTCATCGGCCTCCCGGGCGACAAGGTCGCCTGCTGCGACAAGCAGGGTCGGATAACGGTCAACGGCGTGGCGATCGACGAGCCGTACGTGCAGGAGAATTCGCCGCTGGACGCCCCGCCCAATCCGACCCAATGCACGAGCCGGCGCTTCACCGAGGTGACCGTGCCGGCCGGCGACATGTTCGTGATGGGCGACCACCGGCTGGTCTCCCAGGACGCCCGGTGCCAGGGACCGGTGCCGATCGACAACATCATCGGCCGCGCGTTCGTGGTGGTCTGGCCGAGCAGCCGGTTCGCCGGGCTGTCCGTGCCGGACAACTGGAAGAACTACGCCGCCGACCATCCCACGGCCCTGGCGCCCCAGCCCTTGCAGGCGCCCGATCCCGCCAGTGACGTGATTATCGTCCCGTTCCTCTTAAGTGCCGGGTTATCCGCGCGTTCCGGACTGACGTTACGGGCACCACGACGTAGGCTCCGTTCGTGATTGACGAGCAGACCGAAAAGCGCCGTGGATCGTTCTGGCGCGAGTTACCGATCCTGCTGGGCGTGGCGATTCTGGTCGCCGTCCTAGTGCGCGCGTTCGTACTGCAGACGTTCTACATCCCGTCGCCGTCCATGGAGCACACGCTCAACGTGCTCGACCGGGTGCTCGTCAACAAGCTGGTCTACGACTTCCGGGAGCCGCGCCGCGGCGAGATCATCGTGTTCAAGGCGCCGCAGGACTGGCAGAGCGGCACCGAGGGCGAAGATTTCATCAAGCGCATCATCGGCACCCCCGGCGACCACGTGGTCTGCTGCGACGCGCAGAACCGGCTGGAGATCAACGGGCACTCGCTCGACGAGCCGTTCATCTACAAGGACGCCGACGGCACTCCGGACCCGGCGGCGGACGAGGCGTTCGACATCACCGTCCCGGCCGGCCGGCTCTGGGTGATGGGCGACCACCGGTCCGCCTCGGGTGACTCGTTGGAGCACTACGAGCAGACCAACGACATCCAGGAGGCCACGATCGACGAGGATTCGATCGTCGGCCGGGCGTTCACCGTCTTCTGGCCGGTGAACAGGGCGACCTGGCTGTCGGTGCCCAAGGAGTTCGACTCGATCCCGGATTCCACCACCGCCAAGTGAGCCGGCCCGGCAACCCGGGCTGAAGATCGACTTTCGGGGCAATAGGCTTGGTGCGTGACGTTCAAAGACCGCCGCGCCGCCCGGGTGCTGCTGATCGACGACGCCGGTCGGGCGCTGCTGTTCCACGGCGGCGATCCGGTCCGGCCGGAGCAGCGCTGGTGGTTCACCCCGGGCGGCGGTCTCGGCGCCGACGAGACGCCCGCCCAGGGCGCGGCCCGCGAGCTGTTCGAGGAGACCGGCCTGCGGGTCGGCCCGGCCGAGCTGGGCGACCCGGTCTATCAGGAGGTCACCGAGTTCAGCTACAACCACCAGGCGTATCGGCAGGCCCAGGAGTTCTTCCTCTACCGGGTGAGCGAGTGGCGGGTGGACACGGCCGGCTTCGACGTGGACGAGCAGTTGACCATCGACGAGCACCGGTGGTGGTCGGCGACCGAGATCGAGGCGACCGACGAGCAGGTCTTCCCGACCGGGCTGGCCAACCTGCTGCGCAAGTGCACCCGAGGCCTGTGATGCTGACCCCCGGTCGCACGGTCATCCGCCGGGAAGGCGGCCTGTACGCCCTCGAGCGGGCCCTGCAGCGGCGCGGCTTCCGGCACGTGGCCGGGGCCGACGAGGCCGGCCGGGGCGCCTGTGCCGGGCCGCTGGTGGCCGCCGCGGCGATCCTGCCCGAGGGCAAGCGCGGCGAGATCGACGAGCTGGCCGACTCCAAGTTGCTCACCCCGGCCGCCCGCGAGCGCGTCTACGCCGAGGTGGTGGCCCGCGCGCTGGCCTGGTCCGTGGTGATCATCCCGCCGGCCGAGGTGGATTCCCGCGGCCTGCACGTCTGCAACCTGTCCGCGATGCGGCGGGCGCTGGCCTCGCTCAGCACCGGCCCCGAGTACGTGCTGACCGACGGCTTCCCGGTCGACGGGCTGGGCGCGCCGGGCCTCGCGGTGTGGAAAGGTGACCGGGTGGCGGCCTGCGTGGCGGCGGCGAGCGTGCTGGCCAAGGTCACCCGGGACCGGCTGATGGTCGAGTTGGACGGCCGGTTCCCCGACTATGGTTTCGCGGTGCACAAGGGCTACATCACCGACGAGCACAGCGCGGCCCTGACCAGACACGGGCCCTGCATCGAGCACAGGTTCTCGTACGTGAACGTGGCCGCCGTGTCGGGCCGCGGCAACCGCCCGCCCCGGGCGCGCCGGCCGGTTGTTGTGCCGTCCGCCACCGACGAGCCGATGATGCTCTGGCCTGTGCCGGAGGGTACCGTCGGCGTGGCGTCGGGCGAGCAGCCTCGGCCGCCGGTGCCGGTGGGGGAGAATGAGGCCATGGAGGGCGAGACACGATGAGCGCAGAGGATCTCGAGAAGTACGAGACCGAGATGGAGCTGCAGCTCTACCGGGAGTACCGCGACATCGTCCGCCAGTTCTCCTACGTGGTGGAGACGGAGCGCCGCTTCTACCTGGCCAACCAGGTCGACCTGCACGTGCGGAACGCCGACGGCGAGGTCTACTTCGAGGTCGAGATGCACGACGCCTGGGTCTGGGACATGTACAGGCCGGCCCGCTTCGTCAAGAACGTCCGCGTGATGACCTTCAAGGATGTGAACGTCGAGGAGCTGGAAAAGCCCGACATCTCCCTGCCTGATGAGGCTGGTTTCGGCGGGTAGCGCTGTCCACAGCAGGGCGGCGTCCACAGGGGCGCGGTGGGCGGGGTTGGATTCGGGCAGGCTGCTCGCATGTCTTTGCTGCTGTGCCTGCTCTTGGTTTTAGCCGCGCCGCTTCCGGGTCCTGAGCCGGGGGCGGTTCGCCGGGCGGTCCCGGCTGTCGCTCGTGTCGGGGCCTTCACGGCGTCCGCCTCGGCTGGCGGCCCTGCCTTGGCTGGGGTTTCCGCCTGGGCGGGTGGGCTGGCTGGTTCTGCCGTGCCGCGCGTGGGGGCTGCGGGTCTTCCTGGAGGCTTCGGGTGGCCGGTTGACCCGCCGCATGTCGTGCGCTCGTTCGATCCACCGGCACAGCCCTGGCTCGCCGGTCATCGCGGCGTCGATCTTTCCGCGCCACCATCGTCGGCCGTGCAGGCCGCTGGCGCCGGGACGGTCGTCTATGCGGGCCGGCTGGCCGGTCGCGGCGTTGTCAGCGTCGCGCATCCTGGCGGCCTGCGCACCACCTATGAGCCGGTGACATCGAGCCTCCGCGTCGGCGATGTGGTCATGGCCGGGCAGCTCATCGGCACGCTTGAGGCTGGCCATCCCGGCTGCCCGGCTTCGGCTTGCCTGCATTGGGGCCTACGCAGCGGCAAGGGATATCTCAACCCGCTCGCCCTGCTCGGCCTCGGCCGGGTCCGGCTGTTGCCGCTCGGTGGCGGGTCCGCCTGAGTGGCTGAACCTTCCGTGGATCCCGCACACTGATCCGAGTGGGTCGGCCGGGGGCAGGCTGACGCGGACCTCACGCTGGTTTTGGTGATCAACTGGTCAACCGGAACCTTGCGCGGAGCTTCGGGTTGCATGGGTCGGACGGTGCCGGCACCGGTGACTGCCGATCGGCGGAGACCCAGGGACAGCGCGGACACAGGTGCCGGAGGCTTCGAGACCGGCCTTCCACTATTGGCTTGAGCGCTGCATGGTCTGGCCCTGAGGGGGTGGCTCAGCGTTGTAGTGCGGCCAGCAGGGGCGGGAGACGTTCGGCGAGGCGTTCGTATTCGTCGGGGCGGTTGTAGACCTGGGCGCTCAGCCGCAGCCAGCCGCGGCCGCCCCAGGCGTTCACCGCGGTTTCGGTCGCTAGTTTGTCGGCGATGTGCTGGCGTAGCGCCTGCGCCTCGACCTGCGTTGTGGCCAGGCCGGCGGGCAGCGGCACGATTCGCATCGCGCCCGGGCCGCCGGGCTCCGGCAGGTCGGCGGGGGACAGGCCGAGCGCCGCCCCGACCACCCGCTGGCCGTAGGCGGCCAGCGCCACGTTGTGCGCCTGCACCGCTTCGATGCCGAGCGCGCGCAGGGTGAACAGCCCCGTCGGTGCGGCCAGCCAGGGCGTGTAGTCGACCGTGCCCTGGAACTCCACCGACAGGGGGAAGCCGGCGTCCTGCTCCCACGACACCACCAGCGGATCGATCCGCCGTCGCCAGCTCGGCCCGACGGCCAGCAAGCCGGTCCCGCGCGGCGCGAACGCCCACTTGTGCAGATTTCCCACCCAGAAGTCGGCGCCGATCGCGCTCACGTTCACCGGCAGCATGCCCGGCACGTGTGCCGCGTCGACGAACACCGGGATGTCGTGCTCCCGCGCCGCCGCGGCGATCCCCCGAACGGGCAGCAGCTGAGCGGTCGCCGAGGCGAGGTGATCCACGATCACCAGCTTTGTCTTGCCCGGCCGCAACGCCGCCCGGATCCGCGAGACGACCTCGGTGTCCGGGGCGCCGAGCGGCAACGCGACGGTCCGGGCGGTAGCTCCCGCTCGCCGGCACTGCCGCCGCACGGCGAGTGCCACGGCACCGTACGTGTGGTCGGTGAGCAGCACCTCATCGCCGGCCTCGAGCCGAACCGACTGCAGAACGAGCGCCACGGCGGCGGTCGTGTTGGGCACGAGCGCACTGCCGTCCGGATCGGCGCCGAGGAAGCCGGCAATATGCCGTCGGGTGTGGATGATCCGGTCGAGCAGCCCCTGAGCGAAGAACTTCAGCGGATTGCTCTCGATCTCGTCGCGGAGCCGCTGTTGGGCCCGCTGCACCCCGACCGGAACGGCCCCGAAGGAGCCGTGGTTGAGATAAGACACGGCCGGGTCGAGGGAGAAGAGAAGTCGGGCACCAACAATGGGCGGGGGCGGATCTCCGACGCTCACCCCGCAATCGTACGGGCAACCCGTCCCCGACCGGCCAAGATTGTGAATCAGCCACGCATTCGCCCGAGCCCCGAATCAGCCGAACGTCCGGCGTCCGCCTCGCGCGTTCCCGCCTCGCGCCTCGCGCCCTCCGCTTTCCGCTTCGCGCCTCCCCCTCCCGCCTCCTGCTCGCGCCTCCGCTTCGCGCCTCCGCTTCGCGCGCTCCCGCTTCCGCCTCCGTCTCCCGCTTCCGCCACCGCCGCCCGGCTGTTAGGCGCGGGGGTGGGCCTGGTTGAAGGCGGCGCGGAGGCGTTCCGTGGAGACGTGCGTGTATATCTGCGTGCTGGACAGGGACGCGTGGCCGAGCAGATCCTGGACCGCGCGCAGGTCGGCGCCCCCGTCGAGCAGGTGGGTGGCCGCCGAGTGGCGCAGGTCGTGCGGGCTGGTGTGCGGCAGGCCCGCTTGCTGGGCCGCGTTCCCGACGATCCGGCGGACCACCGTCTGCTGCACGCGGCCGCCTCGGGTGCCCAGGAACAGCGCGTCTCCGCTGGCCGGGCCGGCCAGGCGGGGCCGCCCGGCGCGCAGCCAGGCGTCGAGGGCACGCTGGGCCGGGATGCCATAGGGGACCGCGCGTTCCTTGGCGCCCTTGCCGAAGACCCGGATCACCCGCCGCGCGTCGTCGACGTCGGCGCGGTCGAGGCCGCAGAGCTCGCTGACCCGTACGCCGGTCGCGTAGAGCATCTCGAGGACGGCGCGGTCGCGCAGCTCCGTCTCGTCGCCCTCGCCGTGCGGCGCGACCACTAGATCGGCGGCTTGCTCGGCGCGGAGCACGGTCGGCAGGTCGCGATGTGCCTTGGGGCTGGCCAGTTGCGCGCCGACGTCGGTGGGGCAGAGGCCGACGTGGTGCGCCCACCCGGTGAACGTCCGGGCCGCGGCCGCGCGCCGGGCCTGCGAACTCCGGGCGGCGCCGCCGACCATGAGCCGGGCGAGCCAGCCGCGCAGCACTGCGATATCCAGGTCGGCCGGGGCGGCGCAGCCATCGTGGGCGGCAAAATCGAGCAAAGACACAACATCGCCGACGTACGCCCGAACGGTGTGCGCCGAGCGATTGTCCACGCGGGCCAGGTGCCGCCCGAACTCGTCCACGGCATTGCGCATCTCGGCCGGCAAGGCCGCGTGCAACTCCCGGGTGTTCACCAGGTCCATGTTCCTCGGTCGAGCCCGATCTTGTCTCGCCGCTGGCTCGGGGCGTGTCGCGTTCGGTCGGTTCTTGTCTCTCCCCGTGTGTTTTGTGAGCCCGGGCCTGCGGTTGGGGTGGATTTTGCGCGTACGAAAGAAATCGGGGTTGCTCTTTGCCTTTATGATTTTGCCGACCAGGGAGGCTTGATGCGGGCTGTTCGCGGATGGGTCGGTCTCGGGTTGGCGGCCGTCGCCGGGGTGGTTTTGGCGGGCTGTTCCGGCTCGGGCGACGGGGCGAATCGGCCGAGCGTGGCGCCCTCGGCGGCCGCGAACGTCGGGCTCGGGGCAGCGCCGACCTCGGTCGTGCCGAACGTCACCAAGAAGGTGACCGAGGCCGCCTTCAAGACGCCGTCGCAGAATATCGGCTGCTATCTGTCGGCGGAGGCCGCGCGCTGCGACATTGTGAAGAAGAGCTGGGCGCCGCCGCCGAAACCCGCCGACTGCGAGTTGGACTGGGGCAGCGGCATCACGGTTTCGCAGGACGGCGAGGCGATCTTCACGTGCGCCGGCGACACGGTGCTGGGCGCCGGCGATGTGCTGGCCTATGGACAGTCGCTGCGGGCCGGGGACTTCGTCTGCGATAGCGCGAGCACGGGCATGCGCTGCTCAAACCTGTCCTCCGGACACGGTTTCATGCTGTCCATGCAGCAGTACGACGTCTTCTGAAACTGTCAGACCCGGCGCCTAGCCTCGGGGCATGGCGAACTGGCCGGAGGCCGGGGCTGGGCCGTCTCGGCAACGAGCGGCCCGGCTCCCGGTGGCGACGTCCCTACGGCCGGGTGAGCTGCACCCGGTCCGCCGGATGCACGGTGACCGTCCCGTCGGGCGCGGTGACCACCAGCACCGGCACGCCCTCGCCGAGGCGATAGCTGCGGCGTTCGGCGTCAGTCGGCATCCGGGCGCTGGCGAGCTCGCCCCGGGCCAGCGGCACGATCTGGGTCGGCTCGGGCACCCGGACGAAGGTCCCGCGCGGCCGCTCGACCGTCACCAGGCCCTCGGTGCGCAGCTGGCCGATCGCTTGCCGGACCGTGGTCCGGCTGATGCCATATTCCTGCGCGAGGCGCAATTCGCTGGGCAGCGGCTCACCCGGCCCGAGCTCACCAGACTCGATCTGGTCGCGCAGCAGGTCCGCCAACTGCCGGAAAACGGCCCGGTCTGCCGAGGGGTCGATCATGTGAGCCACGGTACGTGGCCACGATGTTCCGTCACGTTGTACGTACAGATTCATGTTGATAGGGTACTACCGCCGCACTGAGAAGGCCGAGCTTGATCGGGCGGTGTTGGGGGCGAGCGACGGTCGACTATGTCGGCCGTCGCTCGCTTGAGCCATGGGTTCCGCTCTCGGTGACGGCTGGCGATCGGCCTTAGCGGGCTGTTTCGCTGCCGGGGACCGTCGGCACGGGAGGCTGCGAGATCTTTCGGTTGTGCGGAGGGTGCGGAGGGTGTTGAGGTGGCGTCCCGCGAGAACGGGTAGGACCTGGCGCAACGTGGGCCAGCTGAGCCCCGCCCTCGGCGGAGAACCATGTTGGCCTCGTGCGGGGTTCTGGTCTGACGCAGGGGGCTGGCTTTGGGTGGACGGCTTGGGTGGCTGCCCGTTTGCGGGCTCGTGCGGTGGGCCTGGAGTGACCGACGCCCTGGCCTTGCGTGGTGGGTTCGGGTGGCCGCGGGTCTTGGTTTTGCGCGCGAGCCTGGGGGTGACCGCTGTCATGGCCTTGTGTGGTGGGCTCGGATGGCCGTTTGTCTTGGCCCTGCGCGGCGAGCTTGGGGCGACTGCGTGCCCTGGCCTTTGCGTGGCAGGCCCGGAGTCACACGCATCTCGGCAGGCCGGATCGAGCCGCTGACCTCACCGGTGGCTGTCGGCCTCGGGGATTCGACTCTCCTGGCCGCGCGGGGACCTTGCCCGCGGAAGAGCACCGCCGGCGCGGGCGCCGTTGGCCGAGGCGAGGTGCACCCAGGACATGAAGCGGTCGAAGAGGTCGGTCGGCGGCTCCGTGCCGTGGGCGGTGAGGTCGAGAACGGCCTCGCACATCTGGGCCGACATGTAGATCGCCAGCACCGATGGATACCCACGGAACTCGGTGATCAGGAGATCCTTGGCGTTGGCGCACGGCCATGGCTGCCCGCAAGCCACGCAATCCCAGGACGGTCGGTTCCCGGCATGGTTCCGCTCGAGCTCGGTTTCAGCTGTCACTGCCATCGGCGCCCCCTTGTTGACCCTGCTCTTTCTGCTGTCGGCTCGCGGCACTAGCGACCTGCTCGGGTCGGCGAATCGGCGCGACTTCCCGATTCGGCCGGATCATCCCGATTCGGGCGTTTTCTTGAACGTGCCCGGTTCCCGGAAGTCGGGCCCATGCGGTCGGCGGCCGCGTCCCGGATCCGGGGCGGAAACGGGGGCTGATTGGTCGGCACGAGCCGGTCGACGCAGGGCAAAGTGAGGCCACAGGTGCAGCGCCGCCAGAAAGTGCGCCAGCTGCGGCGATGGGTGGGCTGAAGGGGAACCGGTGGGGTTGACCGGCGACTCCTAGTCATGCAACCACCCTACTGTACATACGACTAGCTGTCTCGCATCAAGTTGATAAACGACTAATAGTCATACGCCTACGGTCGATCACGTGGTAGTGAAGCCGATTCGACTTATGGGTGCGCACGAGATCCGCGTCCGGCTGGGCGGGGTGAGTAGGCAGCGCGCGTACCAGATCACGAGCCGCGCGGACTTCCCCAAGCCCATCGCGGATCTCGCGCAGGGCAAGGTGTGGGTGGCCGAAGACGTCGAGGGCTGGATGCGCGTCCACCGGCGCGACATCGACGAGCCCGACACCGACTGACGGCCCGCCGACTGACGGCAGCCGGCCAGCGGCAGCCGGCCAACGGCAAGGCAAAGCCGCTGGCTGATAAAGCCGGGTGCTACGGGTCCGGGTCGGTCGGCCTGGGGGCGGGTGGCAGGGCGAAGGCTCCGTCGCGGCGTACCACCAGGCCGTGCATCTCCAGCAGGGACAGCCGGCCCAGGACCGTACGCAGGCTGACCCCTGCCTTGGCCGCCAGCTGTTCCGGGCCGGCCGCGCCCCGGCGTGGGACGGCCTCCAGGATCAGCCGGGCGTCCTCGTCCAGCGCATCCCGGGCATGGCCGGGGCCGCGCGGCGGGTCGGCGAGATACTCACCGATCCGGCCCGCCTCCTCCAGGACGTGCGCCAGGCCGGTGACCAACCGGGCGTACGGGTTGGTGCGCAGCAACTCGTGGCAGCCGACCGACATCGCCGACGTCACCGGGCCCGGCACGACCATTGCCGTGCGGCCCAGGGCCAGCACCCGGCTCATCGTCTGTATGGCCCCGCTGCGGGCCGCCGCCTCCACGAGCACGGTCCCCGTGGTCGCGGCGGCGATGAGGCGGTTCCGGATCAGGAAGCGATGCCGCAGTGGCTCGGAGCCCGGCGGCCACTCGCTGATCAACAAGCCGGTCTCGGCGATCTGCTCGAAGAGGGCGGAGTTGCCGATCGGATACGGCCGGTCCACGCCGCAGGCGAGCACCGCGATGGTCAGCCCGCGCCCGGCCAGGGCCGCCTGATGAGCCGCCGCGTCGATCCCGAAGGCACCGCCGGAGACCACCGTCCAGTTGCGCTCGGCCAGCCCGAACGCGATGTCATAGGTGGCGTGCACTCCGTACGGGGTGGCGGCACGGGCGCCGACCACCGCGACCGAACGCTCGAACGCCTCCCCCAGCGACCACTGCCCGCGCACCCAGATGCAGAGCGGGGGCCGGGTGTCCTGGTTGACCTTGCCGCCGGTGTCCAGCTCGAGGGTGCTCAGGTCGTCCACCCGGATCGGCCACTCGTCGTCGGCGGGGACCACGATGCGGGCGCCGAGCCGCTCCGCGCGGTGCAATGCGGCCTCCGCCAGCCCTCGCGCGTCGCCTATCGAGGCCCGGGAGATGACTGCGGCGCGCAGCGTTCGGTCGGGGATGTCGCCGTCGAGCAGGCGATCGAGGGTCGCGGGGGCACCGATCGCCTGGACCATCGCCCAGACCGCCCGGTTGCCCGGCTCGGCGAGCCAGGTCAGCGCGACCCGAGCCATCCGATCCTCATCCGACCCGTCGGTGGGCCGGGGGTCAGGAATCTCGGTGGTCATGGGCTTCTCCCATTCTCAGTTGGGCGGCCTCGTGGACGTCCGTTCCGGTGGGGCGGTCGCGCCCGTCCAGGTCGCTGACGGTCCAGGCCAGACGGAGGATGCGGTCGAAGCCACGGGCCGACAGGAAGCCCCGGTCCAAGCCGACGCGCAATGCCGCGGTATCCCTCGGGCGCAGCCGCCACGGCGGGCGACGCAACTGCGGGCCCGGGACCTCGGCGTTCACCCGCCAGCCGTCCGCCGACCAGCGGGCCGTGGCCGCCGCCCGCGCCTTGGCGACGCGCTCGGCCACCGTGGCGGAGGACTCGGCCGGGCCGGTCACGGTCATCAGCTGCGCGGCGCTCAGCGGCTGGAGCGTGATCTGGATGTCGATCCGGTCCATCAGCGGGCCGGAGATCCGGCCCAGGTAGCGGCGGCGCACGCTCGGCGTACACGTGCAGTTTTGGTCTCCTGCCGGGTTTGCGCACGGGCAGGGGTTGGCCGCCAGCACGAGCTGGACCCGGGCCGGGTATTCGGTGGTGCCCAGGGCTCGCGCCAGCACCACCCGGCCACTCTCCATGGGCTGGCGCAGGGCTTGCAGGGTCGCGGTGGCCAGCTCGGGGGCCTCGTCGAGGAACAACACCCCGCGGTGGGCCAGCGAGAGGGCGCCCGGGCGGGCCAGGCCGCTGCCGCCGCCGACCAGAGCGGCCTGGGAGGCGCTGTGGTGCGGGGCCTGGAACGGCGGGCGGCGCACCAGGCCGCCGGTCTCAGACAACACGCCGGCGATCGACTGCAGCGCGGTCACCTCTAGCGCCGCCTCGTCGTCGAGCTCGGGGAGGATCGACGGCAGGCGTTCCGCGAGCATGGTCTTGCCGGCGCCCGGCGGGCCGATCAGGGCGATGTGGTGCCCGCCGGCCGCGGCCACCTCGATGCCCAAGCGGCCCATCTCCTGGCCGGCGACGTCGGCCAGGTCGGGGCCGGACCGGGCCGGCTCGGGAGCGGCCGGGGGCGGGTCGAGCAGCGGGCCCTCGCCGCGGACGAAGGCGACCAGCCGGTGCAGCGAATCCACCGCCCGGACGGTCACCCCCGGCACGACCGTGGCCTCCCGCGCGTTCGCCAGCGGGACGATCACCCGGGTAATTCCGGCCCGGGCCGCGGCGGCCACCATCGGGAGCACGCCGCGGATCGCTCGGACGGCGCCGTCCAGGCCGAGCTCACCGAGCACCACGACGCCCTCGAGCGGTGCCAGCGGCAGCTCGCCGGCCCCGGCCAGCAGCGCGCCGGCGATGGCCAAGTCGAAGCAACTGCCGTGCTTCGGCAGGGTCGCGGGCAGCAGGTTGACCGTGATCCGACGATTCGGCCAGGACTGGCCGGAGTTGACCACCGCGGCCCGGACCCGGTCGCGGGCCTCGTGCAGGGCCGCGTCGGGCAGGCCGGTGAGCACCACGACCGGCAGCCCGGCGGAGAGATCGGCCTCGACCTCGACGAGATGGCCCTTCATCCCCACCAGGCCGACGCAGAGCACGCGCGCGTAGCTCATCTCAGAACGCCGCGCGGATGTGCTCGACCTGGGCCGCGCCCCGGGGCTGGGGGAGCACCGAGACCACGTCGAAGCGGACCTCGCGCGGGTGCACCGCCGACTCCGCGAGCCAGCGGGCGGCCAGTCGGCGTAGCCGCCGCACCTTCGCGGCACCCACCGCCTCGGCCGGCGTGCCGAACCGGCCGCTGCGGCGCGTTTTGACCTCGCAGAAGACGACGTCGTCGCCGTCCCGTAGGATCAGGTCGACCTCGCCGTCCGCGCATCGCCAGTTGCGGGCCAGCACCACCAGGCCCAGGTCGGCCAGGTGCCGTTCCGCGAGCCGCTCACCGTACGCGCCGACCGCGCGCCTCACCCTCGTCATGGCGACCACGGTGCGCCATTCGACAGCACGCTGTGTGCGCCCTGTGGACGGAACGCTGCTGTGGATAACCGTTCCGTCACTCTCGGAAGTGATATCGCCTCGATGGTGGCATCACACTCCGCCGTCACCTACGGTGCGAAACCGTGGATGGACATCGCCGCTACGCCGACGAGCCGGAGCAGTCGAGCTGGTATCCGGGCAAGAGCACGCCCACCGGCCAGAATCAGTACGCGCACAGCGCCAGTCCCTACGACTCCGGCGTGTACGAGCGCCCGAGTGGTGCCTTCCGGCTGCCCGACCAACGGCCGGGCGACGACTACACCCCCGATCCGGTGACTTCGACCGGCAGTCACGCCCGGGCGACCAGCGAGCACGCCCGGGTCCCGGTGCGTGGCCCGGAGTATCCGGCGGTCCGCCCGAACAGCGGCGCCTCGCTCGCGGACGCCCCGGCCACGCACGCCTACACCGGCGGCTCGGCGGCGCCGTCCTCGGGTTTGCCGGCCCCGAGCGCGGGCTACAACGAGCCGACCAGTCTCGTCCCGCCCCTCCCGGCGCCCGACCGGGGCCGGGAAGCGGTCTATGGCACACGGCGTCCGGTCTCGGCGGTGGTCGTCGCGTTCGTCACGGTCCTGTTGATGGTGCCGGTGATCCGGCTGCTCGTTCAGGCCACCTTCGCCGACGACGTGGTGGCCAGTTCGATCGTGCCGGCCGTGCTGCTCATGCTCGGCCTGCCGCTGACCGGGGTGGGTCTCTACGCGCTGGCGGGCGGCGGTCGTCCGCAGAACCGCGACACCTGGCTGCGCCCGCCGGTGGCGTACCTCCCGACCGGTTTGTTCCTGGTCCTCGCCGCCGCCCTGGCCGTGGCTTGAACCGGGCACCAGCTACGCAAGAAACCCTTTAACGGACAGAAAGGCCCGAGGCGCGGGCGCCGGGTGGCTCGGCGTATGCTTGACGACGGCGACCGCCCCGCGCGGTCGACCTCGCGCGCCCTCTGTCCGGTGTCTCAAGCCGGCAGCGGCGGCCCTCCCTGGTCCCGGCTGCAAGCCTGGGTCCGACTGCGGCCGACGACCGGGCGCCAGGACGCCCACCGCCGGTGAGCGTGACAACCAGGGACTCATAGGGGAGTACACCCACCATGGCCGTCGTGACCATGCGTCAGCTGCTGGAGAGCGGTGTCCACTTCGGGCACCAGACCCGGCGCTGGAACCCGAAGATGAAGCGCTTCATCTTCACCGAGCGCAACGGTATCTACATCATCGACCTGCGCCAGACGCTCGACTACATCGAGAAGGCCTACGCCTACGTGCGGGACACCGTCGCCGAGGGTGGCCACATCCTCTTCGTCGGCACCAAGAAGCAGGCCCAGGAGGCGATCGCCGAGCAGGCGACCCGCGTGGGCCAGCCGTACGTGAACCACCGCTGGCTGGGCGGCATGCTCACCAACTTCCAGACGGTTTACAAGCGTCTGCAGCGGATGAAGGAGCTCGAGGGCCTGGGTGACCTGACCGGCACGGCCGCCGGGTACACCAAGAAGGAGACCCTGCAGCTCTTCCGCGAGAAGACGAAGCTCACCAAGACCCTCGGCGGTCTGCGGGACATGACGAAGGTGCCGTCGGCGATCTGGGTCGTCGACACCAAGAAGGAGCACATCGCCGTCGACGAGGCCCGCAAGCTGGGCATCCCGGTCATCGCGGTGCTCGACACCAACTGCGACCCGGACGAGGTCGACTTCCCGATCCCGGGCAACGACGACGCGATCCGCTCGGCCGAGCTGCTGACCAGGGTCATCGCCGCCGCCGTCGCCGACGGTCTGATCAAGCGCTCCGGCCGCAACCGCGGTGACGCGGACGACAAGCCCGAGCCGGGCACCGTCGCCGCCGGCGAGCCGCTGCCCGAGTGGGAGCGCGACCTCTACGAGGGCGCCGAGAAGAAGGCCGACGACGTCGCCCCCGCCGCTGCCGAGCAGCCGGAGGCCGTCGCGGTGGCCGCCGCCCCGGCCGCCGAGTAAGCCGCCCGCGAGAAAGCTAGAGAGAGCGAGTCATGGCTAACTACACCGCCGCGGATGTGAAGAAGCTCCGCGACCTCACCGGCGCCGGAATGATGGACTGCAAGAAGGCGCTCGACGAGTCGGACGGTGACTTCGACAAGGCCGTCGAGTTCCTGCGCATCAAGGGCGCGAAGGATGTCGGCAAGCGGGCCGGTCGGACCGCCGCGAACGGCATCGTCGCCCACTCCGGCAAGGCGCTGCTCGAGCTCAACTGCGAGACCGACTTCGTCGCCAAGACCCCGGATTTCGTCGCGCTGGGTCAGACCCTGGTCGAGCACGGCGAGCAGGCCAAGCTGGCCGACGCCGCCGCGCTGGCCGCTTCCACCCTGAGCGACGGCCGTGCGGTCGCCGACGTGGTCCAGGACTTCTCGGCCAAGATCGGCGAGAAGATCGTGGTCAACCGGTTCGCCGACCTGGACGGCACTGTCGCGGTCTACCTGCACCGCAAGGCGCAGGACCTGCCGCCGCAGGTGGGCGTCCTGGTCGAGTACACGGGCAAGACCGACGAGGCCGGTGACGCGGACGCCCGCGGCGTCGGCATGCAGATCGCCGCGATGCGCCCGAAGTTCCTCACCCGCGAGGAGGTGCCCGCCGAGACCGTCGAGTCGGAGCGGCGCATCGCCGAGCAGACGGCGCGCGAGGAGGGCAAGCCCGAGCAGGCCCTGACCAAGATCGTCGAGGGCCGGGTGAACTCCTTCTTCAAGGACTTCGTCCTGCTCGAGCAGCCGTCGGTCACCGACACCAAGAAGACGGTCAAGCAGGTCCTCGCCGAGGCGGGCATCGAGGTCACCCGGTTCGTCCGGTTCGAGGTCGGCCAGGAGTAAG
>Ga0307513_10005289_pt1 | contig 17083 bp, 16 predicted proteins | sample 15_EM_MG_FD_202174 | JGI IMG/M metagenome (GOLD analysis project Ga0307513, IMG submission 202174) | Populus trichocarpa ectomycorrhiza microbial communities from riparian zone in the Pacific Northwest, United States - 15_EM | ecosystem: Host-associated > Plants > Roots > Unclassified | place... | reverse complement strand
GGGCGTCTAGCCAACTCAAGGAATTCAGAATAGAATTAATAGAAGCAACGCTTAACAGGTGCATCTTGGCGATCAGGATAGTAAAACACATCGTGACAGCGTTTGAAAGAAGAGAAGTGCCTAGGCGAAGGATCAGGATGGCATTAGACTAAGAGCACAATGCGTCCGGATGAAAACGCGGTGTCAGATAGAGTCACGATCGGATCAGGACATGGCATATATAGGGTGTAAGATCAGGAAGAAGTGAGCAGGCGTCAGGAAGGGAGAGATGCAGATCGTGGGATTTGGACGAGGTCGGCATGGATGAAAACATTAGGACGCGAGATCTGAAGATGAGTGAAGCCCTGACGTTCGCTGAGAAGGAACGGGCATCAGGGCGGGAGAGTCATAGATCTGACCCAGTCAGAACACAATAGCGAAGGCCCCGACGCAGTAGGAACAGAAGAGTCGTAGATCATGGGGAGTCAGGAGGTAATAGAGGAGCACCAGACGCAGTGAGGACGCACAGGACGTAGGAGTCCGTGTCCGGAGACCCACTCTGTGTCTGGTGCATTCTGACACGCTGGTTGCATCTGGTCCGTCTGGGTGGCATAGACCCCTGTCCATCAGCACCCAGTAAAAGACCGCACACCCAGGACTCGAGTTTATGTTCTATGCACCTGGACCTCCATACGCACAAGTACGGGGTGCTCCCCGGTCCAACTTCTCTTGTAGTGCTCAAGGGTAGTTCGTTAGTATGGTAGATACTTTTAGGCACACTTTACAACACGGGATAAAAATATTGAAGTGCCTCCAGAGGTTAACTGAAATCATCATCCTATGGAGAAGAGACCTTATCAATTTAACAAGGGCTTACAAGAAAAATCTTTATAACTATTTTACGCATGTTTATATTGAGCCTGCCTAGCCATATCTCTGTCTACGATAAAGTACCTGGTCCTTACCTGTTAGGTGTACGGACTCCCAGTAAGGATTTATAGGGCAAAGTTACCCTACCTTGACGCACACGATCTTCGAAGGAAAAAGATAACAGCCCCCTCCAGCCCCGGCGTTGGGACGGCGCGTCATCACTGGACGCCTGTGTAGTTGCGTCCCAACACCAAAGACTACTATCGATGAAACACATCTTATAACACCGTATACGTTGCGGCCGTCCTCCGACCGGATCCTATTCGCAGGTTATATGAGGTGAGACCTCCGGGCACCTTATGCAGGTGGAAGCAGGTGAATCGGACAACGGCGCATAAGGTTACAGACACTTGAAGACAGACCGTGGGAATAGTGGGTTCAAGGTAACGGGACGTTTTGCACGAAAGTTAGTCCCCTCGTACCTACGAAGATGTGTAGAGTATGATGGAGGTAACTATGCCCAGTAAGTGGATCGGGTGCATCCACAGAGAACAAGTTGGTAAAAGATGGAGCCAGAGGGAAAAAACCTATAGGTACGATCCCGAGGATAAGTCGTGTAATACCGGAAGACCAGAATTCAACATGCAGTTGCAGGTTTTATTCTGGACAGAACCAACTAAAAAAGATTGGCCATCTTCTGTCCGGCAAGTTAGACTATCCTCGACGAACACGAGGGCAAGATAATTCATAACCATCGTTTTCAACGGATAAGTGGATGAGCTGACGCCTGATGTGGTCTCCACACCATCAGGAATCACAGAAGTGCAAACCGATAAGTTGGCCATGGGAGCAACAGGTGTGGTAGAGATTTTTGAGGGTCTACGAGTGTTTGCACTCAGGTGAAGTTCGCAGAGTTGCGGGCAAGATACTTAATTAGTATAGAGTTAGCAGGTATACCTCGATTGCTCAGATCCGGAATATAAATATCGAAGCATTATCGCTGCTATTAGAAAGAAAGCACGGAGAAGAGATCTAATCAATATAATAAGTTATCTACACTTTTATATCATTACCAATACTTCGACTATCTATACCAAAGTGAATTATTATATCTAGCCTACATTACTTGTGTCTTCTTGACGAGTTCTCCGACATAATTACGATTAAGGTCCTAGCTGTCGGAATACCTCACGCCGAAGCTACTACCTAACAGTATATTGATACTTCTCATCGTTACCGAGACGAATGTTTGGCAGAGACACTCATACTCCCAAACCCAATAATCCTTTCAAACCAAAACTATTAAGGACCATCTCAATAGACGAAGTCCTCACCCCTATACTCGAATTAGCGACACAAGAGCCATACTACGAAGCTTATATCTAGTCGATAAACCCAGAAAATACTGTCACACTCGAAGGCCTCACCGTACTATACCAATACCAGTACGGTGAAAACTTTACCTACAAAACCCCCTTGGAGAAATGAAACTCCATTTGGTACACCCAGTACCCAGAAAGCAATGAACACTCAAGTCAGTGTTTTGAGACACCGATAGTTTCTCAAGGAAACAAAAGATAAGTTTCCATTCACAAAGGCAAAAAAATGTCTTCGGACCCCAAAGCTGCGGAGGTTATAGCATGGCAAGCAGGCCAGGACGACGGAGAAGCAGGATGAGATGAACTGTCCAGAACCTCGGCTCCCAGTGTGGTGACCACGGTCACCCACCTCGCCCGATCGCATTCCGCAGATCGGACACCACGATCCCCAGTTGGACTAGGTTTCCTAGCGAAATATGGGAAGGCTCCAAGACAAGGTCGCTGAACCCCCGAACCTACCAGCAAGTCCCTCATGACTAATCGGATCCGAAGATTAGAACAGATCCTCGGCCGATTTGACCCAAAGCTTACCTTCAGCCAAGATAAACAGCATCTTGCATTCAGTTCCCTCCCGATCGACATATTATTAATGGCCCAAGGACTGGTAACCGTCAAAAATCAGTTAAAAGCAGGGGTCCAGATAGTCGGTCGAGAATTCGCCTGAGTTGACGAGCAAGTTCAACTTCTGGACTTGGAGTCTCAGAAGGTCCAAGAGAGCTTCGCCACTCAAGTCTCTTAGCGACTTGGGGAGACAGATGAACGACAGACCAGACACAAGGCTGTCACATCCCAGCTCGATGAGGTGGTGCAAGGAACGGGCGAACAGTCCAAGCACCGAGACATACTCTTGGACCAAGAGATCGCACGAATCAACGAGCACCACAAACGGGAACTCAAAAACCATGAGATGAGCATTAATCTCATGAAAGACGAGCTTAGAAAAAACCAGGAGTCAGGACAGGCCCAGGATAGTGAGATCGCGGTGCTTAAGGCCCTAGTAGAACAGTTAATGGGTCAGGTGAAGGGGAAGGGGAAGACGTCGGATCCGACACCAGAGCCTTCGGGAGCAGGAGGAAGGAACCCACCACCGCCACCACGAGGAGGGGCTGCAGAAGCCCCAGGTGGAGGAGGAGACCCTGATGACGATGAGGGAGAAGGATTTGGAAGGAAACCAGATGAGGGTAGGAAAGGAAGACGGGACGAGAGACCCGCAGCCTAGCCACAAGAAGAAGACTATGAGGCTGAAAACGACGAACAGCTTAACCTGTTCTCACCAGTCATGGCCAACGCCTTGGGACAACGAACAAGAGTCCCAGTGGAACCCCCTGCGATGTTTAGAAACGAGAAACACCAAGATATACGCATGTGGCTACTGACATGCACGGATTATTTTGGTCGAAACAGTTGGCACTGGGAGAATGAGGCACAAAGAATCCGATACGCCATAAGCCAAATGGACGGGAAAGAAGTCCCACCGTTTGCGTTAACCTGCCCACGACAAATGACCAGAGAAATAGGTTATACGAGACAAGAAGGATACGAGTTCTGGCACGTCTTTGCAGAACAAGCCCTGCCACGCTTCGGACCCACCCATGAAATGGAAATGTCCCTACGAGAAATGGGATCTGTCAAATATCGCGGTGATGTCGCGAAATTCTTGATGGAAATGGAAAATATAAATATTCATGGAAGAGTCACCGGGATAGGGTGGAGGAAAATGATTGAAGATGAACTCCCTGTCGAAGCATTATGACGACTCTCACACAGAGAATATGTCCACGATGGGGAATTGTTGGAAGCAGTCAGGACCGTAACCCGAGCAGAAGAAGATTTCAAAGAACGAAAGGATCTTTGAGTGGGCGGCCCCTCCGGCACAATACGAGGTGAGGAGAGAAAGTTCGACAATTCGAAGCCAACGGTACCCGCAAAGCGTGTAAAAAAGCAATACACAGCTAAGGAAAAGGCGGACTACCAGAAGAAATGGCTGGGGAAAGAAAGGTGAAGAAACAAGGGTCGGTGGCACCGGCGGGGGAGATTAAACACAAGGTGGGGGCAGAGGGCCACCAGGGTGTCGATCAAAAGGTTGTCGATAAACGGAAATCTGACAACGAATGCACGCGATGCGGAATGAAAAACGACCCTTGGAAATACTGTTGAAAACCAATACAACTGTCCGCTGTATATCGAGGGCAATCGAAGCCCAAACGACAGTCCGCATTCGCGCCAAAACAACGCCCCCAGGTAGCCACTGTGACCATGGATGGCCAGGGAGAAAGCTCAAGACGACCAGTTCAAAGGCCCACAGCTTGGGCCTTTGAAGATGACGACATTTTATAAAAAGTCATCCAGGTACCCGGGCCGACAACAACAGTGTTCGGGTAGTGGGGTTGCCGCCTCAAATCGAAAGACCTACAGCCTAGTCGGTGTCGATATCCCAGTGGAAGGCTAAAAGACCCAAGAATCGCGGTTGCCATTTTACGTCCAAAAATTGGTAGTCCGTGCTTACCACGGGAGCTCTAAAAAATGACAAGCGAAGAAAGCGGTCGATGTGGCTAAAAGGGAAAGAGAAGACTATCATTCATCAGAACAAGACTTGAGTTGCACGACACGTGAAGGGGAGTCAAAATCCAGGGGAACCTGACTTTCTCTCCGGGTAAAATGGCCGGGCAAATAGAACCTGGGGGCGCCTCTATTGTGCCCAAGGTTCATGCCTGACGAATAATGTCGGAGGTGGTCTCGTGCGTGAGACCAAACTGGAAGGCGAAGGTACGGTGGACTCATCACAGGAGACAGTCTCATATAAGGGATGAGTCGACGATAAAGGACCGCGCATCCTAGTCGCAAACTCGAGAGGTACTCTAGTGAACCACCACTCTTGTGATATGGGAACTCCTCGGCAGGAGGTAAAGACCGTTAGTAGTGGGCTGCCCGATATCAAAAAATTAGACACTTAGTATAAGAAGTTTGTCTGAGGAGGCTTTAAGAGCCGAAACTGCGCTGGGTGGTAACAAACCCCCACCCTATTTGTAACCACGACCATGAAAAGATTTCATCAAGAACCGAGCGAAAGCTCAAGACCCATTAAAAAACCAAAGCATTACGCCTGCCCAGAAGGGAAGGCATTTATTGAATTAAAAGGACGAAAACACGCGATAAGCGTAGTCTTAGATTCCGGTTCAAATATCTTTCTCTTGAACCAAAACACCGTACGACGGCTCGAAATACTGACCGAAGCTAGGGATTGACCGGTAAAAATCACAACCTTCGATGGCGAAACCGCGCCTACCGGTGGAATATTCTATACCCATCCTATTCTCGTAGAAATCGGTGCCAATGGCCACCGAAGTATGATATCCTGCCAGATCGCCAACGCAGGATGATATGATTTAATCATACCCTTTGGGTCGTGGCATGACGAGAACCCCCTTAAAAATATCGCGGACCCACGTAAATGGGTCTTTGAAGAAGTAAAGTGCCACGATCATATAGAACATGAAGCGGTGGCGGATATGTTTGAATGGGATGAAACTGTCACTTACGATGAGGAAGCACAGTATCTGGGATGGATAGACCGAGAGGAAGAAGGGGGAGTACATTTGAACACGCAGCCAAAACCATATTGGCACTATAAGGAGCTTGTTGAAGAGAAAAAAGCTAAGATGTTGGCCCCTCGAAGGACTTTCGATCACGCCATCAACCTTAAAGAAGAGGCCGAGCCCCCATGAGGTCCAATTTACCCAATGTCGGCACACCAGTTGAACGAGCTGGATAAGTACCTCAAGAAAATGATGGCTGAGGGAAAAATAGCCGACAGCGAATCCCCTTAGGGTGCTCCAATCCTCTTTGTTCCGAAACCTGACGGAAGTCTACCACTGTGCGTAGATTATAGGAACCTCACAACTCCAACTATCCTGAACAAATACCCCTTACCACTCATGGATGAACTACCAGACCGCGTTGCAGGCGCAAAAGTATTTACAAAGATCGATCTAAAAGATGGATACCACCTTATTCAAATGAGGAAAGGCGATGAATACAAGACAGACTCTCGTACACGATACGGACAGTACAAATACAAGGTCATGCCTTTCAGCCTTGTTAACGGCCCCTGCGACGTTTCAGACAATGATCAACAAAATCCTAAGGGAATTCTTGGACCACGGAGTAGTCGTCTATTTAGATGATATCCTGATATACTCTGAAAATATGGTGGACCATATTAAGTAAGTCCAAAAAGTCCTTGACCGGCTCGAACAACATGACTTAGCAGTCTTGTTGAAGAAGTCGGTATTTCATCAGGAAGAAGTCGAATTCCGGGGATATATTGTCAAGACGAGCGGCGTCACCATGAATGATAGAAAACTGAAAAGCGTTCAAAACTGGGCACTCCGGAGATTGGTTAAAGAAGTACAAATTTTCATTGGATTTGCAAACTTTTACCCACGATCCATCAAAGATTCCTCAAAAGTATGCAAGCCAATAACCGAGACGTTGAAAGGAAACCCAAAGGATTTTCACTGGGGAAGAGAGCAGGAAGAGGCGTTTGAGGAGTTGAAAAGGAGGTTTACAACGGCACCAATATTATCGCATTTCTACGCAAGAAGAAGAACAGTGGTCGAGACGGACGCAAGCAACTTCGGGCTTGGATGCGTACTATCTTAGTACCAGGGCAGATGGCTTCACCGGGTAGCTTTCCATTCTCGAAAGCTGAACAGGGCTGCGAGAAATTACGAGATACATGACAAAGAGCTACTCGCGATAATGGAGGCGTTTAAAGAATGGAAAAGATACCTCTGGGGTGAAGAGGCGCCAGTGACAGTATATACCGACCACCAAAATCTACAGTCCTTTTTGACCAAAAAAGTCTTGAACCAGCGGCAGATTCGATGGGCACAGAAGTTGACGAATTATAATATCAAAATAGTCTATCGATCAGGAAGCAGGGGCGGGAAACCCGACGCGTTAAGTAGACGGCCGGAGTACCGTCCTGAGGAGGGAGCTCGCCATAGCGAACAGCATATTTTGAAAAACGAACATTTTCAAATTTCGATAATTCATCAGAAGCGAAACGCGGAGACGGCCCTTACCCCAGAAAAACATGAACCAACAAGCCTGCGAATAATGAAGCTCCCGGACAAGGCAATAATCCCAACAAAAGGAGCAAGGTTCGCGGCGGGTCATGACATCTATGGCCTGACAGACGGACTAGTGCCAGCAAAAGAACAGACAATGGTTGAGACGGGTATTGCGATAGGATTGCCAGAGGGAACCTACGGAAGGCTAGCCGCGAGAAGTGGCATGGCTAGCAAAATGGGAATCGCAGTGGGCGGTGGTGTAATAGATGCGGATTACACAGGAGAAGTTAAGGTCATACTTCGTAATCATGGCGAGGTGGACTGCGTATTCAAGGCAGGAGATCGGATAGCGCAACTCATAATAGAAAAGGTTGCCAACGCCGACGCCATGGAGGTAGATGATCTAGAGACAACCGAGAGAGGGAAATTGGGTTTTGGGTCAAGTGATCTAAACCCCAAGCGAGCAATTACAGCTAAAGAAGAAGGAATCACGATAGGTTTCCTTCACGCAGACACAGACAATAACGAATTCTTTAGCACGGCTGATATCGGCTATCACCCTCGGCTGACGAAAGAAAGACAAATGTTATCAAGTGCTCACATCAATGCAGCCCTGATGCGAACAATGAACGATGCATTTCTAGACAAGATTAGGGGGGCTGGAAAGGAGGACGAGAGGTGGCAGCACAGAGGCCGTGAACTGGTTATGTTAAGAGAAGGCAAAAAGGGGATGCCGGTTGAATGGATAGAAAAAGACCGGTTACTATATTACAAAAATCGTTTATACATCCCCGAGAACGAAGTCCTTCAAAGCGAGATAGCCCAAGGCTGTCACGACTCATTAGTATCGGGGCACTTCGGACAGGAAAAAACGATTGAGATAGTAACAAGGGACTTCTACTAGAAAGGAGTCAAAGGACTCGCAGATTGGATCAGAGATTATGTACGAACCTGCGACGAATGTCAACACGGTAAATCCCCACGGCATGCTAAGTACAGGTTACTGCAACCTTTGGAGGTACCCTATGCCACCTGGTCCTCCATATCGACAGACTTCATGACACAAGTAACGGAATCGCAGGGCAAGACCCAGATCATGGTAGTGGTAGACCGGTTCACCCAGATGGCTCATTTTATCGGCCTCCACGAAAACGTGACTGGGAAGGATGTTGCGGATACTTTCCTTCGGGAAGTCTGGAAACTTCACGGATTACCGACAGAGATTATATCGGATATGGACGCGAAGTTTTCTGGTGAATTTTGGGAATCATTGTGCAAAATGCTAGGAGTTAAGAGACGCATGTCAACGGCCTACTACCCGCAAACTGGCAGACAAACGGAGAGAACCAACAAAGTGCTGGAAGGTTACTTACGGGTATTTGTCAATTATGATCAAAACGACTGGTATCAACTATTGCCGTTAGCAGAACATGCCTACAACAACTCGGCTACCAACGCACACAAGATGGCCCCATTCTTGGCCAACTACGGCTTTCATCCACAGACGGAATGGATGAAAGAAAGAGAAGCTCATAACCACGGGGCAACAATGTATGCTCACTGGAAGCAGGACATACATTAATAGGGGAAAGAAACCCTAGGGAATACACAGGAATCGATGAGGAAATGTTATGACCGAAAAGTGATGAAACAACCTAGCATCGAGGTCAGTGACTTGGGAATGTTGAATGCGAAAAACATACGTACCAAACGACCATCGAAGAAGCTAAGTTCAAAACTGTAGAGCCCTTTCAAAGTCTTGGAAAGAAAAGGAAGCAGGGCATACAAGTTGGCAATATCGCAGCGGTGGAAAATTCATCCTGTTTTTCACGTTTCGCAGTTGGAACCTTACCGGGCCTCGAACCGATCAAATCGTGAACAACCCCCACGCGACCCCCAAGACATCAAGGGAGATTTAGAATGGGAGGTGGAAAGGATCGTCAAGAGCGAGATCATTTGCTATAGGCGAAAGGTTCAAGGAAGGAATAAGGTGATGAAAGAGCTTCGGTATTTTGTGAACTGGAAAGGCTGTGCGGATGATGAAAATACGTGGGAACCATGCAAAGGTATGAAGAACGCGCAGGAAGAGGTGGAAAGGTTTGATAGAGAAAGCCCGGAGATGCCGGGCCCGAGAGAGGTCGAGTAACATAAGAAAGGTTTCCCATCAGTGGACAAGTAAACGCTGGTGGTTTTTACTCCTACTATATGGAGCTCGAAATGGAGGATAGGTTGTATAATAGACATAGAGTATTCGGGACGAACACTTCGAAGAGGGGAGCTCGTGTTAGGCACACAGACTCTCCGTAAGGATTTACAGGGCAAAGTTACCCTACCTTGACGCACACGATGTTCGAAGGAAAAAGATAACACCCCCCTCCAGCCCCGGCGTTGGGACGGCGCGTCATCACTGGACACCTGGGTAGGTGCGTCCCAACACCAAAGACCACTATCCATGAAACACATCTTATAACACCGTATACGTCGCGGCCGTCCTCCGACCGGATCCTGTTTGCAGGTTATATGAGGGGAGACCTCCGGGCACCTAATGCAGGTGGAAGCAGGTGAATCGGACTACGGCGCATAAGGTTACAGACACTCGAAGACAGACATTCAGAATAGTGCGTTGAAGGTAACGGGACGTTTTGCACGGAGGTTTCTCTCCTCGTACCTACGAAGACGTGTATAGTATGAAGGAGGGAACTATGCCCAGTAAGTGGATCGGGTGCATCCACAGAGGACAAGTTGGTAAAAGATGGAGCCCAAGGGAAAAAACCTATAGGTACAATCCGGAGGACAAGTCGTGTAATGTCGGAAGACAAGAATACAACAGGCAGTTGCAGGTTGAATTCTCGACGTAACCAACCAAAGAAGATTGGCCCTCTTTTGTCCGGCGAGTTAGACTATCCTCGACGAACACGAGGGCAAGATAATTCATAACGATCGTTGTCAACGGATAAGCGGATGAGCTGATGCCTGACATGGTCTCCACACCATCAGGAATAACAGAAGCGCAAACCGATAAGTTGGTCATGGGAGCAAAAGGTGTGGTAGAGAGTTTTCAGGGTCTACGAGTGTTCGCACTCAGGTGAAGTTCGCAGAGTTGCGGGCAAGATACCTAATTAGTATAGAGTTAGCATGTATACCTCGATTGCTCAGATCCGGAATATAAATATCGAAGCATCTTCGCTGCTATTAGAAAAGAAAGCACGGAGAACAGATCTTATCAATATAATATGTTATCTACACTTTTACATCGTTACCAATACTTCGACTATCTATACCGAAGTGAATTATTATATCTAGCCTACATTACTCGTCTCTTCTTAACGAGTTCTCCGATATAATTACGATTAAGGTCCTAGCTGTCGTAATACCTCACGCCGAAGCTACCACCTAACATTACCCATCTCGCTTGTTTTTACTGATTAGGTATCACCTACCATTCAATCCTAGGGAATTGTATCCTGAGTATGTATTTGTTTTCATCTTACAGTATCTGCTCTCCATAATTTTTAGCTTACTAAGTTATAATTGATTATACAATAAATTATTATATTATCAAAGTAACTATAATAAGGATTCAAGACCTATTTTCAACTACAAACTAGGCCACAATTCAAACATAAATAGACTGATAGATCCTATAGCTCTTCCGTACCCCATTTGGATAATTAAATATAGAATATATTCTTCCCCCAGACCTTAATAGACTTATAAGTTCTATTGTAATTTTCCAGGCAAAATACAACAAATATAGTCGTAGCTCCTTATCTTTACAAAAATATTAAAAATACCCCTTCAAGTGAAACATATTGAAGTTCATTCAATTAGAGTAATCTTGGAAAAATCATATTTTTCTAATTACTTTTATTGACTCTGGGCTATGTACAATTAAATCAAGTTATCACATATAATAACTTTATATATAAATAGTAGGAAACACATTTAAACTTCAAATTAGTACTTTTAAAATAATAAAGTGACTAATCAAAAGTCTTGGTGATTCCCCCATTTCACACCAAAAATGGGCGAAAGCTCCACTTTTAAATTATTGATATCTCACCAGAAACTAGATCTCCTTTCACCAAACTTCTGATTTAAAGTCTCTTCATCTCTGTAATATCCCATAATTAATTTCAAGTATACTCATCACCAACTGAAGGTCCTACTGGCTTGGAAAGTTCTACCATTTCTTGAAAGTCATTATTTTCGCTAATTTACTAAGATAATTTCCCCAGCAACCACTCACCAACAATGTTCCCATCTTTGATGAGGTGTACAATAAGAAGGAAGTGTCAGGAGACTCTGTAAATAATAGAGGATAATCTTGAGATATATATATAACTACTTAGGTGGTTTCTGGAAAGTTTTCCATCCAGGTTTGCTAGAGAAACTTGGGTAAGAAACCCTTTGCAAGGGCGATTTTTGGTGTGAAAGGGGCCTATCACCAAGACTTTTGATTAGTCACTTTATAACGATAGTAGAACTATATTTTCTGGAGTATATAGTTACCCCTCCATGGTTGTAGTTAATGGTTAAATATTTGAACTGAACTATAGTTCCCAGATATTCTCCATTAGTGTTTACCTTATATAAATTATCAGAGTTGGGTAATAGAAAAGGTTTGATATTCTCAATTACCTCATTTTTTTCTAAATTATTATCTTCACTTTTGCATTGTGAATTACTTATACTTATGTTGTTGTGTTGTTGTTATGGTCCGTACAGAAACCGATTAGACACAACTGGACAGTCCCATTGGAAACGTTCAGGGACAAAAGGCAAAATACACCAAAAATGCCACCTTTTCAGGTACCTCAACATGAGAATGCCTAATAGCGCTGCAATTCTTTAAGATTTAAAAAATCAGGTACTCTTTCAAATTCAATATACTGAGTTGGTAGAGCCTCCACATAAGTTCTAAGCCTTGAAGGCCCTCCTTGAACGGCTGGGAGCCAGAAATCTGGGTTCTACATACTTAGTGATCCAATATGTAATCAGACACTCTTGCACTAGAGGTTTTCAAAGTTAGAAATGTAAATTGGGGTGAAATGGAAAATACTCGGACATGCATGAGTGCGCCTCAGTGGACATATTTCTCAGAGCCAATTGTATTATTATCTCGTAATTGCATATTTGAAATCCCCTTAAGCATGAGAGTTTACTAGTATGTAAAGTAAAAATTAATTTGAATTGACGTCATGTAGAGATAATGGCCCGAAGTGAGTTGGCCAAAAGAGACTCGGAATCCATTGCCAGTGGTACAGGAGAGAAACAAAAAACAACTGCATGACAGGAGGAAATCACAACCTTGATTCTATTTGGACGAACGAAGAAAGCGAGCGATTGGTTCAATGGCTGGAAAATCCTGACAACCTCCGCAAGAGACGACAAGGCTCTGGCATTTCAAAGAGCATGATTCTTACCGAAATTGCAGCTCACATTCCTACAAAGCCTGTTGTCAAGATTGGTTATAGGTATGATAACCTGATCAAATCATACAAGGCAGCAGTCAAGATAAACAATTAATCGGTATGGGAACTTACACAGGAAGATTTAGATGAGGGAAGACAAACATTAAGAGGTAGGTACTTTAATATTAAAATATTATGTACATAAAAATAAAAAAGAGACCGAACAAAGAAAACCTAATTACAAAAATTGTATTTATAATAGAAAAAATCTTATCGCGATGCCCATATTTCTTCCGTTTGCATAACATACTAGGAGACCGTCCAAATGTCACACCACCTGTATTTTTTGACTCAGGCTCTGAGGTCAAATCCACTGCCGAAGCAATTGATACTCTCCTAGGAGCTGTCTGCCCATCCAATGAGATTGAGCAGAGTGTGGAAGCGATACGCGAGATGGAAGCCGACCCACAAAGAGGGCAGAGAGCAGTTAGCTTACAGATACAGGGGTCAGAAAATCTTAGAGGGTGAAGGAAGGGGGGTAATGAACCTTGTGGAGTCATAGAAAGAGGAGGAAAGGAGAGGTATAGTGGAAGGAGGGAAGGTAGTGGGAGCGGGGAGAATGTTGGAAGAGAGGAGGAGGGCATGAGGCTGGAGGAAGAACCATTAGTACAGGAGGAACTAGGAGATGAGGAAGGTGGCCGAAGAGAGGAAATCGGGGAGGGAAGTAGGGATGAAATTGAAGGAGGAGGAGATGCGACGCCTGGTGGTCTCAGAGGTGCAAGAGGGGTTAGTGGAATTAGTGGAGGTAGAAGGATAGGTATGAAACCAAAAGGAAAAGAGCGAAGCATACAGAAACAAGAAATTAGTACTAAGTAAAGGATTGGCAAGAGCAGGTCAGCGAGAAATTCAAAGAGAAGAATATGACGAGGGAAGAAGTCGGACAGTACCTGCAAGGAGAACTGAACATGGAGGAACAGCAGGAGTGCTGAGAGAAATCCGTCCGTCCTCTGCGATTCGTGGTCCGGGGAAACGTCAATTTCCCAAAATGCTTGATGATGATAATGAGAATGCTGAATGGGCAGGTGGGACAGCGGGGGTATCGCGAAAAAAGAAAAACCAGTCAACTGCCCTAGTTGATGCCGTTAGCATCTTAGCCGCAGCAAAGGCAGAAGGGGAAGAGAAAAAAGTTTGAATTCCTAGCCCAGTATCTGCAGCAGTAGGGAGAGCTCAGGCATCGAGAGCTAGAGTTGGAGAGGGAAAAATTAGAAATTAAGCGGGAGAGAAACCATGCGGAGCAAAGGCATTCGGAGTTGATGATGTTGCAATTGCAAGCTTCGTTTCGAGCCGGGACAATGGGAGGTAAAGGAAGAAAAGGGAGAAGAGTACCGAATGATGAGGACAATGATTTGGTTGACCTAACGTATTTGACCTAGTAATGGGACACTCACTAGATATGGGACACTTGGCAATTACAGTGTCCCACATACTAAAATAGGAATACCTGAACCAAAACTAAATCTATTGATCTGTAAATCTATCTATAGATAGCTAATATATCTTTAAATATGCTCTAGTAATATTACTCTCCCAGTGGCAAAACTGATTAAGCAATAGTACAAAGTGTCGAGAAATAACCAATTAGCCATATAGTGAGTAATGTATTTTATATAAAATTGATATAAAATGGTAAAGTTATTCTAACTGCTGGAGAAGGTAGAGGCACATCTTCTGCTGAACCTGCATGTTGTAGAAAGTTCATTGAATATCTACAAAGTTCAAGTCGTTGATTTCAATTAGTTCAACCTTTGAAAATGACAATATCTTTCACTTTTTATCATCAAACTATTAAGACTCTATCAATACTTAATTAAAACAGCTGAAAAATGTTTTATAAATACCTGATAAGCCTATAATAATGCTCTATAATGAATATTATGCATTTAGGCTTTAAAGATAATATTGGCTAACTCCTGTAGAAAATGTCCTAATTTACAATATATTGACTATTTTATATTAAATTTTGATACAATTGATAGAAAATCATAAACTTATGCTATTTACTAGAAACTACTAGGAAAATATATCTTTTCATATTACCTATTATTGTAAAATATAAATTACAAGTTGGGTGACTTCAAGTATAATATTTGTATTTTACACAAGATTTACAATATGTAGTTAACAGTTTCAATTATTTAAAGGTCACTAGAATTACAGAAACAAAGATATAATTGCATTCTTCAACTAGTAGAATACTTAAAATATGTATTAGGTTATATACTGAGTAGAAATATTATACTTTTTTGTATGTCAAATGTTATACTGATTGAAATCAACAACTTGTACATTGTAGATATTCAATCAACTTTCTACCATATGCAGGTTCAGGGGAAGATATGCCTCTACCTTCTCCAGCAGTTAGAATAATTTTACCATTTTATATCAATTTTATATAAAATACATTACTCACTATATAGCTAATTGGTTATTTCTCTACACTTTGTACTATTGCTTAATCAGTTTTGCCAATGGGAGAGTAATATTAGTAGAGCATATTTAAAGATATATTAGCTATGTATAGATAGATTTACAGATCAATAGATTTAGTTTTTGTTGAGGTATTCCTATTTTAGTATGTGGGACACTGTAATTGCCAAGTGTTCCATATCTAGTGAGTGTCCCATTACTAGGTCAAATACGTTAGAGGTTGAAGATGACAAGTATTTCAGTATTTCGAATTTGTAAAAGTTATCATTTATCTCACTCTTTATCTTTCTTTATTGTTATTTTTTCATTTCTCATATTTTTATCATATTTAATATGATTTCCAAATTGTTTATTTCATTTAGTTATGAATAAAAATTGAAGTTGATTTATTGATGTGAAAAAACTCTCGCATCCTATTTAGCCACTCAATCCCTTCTCTTCGTTCACCATCCACCCCGAATTCTTCATCTTCATCTTCATTATAAATATGAGTATTTTCTCTCCCCTCCTCCTCATACCCGGGCCCTATCATGTCTCCTACTCCTTCTTGTACATTAGGTATCCAATCAATATCACTTTCAAAATCACAGAGGAAATTGTGTAGCACAATACAAGCCATAATCCAGCCAAATACTCATATATGATCTTCGGGTTTTCGAATAAAAATCTCTATTTCCCGCAGTGAACTCAACCGGTTTTTTAAAATACCAAATGTCTGCTCAATTCGTACACGTGCTTCTGCCAATTGTAAATTAAACTCCCTATATCCACATCAGCAAAAATTATTATATGCGTCCTGAGCGTCCCCTGCATCAGAGGCTCAGGACGCTCAGAACGTTAACCGTTACTCTGGACGCGACGTCGGCTGGACGTCACGTCCGCACGCCATTCCCTATCTACTCCTGCATCCTTGACGTCCCGACGATGTCCACCACCAAGCGCATGCGTCCAGATGCCCTCAGACCCTAAGCTCTCCCGCATCCCGACGATCGCCTTCCTGTGCCTCCCTCGTCATGTTGAAATCCAACTCCACTCTAGCATCCGGAAGACTATCGGGATGCTTAGTCTTCCGGATGCTACACAGCGATATTTGAACCCCCTCTGCATCAATTGCCATGTCTGGCTATAGGCTCCCAATGCCTCCAAAATAGCTCACATGTTCGTCGCGACAGCATCGTGATGGCTCACTTGCATACTCTCGACGGCCTCGTGATAGCACACATATTCCAGACGCCGTCTTGACGACGTCGTGATAGATCACAGCCATACTCTCTACGGCTTCGTGATAGCACACATATTCCAGAGGCCGTCTCGATCGCTCCACTATTCATTTGTATTACTGAGTGCCATTCACAAAAGCTAAGAGGTGCTGGTGCCCTTTGTATCGTCACTTTGAACCTCATCCGCATCTTGATATTCTATTATTACTAGTCTACTGCCGTGACCAGGGCGTCCAGGACACCCTGGCCACAGAGATTCTACGTTTCTGATGTCTCGCTCAGATCTCGCTCAGAAATACCCACCAAATGGTCCTAACGGCTCCACAGATCGGCCAACCGAAATCTAATAGTTTACATTTCCTGCAAATCAAATTCCATAAACTCAACGGGTCACACATCGCCAAGTCTACAGAAAACCATTCTCTCCCACGCCTGCCTCACTTTCCTGCGAGTCGTCCAGGCTCAACGATAGCCGACTGGCGAAACCCGGGGTTGCTGGCCCCTCTTGCGCTAGTCCCAGCGTCAGCTCTTGCATCAGCAAAAATTAATCCTGCGTCTGAGGCGCGGGCGCCGCGTCCGGACGCATCCGACGTCGTTTTTCCGTCCTCTGCGTCCCCAGCGTCCGGACGCCATTCCCAACGCCGATTGCGTCCTGACGT
>Ga0307513_10005288_pt1 | contig 17084 bp, 11 predicted proteins | sample 15_EM_MG_FD_202174 | JGI IMG/M metagenome (GOLD analysis project Ga0307513, IMG submission 202174) | Populus trichocarpa ectomycorrhiza microbial communities from riparian zone in the Pacific Northwest, United States - 15_EM | ecosystem: Host-associated > Plants > Roots > Unclassified | place... | reverse complement strand
GAAAAAAAAATTCGCGGGGCTGGGAGGGGAGGAAGGGGGCGAAATCGCTTGGAGCTATTGACTCTGGTTTTCGATGGTCAGGTTGACAGCGGGTGGAGACAGCTGTCATGCCGGTGGCGTATGACAATGAGGCTGGGGCACGACTGAAATGTCGCGCGCGGGCAGCCAAAAACACGTCATGAAAGTATCGTTCTTGGGTTGTTCCTGTAGTCACTATTGTGAATATTATGGATTATCTAGCTGTCTGATAATTTGTCACGCGACATATGACTGTGAGGCTGGGAAACAGTTTGCTCACATAGAGTAGGAAAATCTGTTGAATAAATGTACTGGCTGAGCGTTCAATAGATACTGCAAGTAAGTAAACATAATTATGACATAGGCAGGGCGTGCAAACACATCAGCCCATGGTTGTTTGTAAAGTTGAATCTCCGCTCTACCCAAACTGTCCTCCGTTCAACACCCCGCCGCCATGAGCACTGACCCCATGTTCAAATGCAGTCAATTCAGAATCCATAAGATGTCAAATGGATTTGGAACGCGTCAAAGAGGGGATATTCACGGCCGAAAGGGGACCGCCCTAAAAATTGAGGGCTCTTTACGGTATGACAATGGGAAGGCAACGCATGAGGACATAATTGGTACAGTCGATGAGGAATAGATGCCGTGCTTTGGGATGCCCCATATTACGCTTCTCCAGCTCCAGGGCGTAGCATTCTTCAATCAATTTCTCGCTTTCCATCAATAGGTAAGTGCACTTGAGGCGGGTGGTCAATAACGATAGCGGGATTGGAAATCTAACGCCTCAGTAAAGTGCTATGATTTATTATTACATTACACCAATTACCAGATAATAATAATAGCCATTTCAGTGTTTGGTGTCATCAAACAGCTCGCTCGCCCCCGATCATGGGCAAAGCAAGCAAATCGACCTGGGACCGAGGGGGAGCAAGAACCTAAGCGCCAGACCAAGATAAGAGAATGCACGAAATAGTCGCCATTTGGGTCCAGAACCCACGCAAGGGAGTGAATGGGAGATTTGTTGCGGCTGTAAGCTATAAAGGCGTTTGATATTATCGTGATGGGAGCCCAAGAGAGATTTAGAGCCCAGAGGGTTTCTTGTCTCCAACTTCAGCTTGATATACGCTCTCCTATCAAATACAGAAATAACCTTGGGGTAATGTGAGTCGCAAGAGCACACCAGAAGATTCTCATACTGATTCCATGTGTCAGAAGAAGAGAAGAGAACCTTTAGTATAGTTGAAGACCGTCAGATCCTTACCAGGGTACCTTCGAGTGATCACTGGAGTGACCACCATTCCTAGTAATATTGCAGTGGTTACTCCTATATCACACTTTGCAGTATCCTCGTGTTGCTTGATTACGCCAAGGACACTTCGAATACAGTCAGCTGGATCAACGCAGTGCATTTTCCTGGTCCTCAGGTACCGAAAGCATGATCCTCATCATTGGGTGATATACTCGGAACTAATTTGAATATTGACGTGTATCATTAATGCTATCCATTCGAACACAGGCAATTTCTAGGCACATTTCACACCAAACATGGGGTGGGACTTAAATGTTGTGAAGCCTGTTCGCGCGTATTGACAAAGTATGATCCCTACAATATTTTGCTGTATTTGAAACTGACAACGTGAATTAATTTTCATAGCCCATAAACACTTATGGTTAAGGGTGGATCCAGTTGGTTCGACTCTGTGTTTGTTATGGGAGCGACCGTATGAGACTATGAGTACAAGATTATAAAATAAACCCAGGGAAGGACGCAGTACGTGTCGTAAGTCGGCTGAGATGATACGATGGGAGATGGGAGTGACCAAGGGAGAATGTCCTCAACGAGACCTATAGTACAGGACTACCGTGCATAACAGTCCCAGGAATGCAAAGACAGGCATATAGTCATATGGGGCGGGGGAACATGAAGGCGTAAGTCGTGCAACAATGGTTCTGGATTGATCAAAACTCGGTCTGCCGTCCCTTGAGTGTCTTGACTCGTCCAATAAGATCCTGTAAATGGGTTGGTAACCGTTAATAGTCAGTGGAATGATTTCGGAACGCACAGCAATTTCGTCCCCACTCATATTTCCGTTTCTTGCCTCTTCAAGGAACCCAATTTCAAGCTTCTCCAACACCTCTCCGAACAAGTCACGATAACTCGCACCAAAGAAATTAGTGAGCTTGGCAGCGCGTTTGCGCCTTGCTTGGAAGCCCATAGGTTCAGGGGTAAGTGTAAAAAGGCTGGATCCGGAAGACACGGAGGACATGGATATCACCGACATGCGAGAAAGATGTGATCGACGGCGGGAGAGGGCGCCTGTAGGCGATGTTGGATCAGATTCATAACCAGACACGTCACGGATATGCTTAGTATGCGCGAGCTCTGCTTCCGTGTCACTTCCTGCAGGGCTAGTGCTATTCAGTACGGCATAAAGTTCTTCGAGCGATGCCTTGTCGCACTGTTAAACGTAAGGAATTCCACTCTCTATTCCTCGATAGGAAGGCCGCCTACCTGATCAACGATCATTGCCAAGGAGTTGAAGCTATTCCGATAGTGCACGAACTGTGCAGAATGGCGTCCCTTCGATGGTGGGAGTTGTCTTCGGGAACTATGCAGTGATTCCTTGTGCAAGGGCGCAGACAATTTATTCGTGCAGTTGATATCGAGCACCACGTCCTCAGACGGGAAATCAAGACGCGCCTTTCCTTTCCATCCACGCTCCTGCTCCTTGAAATCGTCGATCAGTCCAGTCGTACTCCCTGCAGAGCTAGCAATCGACGAGTTATCCAAGTTTGTCTCGTTGATGGCCGAAATAGAAGACAACGGTGGAATGAACTTGTCTTTGTGCTTCTTTTCCTTGGGGTCCCTGTAGAGCGAATTGATGTGGTAGGTGACACTTGCCGTGTGGGGGGTGGGGTCACAAGTGGACGTAGGGCAAGGGACTCCTAGGCTCGAGGGGGCACATGCAAGACAAGAAGGTGGGAACGACGACGAAAGCCCGGGTGTGGAGGCCAGTAAGCTTGCACTGGGCCTCAGAAGAGCTGATGGTGGTTGTTCGCCAAACATCTAGGGATTACCTCAGGTACGAAGCTCTCGATTTGAAACCACAACATACCTTCTCCATTTTCTGCACCCTCTTAATTTGAACCATCTTCTCCGATCTAACCATGGTGCCTAAGTTTCTCATTTCCCGTTCATTTTTCCATCCAACCCTCGGACTATGCGTCCTCCCTTTTCCCATTCCCCTTTCCGCGTCTTCCTTGTCCTCCTCGAGTAGCAGTGCAGCAGGTGGGATAGTCACACTTGAATACCCAAGCACAAGTTCAGCAGGAACACGGGATCCAAGGAACCGATGCATCTTCGCCAGCTTGTCTCGCTTTTTCTTCTTTTCTTGCGCTTCCCAGTCCGACTCCAAGATTTCGGTGATAAACGATGGCTTGTACTTGAGTGTCTTGCTGCCAGGCGGAGACAACGAGGAGTCAGTGGTAGTGAAAGTGGAGAATGTTCGACCAGAATTTGAGCTCGAGGACTCCATTGAGCCCTTAGTCGGAAAAGGAGGTTCGACGATGGGGATCTCGTTGAACTGCTGAGGCAACGGGAAGTACTCGACCCCCTTCGCGTTGCCCGTGCGTGACTCCACCTCTTCGTCCGACAACTCCATAAACGAGGTCGGACTACCAGGAGCCCTCGTATCCTTGTCCTTCCTCCTGAGTTCACCTACCCGGTCATTCGCATTGAGGATTGAAGACGTACGGCTTGACCGTTCCGTGTTCTCAGTCACGAAGGAGCCACTCGATTCGCTGAACCTCCCTCCCTCCCTAACGTTGCCTTGTGCGTCGAGATAGATCGTTCCCTGTTTAGTGAGTGGTTCCCAAGATTCTTTGCGCTCCATGAACGGTCGGTCCTGCGCGGCAGGACCAAGAGTATAAGGGGGGATGTCCGTTCCTAGTAACTGCGTGATTTTCTTCTTCCTGCGAATAACGGCGAGGCGCTCCTCCTGGTCAATCACGTTGTTCGGAGCAGATTGGAGTAGTGAAAGGTCCAGAGTGGCTTGTTTCGGCGTGGTCTGTTCTGGCGTGGTCTGTCCCTCTCGATTCTCGTCTGGTAGCGTGTGAGCTTCTGTCCATTCGCTGAGTCTCCGTTCACGCGCCGATGGAGAAACACCCCACCCCCAAGGGACGAAATCGGCTTCCTTAGCTTCGCACTCATCCTCAGATTGTCCATCTTTCGTCTTCCCATCTACTTTCTTCATCAGTTCTTTGAAGGCTTTGAGCGTCGTCTTCGGCTGACTTTTCCCAATGCTCTCAGGTCGACGCTTGGTAAACGCCGGAATACCGGAATCAGTGGACAGCATCGAGAACATGGTTTGAAAAGAGCTAGCGGAGCCGGGTGAGCGAGAGAGTGTTTCGGGTTGGGATTTGGATTTTTGGTGTGACGTAACTGAAGGGCTGAAGTCCATAAAGCTTCCCCTCCATCTTGCAGAAATTCCGCTTTCTTCGGGACTACTAGCGCTACCCGCTCTGGAGTGGCTGCCGGAATTGGTTCCGAAATTGGGAACATCGCACCGGGGAGGGGTGGTAGTACGGCCAGATGGAGCGATAGAATGTGATCGAGGAGGCGGAGTGAACGTGATTCCTTCATCAGGCCTGAGGCCAAGCAGCTTATTGGCTTTCGAATTGCGCGACCAATAAATACTGTGCTTGTCTTCGTCATACGACCGCCTCGGTGGCATGTCCCTACTCTGCGGAGGGATAGTATTCGACACTCCTATACCCAAGATTTTGTTTGCTTTGGTAGGGTGACTCTGAGCTTCAGGTTGGGAGGTGAACGATTGTGGCGCGTATATTGGCGAGAGTTTGGGATCAGGAGAGTGTCTCCCCGTGAAAGATGAACTGGTGGACGAGTTGTTTCTTTGTCTGTTTAGAGAAGTAGGTTGGGCGTAGAAAAGGTTCAGATCCCATTCGTTAGGATCCTCGGCAGAAGATCGGGACGATGAAAGTGGTACATTGGAGTATGTTGGCTTGGTTGAAGATGAATAAACTGTGCCCATATGACCTTTCGATGGCTTTGGTTGAGTAGGAGTTTCCATACGAGCTTGTGCTGAGTGGCCTCGGGAGAGCATAGAAGGTACATTGTTCAGCTGCAATTTCCTATCTAGCGTCCCATCGTCCCCACTGCTACCAACGGGGAATGGGCCGTTATAATAGGTTGTGGGAGCGCTGGGCCGGCGAGATGAGTCTGAGAGAAGGGGAAGTCGTGCTCTGAATGATAAATTGGGGTTTCTATGAGCTAAGGACTGTTGCTTCTCTGAATTGACGACACTGGAATCATTTGGGAAGTTGCTTTTGCGTCTGTCGGCTCTAGGTGGGGGAGGGAGGGAATTGTTAGCCCCAGCCGGCGTCACAGAAGCTAAGATGACCTGCAGCGAAATTCATCAGTAACTAAGACCAAAAGCATGCGACCGGAGTCACATACGTCCATCGATTGTCGTTTTGGGCTGGCAGTTGAGTTCTGACGGGGATCCGCGCTGTCAAAAGAGGCCTGCTCGCAGCAATATTTGTGTCCAAAGTATCAGAGATAGCCCTAGAACCGTCGTCGACGTCGGTGTTAGGGAGGCAGACGTAGTTGGAGACCAAGCCTCGGCAAAATTTGCGTGTTTACCCCTAGATGAACCCTATCGGCAAACAGACCTAAATCAACGCTATGTCCAGTATTTATAATCTGGTGTTCCGTATTGAACTTGCCTTACTTTGTGCGACTTTTCCTTTTGATTTTCCTCCGAGTGCCACTCGTGTCAATTAGGCTGGTTGACAGTACTCAGAAGTCAGAAGCAGCGCTAGGTGCCATCGCCTTATAGAAACAAGCCTTCCATTGTTGTTGGTTCGTAAACTCTGTCCCGTCGTCACATTCCTGTTCCCGCGATATTCGCGTAAGCGTTCACGCACAGCTCGCACACCTGCAAAGCTGTACATCGACGTGGACATTTATCATGCGAGTTTGCCTGATACAGGACACCAGATCTCTCTTCCCTCGATAAATTGTGTCAGATCGCCCTCAGCGCGCACTCACAGTCATCAAGGGATGACTTATAAGACCACCCATTTGTAAATATAGCGCTTCTTCGGTGCGCTTCCAGTGCCTTATCCGATCTGCAACACAGTCCCACGACAATCGAAAATCAATTCAGCAAATTCAGTCCCACGACCAGCAATATCCTGGTTCCCTTCCCATTTTCCTTACTGTATACAGCACCAATAATTTGGTTAAGCAAAGAGGTTCAAAGCATCGTCCATCTGATCGAGATTCACGAATCACAAGCGACTGGTAGAATGCATACCCCAGTTCCCACTTCCATATTGAGCAGAGAGGTGTGCTGCTTCGATGCTGCATTCAGAGTTGGCCTTGTTTAGAAGTTTGGAGAGGTTCTCCAGGGAATCAGAGTGTGAGAGATCCCCTGCGAATGCCAACTCACCGTCGTTTTCTGCAGTTCGAAGGTCACACGTTCAACTACCACAAGGGACTAACTCAAGCGACAGTCGTCGCCTTGAGACTATGCGTTAGGATCTCCTTGTATGCCCCTAATTGTCCGACGGGCCGCGACAACGAATTCCTAGCCTATAAGAAGACATTTCGGCTGTCCCTCTTCTTGCAATGAAAAATGATGAGAGTTTATCTTTGATGTGCCCCACTAAGCACTTCATAGATGGACACGATAAAGACAGGAAATGGGTTATGCAAACCTAAGTGGAGGAAATATAAGCTAACCAAATGTCAGGTAATCCCACTAATTCTAACAGTGCGGTATGGCTTTCAGCAGAGCTCTTGGGGCACACTGGAAATATCGGATGTGCACGGCGAACGCCAAACCTGACGTCTCTAGAAATGCAAATAACACTATAGCCACTCGGCATCTCACCTTGAAAGAGAGCCGAAGAAGCGAGGCAAGTCCACGTGAGCCGGATATACACCATACACCAACAACAATTGCGTAGAAATCAATCACAATTACTCATTTCTCTGGGGCTGTCCCACTTAGTCCAGAGACTTCTTGACGTGTTGAGCCCAATCGTTTGAACGGTCCCGTATATAGTGTCGAAGCTTGCTTGAAGCATAGCTGCGGTGCTAACCAGGGAACCTATCATTCCCACGACTTGCTTTTGTCACCCTCGAAGGGCCTTTGCCAATTGTCGGAATTTTGGATGAGCCTCAATGCTCCGATGGTTACAGGATCATAAGCCCGGGGTATTGTACCCCTACGTGTTGTAGCAGGCCGCAACAAATACGATTCTTTTCGTCGTACACGCACTGCGTGGAAATTCTAGCATCAATGCCCGTACTTGTCAGGATTTGGATTCCAATTGAAGGAATCCAGGTATTGGAGTTTTCTCGTTTACTGTCCAACAAAGTCGCAGCAGCTGTCTCGGAGCTCGAGATATAAATAAATCTCCCTAAGCCGAAGGTCAATTTGTAATGTGTAATCGAATGTTGACTGAATTCGAGGTTCGAATTACCGATGTCACAAAGAGAGAGTCCATGGAGAATACCACCCCTACTAAATACTTCGAGCAGGCCATGAAATATGCGTGCGTCCCGCCTCTACCGCAGCGACACATAGTCGCGTCGCAGGACTTTGGGGTAAAAAATGAGTGAATCAAGGATAGAGTAACCAACCAAATATGACGATGCTAATTGAGTCGGACAGCGTGTACGAAAACGAGTGGCCCACCTACCCCGATCTTACAGCACAACCAAATCTCCTCGACAACACGAACACCAGAACACATGGTTCTCATCCATAAACTGCGGCCGGCTCCGGGCCGTCTTGGGCCCTTCCATGTCCAGCTGCTCGTCCCCCTCCTCGGTAGGCTCAAGGGCTGAAACACCCCGCGAAGCTCGAGGTGTCGACTCGCCTTCAATGCGCGCTTTGAGCATGTGCAAGCTCACGCGGCGTTTGTGCCGCTGTTCGGGGGCGAGGCCGTCGTCGATGGTATTCGCAGTGAGTGTGGCCGAATACGCATGCCCATTGGTCTTCTCCGAGGTGTTTGAGTGCTGTGAAGCACTGGAGGAGGTCTTTGGCTTTGGGAATGGCGGCTGTGAGTGTGGGACATAAGTGCGGGTGGTGTGCCCGTTTGCCGGGTTTTTAGGAACAAGCACTCTCGGTCTAGTCGAGAGCTCATGCTCGAGTTCCTGTATCCGTTTCTGCAAGGTATGTGCTGTGGCCTGTTTGTCGAACACCTCGGCTTCGAGCGCACGAACCCTGCTCTTCGCAGCAGAAAGGTCGATACTCTCCTCGACGGCGAGTATCTCCTGACTCAGGGACGCCTTTCTCACCCCACCACTCTTAGTCGACGGTTCAGGCGCAGTTGACGCAGCAGCGAGCTTCTCCCTCAACCGCGCGACTTCCTCCTCACGCGCAACCAAGTCTCCTCGGAGGCTTTCGACCTCTGTATTGGCGCCTTCCAGGACAACTCGCGTGTCCTCGAACGCAGCCAGTGCTTGTTCATATCGCGCCTGTGCTTCGACCGCTTCGCCTTGCAGAGTACCCATCTGCACACGCAACGCAGCAAGCTCCGCGTCAAGTCGATCCATCTCGTGCTGGTACCGCTCAACCGCTTGTCGATGGATCCCACGTTCCGCTTCTAGATCCCGCACACTGGCAAGCGCACCCTGTAGTTCATCCTCGACTTGTGTGGCGCGTGTCTTCGTCTCCTCAGCTTCACGCTTGAGCCTCTCCACTTCGGAGGCTTTCGCACTCTGGCCCTTCTCCCTCTCTTGCGTAAGCACCTCCACCTGCGCACGGGCTTCATCGAGCACTTCCTCAATCTTGCCAACAGCGGCTTGCAACTCACGTTTCTGCGCCTCGAGTGTCCCTACTCGATCGGTGAGGTTCAGCTTTTCCTCCGTAAGCTCGACGAGTTTCGGGCGCATCTCGTTCAAGCTCGCCATCAACCCAACGTTCTCGTTCTGCAGGTTCTTATGGCTTCGTTCCGCGTCCTCTGCACGCCTAAAGGCTGATTGGGCGTCAGATTGGGCATGTTGCAGCCGGTACTCGAGGTCGGTGAGTTTCACAGTCTGAGAAGTGAGGTTCGTCCGAAGATTTTGTAGGGCTGAGGTCGCTTCAGAATGCTGAGCAGTGAGTGTGCCAATTAGGGTGGTATGGGAGTCTCTTTCGGCAGTCAATGCAGCAATGGTGGACGTCATCTCTTTATGCAGCGTCGCCAGTTCATGGTTCTGCCCTTGCAGGGCGTTTTCCCGGTTGGACGATGCATTAAGTTTATCTTGCAAAATATCTTTTTCCTTATTGCTTTGACTCAATGTCTGTAAATAAACCCAGTCAGTCCCCGCCACCGAACTAACAGGGGAAGCATACCTGCTTGACTCGCGTCAACTGCAGCTCGAGCGAGTCTGCACGGTCTTGAACACCATTTAGTGATGATTCGAGCTTCTCCACTCGGTCATCTGCCTGGATTTGCTCTTCCAAGTCGCGTAAACGGTTCGCATATTCGGTCGCTTTTGCACGGGCGCTCGTCGCATCTTGTTTGGACAGATCAAGGTCGCGCTCCTATACATAGCAATCAGATACTCGTGCTCTCCTGGAGACAGATGAAGCGGGTGTTAGCAACGCACCTTTTGCTTCAATCGCTCATTGACCGCCTGCTCTCTTGCAGCGAGTCCTTCGAGGGTCTTCTCAGACTTGGCGAGTTCATCTTGCAGCTCGTGTACCCGATCTTCAAATTCCTGCGCCTTCCGCTGGCTATCTTCGAGCTGCGCGCTGCTTTCCTGCTCACCTGCAACGTATCACATTACTAATTGCTTTGCTTCTTCGTACCAGTCTTAAAAGGAAAGAAAGGACGTACGAGCCTCTATACCCTCAAGCCGCTCCAGGCTCGCAGCGAGAGCCGATTTTTCCGATACGAGCAATGAGATAGTTTGCTGCTGGTCCTGTACGAGTGCTTTGAGACGTTCGATATCGGCTGTGTTTGCTTTCGGTGGGGGAGGCACAGCGGTAACATGGGCAGGAAACGAAGAAAGCGGAGGGGAGGATATGGGTCGCGGTGGGGGAGAAGATGAATCTGTGCGCGAGAGAGGAGAAAGGGTGTTGATGCGAGCTGCTATTGCTTGGTAGGGGTCATAGGATGATGGTCGTTGTGGGCTTATTGGGCTGTAATCAAATCAGGCGTCAGCGTATGTTCAATAGCACAGACGAGAAGCAGTTGGAATAGTAAGGCGTGTAGCATGAGGTGGACCAGCAAGCCTTAGCTTATCAATGATATGACGAACACTCAAACATGGTCCATAAGCCCAAGGTCCAATCCTCAACGCCTTGAGCGTCTCTCTGAATGGACTTCATATACAATGTATTCCTATATTACTCGGTATGTACACTCACGTAGATTCCGCGGGGCCAGTGGGACTTGCAGCACTTTCAGGTGGAGGCGGCCCAACATCCCCCGCTTCGGAAGGTGCTCTCGAATGAGTATTCGCAACGCTCGTAGGAGGGCTATGATGTCCCTTGACGGAGCCCGCCACGCTCGGTGTCGCACTCGTCGTCGAACCCCCAACCCCAGGACCGTTTGCTCCTTTCGCCTTTCGTTTTGCTAGCTATTCCCATATGGAGTAACAAGGTTTCGTTGCATTGAGGTGTGAGCATTTGTGGCATTTCGGAAATATAAACCCAATATGAGCGACTTTGTTCAACGCGGTTTCGACGTGTGACTTGCCAGAGCCTTTGCGCGTGCTGCTTTTGCCGCTCTGTCGTCTTCCATCCTCTGTAGCCCTCAGCCCTTTTTAACGCCGCTTATCGGTGAGGTCCTGGGTGGGTCCAGTAGTTGCGGACAGGTCCAGAAAATATAAGTTGTATTCTGCGAGCTCGCTATGGAGGCAAGACCTCAGTGTAGTTTATGGTGTCCTATAGCGAGGTGAGTGACAAGAACCAGGCCCAGAGCCCACCCGATCTGTGTTCTGACCGCGGAAGTGAAGGCAAATAGAGCACGCAAATGTTACCAAGATTAGAGATAGCGCACAACTGGGAGTAGAAACAAGAAACCCCGTAGCAAGATGCGGAAATTAAACTAGGATAAAGACGAAATTGCAACGAGGCTCCGCCAGGTGTGTCATTAACACAGGCTTTTCCTGTCGATATATTAGGAGAACCGTAGACGCACGACGATTGACCAGAGCCTTATTTTAGGGCAGCCAGAGTGCTTTATTCAAGAATCACTGAGGCAGAAGGCCCGTAATCGGCCCGTAAAGGAGGCTGGCGGCCGTGTAGACGGGTTACACCGTGCATGAAGTTATTTATTTATTTATTATTTATAACCGGACGGTGTAGCGTCTACACGGCCGTCAGCCACCTATACGAGTGCCCTCTGAATGTTATCTCGGCTTGATGATCCCTTTGTCGCATGGCGGATGGTCATCGTTCGTGTCAGATTTCGTACAGAACCACTCTAACATTGCCAAAAAAAGTGATGTTGTCCGATTTGGAACGAAGATTACACCAAACTCCTCAGGGGAAGCCTTCCGACAAACCATTTACTTCGGGCGCCGTAGATCCTCAGGCTCATCCACCCAGAGTAGAAGTCCCGGCAGCCGCAGCTGACGTTTCGTTTTCGTCATGGCTCGACTCGTCCTCGTTGAGGTAGCGTGAGTCCAGGTAGCGACCCTCCCAGCTCGCTTCGGTTTCTCCGCGATGCGATTGCCAAGTCTTTTGCATCCTCGCCCTCATCGACTCTCTTGGAGCTCTGGTACGTTCTCGGTGAGTGGTAACACTAGGAGTAGGGGGACATACTTCCTGAGTTCGTTGCCGTCCTCCTGGGGACCGGCGGCGCCCCTTCACCAGCCGAGGCTGTCCTCATCTTCCGCTATCTCACCTTCGCCCTCCACAGTTGTGTAATCTTCACCATTTAGTTTCAGGGCTTAGGGAGTTGCGAAAGAGAGCTCAGTTTCATCTGGCAGATAGCAGGCAAAACTTACATTGATACTGAGCCAACGCTGAAACCCTTTCTGCGCATAGTCGGTTGATGTTTTACACTTGAAGTTCAGAGCCTTGACCCTAAGAGCGACACAGACGAAAAGTATTGTTTTCTATCTTCTACTCCGCAGCCGGGTTGTGAGCATGTGGAGACCCCCAGGTTTCAGAGGGTGTGAGCTCGATATGGCCATTTAAAGGGCCATTTGTTTCGACTGACTCCGCAGGGAAGAATGCATCAAACGTCAGACTATTTTGCGGCAGAGGGAATGTAGTATTTGGCAGGATTGAGAGTGGAATCCTCGGGTTGGAACACAATATTAGGGGTTAAGCGACCGAATGTGATCCGCTCTAACTTGGTTTGGGACAGGTCTCTCAAGGATGATTGGGAGTAGATCAAGCGGGCCGCCTGAAGAGATGCGAGTATGACAATACCCCTCCTACAACCACCCTGCTGTTGGAGAGGCCTGTGGAAATACCCCAAAGAGGCGGGCCGTAGGACCGATCTCGACGTAAATCCTTCTGCCATGATGTTTGAGGAGAGCCCCTCACACCACAAGCACAGGCCTGAAAATTATGCCGCCAATGGCGTCAGAAACGTTCATCCCCTAGCTGGGGCCGGCGAAGCACACTAACATATGATTGTCTTGAGCAAGAAGCTCCGTCGGAAGTTTCAAAATTGAATAAATGCATCTTCCGAAAAGTAGGAGAGAGCGTTGATATTGCATCTTTTGCCTCGATATTCACCGAGAGGAGTTCGTCCGACCCCTCGGAATTGCTCAAAATTTGGGATATGTCTTGCGTTTTGTTGACGTACGTCTGCTTGTCGGATCCATCGACGTCGACTTTATATAACATGAGCGCATTAGCGTCAGCGGGTCGAGCTCTAGCACTTTCTCCGACTTGATGGCCTTCTTCAAGTTGTCTACCGTCAGAGTACTATCGATATCGGCTAAGAAGGGAGCCTAGGATACAGGCTTGTTCGACATTTGGATAGCGAGCACCAACCTTACCACCAGCTGCTGCTCAGCCATAAACAGGGTAGCATATTAAATGAGAAAACAATACCAGACGCGTTACATAGAAGGATCAATGCGACCTTGGTGTCAGGGTTTTACGAGGCCACAGCACCACATCGGCAACTAGGTGGATGTTGGAACACAACCATACGATGCTCAATCCAGCTCTCAATGAGCTAACTAAAATTACCTGAGTGAACTAAAGAAACCACCAGGCGGTCACCCTTCGAGCACCCTAACAACAAACCGTGCTTGGTCCAGTTTAGAGACCGAAAGTAACGGGCGGACGTACGAACCCACGTGGGAAGTGGGCCCGAAGCAGAGGATCCCCGAGGCCGAAGAACGAAAAGCCTATCAGCGTTCTCGGCGGAACGTACGAGCCGCAGCCGGGTTGATCCCACCATGAAACTGGCCAACCCAAAATCAAGGTAATATTTCGGCCGAACAAGTCAAAACTGAACATGGACAGATAACAAGGTTACACTACATACGTACACACCCGACCGGTTTCTCCATACCCGTCCGATTCGTTGGCACGGAACCAGGTTCTTCGACGCGTCAAGCCCGCGTGCTGTCACCACAGATAGGATCAAGTGATGAGATAAGTGCCAGTTCGGAGTGAGCGAGATACGACGCGTGATGCGTGACGCGAACGCGAGACAGAAACGGACGCGAACCAGGCTTGGTCATGAGGGAGGGTGGAGACGGGTACCCTAGACCCCATTCAACGATGACGAATCGGGGGTAATGACTAATGCAACTGGGACCGTGATTGAGGGAGGCACTTTCCTTTGTGGAGATGAGGAAGCCGCCAAGGAAGACCAGCATGCCTTACTCCATGGGTGAGTGAAAAGACCGTCCTGCTCAGTATGGTTCCTTGAGGTTGTTGGAGCGGGTCACCGAATTAAGAAAGCGAGAGCGATTATCACAGATAAGGGTGATTAGTGGAAGTGGCGGCCAGTTCGACGCAGGGTACCTGACTTGCTCCTCCTTGTCAGACCCGTATTGAATATGATATGATGACGTAGCAGGTCTGGACCGATGTACGCCACATTAATTAAACTGCGCTCTGTTGAAATGGGCCAGTGACGTGAGGTTGCTCCACCTTGTCAAAAAAACAGGGATATGAATATGAACCGTTATGACGACATTGTACTAATATTCTGCTGGTCTGGACCGACCGTGTTCCCTTAGCACGCGGCTCCAATCGATATGAGAGTACGTACATGTTTCGCCGGCGGGCGTTCTTAGAAACGACGAGGGAAAAGTGGAGCGGAGAGCCGTGTTCCGGGAATTTGGGTGTGTAATCTGGGATACGCATCGCGCACAGTGGCCGGCTGCTGGCACTGGCAGGCCGACCGTTGTCAACGGACTGGGCGTCGTGGTGTGCCCCTTCGACAGACACATTCCATTCTGCACCATTCGATTCGATTCGATTCGATTCCTCTCCATGGCCTGGTCCGCCAGGGTGAGATAAATATTACCGCTCCGTGCGCATGCGGTGCCTTGCTGCCCCGCACCGTCTGCCACCAATCTGGGAAAACAAGGACAGACAGCCCGCGAGTGGGGCAGAGCGTGGCGCGTGATGGAGATGGAGCCCCCGAGGACAAAGCGGAGTCTGGCTCGAGTGGCGAAGTGGCATAATGCCCAGTCACCTCGCGCGCGGTTTGACGAGTGTCGAATAGGAGGACACGGAGCTTGTACGTGTACGAGTAGCCTTGCCGCTCTGGGCGCTAGAAGCACGGCAGATTAGGATATCTAATTTGGCTTGAGAACTGCGGTGGTGTGGGTAAGCTGGGTAAGCCATGGGTATCGCATGCGTGCACAGCGGCAGCTTGGGTGGACGCTTGGGGGAGGGACAATCATACTGGACTGGACGGACGCAGTGGACAGGCTACGCACATGCTACGCACTCTACGGGTCGATCATTCCCAAATTCGTCAGGCCAGGCACGCGCTCCTGTCGAGGCTCCTCGTCCGGCGGCGCCTGAATGGGAGGGTGGGTAAACGTCGGGTAAGTAGTGCGCTGGGCTTACGTGTACTGCGGCGGGACGTCCACGTCCTACGAAGGCCATATGGACTGCTGCTTGTCAGAGCTGTTGGAACTGGAACTGGGACGCTAACACGTCACGTCAGCAACCGCAATTCGACCGGGTTGGGCGATGGGGACAGGCCAGGGAAGGCGAGGGAAGGCGAGGGAAGGCAGGGGGGGGAAAGGAGGGGAGCGCAACGTAGACGTCGTGGGGGGCGATGTTCGCTGATGTTCGACACAGTTCTGGGTGAACGGCGGGGCGAGTCCTGGGGCTCCCGCCGCGGGTATCCGTGGACGAAATGAATGGGCCATGGATGCCGCGAGGATGACAGGCGCATGACAGCGCATGACAGGTGTACGACAGCGTCACTAGCGAGGCTGGAGCCAGGTTGATCCCAGTCACATAGCAAGCAATCTCAAACCGCAGATTCCAGCGTAGAGCGAGGCGTTAAACCTCTAAAAAGCGCGTCACGGTATACCGGCGTAGTAGTAAGTATTGTAGAGCAAAAAAGACAGAGTTGTAGTTGAAGTGCTCGTCGAGTACAGCGTTGACGCCCGTCGGCCAAGCCCATCACCGTCCTCTCTCGATTTCGACAACAGCTCCGGTTCGGTTCCGGCAACAAAGGTTGCATGTCAAATAATCCAGGTCATCAGTGGCACAAAGCACGCCGTCACCGTATCCCTATAAGACTAGACTGAAGTCGAGCGATCCTTCGACCACACCAGCCGCAGACTTGCCCCCGACCACACTTGCGCATTTCGCCACAGCACTTGAGCAACAGCACCCTAAGCACCCTAAGACACTCTAAGACCATGTCATACACCTACGCCGCTGCCCCACAAGCCTCGATGTGCTTCTGCGCAGGGTATGTTCTTGCCACTCACTCGACCATCGACGAGGGCCCTCCACTTACCACTATAAGCAGCTCTAACGCCCCGCGCCTCGTCATGACACCGTGCCCGCAACGCTGCGCCATCGTCGTCGAAGGGGTCTACTACCCCGCGACCATCCTGAACGCGCCCCGCATGGGCACCGTCCCCCTCCCAGAGCACTGCGTGTACCAGCTCCCGACTCCCCCACCCTCGCCGCAGTCGGCGACGGTCGCAAACCGCAGACTACGCTGAGTCGGCGCACCAGGCTCTCGACATTGCTGCACCACCTAAACCGGCAAACCACCAGCAAGCATCTTCAAGATCGCATTCAACCCATCTCATTCATCTCAAAAAACGAGATACACCCCGGTCCGCGGGCGCACAACGTCGCCCGTGTCTGTCTTCCCCCCTCATACCCCGTCGCGCATCGAAACCACCAAACCAGTAGACTGCTAAGCTCAGTTCTCTTTGTGTGCGACAATAGGTACCAATAACACGTCTTGTGTACGACTCGTTTACGACTCCAATCCCCCTCAACGACTCGCCTTGGAATCACCCCCCACCACGAATCTCGTTCGGTCTACCCGCTCCGGAGGATGTAGGATGTAGGATTAAGAATTTCGACCACTCAACACTGTCTGATACTAAGAGGGGAGAGACACCACAGTGGAGAGGGTCCACCAATTGTGTACGATGTACCCGGAGAGCAAGGGTCCCCAAATGTCTCTATTCGGTGTTCTATTTCAAGGTCGTTGTGACCAAATCTGTGCTGTGTATCCACGCATCTCACCGCGTTGGCTTCGTCTGTTGCTTGTTCTCTTGTGGCTCGTGTCTCCGTTCTGTTCTGAAATCAAAACCGCTTTCTAAGACCTCACTTTGGGCGTGAATGTGAAGTGTGTGTGTGACCAGTAAGAAGGTAGGCAGCGAGCGAGGGACTCCGCTGCGGGATTTGAGCGCGGCGCACCGCCCGCTATTCGCCAGGAACCGATTGGTCGCTGGTTTTTCTTTCACAAGCGCCCTTTGACAGGTGTGTCTGGAGGCGTGTGGGGTGGTGCAGCCCCGGATTATGACCCCGCGTACATTTTCGTTTCCTTTTTCGACACCAACACAAGAGCAGGGGAGGTCGTCCGCTACTCGCACTGCTTTCGCTCGTTGACGCGTTTGCAGA
>Ga0307513_10005287_pt1 | contig 17088 bp, 18 predicted proteins | sample 15_EM_MG_FD_202174 | JGI IMG/M metagenome (GOLD analysis project Ga0307513, IMG submission 202174) | Populus trichocarpa ectomycorrhiza microbial communities from riparian zone in the Pacific Northwest, United States - 15_EM | ecosystem: Host-associated > Plants > Roots > Unclassified | place... | reverse complement strand
CACTCTTCAATCACAAAGAGTGTGGCGTCGAAATCCTAGATTGATCTTTGTGGCGTCTAGATCGACTTATCAAAGTATCATTCTAGTCTATCCTCCATCTTATTTACCTTGAAATCACTATAATCCAACCTAAACACCAAAAGAAAGACAACACAACCAGACCCATCCTTCATCCATTTTCGTCAGATTCATTGTTGCCGATTTTTGAATCATTCACGGCACATCATCCATCTTCCTTGGCCTGAACCTGAAGTGTTCGCCTTATAACCAAGGACTCCTCAACCGACAATGCTAACTCTTCCCCATCACTATCCTCCAATGGTGGCATGCCTTCACAATCAAATCTGTCACTTTCAGATTTCATATCACCATTATCTCTAATCATAATGATTCTCTTGTTTGGACACTCTGAAGCATAATGTCCATGTCCTGACACCTGAAACATTTAACATCACGAGTACGTTTAGGTTGAGTTTCAGATTTACCTTTGGCACTAGTAGGGACATCAACTTTAGCCTTTGGTGTTTCGGTTCTGGAAGGAACAAAGGACCTCGGCTGGACAGTACCCTCTCTCTTTAGATTTGGCTTCCAAGATGATGAAGAACCTGAATTAAATGCTGGCCAAACATATGTCCCTTCCTAAGTTGTCTCTCCACCTTCGTAGCCATGTGAACCATGTCCTCTAGCTCCACATAGTGCTGGAGCTCAACCACATTGGCAATGTCCCTATTCAACCCATTAAGAAATCTAGCTATGGTGGCTTTTCTATCCTTAACAACATTGACCCGAATAATTGCTATCTCCATCTCTTTGTGATATTCATCTACTATCTAATAACTTTGATTCAGACCTTGGAGCTTCAGATATAAGTCTCTGTAATAGTGGTTTAGCACAAATCATCTCCTTATTAAGACTTTAATCTCCCCCCAAGTCTGAACAAGTTGCTCCCCATTCCTCCTCCTGATTACAATTTGATCCCACCAAATCAATGTATACTCTGTAAACTCAATTATCACCAATTTCACCTTCTTTTGTTCAGAATAGCTATTCGATCCAAACAAATGCAAAATCATAGTCCTCTTCACTCATGTGTTTTCATCAACAAACTCTTCAAAATCAGATATGACATTCCGTACGGCCATACGGACCATATTTCCTTGGCGATCAGCCCCACTATTCTGTTTCTTTATTGAATTCACCTCATCTTTCAAATCCTTGTACGTCCTAGACAATTGCTCGAGTTGCTGGCCTATGACTCGCAATTGGAAAGCTACGTCAGCATTTTGTGTCGCTGACTCGTTGTTTTCAAACATTCTTTGAATATGAAAACTTTAGTTAATAGCCCAAAATATATCCTCACACCTCTAGTGCATCACAAAAAACAAATCAAGGCTTTTCACTCTAATAAGCTCACTACGCCTTTTCCCTCACAACTTGCTTTCTTTTGGTTCTTTAGGAACTGAAATCAACAAATCAAAGTCAGTGGCCTTTGCAGCGCACTCTAATTATAATTTTCAAACTCAAGAATCAATAAATATACTGAAAACAAAGCAAAACAAAACTATGATTACGATTTCGCGAGTAGCAATGCAAATTCGTACAGATTGTGGACGAAACGAAGACATGAAATAAAACAGAAGTGAATATTAGGGAAAACAATTACTTGACACCTAGATAACCCAAATATAATAGAAACAAAAAGATTTGGACAAAACTAAATAGTAAGGATCACGTTTTGAAACTTGACGCAAATCTAACCTGTTACGCAATTTTTACATAACAGAATTGAAACCCATACCAAACAATTTTGAAATTATTTAAAATTCAATATTTAGTATTCTAATACTAAACAAACAAAAAAAAAATTTATAGGTCGTTCTCTTATGTCTAGGTACCCAAACCCCTTGTATGATCAGTTTGCAGCATAATTGAACCTCCAATTAAAACCTCCAGAAGCCGATATCATAATATGCCCAAATTTAATATATGATGCGATATCATCCCCAATACACAGAATATGAAGTTTCAATTGATTCTAAGGTGGTTTGCTTATGATTCACTAAGAGTAGTGTATCTACGGCAGAATTGAACTTCGAATTAAAACCTCAAGTAAACGATATCAGAATAAGTTCAAATTGGATATATGATGTGATCTTGCCCCCAATAGACATAATATGAAGTAATAAGATGAAATATAACCCACTTTTTGTTTGTGGTTTTTGCTTAGATGACGCGGACACAAAGAACAAGATGAACACAAACGCTGAAAAACTTAAAGGAACACTAAAAAAACAAAAATAACAGAAGGATATGACCTTATTTCAGAGCCTAGCTCTGATATCAACTGATGCAAACCTCATGATCACGCAGCCCACAATCAAGATTGAGATCTGATCCCGGAAAGCTGAAATATGTTCGATAGGAGTGTGACACAATTTGTGGCTTACATGAGTTTAAATAGTTCTTGAAAAATTAACCCTAATGGACCCTTTATATGGACTTATATGAGATCCACTCAAAACTAACCCAAAACCCGAAACTGAAAAGCCCATAACTTAATCCAAATAAGCCTTGGATCCTAAATGAAAACAAAGTATTAATTAAGCCCAAACAAGCCTTGGGCTGTAGCTAACAAAATAAAATAAAGCCTCTAATATTAAATCCATGTTCTGCCATGAGAAGAAGAGAAGGAAGTAAAATATTACACAACTGATTCAAGGCTTATTTATAGCCTTCCATGCAGCCCTTAATCCTAGGAACAAAAGGAAAAGGTAGCCACCCATGTTGTTTCCAAGTTGTAGTAGAATTCTTTTGTTTCCTTTGGTGTCCTCACCTCATGGCCCAAACAAGGTTGTATTGGACCCCTCTTGCACATGGATATGTACTAGGGTCTCCTCTTGATACTATAATGGACCTTTCAATTCTGACTTGGTTGAAACGTTCAAAACCAATGCATTCAATGCCTCTTTCAATGTCTTTGTCTTGGACCGAGTCATTGGACCATTTGGAACATGTAATGGGTCCTTGTTGGTGTTTATGGGCTGGTCCACATCAGTATAAGCCCTTGTGCCGTGCCAGTGTTTTTTGTGCCTAAAAAAGATGGAACATGGAAGATGTGTGTTGATTGTGGTGCCGTCAACAACATAACAGTAAAGTATCGACATCCTATTCCTAGGCTTGATGACATGCTAGATGAGTTACATGAATCATGTATTTTCTCTAAAATTGACTTAAAGAGTGGGTACCATCAGATTAGGATGAAAATAAGGTTATTAGTGGAAAATTACATTTAAGACTAAGCATGGTTTATATGAATGCGCCTAGTATATTTATGTGTTTAATGAAACATGTATTGCACGCGTTTATAAGGAAGTTTGTTGTTGTGTATTTTGATGACATTTTGATCTATAGCAAGAACTTAAATGAACATCGTGATCAAATGTGTAATGTACTTAGTGTATTGCGAAGTGAGCAATTGTATGCTAATTTTAAGAACTGTACCTTTTGCATGGAGAAAATTGCCTTTCTTGGCCCTGTCGTAACTGTGCAGGGTATCGAGATAGATGAGGAGAAAGTTAAGGACATCCGGGATTGGCCTACACTAAAATCGATAAGCGAGGTCAGGACTTTTCATGGACTTCCTAGTTTTTATATGAGGTTTGTGAAGGATTTTTAGTACTATTGATGCACCTTTAACTGAAATTGTGAAACAACCTGTTGGATTTAAATGGAATGATGAACAAGATAAGGCTTTTAATTTGTTGAAATATAAACTTTGTTTGACGCTTGTTTTAGCTTTGCCAGACTTTATGAGAGTTTTTGAAGTTGAAAGTGATGAACAGGATAAGGCTTTTACGTATAGGAGCCGTGTTAGTATAGGAGGCCCATTGCGTATTTCAGCGAAAAACTTAATGGGGTAGCCTTGAATTACCCTACATTTGACAAAGAGTTTTATGTGATGCGAACCTCGCAATCACGTGGTCACGCAACCACACACAAAGACACCAATTCCCGGAAAGCCAATTAAATCAAGTTTAATAGGAGTGTGACACAAAGATAACTTGTACATAGGCACCAGCACTATTGGAAACGGAAAACCCCAACCCAACGAATATTGATTCGCCAATGAGAGGTATAAGGATGACGCCACGAAGCCAGTTGTTCATCGATAAGTCGTTTTCAATTCTTTAGACAACCATGGAAGGGAGATTATCTCACCAACACACACACACACACACACACATAAAGTGCCTCAAATAAGAAGTTTTATTAAACTGAATTGTCTAACTTACATGTCTGGTTATGCCTTTATGTCTACTAACTCTAGACTTAAATAAACCCTAATGGACCCCCCATTAGGTGGACTTATATGAGGTCAACTTACAATTGACCCAAATAAGTAATAATAACCCAAAGACTAAGAAGAAAATAATAAAAATAAATATCCTAAATATGCTAGAATCAGATTTGTCACCATTAAGAAGTCCCAAATAGATTAGGAAATCTGATTTGAAGGTAGAATTAATTCTGAAGTCTTCTTTCCTTGTTGTACCTAGGATGAATAAGGAATCCTTATAAGAAAATGATTCTTCAAAATCCTTTAAACCATCATCACCAATATCATCAATGTCCTCTTCAAAATCCTCATAATCAGCCCACCTTGGCCTTTCAGCCCCACTACCATGGTTTGATTTTGATTCAGCCCCAACCTTTCTCACGTCTTGGGTACATGTTCCAGCCTTACCATGTTTTCCCACCTTCTCAAGTCTGTCACACATGTTCCCCATCACGAAATTCATTCTTTCCATCATCTTCGTCATAGCTTGCATTTGGAATTTAAGTTCTACATTGAGAGGGGGTGGTGTGCTGTTTTGATCTTCCATGATAGTACCTGCAAAAATTGGTTAGTGGAAAAAAAATCCTCACATCGCTCGTGTTTCGCTCAAACACGCTCACACCTCTCGTCTCCCTTTCTTGCGGAACTAAAACCAACACCAAATTGAACCAACTTAGCAGCGCAGTGCAAATATATATATGACTCAAGAAGCAATAAAAACTAGAAAAAAAAAAAGCAAAAATGAAACTATGATGATAGCCTCATGAGTAGCAAGCGAATCTATCTGAAATATGAACGAAACTAAAGACTCGAATAAAAACAGAAAAGAAATATGCAAAATGATTAAACAACACCCAAATATATTGAATATGTTGAAAATATGCTGCAAGAAACCCAAACAACAGAAAGAAAGCAAATTTCAAAAGTTGACGCAAAACAGAGTCGTTTACGACGAGTTAAGTCCGAATCTGAAACCTTAAGTAAATGTTGTCCAATTGAGCTACAATTTCAGATATAGTGCGATATCAACCCAAATAGACAGAATATAAAGTTTGAGAAACTTACGATAAGGTTTACTATACTGACGCAAAAACGTTATGAATCAGACTTGATTAGACCTGAAATTGAAAACCAAAGAAAATGATAACCAATTGACCCCACAATTAATATATGGTGTGACAAGGAACCCATTAATCATATTATCAACTTTGAGCTAACTCTGAGTTGATTTAATCCAATTTTCCCTTGTTTAGTTTTCTGCAGCAGAAACCAATAAATGTCTTTTTGAATGATTTTTTTTATGCTACTGATATATTTTGGATAGTAACATAATGAAATAATTTTTTTTTATATGTGCAAATTCAAGGAGAAGAAGAAATTGGACACTAAGGAATTGTTTTGCGGAAACAACAAGAAACAAAAATTTTAGAAGGATATAACCTGATTAATGGAGCCAAGCTCTGATACCAAATGATGTGAACCTCATGATCACGTGGTCACGCAACCCACACCCAAAGATACCAATTCCCGGAAAGCCAAGTAAATCAGGTTTGATAGGAGTGTGAGACAAAGATAACTTGTACCTAGGCATCAGCACTATTGGAAACGGAAAACCCCTACCCAACGAATATTGATTCGCAAACGAGAGGTATAAGGATGATGCCACGAGGCTAGTTGTTCTTCGATAAGTCATTTTTAGTTCTTTAGACAACCATGGAAGAGAGATTATCTCACCAACACACACACACACACATAATGTAGCAAACAAGAAGTTTTATTAATCTGAATTGTCTAACTTACATGTCTGGTTATGCCTTTATTTATATTGACTCTAGACTTTAAATAAACGTTAATGGACCCCCCTTAGGTGAACTTATATGAGGCCCACTTACAATTGACACAAATAAGTAATAATAACCCAAAAACTAAGAAGAAAATAATAAAAATTACTATCCTAAATATGTTAGAATCAGATTTGTCACCATTAAGAAGTCCCAAATAAACTAGGAAATCTGATATGAAGGTAGAATTAATTCTGAGTCTTCTTTCCTTGTAGCTAGGATGAATAAGGAATCCTTCTAAGAAAAGGATTCTGAAATATTTATGAATGCTTGCCACACTTGGAAACTATATTGTAGCCTATTAAAGATCTTTGCTGGAATGTCTAGAACTTCGAATTTGGTCTTTAATCAAATCGAATGTATCATTCACGATAAGCTTGATTTGATGAGGAACGTCCTACCAACAAATGAAAACAAAAGGATCCAAAGAGCTTGGAGAGTTAATAACATAGAATCTTAATTTGATAGTTAGCTGGTTGTATTGGTTCCCTATCGAATCTAGTGAGGTCTCAGTTTTCTGTTCGGTGGCTAGCCTGTAGCCATCTGTTGTTTTATGTTTCTGTTCTCATTGTAAATCTGGGGTATGCCCCCTATAATCTTTGTTTCTTCTTCTTTTAATACATACGTCAACTTACCAAAAAAAAAGAACAAAATTCGTACAGCCTCTGTTGACCAGTATTGTGGTGCCTTCCATTAACTTGAAATTTTAACCAAAGGTATGACAACATGTCAGGAGACTCCATGTAAACCTTCCGCCCGATCCAACGATCGGATTGAGAATTATGATTGCTGCCGTAAACCTAGATAGTTGCACATTTTACATCAAAATCCGAATTTGACCTTGTCTGGATCGTATCACTATATCTTGGTAAGAACTTAATGGGGCACCCTTGAATTACCTGTCATATGACAAAGAGCTCTATTTCTTGGTAAAGAACTTAATGGGGTAGCCTTGAATTACCCTACTAGTATTGCGACGCCTTCCGAAATTCGATTGATCTTACATTTTAACCCAAGGTAGAAAAACATGTCAGGAGATTCAACAGAAAATTTCAGCTCAATCCAACGATAGGATTGAGAATTATGACTATTGCTGTAAAATTGGACAGATGTGCATTTTACATCAGAATTCGAATTTGATTGTTTTTTCATTGACCAGATCATATCCTTACCATTGGAAATTAACAGCAGCTCATTAACGATAAGAGAAGGATTCTTGAACATTAATGAATCCTTACCATTGGAAATTAACAGCAGCTCATTAACGATAAGAGAAGGATTCTTGAACATTAATGAATCCTTACCATTGGAAATTAACAGCAGCTCATTAACGATCTTTGTGGAATTAGAAAATTCCCAAAACTAGCTCCCACATCCTTGTAGGAAAATGATTCTTGCCAAGTACGAACCACAAGTCAAAAAGAAGTAAATAAAAAAATTCGTACAGTTTGTGCTGACCTATATCGCCAGTCCTTCTCAAACCCTGATTCACTTGAAAGTTTACCCTATCTTAGAAACAAAACTCTGGAATCTTCTGGTAAAGTCTCAGGTTCACCCAACGGTTTCATTTGGAGTTATGCTTAATAGCGTAAAATTGGATGGTTGGAATTTTACGCCATAATTCGAATCTGACCTTGGTTGGATCGTATCAAGGGGCTTGAAATGAAAATCATCCAGACAATATGCAAATGATGTGGACCAGCCCAGAAACACCAGCAAGGACTTATTATTACATGTTCCAAATGGGCCAATAACTCAATTCAAGATCCAAGGCTTGTTTAGATCAGGTAATGGGTTTTTTTAGTTTATGATTTTTAGGCCAGTTTTGTAAACGGGTCAAATCAGTCATATTCATTAGGGTTAATTTTTCAAGAACTATTTAAACTCATGTAACCTAAATTTTGGCAGCCATTGATGAATAATACATCTAAAGATTTCAGTTTTAATATGTGAGAGTGATTCTTGCATTCTTTAGTTCTTAAACGAATTGAATCTGACTTATCTCAATCTTGATTGTGGGTTGCATGACCACGTGATCACGGGGTTCACATAAGTTGGTATCAGAGCTACGCTCCCAAACAAAGTCATATCCTTCTGTTATTTTTAATTTTCTAGTGTTCCTTTAAGTTTTTTTGTGTTTGCGTCGTTCATCTTCTTGTTCTTTGTGTCTGTGGCATCTAAGCAGAAAAAAAAAAGGATTATATTTCATTTTGTTATGTCTTTAATAATATCATTAGCATATGAAAAAGAAGAAGAGAAAGATTAGATGAAATTTGAAGGACGATTCAATTCTGCCGCAGAAACACAATTCTTAGTGAACCATAAGCAAACCATCTTAGAATTAATTGAAACTTCATATTCTGTCTACTAGGAGTGATGTTGCACCATATAACAAATTGAAGCTTATTTTGATATTGTTTTCTTACGGTTCTAATTTGCATATTAATTATGCCGCAGAAATACAACTCTTAGTGAATCATAAGAAAAAAAAGCTTAGAATCAATTGAAACTTCATATAATTTCTACTTGGGGTGAGAGCGCATCATATACTAAATTTGGGCTTATTTTGATATCGTTTGCTTGAATTTTTAATTTGAGGTTCAATTCTGTCGTAAACTAATCATACGAAGGGTTTGGGTACCTAGACATAATAGAATAACTTATAAACTGAGTTTTGTTGTTTATTAGGTATTGTAATACTAAATATTGAATTTTAGGTCATTTAAAGATTGTTTGTTCTGGGTTTCAATTCTATTACTTAAAAATTGCATAACAAGTAAGATTTGCGTCAATTTCCAAAACGTGATTTAAGCTGTTTGTTTTTGTCCAAATATTTTGTTTCTATTATATTAGGTTATTTAGGAGTCAAGTAATTGTTTTCACAAATATTTGCTTCTATTTTATTTTGTGTCTTCGTTTTGTCCACAATTCGTATGATTTTTTGCATTGCTTTTCATGAAATCGTAATCATAGTTTTGTTTTGCTTTGCTTTCAGTATATTTATTAATTCTTAAGTCTGAAAATTATAATTGGATTGCGCTGCGAAGAACCAAAAGAAAGCAAGTTGTGAGTAAACGGCATACTGAGCATATTAGAGTGAAAAGCCTTGATTTTTGTGTGAAACACGAGAGGTGTGAGGATATATTTTGTGCTACTAACAAAATTTTGCAGATTCAAAGAATTTCTGAAAACAACAAATCAGTGACACAAAACACTGGCGTCGCTTTCCAATTGCAAGCCATAAGCCAACAACTCGAGCTCTTGTTTAGGACGTTCAAGGATCTAAAAGATGAGGTAAATTCGATAAAGCAATAGAATAGTGGGGTTGATCGCCAATAAAATACAGTGTGTAGGGCTGTATGGAATTGTCAGATCTGATTTTGAAGAGTTTGTTGACGAAAACGCAAATGTGGTTGATGACTATGATTTTGCTTCAGTTGGCTAAGGAATCAGGTCTGGACCAAATTGCTACTCATATCTTGATATCGGCTTCTGGAGGTTTTAATTGAAGCTTCAATTTTGCCGCAAACTGATCATACAAAAGGCATAAGAGAACGACCTATAAATTTATTTTTGTTGCTTGTTTAGTATTATAATACTAAATATTGAATTTGAGGTCATTTCAAGATCGTTTGGTGGGTTTCAATTCTGTTACGTAAAAATTGCGTAACATGTTAGATTTGCGTCAAGTTTCAAAACATGATCCTTACAGTTTAGTTTTGTCCAAATCTTTTTGTTTATATTATATTTGGGTTATCTAGGAGTCAAGTAACTATTTTTGCTAATATTCGCTTCTGTTTTATTTCGTGTCTTCGTTTCGTCCACAATTCGTACGAATTTGCATTGCTACTCGCGAAATCGTAATCATAGGTTTGTTTTGCTTTGTTTTCAGTATATTTATTGATTCTTGAGTCTGAATATTATAATTATAGTACGCTGCGAAGGCTACTTAGTAGACTTTGATTTGTTGATTTCAGTTCCTAAAAAACCAAAAGAAAGCAACTTGTGAGGTAAAGGGCGTACAACTTATTAGAGTGAAAAGCCTTGATTTTTTTTTGGTGTGATACACAAGAGGTGTGAGGATATATTTTGTGCTACTAACCAAATTTTACAGATTCAAAGAATGTCTGAAAACAACGAATGCTGACGTAGCTTTCCAATTGCAAGCCATAGGCCAGCAACTTGAGCTGTTGTCTAAGATGTACAAGGATCTGAAAGTTGAGGTGACTTCGATAAAGCAACAGAATAGTGGGGCTGATCGCCGAGGAAATATGGTCTGTATGGCCGTACGGAATGTCAGATCTGATTTTGAAGAGTTTGTTGATGAAAACACAGATGTGGGTGAAGATGATTATGATTTTGCATCTGCTGGCTGAGGAATCAGGTCTGGACCGAACAGGGCTAGGAGGAATGTGAATTGCCGTGGCATGGGCACTTATGAAGATATGGACAGGGACTTGGACACCATTAAACTGAAAATTCCTAACTTTCAAGGTAAAATGATCCCGGGGCTTATTTGGAGTGGGAGAAAAAGTTAGATTGGATTTTTGATTGCCATAGCTATTCTGAACAAAAGGTGAAATTGTTGATATTTGAGTTTACGGAGTATGCATTGATTTGGCGGGATCAAATTGTAATCAGGAGGAGGAATAGGGAGCGACCCGTTCAGACTTGGGAGGAGATGAAAGTATTAATGAGGAGACGATTTGTGCCAAACCACTATTACAGAGACTTGTTTCTCAAGCTCCAAGGTCTGAATCAAGGTTATAAAACAATACATGACTATCACAAAGAGATGGAGATAGCAATGATTTGGGCCAATGTTGTTGAGGATAGAGAAGCCACCATGGCTAGATTTCTTAATGGATTGAATCGGGACATTGTGATGTGGGCCAGCCCAGAAACACCAGCAAAGACCCATTACATGTTCCAATGGTCCAATGACTCGGTCCAAGACAAATGCATTCAAAGAGGCATTGAATGCATTGGTTTTGAATGTTTCAAGCAAGTCAGAATTGAAAGGTCCATTAGAGTATCAAAAGGAGACCCTAGTACATCTTATCCATGTGCAAGAGGGGTCCAATACAACCTTATTTGAGCCATGAGGTGAGGACACCAAAGAAAACAAAAGAATCCTACTACAACTTGGAAACAACATAGGTGGCTACCTTTTCCTTTTGTTTCTAGGATTAAGGGGCTGCATGGAAGGCTATAAATAAACCTTGAATCAGTTCTATAATATTTTACTTCCTTCTTTTCTTCTCATGACAGAACATGGATTTAATATTAGGGGTTTTATTTTATTTTGCTAGCTACAGCCCAAGGCTTGTTTGGACTTAATTAATACTTTGTTTTCAGTTAGGATCCAAGGCTTGTTTGGATTAAGTTATGGGCTTTTCAGTTTAGGGTTTTGGGTCAGTTTTGAGTGGACCTCATATAAGTCCACATAAGGGGTCCATAAGGGTTAATTTTTCAAGAACTATTTAAACTCATGTAAGCCAAAATTTTGGCAGCTTTAATGATAATTACTTCTGAATTTTTCAGTTTTAACGTGTGAGAGTGATTCTTGCGTTCTTCAGTTCTTGAACGAACTGAATCTGACTTATCGAAGGTTAACTGGCTTCGTGGCGTCATTCTTCTCAATCCAATAGTGTTGGTGCCTTGGGGCAGGTTTCCATTGTGTCACACTCCTATCAGACCTATTTCGGCTTTCCGGGATCAGATCTCAATCCTGATTGTGGGTTGCGTGACCACGTAATCACTAGGTTCGCATCAAGATGAATATCATTTTTTTTTTGGTAAGTTGACGTATGTATTAAAAGAAGAAGATACAAACATAGAGATGGAGATGACAATTATTCAAGCTAATGTTGTTGAAGATAGTTTAATCGGGACGTTGCCAATGTTGTTGAGCTACAACACTATATGGAGCTACAACACTATATGGAGCTAGAGGACAAGGTTCACATGGCTACGAAGGTGAGAGACAACTTAGGAAGGGACATGTTCGACCAACGTTTAATTCGGGTTCTTCATCATCTTGGAAGCTGAATCTCAAGAGAGAGGGTACTGTCCGGCCAGGATCCTTTGTTCCATCCAAAGCCGAACCACAAAAGGCTAAAGTTGATGTCCCTACTGGTGCTAAAGGTAAATCTGAAACTCAACCTCAACGTACTCGTGTTGTTAAATGTTTTAGGTGTCAAGTACATAGTGTCTAAATAAGAGAATCATGATGATTAGAGATAACAATGATATCAAATCTGATTGTGAACGTATGTCACCATTAGAGGATAGTGATGGGGATGAGTCAGCATTACCGGTTGAGGAGTCCTTGGTTATAAGGCGTACACTTCAGGTTTACGTCAAGAAAGATGAAACTAATCAACAAAGAGAGAACATCTTCCATGCGCGTTGCTATGTACAAAGGAAGGTATGTAGTTTAATTATAGATAGTGAAAGCTGTGTTAATGTTTGTAGTACCACCCTTCTTAGTAAACTGAATTTGTATACTGTTAAGCATGCAATGGCTGAATCTTAAAAACAAGGTAAGTTGACATATGTATATAAAAAAAGAAGGTACAAAGATTATAAGGGGTATACCCCAGATTTACAATGTAAACAAAAATCTTAAAAACAACAAATGGCCACAAGGAGGCCACCAAACAGAAAACCGAAATCTAGCTAGACTAGCCAGAGACAAAAATAAGACCAACCAAACATTAGAGTAAGATTCTACGTTATTCACCTTCTTTTTGGATCTCTTTGGATCCAAAAATCTCTTTGGATCCTAATATTTTCATTAGTTGTTGGAACGTTTCTCATTAGATTGAGCTTGTCGCGAATGATCCCTTCGATTTGATCAAAGACCAAATTCAAATTTCTAGACATACCTGCAAAGATCTTTGCATTCCGTTCTTGCCAAACACAATATACCGTAGCTGCAAAACCCAGTTTACGAGAAAAATTTCTGAAAGTCTTACCAATCCAAGTGACAGCAACCCATCTAATCCATTCATCCTAGTTTTTCCTCATTCTAGGAATGTCGCATCTGTCATAAACTTCCCACCATATCGTTTCAGAATAAGAGCATTCAAAGAAAAAGTGGTTCGATCTTCTTTGTTAAGGAGACAAAGTGAGCACTAGTTGGGACCATGGAGACCAAACCGAAGTAGTTTATCATGCTAAACCATATAAATTGTAATGGCTGAAAGAAGTGAAAGTGATTAAACAAGTTGTGGTTCCATTTTTTATTGGGAAGTACGATGATGAAGTTGTATGTGATGTGGTACTAATGCAAGCAAGTCACATCTTGTTGGGGAGACCATGTCGATACTTTACCTCTTACACCCAAATTGATGCGAACCTCGTGATCACGTAGTCACGCAGCCCACAATCAAGATTGAGATCTGATCCTGGAAAGCCGAAATAGGTCTGATAGGAGTGTGACACAATGGAAACCTTCCCCAAGGCACCAACACTATTGGAATGAGTAGAATGACGTCACGAACCAGTTAATCTTCGATAAGTCAGATTCAGTTCGTTCAAAAACTGAAGAATGCCAAAATCACTCTCACACGTTAAAACTGAAAAATTCGGAAGTAATAATCATTAAAGGCTGCTGAAATTTAGGTTACATGTGTTTAAATAGGTCTTAAAAGTAACCCTAATGGAGGATCTACCTTTGTGGGCTGAATTGACCCAAAACCCAAAACTGAAAAGCACATAACCTGATCCAAAGAAGCCTCGGATCTTATCTCAAAACAAAGTTTTAATTAAGCTCAAACATGAAAGAAAATAATAAAAATAACTAATTTATCATTAAATACAACTAGCCCTTGTGTAGCTAGGATGAATAATGAATCCTTATAAGAAAAGGATCCTGAAACATTAATGAATCCTTTCCACACTTGGAGATTATATTGCAGCTTATTAAATAAACTAGAAAATTTCCAAAACCAGTTCCCACATCTTTGTAGGAAAAGAATCATAACCAAATAGGAAGTCCACAAGTCAAAAGGAAGTAAATAACAAAATTCATACAGCCTTTGTTGACCAGTATTTCCATGCATTCCCAAACTTTGATTGACTTGAAATTTTAACCCAATGTAGGACAACATGTCTGGAGAGTCCATGTAAACCCGATCCAATGGTCGGATTGAGAATTATGACTATTGTTATAAACCTGGACTGTTGCGTTTTTTACATCAAAATCCAAATCTGACCTTGCTTGGGTCATATCTCAAGGCTGAACCGTATCATAAACAGGTGTATGATGATCAAATAAAGATAAAAACTGAGCATGAGGCTATGGGGAGAGAAAATCAAGGTGAGAAACAAAGGGAGAGAAGACATTAGACTTCGTCAGAACCCAAAACACTAGTAGAACCCATTCAACCACCTTGATTAGACCATTCAAATATTTGGCCGACACCCCAAACAAATGAGACCATTCAACCACTACTCAAAAACACCCAAATCTGGTCAAGAGTGGAGGTAAGACAAGAGAAGTGATGAAAGTGAGGAAGGGTGATGAGAATTGTGTGGAAAAACTAAAGAAACAACCTAATTTTTATGTTAAAGAGGGTGAAGTCAGATCTGCATTTTTCACTAACAAGCCAACGATTTTACTTGTGTACAACGAGGCTTACTTTAATACTAACGATCTTTATCATATTCATATTGTGCCTAGTGTTTGATATGGTTCAGCTTTTTGATACAACCCAAGTAAGGTCAGATTCAGATTTTGGCGTAAAATTTTCTACCGTCTAGTTTTACGCTATTGAACATAACTCCAAATCCAACCATTGGATTGAGCTTAAACTTTTCCAAACAATTCCAGAGGTATTTGTCTATGTTGGGGTACATTGTTAGGTGAATCGGAGTTTGGACAGGACTTGCGACATAGGTCAGAACATGTTGTATGAATTTTGTTATTTACTTCATTTTTACATGTGGACTTTCTATTTGGCAAGGATCTTTTTTCTAAAAGGATGTGACAGCTTGTTTTGAGAATTTCCTAGTTCCACAAGAATCTTTAATGTGCTGAAACATAATTTCCAAAAGAGGCAACGGTTCATTAATGTTCCAGAATCCTTTTCTTAAAAGGATTCCTTATTCATCCCAGCTACATAAGGAAAGAAGGGTTGGTGCTATTTAATGACAGATTAGTTATTTTTATTATTTTCTTTCATGTTTAGGCTTAATTAAAACTTTGTTTTGAGCTAGGATCCAAGGCTTGTTTGGATCAGGTTATGGGCTTTTTAGATTAGGGTTTTTGGGTCAGTTTTATATGTGGATCCGTTCTGCAAGGGTAGATCCATTATGGTTACTTTTTCAAGAACTATTTAAACTCATGTAACCAAAATTTTGGCAACCAATGATTATTACTTTTGAATTTTTTCAGTTTTAACATGTGAGAGTGATTCTTGTATTCTTCAGTCCTTAAATGAACTGAATCTGACTTATCAAATATTAACTGGCTTCATGATGTTATTCCACTTCATTCTAATAGTGTTGGTGCCTTGAGGCAAGTTTTCATTGTGTCACACTTCTATCATACCTATTTTGGCTTTCAAAGCTAGGCTACGAAACAAGGTCATATCGTTTTGTTATTTTTGTTTTTTTAGTGTTCCTTTAAGTTTTTCAGTGTTTGCGTTGTTCATCTTCTTGTTCTTTGTGTCCGAGTCATCTAAGAAAAAAAAACAATGGTTATATTTTATCTTGGTACTGTCTCTAATAATATCAGTAGCATATATATATATATAAAAGAGAGAGATTAGATGAAATTTGAAGGAAGATTCAATTTTGCCGCAGAAACCCAACTCTTAGTAAACAATAAGCAAAACACCTCAGAATCAATTGAATCTTCATATTCTGTCTATTGGGGGTGATATCAAACCATATATTAAATATTTTCTTATTTGGATATATTTTTCTTAAAGTTTTAATTGGAGGTTCAATTCTGCCGCAAACTAATCATACAAGTGGTTTGGGTACCTAGACATAATAGAAAGACCTATAAACTGATCTTTGTTGTTTTCTTAGCATCCAATTACTATATATAAATTTGAGGTCATTTGGATAGCATTTTCTTTAGGTTCCAAAATTGAGTTTTGTCTTCCCTTAATGGGTCTGTTTTGCTTTTCAAAACTTGTTTTGTTCCTCCAGTATATTATCATCATATTTGAGATATTTGGCTGTTGTTTGAGTCATTTTCATCACTTTCACATTTGTTTGTTTTCGATTAGTTATGGTCCCAATAAAAGTTAGATTTGTAATTTCGAGTCTAAATCGGTGTTCTTCCTGTCGTAAACTCAATTTTTATTGTGTCTTTGTCTTCTTATATTTTTCCTATTTGTGTCATGTATTCAGCAAGGAAGGGGGAACGAAAGAGTATTCTAGCTCAAGGATGCAAAAAACTAAGGCATGATTTGGGGGTTTTAGAACAAGAAGTTGATAAGTGTAGAAGATTATTCTATAATCTTCAAGCTTCATGGGAAAAGGAGGTACAACGCCAAAAAAATGAAAGATGAAGGAGATCCATTGTTGTTATCATTCAAAAGTATGTACGTAAGTGGTTAATATGATGTCCTTATTTGAAATTCTTATCAGTCACGACTTCCATACAATTTTGTTGGAGAAAGGTGTTAGCAATAAGGGAGGGGGATAGTTTGGTGACCTCTCTATGGTTTGATAATTGGCATCCTCACAGCCCAGTCGCGGATTCTTACGGGGAAAGATTCATCTATGATTCAGGTATGGCCAAGAACACGAAGGTGAATGTGTTAATTCAGAACTCAGAATGGAAAACTCCTACCACCCAAGCTATTGGCTGGCACCCCATTATAGAAGCTATTCCTTCCAATTCTAATCCTAAGATGGGGCAAAAGGATGAGATAGTTTGGTTGGATT